>Ga0078972_1013389_pt1 | contig 13564 bp, 15 predicted proteins | sample YelNatPaOPGAMG01_FD_67568 | JGI IMG/M metagenome (GOLD analysis project Ga0078972, IMG submission 67568) | Hot spring thermophilic microbial communities from Obsidian Pool, Yellowstone National Park, USA - OP-RAMG-01 (SPADES assembly) (version 2) | ecosystem: Environmental > Aquatic > Thermal...
TGATTATTGTTGTTGATGACGTTATTACTACAGGATTAACCGCTTTGGAAGCAGTAAAAACTTTAAAAAGAAAGGGTTTTGAGAAAGTTTTTGTTTTAACGTTGGCAAAAGCGTAACTTAAAATTTGACAAAAGAAAATCAACATAGTATGATAAAAAAACATGCCTCAACGGATAATTTATCACAATTTATCGATTGAGAGGCTTAAAGAAATAGCGTTAGCTAAAAAAGAGGTTTTGCTCTCCAAATATCAAAACCTAGTTCTTTACACCGGCAAACACACCGGTCGTTCTCCCACTGATAAATTTATCGTCAAAACAAAAAACGTTGAATCAATCATCGATTGGGGAAAAATCAACCAACCCCTTTCTCCCTCCTATTTTGACCGACTTTATCAAAAGATGAAAGATTTTTTTGCCAGTCAAAAGGAGTATTTTATCGTTGATTGTTTGGCTTGCGCTTTACCAAAATATGCCCTAAAAGTAAGAGTTTACTGCGAACATGCCTATCAAGCCCTTTTTGTCAGTCATCTTTTTAGAAAAGTGAAAAAAACCGATCTTAAAAACTTTAAACCAGATCTTACTTTATACGTTGCTCCCTCAGTTTATGCCGATCCGGCTTTGGATGGGACCAACTCCGAAACATTTATTGTTTTAAACTTTGAAAAAAATATCGTTTTAATTGGTGCCACTAAATATTTGGGAGAAATAAAAAAGGCGGTTTTTAGCTATCTTAACTTTCTTCTTCCTAAAAAAGGGGTTTTGCCGATGCATTGTGCTGCCAATGTTGATAAAAAAGGAAAAAATACGGCTTTGTTTTTTGGGCTTTCGGGAACTGGTAAAACTACTCTTTCTTCCGACCCCACCCGTCGTCTTATCGGTGACGATGAGCATGGTTGGAGCAAAGAGGGAGTGTTTAATTTTGAGGGTGGCTGTTATGCCAAGTGTATCCGTTTGAAAAAAGAGGCTGAGCCTCAGATTTGGGAAGCGGTCCATCAAAAAGAAACAATTTTGGAAAATGTTGTTTTAAAAGATGATTTGGACTTTGATTTTGAAAGTGAAAAATACACCGAAAACACAAGGGCCGCCTATCCTTTAAAGTTTATTAAAAACGCGGTTTTAAAAGGGGTGGGGCCTCATCCTTCTTATATTATTTTTTTAACCGCTGATGCCTTTGGTGTTTTGCCACCGGTGGCCAAACTTGATATTTATCAGGCTCTTTATCATTTTTTCTCTGGTTATACTTCAAAACTGGCTGGGACTGAACGAGGAATAGTTGAACCAAAACCGGTTTTTTCGGCTTTTTTTGGCGCGCCGTTTATGCCATTAAAGCCCAAAGTTTATTTGACGCTTTTGTACTACTATTTAAAAAAATACCAAACAAAAGTTTATTTGGTGAATACCGGTTGGGTCGGTGGTGGTTTTGGCGTGGGCCATCGAATTGCCATTTTGGATACTAGAAATATTGTCAAAGCCATTCTTGAAGGAAAGGTTGACAAAACTGATTGTTTTTATCATCCAATTTTTAACCTTTATCTCCCCAAAAATATTCCCGGTGTTAACAGTAATCTTTTGGATCCTTCTTTTTCTTGGACAAACAAAGAACAGTATCAAAAAGAGGCCAAAAAATTAGCCGCTCTTTTTGTTGAGAATATTAAAAAATACGCTGATATTCCCAAGGAAGTTATCAATTCTGGCCCAAAAATTTAATCTATGAAAATCTCAACTTTGGCAAAAAACATTGCCCCATCAGCCACTTTATCAATTACCGCCAAAGCCAAAGAGATGAAAAAAATGGGGATTGATGTTGTTTCTTTTGCTGCCGGTGAGCCGGATTTTGATACCCCACTTCCAATCAAAGAAGCGGCCAAAAAAGCGATCGATGAGGGATTTACTAAGTATACGGCCACCTCAGGCATTTTAGAACTTAAAGAAGCAATTGTCAAAAAACTTTTTGAGGAAAACAATCTTCAATATAGCCCAAAAGAAATTTTAGTGACCAATGGCGCCAAACAAGCGCTTTTTAATATTATTATGACCTTGGTTGACAAAGATGATGAGGTAATTGTCCCAGTCCCCTATTGGGTGTCGTATGTGGAGATGATAAAAATGGCCCAAGGCAAGCCGGTTTTTTTAAAAACAAAAGACTTTATTGTCGACCCTGATTTGCTTGAAAAAACAATTACCAAAAAAACCAAGCTTTTGATTTTAAACTCCCCCAACAATCCAACTGGGGCGGTTTACGAGGAAAAAGTTTTGGAGAAAATTGCAAAAATTTGTGTTAAGTATAATCTTTTTGTTATTTCCGATGAGATTTATGAAAAGTTGGTTTATGATAAAAAACATGTCAGTATTGCCTCGTTTAATCAAAAGATAAAAAACTTAACGGTGGTGATCAATGGCGTTTCTAAGACTTATGCGATGACTGGTTGGCGGATTGGTTATGCCGCTGGTCCTGAAGAGGTGATAAAAGCAGCCACCAAAATTCAAGATCACTCAACCTCCAATCCTTCATCAATCAGTCAAAAAGCGGCTTTGGCCGCTTTAACTTTAGAACAAAATGAAGTGACAAAAATGGTTTTGGAGTATAAAAAAAGACGGGATTTTATGATGAGTGGTCTTTCTTTAATCAAAAATATTTATCCTTTTTATCCCCATGGGGCTTTTTATGTTTTTGTTAATGTGGAGAAACTTTATCAAAAAGGGATAAAAAACTCGGTTGATTTTTGCCAAAGACTTTTGGATGAGGCTTACGTAGCCGCTATTCCCGGAGCCGCTTTTGGTGATGATTCATATATTCGCTTAAGTTTTGCCACTGATAATAAAAGTATTAAAAAAGGTTTAGAAAGATTAAAAAAATTTTGCCAGCGGATTTGATGTGAATTGTTGTAGAGACGTGATTAATCACGTCTCTACCCTTTTCTACCCTTTTTTTAATAATTATTCAAAAATCATTAGATCTTTTACTCTTTTAAAATGTTTTTGGTTTTTTGTAACAAGCATCAAATTGTTTGTTTTGGCGGTGGCAGCAATTAAAAGATCAAAATCAGCCAAAGGCGTTTTCTTTTTTTCAAGCTCGGTTTTAATTTTAATAAATTCAATACCAATTTTAGAATCAATGGGGATGATTTTAATGGAGAAATAATCGATAAATGCTTGAAATTCTTTTCTTCTTTTTTCTGGATTAGAAGATTTGGTTATCCCATATTCAATTTCAATGAGGGTAACAACACTAATATTAATTGGTTTATTTTTTATTTTCTCAAATAAAAATGAAGCATCTTTTTGGTTGTGAAAATAGTTAATAATTACATCAGTATCAACAAGGTAGCCCATATTTTAAGGAATAATTTTTGCTTTTTTTCTTAGTTTTTTGGCATAATAACCAATCATTTTCCCCTCCTCATTATTCCAAATACCAGCAAATCTAGCGATTTTGTTTTCCTTTTTTGATTCTTTGCTTTTTTTGTAATTAACGACTTTTGCCACTATCTTTTTACCTCTTTTTAATAAGAAATAGTCTTTATTGTAAATAACTCGATTAATATAATCAGAAATATTATTGCGAAAGTCAGAAATGTTAATAATGTTGGTCATATAAGATATATAATAGCACAAATTGTCATTTTGTCAATATGTACATTAAAATATTTTTACCATCTTTTTGCAATCGCGCCAAATTTGGTAAACTTTAAATAATTTTTAACGTTTAATGTTGAACGCTTAACATTTTTCCGATGTTGCCGAACTCTTCAAATCGGAAGATGATTTATTGAATTTTTTTTAATTAACAAACCTTATTAATTATTTCTCCTTTTAAAAATCCTTGAATATTTTTAATCGTTGTTTCTAAAATTCGAAATAAAGCTTCTTTGGTATTAAACGCATTGTGGGGGGTAATAATCACATTGGGATGATTAACTAAAATATGGTCTAAAACTAGAGTTTTTAAATCAGTTGTTTTTTGATAACCTTCGGTTAAAATCTCAATTTCCTCCATTAGTTCTTTCTCCCCTTCCAAAACATCCAAAGCTACTCCCGCCAAAATTCCCTCTTTTAATCCCAAAACCAAAGCCTCAGTCTCAACCAATCCACCTCTTGCCGTATTGACCAAAAAAGCGCCTTTTTTGATTTTTTTGATATTGTCTTTGTTTATAATATGTTTGGTTTCTTCAGTCAAAGGTAAGTGTAAAGAAATAACATCAGATAAGGCTAAAACTTCATCTAAACTTTTATAAGAAAAGCCAAGGGTTTTTGCTAAAGTTTCATCTTTTGTTCTTGTATAAACTAAAACATTCATTCCAAAACCATGAGCGATTTTTACCATTTCTTTACCAATTTTCCCCAAACCCAAAATTCCCAAAGTTTTGCCAAAAAGATCCACTCCTCTTATTTTTTCATGATTAAAATCAAAGTTTTTTGCTTGGTTAATTGATTGATAGATTTTTCGCGTTAAGGTTAAGATTAACGCAAAAGTGTGTTCGGCAACGGTCCGTGAACCATATTCGGGAACATTGCAGACAGTAATATTTTTTTGATGACAAAAAGTAACATCGATATGATCAAAGCCGGTTGAGCGGGTAGCAATAAGTTTTAAGTTTGGTAGTTTTTCAATTATCTCTTTGGAAAAATTTGAGTAAATAAAACAAGAAACAACTTCGGTATCGGCAAACTCAGAAACGTTTTCTTCAGTTAATGGTTTTTCAACTAACAGCGCTTCTGGAAAATTTCTTTTTAACTCCTCTTTTTCCCAAGAGGCCACCTCAAAAAAAACAATTTTTGGCATATAAAAATATTATAATAAAAATCTTACTATGAAACTTGTTGATAAAAAAATTAGTCTTTTGGAGTTAAAACAAATGGCAAAAAAGGCAAAAAATGTTTATAAAACTAATGAGAAACAACTTGAAAATATTTTTACTACTTTAATTTAACAACTTCAAATAGATGATAAAATTAATTTATGAAACGAGTTTTTGTTTTTGTTTTAATTTTTCTTTTTCTTTTTGTTTTTATTGGGAAGGGTAACAGTCAAAGTTTAGATGAATTGATTTATCAAACACAAAAAGAAATCGACTTTTTAAACAAAAAGTTGAGTGAAAAAAAGGTTGATTTGCAAAAAGTTAAAGAACAAATCGCCTCAATTAAACAAAGAATAAAGATAATTGAAGAAGATATTGTTAAAAAAGAAGTGGAGGTAAAAAAAGGTGAAGAAGCTTTAAGTCTTCAAAAAAATCTTTTAAATGAAAGAGCCAGGTCCTATTACAAAAATCTCTCCAAAGCCTCGTTTTCTTTAATCAATCTTTTGGTAGCCAAAAATCTTTCTTCGTCTTTAGAAAATTTTTTCTATCAAAAATCAGTCGTTGATGAGGATAAAAACACCATTATCAAGATCGTTTTGTATATCAAAAACCTTGAGGAAAAAAAGAAAAAACTGGAGGAAGAAAAACAACAAATGTTATCATTAAATCAACAGTTAGATGCACTTTCTCAAAAATTAGGCGAAGAAATAAGCCAAATCCAAACCAAAATTGCTCAGTTAACAGCTAAACAGCAAGAACTGATTGCCAAAAAGTTTGCTAGTATCTATATCCCCCGCTCGGCGGCAGTTAGTTATAGTTGTAAACCTGATTTTGATCCGCGAAATGGAGATTTTCGTGATCCTGGTTTTTCTCCCCGTTTTGGTTTTTTTACTTTTGGCGTGCCAAATCGAGTGGGGTTAAATCAATGGGGAGCGTATGGCCGAGCTAAAGCTGGTCAAAATGAAGAGGAAATTTTGCGTGCTTATTACAATTTCGATAGCATCGAAACCGTGGATACTAATATAAAAATAAAGGTTGAAGGATATGGAGAGTTTTCTCTAGAAGATTATGTTAAAAGAATTTATGAGGTACCAGAAAGTTGGGGAGGTGATGGTTTTTCTGCTTTAAAAGCGCAAGCGATTGCCGCCCGCTCCTATGCTTTAGCTTATACTAATAATGGGGAAAGAAGTATTTGCGCAACCGAAAGCTGTCAGGTCTTTAAACCCGAACCCAAAGGTGGTTTTTGGGAACAAGCAGTTAATGAGACCGCCGGAAAAGTAATGAAAAAAGACGGGCAAATTATTAAAGCTTGGTACTCCTCAACCCATGGTGGTTATGTTTTTTCTTCTTCTAATGTTGGTTGGTCGGCAACGCCCTGGACAAAAAATAGTCGTGACGCAACCGGCGATATTAGTAATTTTTCTGATCTCTTTGCCAAAGCCTATGATAAAGACTCACCTATTTTTTATTGCAACTGGGGATCAAGAGCATCTTACAATAAAACCGCCTGGCTCAAATCAGAAGAGGTGGCTGATATTGTCAACACTATTCTTTTAGCCCGCGCTGATCCTTCGACCTCTTCTCATCTTTATCAAGTTGATGCCGGTGGTGATGTTTGGAATGAAGAAAAAGTTAAAGAAGAGTTAAGAAAAAGAGGTATTACTCCTTTTAATCGAATAAACAATGTTTCCTTAGGAGTTGATTTTTCTTATGGAAAAACGACTTCAGTTTCTTTTTCTGGGGATGGGGGAAGTGTTTCTTTTGATGGCAAAGAGTTTAAAGACTGGTTTAATGCTCGAGCGCCAGCTGATATTCAAATTAGAGGACCCCTTTATGAGGTAGTAATTAAATAATTATAACTCAACAAGTTTTAGAAGGATTAATCATTGGTTTGCCTTTTTCGGTGGTTGCGGCAATTTTTGTTTTTCTTTTATCATATCGGGAATATTCTCACCATTTTTCTGACAAAAGAAAAACGCTTAAGCTTTCTTTTGACTCCGCTATTTTTGCATTTTTATTTTTTATAGTTTTAAGTTTAGTAATCGAAGTGGTTTTGGGGAGAATTTTTAAGTAAAAATTTTAATTAAGCCTAGATTTTAAAATTAACCTCCTTTAAACTATTTTTTAACATTAATTTTAAAGTCTTCTTTCCCCCAGTTGTTTTAAAATATTTTTCTCTTCTTAATGTATCGGGTTTGGAGAGAAAATATTCGCAAAAGAGGAGAATAAATGGTCTTCGAAATTTTGTTGATTGAGAGTTTCCGGAAATATGAGAGGTTAGTCTTTTATGAAGATTAGTAGTATAGCCGATGTAAAAGTTATTATCTTTAAGACTGTATAAAACATAAACACAGTATTGAAGTTTTTTCATTTTTGACTTTTTTGACTCTTTAGAGTCATTATCAGCCGTGAAGTAGAATAAAGTTCACTTCACGGCCATGTAGTGATCCGCGAAACGGATCTACTACATGGTCCAGGGGGGAGGATTCGAACCTCCGCAGGCGTTGAAGCCGACGGTTTTACAGACCGTTCCGATTGTCCACTCCGGCACCCCTGGTAAAATTTAAATAAATGATATTAAAATTATAGCAAATTATCATAAAAATAAGTTGAAAAACAGGGTTAATTTTTTTTATAATGATTTTTGTTTTATGCCAAAAGACGAAAAAATCTATAAATTTGAAATCTCTCACCGGACAATTATTTTTACCGTTTTTTTTCTTTTGTTTTTAAAGTTTTTGTGGATTATTCGTGATCTTTTGTTTTCTTTGTTTATTGCTTTTATATTAACCGCGGCTCTTAGGCCGGCTTTAAATTACTTAGTAAGATTAAAAATTCCTCGAATACTGGCGGCGATTTTTATTTATTTTAGTTTTTTAAGTTTTTTTTCGTTTGTCTTTTCCATTTTTTTGCCTCCTTTAATCAAAGAAACAATTCAGCTTTCCCGTCATCTACCGTTTATTTTTCAAAGCCTTCTTCCCTCCTCTTTTTTATTCAATTGGGAGTCAATTTTTCAATACCTTCCAACCGCCACCACTCAAGTTTTTAGTTTGATTACCGGTCTTTTTTCCAATGCTGTTTGGTTTATCTCCACTTTATTTTTTGGCTTTTATTTTTTAGTTGAAGAGGATGCGATCAAAAAAATTTTGGCCAGTTTTTTTGCTGAAGAAAAGACACAAAGAGTAGTTGATTTTTTTAATCTTTTGGAAAAAAGAATCAACAACTGGTTTTGGGGAGAAATAGTTTTAATGGTTGTTGTTGGCAGTTTAAATTATATTGGATTAACCTTAATTGGAATAAAATATGCTTTGCCTTTGGCGGTTTTGGCTGGACTTTTAGAGGTTGTTCCCAATCTTGGACCAACGATTGCCGCCATTCCGGCCATCTTAGTTGGGCTTTCGCAATCGCCTTTTTTTGGAGTTTCGGCATTGGCAGTTGCCACTTTGGTTCAGCAATTGGAAAATAATTTAATTGTGCCTTTGGTGATGAAAAAAGCAGTTGGCTTAAATCCAATTATTACTTTAATGGCTTTGATAATTGGCGGAAAACTGGCTGGGGTTTTGGGAGTTTTGCTTTCGGTGCCAATGACTGTTACCTTAAAAACCTTCTTTTTGGAGTTTTTGAATAAAAAGTAGATTTATTTTAAAAGAAGATCAAATTTTTGATAAAACTTATCAAAAGAAAAGATTTTATCTAAATGATAAAATTTTACCATTACTACATTTAAACAATCAATCCAGGAGGTTCCTTTTTTTGATTGTTGAAAAAACAATTCATCGGTTAAAAAAACTATTTCTTTGTTGATTGAAAGCTCAATTATTTTTTTCTTTCGGACTTCTTTTAAAAATAAGACAGCGGCTTTTTGCGAGATAGTATACGACAAAACCGTAACCGCTTCTGGGATAGTAAAGGGAGTAATATATAAACTCGCATTTTTTATTTTTTGGGCGATTTGAAAAGCTTTTTTATGATTGGCGTCATCAATTTTAGCTAACGCCACCAAAGCATCAGCATCAACTAAAATTTTCATCGATAAAGATAAGAATCAAATTTTTTACTAATATTTTTTGGCCCCCCTTTGATTTTTAATTCAGCCAACGATAAAAGATCGTTTTTTCCAAAAAAATTTTTTTGCGTTGTTATTCCCTCTTTGATTAATCTTCTTATTACCTCTCCCATAGAAAGATGAGCTTTTTTTGCCAATAAACCTAGTTGTTCATGAATTTCTTCTGGTAAATATATTTGGGTTCGACGCATATATTATAATGTATATCATAGATGTATATTTTGTCAAGCGAATTTTGTTATAATTACCCAATGAAAATTGCTGTTTTAGGTGGTGGATTAACGGGTTTAACTGCTTCTTATTATCTTGCCAAAAAAAATCATAAAGTTAATCTTTTTGAAAAAGAAAAAGTTTTGGGGGGCCTTGCTTCTGGTTTTAAACAAAAAAACTGGGATTGGTATTTGGAGCGGGCTTATCATCATCTTTTTGCTAATGACAAAGATATTTTAGATTTTGCCAAAGAAATTGGTTTTAATAAAATTTTTTTTAAAACACCAATCACCGCCTCTTTATATCAAAACTCTCAATCTAATTATTCCATTTATCCATTAGATACACCGATAGATTTATTACGCTTTCCCCTTTTATCTTTCTCTGATAAAATCCGAGCTTCTTTCACTTTAGCTTTTTTAAAACTTTCTCCGTTTTTGCCATTTTTTGAAAAAGAAACCAGTGTAGCTTTTTTAAAAAAAACCTTGGGTGAAAAAGGATACTCTGTCTTGTTTAGGGAACTTTTTCGGAAAAAGTTCGGAAAATATGCGGGAAATATTTTACTCTCTTTTTTTTGGGCAAGGATTAAAAAAAGGACTAAAAGTTTAGGCTATATTGAAGGCGGATTTCAGGTATTTATCAATTATTTAGAAAAATTATTAAAAGATTTGGGAGTTAATATTTTAACTGGTTATGAGGTAAAAGAGATAAAAAAGAAAAAGGAAAAATTTTTAATTGATGATCAAGAATTTGATTTAGTTCTCTCTACTTTGCCAACGCCAATTACAACAAAAATTGCTCAAAAAATATTTCCCGCAGAATTCACGCAAAATCTCCGCAAACTTTCCTATCTTCATGCCTTAACTTTGATTTTAGAAACTGATAAGCCGATTTTAGAGAAAACTTATTGGTTAAATATTGCCGCCCCCAAAATCCCAATTATGGTTTTGGTCCAACATACTAACTTTATTGATAAAAAATATTATGGAGGAAAACATCTTGCATATTTAGGTTGGTATTTAGATAAAGATGATAAATTGTGGAATATGAAAGACCAAGATTTATTAAATTTTATTCTTCCCCACCTCAAAAAAATTTCCAATTTCCAGTTTCAAATCAAAAACTATTATGTTTTTCGCGCGTCCTTTGCTCAACCAATTTTTGATAAAAACTTTATAAAATATAAACCTAATTTTTTAACTCCGGTAAAAAAATTTTACATTGCTAATTTAGATATGACCTATCCTTTTGATCGGGGAACAAATTATGCAGTAAAATTGGGGAAGGAAATAAACAAAATTATTAGTGCTTGACAAATTTTCCTTACTTTTTTATAATATCCTTACTATGTTTAAAACAGTAAGAATAACTAGCAAAAGACAGATTTCTATTCCAGTAAATGTTTTTAACTCCTTAGGTTTAAAAAAAGGTGATAATCTTTTAATTAATGTTGATTTTGATAATGAAAGAATTATTATGGAAAAACAAGAAAAAATATTAAACCAATTAGCTGGTTCCTTAAAATTACCCAAAAAATATAAAAATAAATCTTTAGAACAAATTATTTCTGATGCTAAAAGAAATTATTTTGGATCAAAAAAATGAAAAAATGTTTTATTGATACTAACTATTTTCTTCGTTTTCTTCTAAAAGATGATGAAAAACAATTTAACATAGTTTATTCACTTTTTCAAAAAGGAATTAATGGAGAAATTCAGCTTTTTACTTCAGTGGTTGTTTTTTTTGAAATTTATTGGGTTTTATCTAGTTTTTATAAAAAGAAAAAAAATAAAATTATTGAATTTTTAAAAAATATTCTTAAGCTTACTTTTATTGATTTTGAAAACAAAACAATTTTAGAAGAAGCAATAATTTTTTTTCAAAAGTTTAATTTAGACTTAGAAGATTGTTATAATCTTGCTTATGCTAAATTAAAAAAAGCTAACGAATTTACTACTTTTGATAAAATCTTAAATAAACTCTCTGCGGCAAATCTGCGTTAAATTTGCGGAAAATATTTTAAAATCTTTTTTTGTTTTTTTATTCTATAATTTACCCATATGAATAAAATCTTTTCTCAAATTGCTACCATTTTGTCGGACTTAGTTGTTTTTGACCGTTTAAGTCTTGATCAATTTTTAAAAAAGATTATCAAACAGATTAACAAAATCATCGAAGTTGACTCTTGTTTCATCTATCTTTATCAAAACAAAAAACTGACTCTTTTTGCTTCAAAAAAGCCGCACCAAAATCTTTTGGGAAAAATTATTTTAAAAGAAGGAGAGGGGATAACCGGTTGGGTAGCTGAGAACAAAAAAACAGTTGCCATCAAAGAAAAAGCTTATCTTGATTCAAGATTTAAATTTTTTAAAGAATTACCTGAAGACCGGTATGAGGCTTTTTTGTCCGTGCCAATCATCGACAAACAAGGATTAGTTGGGGTGATAAATCTGCAAAACAAAAAACCAAAAGTTTTTTCAAAAAAAGAAAGACAAATGGTGGAAATTTTTGCCTCAGTGATAGCTTCTGGTCTTCGAAAAGTGATTCTTCAGCAAAGACTAGGATTTTTGGAAGAAAAACTTGAGGAAAGAAAAATTGTTGAAAAAGCCAAAGGAATTTTGATGAAAAAAGAAAATCTCACCGAAGAAGAAGCCTATCAAAAAATGCAAAAAGAGGCAATGAAAAAAAGAAAAAAGTTAAAAGAGATCGCCGAGGCGGTGATTCTTTTGTGGGGGTAAAAAATTAAATTTTCATTTGACAAAAAAATTTGTTTTTTTATATAATAAAAAATCTTCAACGACGAAGAGGAGACAAAGAAGTCTTCGTTTAAAATTAAAGACAAAGGGGTCTTCGATCTAATTCTTTCATTACTAGTTTTCAACTTTATTAAAAATATGGATACCAAAGAAATCTTTGAATTAATTGATGAAAATTTAGTTGATTTTCTTGATCTAAAATTTACTGATCTTCGCGGCACTTTTCAGCATATGACCATTCCTAAAGATGAGTTTACCAAAGAAAATGTTGAAAAAGGCTTTGGTTTTGATGGTTCATCAATTCGCGGTTTTTCCAATATTTATGACTCCGATATGATTTTAAAACCCGATTTGGAAACGGCTTTTTTCGATCCTTTTTTTGAAAAAACTTTGTCAGTCATTTGTGATGTTTGGGAGCCAGAAAAGGATAGGTCTTTTGAAAAAGACCCCCGTTTTACCGCCAAAAAAGCAGAAAGCTTTCTTAAAAAAATTGGGATTGCTGATATCTCTTATTGGGGGCCGGAGATTGAGTTTTTTGTTTTTGATGGTGTTGATTTTTCCCTTTTACCTCACCACTCTTTTTTTAAAATTAAAAACAGTGAATTTGGAGAAGAGGAAACAAAAGATGGCTATCCGGTGGCCACAAAATCTGGCTACTTTCCAGCTCCTCCTTTTGATAAACTGCAGGCTTTTCGATCAGAGATGGTTAAAATTCTTGAAAATATTGGAATTGAAGTTGAGGTTCATCATCATGAGGTGGCAACCGGTGGGCAGGTGGAGATTGATTTAAGATACGATACTTTGACTAAAATGGCCGATAAGGTGATGATTTATAAATACGTGGCAAGAAATTTGGCCAAAAAATATGGGATGGTGGCTATTTTTTTACCCAAGCCTATTTTTGGTGATAACGGCTCAGGGATGCATACTCATCAAAGTCTTTTTAAAAAAGGAAAAAATATTTTTTATGATAAAAAAGGCTATGGTCAGATATCAAAGTTGGCCGAAAGTTATCTTACCGGACTTTTAGTTAATATTGCCCCTCTTTTGGCAATTACCAACCCAACCGTTAACTCCTATCGACGGCTAGTTCCTCATTTTGAGGCACCAACAGTTTTAGCGTTTTCTAAAAGAAACAGAAGCGCGGCGGTCAGAATCCCCATGTACTATCAGAATGAGGAAAAATCAAAACGGATTGAGTTTCGCTGCCCTGATCCAACCACCAATCCTTATCTTGCTTTTTCAGCGATGTTGGTTTTTGGGATTTATGGGATAAAACAAAAACTTGATCCTAAAAAATTTGGTTTTGGTCCTTATGACAATGAGAATTTATGGGAAAAAGAAGGATTAAAACAGACACCAGATAGTCTTTTAACTGTCCTTGAGGCTTTGATTAAAGATAGAATTTTAACGGAAAGTGAGGTTTTTGATAAAGCGCTTATTGAAAGTTATTATCAAATTAAAAAAGAAGAGGCGATTTTATCTTTGCGCTACCCAACACCGGCTGACTTTTGGTTTTATCATGATATTTAAATTGATATAAAAATCTTTGCGGCAAATCTGAGGTAAAAGTGCGGGGATTTACTATGTTTGCGTCATCAAACCTTAAGATAACTTTTATAATATATAATTACTTAAATATATAATTTAGGTAAATTAAAAAAACAATTAATTTAACTCATCTATTTCGACACTCTTATGGAAAAATCTCTAAGAATAGAGGAAAAAGAA
>Ga0078972_1013393_pt1 | contig 13560 bp, 13 predicted proteins | sample YelNatPaOPGAMG01_FD_67568 | JGI IMG/M metagenome (GOLD analysis project Ga0078972, IMG submission 67568) | Hot spring thermophilic microbial communities from Obsidian Pool, Yellowstone National Park, USA - OP-RAMG-01 (SPADES assembly) (version 2) | ecosystem: Environmental > Aquatic > Thermal...
TCATCCATTACCGCTATATACGAGAACCTCTTGTGCTGGTCTACTCCTATATATCGCATAGCGCACCTCCTCCTTTTTTTCTCCTATTTTATCACCGGTGCACTATGCTTTCATTATATCTCCTTTATTAAATCTTCCATAGTATAAAAACCTGCTGGTTTATTCTTTATGAAAGAAGCGGCTTTTAATGCCCCCATAGCAAATGACTCTCTATTATAACATCTATGAGATATTTCTATTATCTCGCCCTTACCCCCAAAGTATACATAATGTTCTCCAACGATATCCCCTAACCTCAAAGAATGCATACCTATCTCTTCAAATTTTCTAATGCCTGTTATACCCTCCCTCCCATATTTTATAATCTTCTCTGCATCTCTGTTAGAAACCTGGCATATAATATCTGCTATCTTTTTTGCAGTACCACTTGGCGCATCCTTCTTTAAACTATGATGAACCTCTGCTATCTCTACTTCATATTCCTTCAAAAGTCCTGCGGAAAATCTTATGATTTCAAAGAAAAGGTTTACGCCAAGCCCCATATTTGGTGAGAAAAATACAGGTATGGAAGATGATGCCTGTTTTAATGCTTCCATCTGTTCAGGAGTAAAACCGGTTACACCTGTTACAAAAGGGACCTTTTTATTCACACAGATATCCAGATGTTTTATTGCTGACTCAGGTGTTGAAAAGTCAATCACAACCTCATCTCCTTCTATAGCAGTTGATAGGTTATCTGAGATAGGTATCCCCTGTACATTTACCTTACCTATAAGAGGATGTCCCTTAAATTCAATACCTGCCTTTACTGTATATCTATCTTTTTGACCTATTGCAAGTTGTATTATAAGTGAACCCATCCTTCCTGCTGCACCGCATACTATTATCTTTTCCATAATACGCTCCTGTAATTCAGTTTTCTTTACAGGCAGAGATAAATGCTTCAATATTTTCCAGTGGGACTTCTGGTTCAAGAACATGGGTTGGAGAAATAATTAAGGCACCATCATATCCTATTTCTTTTTTTCTCTGTCTGACAATCTTCTTTACCTCATCGGGAGAACCAAAAGGCATCGTTGTCTGAGTCCCTATAGTACCATCAAATACCAGCTCTTTACCATACTCCTTTTTTACTCTTACAAGGTCAATGCACTCTGGCTGTAAAGGATTCAAAATTGTCAGCCCTATCTCTATCATTTCAGGGATAATAGATGTAATGTTTCCATCACTATGATACCATATCTGAATATCGGGCTTAATTGCCCTGGCTGCTGAATAAACCTTTGCCCATCTTTCCTTAATAAACCTTCTCCACATAGGAATGGAAAACATCAGGGTATTCTGATTTGCCACATCATCCCCTGTTGTTATAACATCCACACCTGCAGATGCAGCAAGAACTGCAATATTGAGATTCCTTTCCATAAACCTGTCCAGTATGTATTCACACCACTCAGGCCTTTCTACCATATCCATCAAAAATTCCTCATATCCCCTTACCTGCCACGCATTCTCATACATATGGCCTATCCAGGCAGATGCAACCTTCCCTTCTTTATGTGCCTGCTCAACCTTCTCTTTCATTCCGGTAATTTCAAATCCTTCAGAAGGGGGATATGGAAACTCCTCTATATCTTTAAAACTCCTTGCATTTCTCAAAGGACTTATATACCCGGTAAAATGATAAAACTGTGCAGGTATCTCAAGTACACCGAGTGAGTTTATAAAAGAACCTTCTGGCTTTTCAATATCTGTAAAATACTTTGAAAAGTCAGGTTTGTTCGTTTCTCCGTTATATAGTGGCTGAACCTCAACAGGGTTATACATCCCGAAAAAGTCCCTTATCTCTTCGTCTCTCACAATCCCGTATTTCTCTTTTATTTTTTTCATCAGAGAAGGTGTAAATGAGGCATAAAAAAGAAAGTCATGATGTGGCTGATGCGAAACGGTTGCCTTAAATATTTCAAGTTGCGTCATCTTACCCTCCTTATCTTTGCTCCCAGTGATGAAAGTTTCTCTTCAAAATTTTCATATCCCCTGTCAAGATGGTATATCCTTGATACCTCTGTTTCTCCTTCTGCTGCAAGAGCCGCCAGAACTATTGCAGCACTCGCCCGCAGGTCAGAAGCCATTGTTTTTGCCCCGATTAATTTATTCACACCTTTTATTATTGCCTTGGGCCCATCAAGTGTAATATTTGCACCTAACCTATTCAGTTCTCCAATATGTATAAACCTTTCAGGAAAGACCTTTTCTGTTACAGTGCTTATTCCATCCGCAAGGGTGAGGAAGGCGGTCATCTGTGCCTGAAGGTCTGTTGGAAAGCCAGGATATGGGAGCGTAACAATATCAACAGGTTTCCATCTGTTGGTTATATTATTTATCTTTAAGAAGTCATTCCCTGTCTTAAATGGTATACCTGCTTCTTCTATCTTATCCAGAAAAGAAAGAAGGTGGGAAGGGATGAAATTTTCTATTGTAATGGCACTTGAGGTAATACATCCGGCGAGTACATAAGTCCCTGCCTCTATCCTGTCAGGTATGATTGAGTATTCCACTCCATTCAGTTTTTTTACCCCTTCTATTCTGATACAGTGAGAGCCCTCTCCATAGATTTTTGCCCCCATCTTTTTTAAAAATCTTGCAAGGTCCACAATCTCCGGTTCACAGGAGGCAAATTCAATGATTGTCTCTCCTTCAGCAAGGGCTGCAGCACTCATAACATTTGCAGTCGCAAGGACACTTGAACCAAAATTTCCACCAAGAAAAACGGTGGTTCCTTTTAACTTTCTTGCTTTACCTACTATATATCCTTCTTCAACGGTTATATCTACTCCGAGTTTTTTCAGCCCTTTTATATGAAGGTCAATAGGCCTTGTTCCTATGACACAACCACCTGGCATAGAAAACTTTGCTTCTCTGTATTTTGCAAGCAGAGGTCCAAGAAGACATATGGAGCCACGCATTGTACTGACAAATTCATAGGGGGCTGTGAACCTGTTTATTCCTGATGGGTCTATCTCAATAGTATTATTGTTGAATTTAACATTTGCCCCGATGTATTCCAAAATTTTTACCAGTGTCCTTATATCCCTGACATTCGGGATATTGTGGATGACTGTCTTCCCGTTGCCAAGAATTGCTGCTGAAATAATGGGTAATGCCGCATTCTTGGAGCCGGAGACCCTTACACTACCTTTTAGTTTTTTCCCGCCTTCTATAATAAACCTGTCCATTTTTTATCCTTGAGTTCTAAAAATTTTACCATTTATACGAAATCCGTCAATCCTGCAGTTTTTGGAATATTACTACCCTTTCAATCCCTGCAAGGTCTTTTTCAATACCCGTAAGTTTGAGATTACAAACTATTTCCTTGATGGAATCTACCTGGTTATAACCAATCTCCATCAATAGAAATCCGCCCCTGTATAAGAATTTATCCCCTTCTTTTAATATTTTTCTTATTATAGAAAGTCCATCCTTACCACCACATAATGCCCTGTGTGGCTCCATCTTTACTTCTCTGTCAAGCAAAGATATTTCAGGATGTGGTATATAAGGTGGATTACTCACAATTATATGGAATCTTCCTTTTTCAAGGGGGAAGAGATTTGCCTTTAATAACTTTATTCTGTTTTCTACACCATGGATTTTTGCATTATAGTCAGCGGTCTTAATTGCCTTTTCAGAGATATCTGTTGCTACAACAACACTTTTTTTTATCTCCTTTGCAAGTGTAATGGCAATATTTCCACAGCCAGTTCCTATATCCAGTATTTTTATCCTTGATGGAGAAAAATATCTGTTATATCTCTCTACTGTCTTTTCAACAAGAAGTTCTGTTTCAGGTCTGGGAATAAAAACCCCTTTCTGTACGGAAAAATCATATCCATAAAAATTGACTTTTTTTATGAGATATTGTAGAGGAATACCACTGGCTCTTTTTTTTAGGAGTTTATTATAATGACTTATACTTTCTAATGGCACAAAAATATCTTCCGTATAGATGTAATACAATGGCTTATTCAGAACAAAGGATAGAAGCACCTCCGCATTTTTACGTGGTTCTTCTATCTTATTTTTCTGTAAAAAAGAGGCACCTTCCTCCACAATCTTCTTCAAAGACACTTTTTTACTTTCCTGGTGCCTTTGTAAGGGATGCGAGAACACCTGAAGCAGCTCCTTTAATCTCAGGATAAGGTCCTTCTTCGCTTAAATATTCAATCAAGCCAAGTAGTTTCTGGTCAGGCCTCTGGGCAAGATACTCACCTAAGACCTCTATAATTCCTTTACGGAGTTCTATCTCTTCAGCAATCCTGTCCTGTGGATAGTCCTTGCCCAGTCGTTCAACAAGAGTATTCTTTTCACTAAAATCACCAAGCCGTGCAAGAGAAAGAATGTAATAAATCTTTTCGTTTTCAACCCCATATTCATCCCAGGCCTTTTTAATAACAGGTAGTGCCTGTTTATCTCGCATATTTCCAAGATTTCTTATCAGTTTTAGTGCAAAGATAACTTCATTCTTATCTTCCGCTGTCTCTTCATATCTGGGGGTTTCCATAGCAGGTGGGCCGAACTCCGGTCCCATAGGTCCGAATTGAGGTTGTTGTGTTGCAGGACCTGTTATAGAAATATCTGTCCTCTTTTGTTCTCTTTGCCGTAATAATGCTTCATATCTACCTTTCTGCTGTTGCAACTCTGCAATCTGTTTTTCTGTATTTGCAAGGTCTGTCTTCTTTTTTTCTAATGATGCATCAATCTTCTGTACCTCTGCTCTTAACTTCTGTATCTCTTTGATATCTAAAGAGGCAGGCATACCCTGTTGTTGCATACCGGGAGGCAGTCCAAATTCAGGAGGAGCACTACCTATTTGAAGTTTTTGCTGTATCTCACTTTTTTTCTGTTCGTCCTGATTTATCTGCATATTCAGAGCAATTTTCTGTGCTTCCAGGTTTTCTAACTTTGCTGTTATATCTTTGATATTCTTCTGTGCCTCTGCTCTTTCGTTTTCTCTCTGGTCCACCATCGCCTTTAATGTATTTCTAAGGACTGTTGTTATATCTTCTTTCCTGAGTTTTGCAATACCATCAAGGGCAGAGATTTTTATATCAAAAAGTTCATTTTTGTCCTGAATTATTTTAAGGATTGTATCAATGGCTTCTGGTGTCTCTGTTTTTCCAAGTGCTAGAATAACATTTTTTCTTATAGGTATTTCCTTACTTTCTGTTACAATAGATATCATATCCGGCACGACTTTCAGTAGTTCTGCCTGTTCATAGTTAGGCAAAATAGATGCGGACTGATTTCTTACTTTTTCTGTTCCGAATTTTATACTTTTAATAAGTTTCTCCACAGGAATTTTTTCTTCTTTTGTTTCTTTGGGAGATAGCCCTGCAAATTCTGGAGGTCTCTGTCCTTCTTGTCCTTTAAATTCTGGAGGCATCATCCCGCCAGGTCCCTGTGCTTGTGTTTCTGACGTTTTTGTTTTCTCCGCTTCCTGTTTTTTCTTTTCTTCTTCCAGCCTTACCCATTTCTGCACCATCTCTTTTTCTTCTCTTTTTGCCTGAAGAGATTCCTTTAACTTTTTAGCAGACCTTCCTGTTATTGATGAAGGTGCAATTTTTATTACCTCATCCAATGACTTAACCGCTTCTTCATAGCTACCTTCTGAAATATATAAATGGGCAAGGGCGTAGTGAAAATCAGGATTATTCTTATCTATCTCAATCGCCTTATTATAGCTATCCAGTGCCTCCTTCTTTTTCCCCATAGCATAGTATGCCTCACCTAAATAATAGTATGGATAGGGAGACGATGGCTGGATACCCTTTGCCTTTTCAAATGCCCTTATTGAATCTGCTGGTTTACCCTGTTTTAACAATATCAAGCCCTCATTTATAAAGTCCATATAATCAGCAGCAAAGAGGGAATAGATAAGGCCGAACAGTATGAAAGGAATAGGTATTTTTTTCATTGTAATCGCCTCCTTAATGTTTCTATGAGTTCTTCCATATCTCCATCTATAATTCTATCAAGATTATACAGGGTAATACCTGCTCTGTGGTCTGTAATACGGTTCTGTGGGAAGTTATATGTTCTTATCTTTTCACTTCTATCCCCGCTTTTCACTGACTCCTTTCTTTCACTATCAATCTTACTTTTTTTCTCTGTTTCATATAGGTTCTGAAGTCGTGCCCGCAAAATTTTTAGCGCCTTAATCTTATTCTGAATCTGGGACCTCTCATCCTGACAACTTACAACAATACCTGTGGGGATATGGGTAATCCTGACAGCGGAAGATGTCTTATTTACATTCTGTCCTCCATGTCCTGATGCACGAAACGTATCAATCTTTAAATCAGAAGGGTCAATCCTGACTTCTTCCTCTTCCATCTCAGGGAATACAGCCACTGTAGCAGCAGATGTATGAATCCTACCATAACTTTCGGTCTCGGGTATCCTCTGTACTCTATGGACTCCCCTCTCATATTTAAAGTCCCTGTAAGCCCCTTTTCCTTTGACAAGAAATATAATCTCCTTGAACCCTCCTTTTTCTGATTGGCTCGTGCTTAATATCTCTACCTCATAGCCCTTTTTCTCACAAAACCTTGTATACATCCTGAACATATCCCTGACAAAAAGAGATGCCTCTTCGCCCCCAATTCCTGCACGAAGTTCTACTATTGCACTTTTCAGGTTTTCCGGACTTTCTGGAAAAAGGAGTTCTTTTATCTTTGAATCTATCCTTTCCTGTTCTGCTAAAAGTCCTGAAAGTTCTTCTTCAGCAAGTTTTTTCATTTCTTCGTCGGCACTCTCTAAAATCTCTGATGCCTCGTCTATCCTTTTTTCTATCCTGTCCTTTTCTCTTTTTAGGTATATAATACCCTCTATCTCTTTCAATCTTTTAGCAGCATTTTTAAACTCAGCAGATGTCTGGGTTGTAGAGGTAATTATTTTAAGAAGAGATTCGTATTCCTGTTCTATCTCCTGTAATTTACCTTCAATAATTTTATGAAAGCCCTTGACACTATTTCTTTCCATACTTTTTCTTAAATTTTTCTACCCTTCCTGCACTGTCCACAAGTTTTTGCTTCCCGGTGAAATACGGATGACAGTTTGAGCAGATTTCTACTTTTATTTCTGGCTTTGTAGAACGGGTTTTTACTATATTACCACATACACACACAATCGTTGCTTCTTTGTATTCCGGATGTATCTTCTCCTTCATCTTTTTACCCTCCTGTTTTAATTGGATAATTGAAGTTATCCCTGCCCATAGGGTTTTCTACATCAGTAAGGCCCTCGCCACTGAAATATTTTATGGGCTCTCCATTTATCAGCAATCTTACCTTATTGACAGGGAGAAACTGAGTTGCTGTATAAACAATCTGTGCCAGACGGTCTGTCATAAGCATGGTCCCGCCGCCCTGCTCTATCTCTTTTGAAAAATTAAGAAAGGCAATATCTCCTTCCACCTTTACATCTATAAGGGTAGCACCTTCAGGCATTGCAGTATTCAGTCCATCTGCTTTCTCTTTCTCATCAGGCCCTTTCAATAACTCATCTATTGCGGCTTTTATCTTCTCTTCTATATTACCCCTGGGTATTGCCCTTTTCACAGGAACCAGATAGGTTGTCTTTGTCTCTTCTTCATACTGGAGAAAGAATACAGAGGCACTTCTCTCACCAAAGATTATTATTTTCTCCTTTATAAAGAAAAAAGACAAGACCATAACTACCAGAAGTCCCAGTAGTCCATATATCACAATCCTTTCATTCCGTCTCATATCGTTTTCCCCTTTTCCCCGGGTAAGTTCCTAAGTCCCCCTGATATATATTATACTACAATATTATCTACTTAACAGGTATCATAGGCATCTCTGAAACATCTGTCTTTTTTTGTTCTGCTTCTTTCTGAGTCCTCTGCCTTAAAACAGCCAGCACATCTTCAGTAATATCCCTACCACCTACAATAATAGAATTTTTTTCTATCACAAAGGTATATCCTTTTTTCCTTGCCACCTGTTCAATATCTTTCTTTATTTTATCCATTGCTTCCTGCTGTAATCTCATAGCAATCTGAGAAATCTCCTGCTGCATCTTCTGTTGTTCTTTTACTTTTTCTTCACCCTTCATCTTATTGAGCTCCGTCTGCCTGTTAGAGATTTCTTTTTGAAAGGTGGTGATTGCTTCCTGCATTGCTGGATGTGCATTTACAATTTTCTCCATATCAACGGAGGCAATCCCTCCCTGTCTGGACCTCATAACCGTAAAAATAAGAACAGCCACCACCACAATGAGCAAAACCCCTGCAAGCAAAGATTCTCTCCCCTTCTCCTTCAATAAACATTTCATCCTTTCCTCCCCACTATCTTTCAAGATAGTATTTTTATTTGTATTCTTTAAACTTTATTACAATAAATGACATATATGGAATTACTGTTTTAGTTTTCCATTTTCTCTCTTTTTTATCCCTGACCAATCTGTCTGAAGATGGTTTATCAAGTGGCTTAAGAATAGTTGTTTCCTGTGGGTCTTTTTTCGCAGGTAATTCTATATTTACAATAGCAGGGTCAGTATTTCCATTAAGTACAACAAGAATTTCTTCTTTTGCTCCCTTGAAAAACATAGGTAGAAGATATGCACCTCCTGATACTAACGGGAATGGAACTTTATCCCTGTAAAGATACCTTATGATATTCTGCATAATGGTCTGCCTGTAAAAATTTAACACAGGTGGGTTTAGATAATCAGGGACTATTATTGCTACCCTACCACCCACTGAATTCTCATAGAGGGTGATACCAGGTCCTACTACCTTTTTCTCAGGAGTAATAACCTCTGTCCATATAAGCGTTTTACCAGAGGGCTTAAATACATTAAACTTATTTATAAGATTTACAGTGTTATAGATTCCTTTCCTTATACCACTTTTGCTGTCTACTACCACCTCAAGAGAATAGGTTGATTCTTCTCTGTTGAGTGTTTTTTCATATTCCACACCAATATATCTACCAAGTCCCCTTTGACACAGTATCTTAGCACTCTCTCCATCAAGGAGCATTCCACCCTTTAACATCTCCATCATCTCATTCTCTTCAAAGATATAGGCATTATTTCCGAATATAGCATTGACCTTCTGTGTACCTGAACAGGCAGGGATTCCATAGGATAGAAGGAGTTTCCATGCGGGTAAAGGGTCTACTATCAACTCATCCATAGAGCCACCCTTTTCTATCTCTACCTTTTCTGCAGCCTCTTCTCTCCAGGGGATACCTATCCCAGAAAGAGCATAATCTTTTGAAAATTTACTTGAAATCCATTTGAGTGATTTATAACTTCTATCCAGCAATTCCCCTATCCCTTTCTCCTCATCGGGATGATTACCAACAAATGGGAAAAGGTTTAACAACAATGCATCTGAACCAAAAAGTAGTGCAAGTGCCATATCTACCCAGGTGGATGTATCCGATTTATTCCATACTGTAAAAGGGAAGTTTTCTATCTCAGGAGCAACTTCACAGAATGGTGGTCTCATCTGTTTCTGGATATCCAGCATCATAATAGAGCGAAATCTGTTTCTCCCTAAATCTTCAGAATATGGAGCAAAATTTGGTCTGTGGGCAACATTGCCTTCTATGGTAAGGGCATCAAAAAGGAGATGCCACCTTCTACCTTCAATACTATGAACCGGAGGATAAGAACTCATAAGTCCCAGTTTTGTTTTACCCTGAGAGTTCTTTCTTACTGCATCTGCTATACCTCTGGCTACTTCCAGTTGTATCTCTCTCCATAACTCCATCCATTGTTTACGCCATTGATGGGGATGTCCTGGCTTTAAAATATTTTTCACAACCTCTTCTCTGGTAACGCGTCTCCCTATCTTTTTAGAAAACCTTTCAATTATCTCATCTTCAAAACCTCCTCCCCATGTGAGAGGTGAGTGATTATGATACCTGAAGTCATCCTCTATCCATATAACCCGAAACCCTAATGTTGCAAACCTTCCATAGAGATTAAAAATATATCTCTGCCAGTTTTTATCAGCAAAAGAGGCAGTCGCCTTACTTTTCTCACCATATGGAGAGACCATCGGACTAAATTTACTGTCAGGGGGGAATCTTCTACCTCTTTCGCAGTGCAGCACGGTCATCCAGGGGTTTAAACTGACAGATATTCCTTTTGCCTCAAGAATTTTTTTTGCTTCTTTTACCGTTTCAAACCAGATATCCTCTTCTTTTTTTGATAATAAGCCATTATTCCACTCTTCAGCTGCGAAAAAAAGGACAACTTCTTCTATGTGGTGTTTAAGACAAAAGTTAGCAAGAATATTAGCATTTTTTTTAACATCTTTTCCCGGTATAATCTGAAAACGAAGGTGATATCTTAACTTTCCCATTTTACTCCTGTTTATCCTTTTTATTCTTCAGAGAAGACCTCTGCCTGAAATGTATAAATCTCTATATCCCCTTTTTTCCATGCATCAGGAGGCAGTCCTGCCTTATACATACACAGATTACTTAAAAACTCCTCTTTACTCCAGCCGGTCTCTTCTGCTACCTGTGGAAGGAAAACACCCTGTCTGTATCCTTTTTTAACTATTACCCCATCCCTTCCGAGAACAATTTCCCCTGTGTCTTTAATTTTCTTTAGTGGAGTAAGGACGGATATCTCTATCTTTATGTCTTTCAAGTCTTTATAGTTTACAGGGGGAAACCGCGGGTCAGAAGTAGCGGACTGTATAGCCATATCTCTTACTGCCTTTGCAAGGGGCTCAATTCCCTCAATATATCCTATACATCCCCTTAGCTCCCCATGTTTCTTCAATGTAACAAAGACCCCTCTCCTTTCCTGTAAAACCGCGTCATTCTCTTCAATAGGAGGTAGTTCTCTTCCTGAGAGATAATACTCCAGTGTCTCTCTCGCAATATTTAAAAGTTTCTGTTTTTGTATATCTGTAAGCATTGTAATATTCCTTTACTGCACGCCGATTCCGCCCCCGTGGTGGAATTGCTCGGGGGAACGCTACCTTTCCCCCGAACCCCTTTTCAAATCCCCACTTCAGTGAAGAGAGATAAATAGCGAGGGGGGGATTTGGCGCCCTCGCCTCCCACTTCGGCTCGGGTCGGCCACCCGCTGAAATTGCTTCTACCCGTCGCAATTTCTGACTTCGCTCCCTTCAAATCCCCCCTTCATTGAAGGGATCCAAGTAGCGAGGGGGGGATTTGAACCCCCGACATACCGGGTATGAGCCGGCTGCTCTACCACTGAGCTACCCCGCCACCAATTTTATAGATGCCTATTTTACCTTTTAAGCAGATAATCTGCAAGTTTTCTAAAAGCAATTGCCCTGTGACTTCTTCTGTTTTTCTCTTCCATTGTCAGTTCTGCAAATGTCTTCCCAAGTTCAGGGATTTCAAATACAGGGTCGTATCCAAATCCATTTGTTCCCCTCGGAGTAAATGTTATAAGCCCATCTACTTCTCCTCTGAAAATCATTTCTTTACCGGATTCAATGAGTACTGCTACTGTGATAAACCTTGCCTTTCTATCCTCTATCTTTTTATACGGCGAAAGTAAATCAAGTAATTTTTTTATATTCTTTCTGTCATCTGCTGGTTCACCTGCAAATCTTGCAGACATAATACCAGGAAGGCCCCCTAACTTTTCTACAATAAGCCCTGAATCTTCCCCCACTACTGGCTCTACCCCAACCATATTTTTAAGATACCTCGCCTTTATAAGTGCGTTTTCTTCAAAATTATTGCCTGTCTCTTCAGGAAATATAATACCTTTTGGTGCAGGATAAACCAGTATCCCTGTATCTTTCAATATAGTCCGTATCTCTGAAACCTTATTATGATTCTTAGTTGCCAAGTAGAAGCGCGATATCATCTTTAAGGACCTCTTTTTCTATCTCTATAATCTTTTTTATTCCACTGCTGGCTATACGAAGCAGGTCCATCAGTTCATTATCAGTAAAAGGATGACCTTCAGCAGTTCCTTGAATTTCTACAAATTCCCCTTTGCCTGTCATTACCACATTAAAATCAACACTTGCTTCCGAGTCCTCATAATAATCAAGGTCAAGTAGTTTTTTCCCATAAACAATGCCTGCGCTTATTGCTGCGAGATAGTCCCGTAACAAAGGAAGTTTTATAAGCCGTGCCTTATTCAATTTTGAAAGTGCTTCAACTAATGCAATAAATCCCCCTGTTACTGAGGCAGCCCTTGTTCCCCCATCTGCCTGTATAACATCACAGTCCACCATTATAGTCCTTTCACCAATTTTTTTTACATCAAGTATAGCCCTTAAAGACCTGCCTATCATCCTCTGTATCTCCTGACTTCTACCCGTAAGGTTAGAACTCCTTGCTACCCTTTCACTGGTAGAGGATGGGAGCAAGGCATATTCAGCCGTTAACCATCCACTTTCAGTCCCTTTCAAAAAGAGGGGAACCTTATCTTCAACATTAACAGCACATAGAACCTTTGTATCCCCAACTTCTATGAGACAGGAGCCCAATGCATATTTAAGAACCCCTTTTGTAATCTTTATCTCCCTTATATCTTCAAGGTCCCTGCCACCCCTTCTTTTTATTTCAACCATTATGGCTCCTTTCTCCTAAATAAAAGGATATATCATAACAAAAACAGAAAAATCATCCTTGTTTCCAGAAATACCTATATCTAAAACCCAGCAATGCATCCTGTGCCATATATTAAAAGATGCCCTGGAGATATTGTCTGAGCTAACATCATACTGAAGTCCTATATTATATCTCCATAGTTCATTAACAACATGGCCAAACCTTCCTTCAATACCTGATATATCACCTTCATCATTATGCCTGTTTCCTATGGAATAACTATACCTTCCTGACTTGAATATTATATCATTAACTCCCAGAAGATATTTTTCTCCGGAGATGTCCCACTCATTATTCCCTTCAATATACATAGAAGGAGTAAGTTTAATATCATATTTCAAGGAGCAGAGAGGGAACCTTGCATTATCTATATCATAAAGATTTTCCAGTGTGATGCTTCCAATGTAGGTATCTTCATTTTTAAAGAACCAGTCCATTCCAATGTTTAAGAAATTCCCCGCCTCCATTCTTTCAATATCATCAAAGTATTCAAGGTCTCTCCTTTTATAATCAAGTCCCCGATGAAAGAAGGATAAAGATGGCGAAAGATATTCAGTGAAGTCACTATGTTCTTTCTTCAATGTAGTTGAGAATTTTGCCCCCACCTCTCTGTAAAAATTAAACTTCTCATCCCTCTCATCTGAATATTCAATACCACCCAGAGAAAGATAAGGAGAAAATGTTAGATGCCCTATTTCTTTACTTCCTTTTAAGGTGAGCATGTCCATTAACCTGAGATAGTTTTCATCCTCTTTATAAAAATTTGTAAGTCTGAGGTCATTCTCCAGAAATATTGGGCCCTCTACTATTGGAAAAGGAGGAGTATAAAATCGTATCTCGGGGAGTTTTTCAATATTTAAAAAGCTTTCTTCTGCTGAATCCCTGAAGTTGATGTTAAATATCCCCCCCT
>Ga0078972_1013394_pt1 | contig 13557 bp, 11 predicted proteins | sample YelNatPaOPGAMG01_FD_67568 | JGI IMG/M metagenome (GOLD analysis project Ga0078972, IMG submission 67568) | Hot spring thermophilic microbial communities from Obsidian Pool, Yellowstone National Park, USA - OP-RAMG-01 (SPADES assembly) (version 2) | ecosystem: Environmental > Aquatic > Thermal...
AAGAGCGTTCGCCACATGGAGGAACTCCGGAAACGAAAGTGAAAAAAGCGTATATTTCAGACTGTGAAGGGCCTATTTCAAAAAACGACAACGCCTTCGAGCTTACAGCCCGCTACGTGCCAGACGGCGAACACTTTTACACTGTTATAAGCCGATACGACGATGTCTTGGCAGAAGTCTTCAAAAGGCCGGGATACAAGGCGGGCGACACCTTAAAGCTGATACTGCCTTTTCTGAGGGCTTATGGCGTTACGGACAGAAAAATGCAAGTTTTCTCGGCGAAAACCCTTGTTTTAATCCCAAAAGTTAAGGAAGCCCTTTGGTTTATCCGAAGCATGGCGGAAGCCTTCATAGTTAGCACAAGCTACGAGCACTACATTAGGGCGCTTTGCCGCGTCATAGAATTTCCGTTTGAAAACGCCTACTGCACAAGGGTTGAAATCGACAAGTATACGCTGAAGGAATGGGAGAGGAATAGGCTTAGGGAATTAGCCGCCGAAATAGCCAAAATGCCCATAATCGAAATTCCAACGGGCGCCAAAACCATCGATGACTTTCCAGAACCGCATAGAAAAGCAATCCAAAGGTTGGACGAAATTTTCTGGAAGGAAATAGCCGCCATGGAGATCGGAAAAATTTTCAGCGAAGTCAACCCCGTTGGAGGACGCGAGAAGGCGGAGGCGGTTAGACAAATAGCCGAAAAAGTGGGACTAAGCCTTTCAGACGTGGTTTATGTTGGCGACAGCATAACAGATGTGGAAGCCTTCAGAACAGTGCGCCGCGAAGGCGGCTTAACCATATCCTTCAACGGCAACGAATACGCCGTAAAAGAGGTGGAAATCACCGTCATGGCAGACAAAGCCCTAGTCACCGCAGTGCTTATGGAGGTTTTCTGCAAAGAAGGCAAAGAAGGCGTAATAAAACTTGCAGAAGCTTGGGGCATCAACACGCTTAAAGGCCTTGACATAAACCAGCAACTGAAAAACCTCTTTTGGGAAACATATGGAGCCAGTTTGCCAACAGTTGAAATTGTCAAAGAGGCGAACTTAGATAGGCTGATAAAAGAAAGCACAAACTTCAGAAAAAGTGTCAGAGGGGAAGCCATAGGAAGGCTTGGATAATTTTGAACCCGCTCAAGATCAAACATGCAATTATTCTCGTAATCGCAATCTCCACCATTGTGGTTGCAACAGTCACTGCATTTCACTTTTTATCAACAAAAGAGAACGGAAAGGAAGAAGAAAAGGAAAAAACAAGGTGGGTTTACCGCGGCGCCATACCCCTTAACATCCCCAACATGAAAAGCATAAAAGACCCAGAGTTTGTAAGGCACCCCAATCATACGGTTTACAAAGATGAGGAAGGCTTCTACTATCTTGTGGCATCTATCTTTAAAACGGATGGCACATTCTCCACTGGCATTTTAAAGACTAGAGATTTGCAATCCTACAGCTTCGTCGGTTTCACACCATCCCAGATGGATGGAAAGATAGCGCCCTACTGCATATTCAACCCAGACGACGGGAAATTCTACCTCTATTACAGCGACTGGAAAAACATTGTTGAAAAGGATATTAACCTCTCAAGGCTTGGGCTAGCCGTTGGAACAGACATCAAAAACCCTTCAACCTTCACAGACCACGGATACTTAACCATAAACAATATGCCAGAACCGTTGGCTCCATACCTCGGCTGGGACCCATACATAGTGAAGGTGGAAGACACCTATTACATGCTGATATCAGCCGCCAAATACGAGGTGCATTTTGCAACGGCCAAAACTCTCAGAACAAAATGGAACTACACAAAAATTGCGGTGACGGGCACCCTTGAAAATCCAACACTGTTTTGTCTAAATTCAAAATGGTATATGCTTGTGGGAATACATTATGGAAGAGGCTATGACTTATACTCGTCAGAAGACCTCAAATACTGGAACATTGTGAAGAAGGACTTTTTCCAAGACGGAAACTACAGTGAACTGCCCTCGGGCTCAACAAGCCTAATTGTTGATGGTGTGTTCTACCACTTGTACCAAGTTCCCTTGGGAGAAAAACGCTACCAGTTATGTTTGGCATACATTAAGGTTGAAGATTTAATAGCTGAAATCAACAAAGTAGAATAAACCCCAACACGATGCTGGAGAGAACAGATTTGATGAAAGAGAAACTTGTAGAGGACACTTACGCCGAAGCTTTTGAGGGCGCCTACTGCCGTATAATTGTTACAGCTGATGATGATGAAACCTTGCGGAAGGCCGCCTTACAAGCCACTGCCACACCATCCATAGTTATCGGAAGAGTTGAAGGTGGAATAGAAGAGTGGTTAAGCGATAAAGAAACGCCCGACAATCGTAAAGGTGTGGTGCTTCAGTTTTGGGGTGGAATAGACCCCAAAAAGCCCTTTTCCGACTCCCTTAAAAAATTTGAAATTGAACTCTCCTACCGGATTAGACAAGACATTCTTGTGAAGCCTTTCACGGCGGTTTTTGACGCTTTGCCGAACGCTTTGGGCAAAATTGACATGATGGAGCGGGTTGGCCACTGCGGGGATGGCTACGAGTGGACAGAAACCCGTTTTGGACGCGTAGTAATTGTCGTGCCGATAATGGTTCCAGACTTTGTTATAGAGCGTTTTTTGGGCTATGGGCGAGGTGTCATGGGCGCAAACTTTTGGATAATGTGCCAAACAAAAGAGGCGGTTAAAGAGGCCGGAGCGAAAGCCCTTGAAGCCATCCACAAAGTGGAAGGCGTAATAACGCCTTTTGAAGTGTGTTCTGCCGGCTCGAAGCCTGAAACCCGTTTTCCATGGATAGGCCCCACCACAAACCATCCCTATTGCCCTTCTCTGAAGAAACGTTTAGGCAAAGAATCAAAAGTTCCAGAAGGCGTAAACTATATTCCAGAAATCGTGATCAACGGGGTTTCCCTCGACGCCGTCAAAAAAGCCATGAAGGCTGGCATAGAGGCTGCCTTAACCGTTAAAGGCGTCGTGAAAGTTTCCGCCGGGAATTATGGCGGAAAACTTGGCGATTATAAGATTTATCTGCGTGAGCTGTTCGCATGAAACGCTTCTTTGATGTTGTGGGTTTCGGCGCCCTCAACGTGGACAAACTCTACAAGGTTAACAAGATAGCCGGCCCAGACGAAGAAGGCTTCATCATAAGCTGCGAAGAATCCTGCGGCGGCTCAGCAGCCAACACCATTGTGGGGTTGGCGAGGCTCGGCTGCAAGGTAGGCTTTATCGGGAAGGTTGCAAATGACCGGGAGGGCAAAATGCTCCTACAGGATTTTCGCAGAGAAGGCGTGGACACAAAAGGCGTGGTGAAAGCCAAAACTGGACGAAGTGGCGTGGTCATGGGCTTCGTCGACCAAGAAGGCGAAAGAGCTCTATACGTGGACCCCGGCGTAAATGACACTATAGATTTTGATGAGGTTGAAAAGGAAGTTGCCTACAAAGCCAAGTTTCTTCATTTAACATCTTTCGTTGGAGAAAAATCCTTTGAAACTCAGAAAAAACTCGTTGAAAATCTGCCGAAAAACGTGAAGGTCAGCTTGGACCCGGGCGAGTTGTACGCGAGGAAAGGGATTAAGAAGCTTGAACCAATCGTCAGCAGGTGTTTTGTTTTGATGCCAAACGCAAAGGAGCTTGCGCTCTTAACTGGGAAAGAGGTTTATGTGGCGGGTGCTGAAACACTGCTGAGAATGGGTGTGCAAGTGGTTGCCGTTAAACTGGGCGGCCGCGGATGCTATGTTACGGACGGGAGGGAAAGCCACCACATAGAAGCCTACAAGGTGGCGGTTGTTGACACAACCGGTGCTGGCGACGCCTTCTGCGCCGGCTTCCTTTACGGACTCGTCAAAAACAAAAGCTTGGAGGAGTGTGGAAGGCTGGGCAATTTTGTGGCCTCCCGTTGCATAATGAAGATGGGAGCACGGGCTGGGCTGCCGCGTCTCGAGGAGCTTAAAACTTCTTTTCCAGATATGTGATTAGGCTTTCGAAGATTAGTTTTCCATCTCCATAAAACGGCATGAGCATCTGCCTAGTCCAGTCGGGTTGCTGCCACCAGTAAAAGGCCCTCTCCGGATGTGGCATTAAACCGAAAACGGTGCCTTCTGGATTGCATATTCCAGCTATATCGTGAAAGGAGCCGTTGGGGTTTATGGGATACACGCCATCGGCATAATTGCCCTCCCTGTCGCTGTATCGGAAAACAAGCTGGTCGTTCTCATAAAGCCTCTCCAAAAACTGTTTTTCCTTTTCTTTTGGGAATAGGAATCGTCCCTCTGCGTGGGCTACGGGCATGCGCAAAACCTTCCCTTTTTGAATTTTCGAGGTGAAAACGCATTTTCCACGGTTCTCATGTTTAAGGTAAATCCAGCGGCAGTTATACCCCGGCGGATGGTTTGTGGCTAAGACAGCTTCTGGATAGGGTGCTATTCCTTCAAAAGCTGGAAGCAAGCCAGCCTCCACAAGCACTTGGAAACCGTTGCAGATGCCGAGAACTGGGCGTCCATCATCAACGAAGGCCTTCAACTCCCTGCCCAGTTTGGCAACAAGCCACTTGGCCCAAATGGCACCAGCCCGCACATAATCGCCAAAGGAGAAGCCGCCTGGAAAGACTAGGGCATCATAATCTAAAAGGTTTCTGCGTTTAACCACTTCGTTGGCATGCACCGTCTCGGCTTGGACTCCTAAAGCTTCAAGGGCTCTTTGGGTTTCAGCATCACAGTTGGTTCCGCCAACACGTAAAATACACGCCCTTATCTCTTCCCGTTTCATTCAGTCACCACCTCTCCCACCGCCCAGAAAGCTTTTCCAAGCCTTTAACAAATCGCTGAGAGGCGCGTCTACAACAACTTCGCCATTCAACCCGTAAACGCAAAGCCTCGGCGCTTTAGCAACTTCGCCAATTTTTGCGTGGTAAACATTGCTCATTAAGGCTTCAAAGTTATGCTCGCATCCGCTTGGAACCTCCACTAAGAAACGGCTGTTGGACTCCGAAAACAAGAGGAAATCGTTTCTGCTAAGATTTTCAGCTGGAACACGCCTCAGGTCAAGCGTTATTCCATAACCACCAGAAAAAGCCATTTCAGCAGCGGCCACGGCCAAACCGCCCTCCGACAAGTCGTGGCAAGCACTCACCAGTCCCAAGTCAATAGCCCTAGTCAAAGCGCGGAAAGTTTTCCTAGCCTGAGCTGGGCGAACTTTTGGAACTCTTTTCCCACAAAAGCCCATAAGCCTATAATATTCCGAACCTCCCAACTCCCGGTAGGTTTTCCCGACAATGTAAATGCTGCTGCCCGGTGCCTTAACGTCCATCGAAACCGCTATGCGGATGTCTGGAACAATCCCTATAGCCGTTATCAAAAGGGTGGGCGTCACCGGACCAGCCGGAGACTCATTGTAGAGGCTGTCTTTCCCAGATATGAAGGGGGTTTTGAAAGCCTTTGCAAAACGGTAGCAAGCATCACAAGCCCTGACAAGGCTGCCAAGCCTGTCGGGTTTTTCAGGGTTACCCCATGTGAAATTGTCTAGCAATGCAATTCTTCTGCCGCCAACAGCCACATTATTCCTTATAGCCTCGTCTATGGCTGAAGCTGCCATCCAATATGGGTCTATGCGCCCATAGTTTGGGTTCATGCCACACGAGATGGCTAAGCCTCTCCAAGAATCTTTAAGCGGCTTTAAAACAGCAGCGTCGTTAGGCCCGCCATATTCGCCGTGCAGCGGCTTAAGAACAGTGTTGCCCTTCACCTCATGATCGTAGGTTCTTATTACGCTTTCTCTGCTGGCAATGTTCGGCGAAGCCAACAAAAGCATCAATACTTCCGTCAAGTTTTCCGGCTCTGGAAATTCCGGTTCTTTTAGCCTTGGCAAAACGTATTCGGCGGTGCGCACAGCCCTCGGAGGCTCAAAGAGGAAGGGAATGTCCATCTCTGCAACCTTTACATTCATGTAGAATATGCGGAGAACCTTGTCGCTCGTGTATTCACCTATGGCTGTGGCTTCAACATCCTCGCTTTTGAAAATTCCCAAAACCTTTTCAAGGTTTTCCGGCGGGACCGCCAAAAGCATTCGCTCTTGGGATTCGGAAATGTAAATTTCCCACGGGGCCAACCCAGGATATTTTAACGGAACCTTTTCCAGATAAACCACAGCGCCACAGTCAAACCTCTTGGCAGTCTCCCCCACAGCAGATGAGAGGCCACCCCCACCTAGGTCGGTTATGGCTGAAGCTAGCTCCAAGTCGCGGATGGCAATTATAGCTCTTTTCAGTTTCTCCTCCTCAATGGGATTTGCAATTTGCACAGCTGGCCTTGAAACCATCTCGGATTTCTCTGTCAGCTCAGCAGAAGCAAAGGTAACACCGTGAATGCCATCACGCCCAGTTTTCCCTCCAGCCAAAACTATTATGTCGCCCGGCTTGGCGTTTCGCCTAAACTTTTTCAGCGGTAAAAGTCCAATGCACCCGCAATAGACAACAACATTTCCAACATAGCTTTCATCAAAGTATATGGCGCCATTCACCGTTGGAATGCCCATGTTGTTGCCATAATGCCCAATGCCAGCCACAACGCCCATGAAAATGTATTTTGGGTGTTTTACGCCCGGCGGAAGCTTTTCGTATGGGTAATCCAGAGGTCCAAAGCCTAAAACATCCGTGCACGCGATGGGATCTGCCCAAACGCCTAAAATGTCGCGGATTACGCCGCCCACTCCAGTGGCTGCGCCGCCAAAAGGTTCTATGGCAGAGGGGTGGTTGTGGGTTTCAACTTTAACGGCTATTCCATAATCCCTATCAAAGCGTATTATGCCAGCGTTGTCCTCGAAAACAGAAAAGCACCATTTTGGGCTGATTTCCCTAGTCGCCTTCATAATGTAGGTTTTGAAGAGGCTGTCAATTTCCTTCCCATTAAACTCTATTATGCCCTTGAAGGTTTTGTGGAAGCAGTGCTCAGACCATGTTTGCCCTACCGTTTGAAGCTCCACATCTGTTGGGTTTCTGCCAAGCCGCCTAAAATATTGCTGTAAGGCCTTCATTTCTTGAAGGTTTAAACCTATCCCAAGTTCGCGGCTTACTTCCAAAAGCTGCTGGTCTGAAGCTTCTAGGATGTTTACTTCAAAAAGGGGGAATGGCGTGTCCCTGCGGATGTAGAGGCTGCTGGTCATTTCTCCTCCTCAACAACAATTTTGTAATTGTCCTTTGTGGGATTGGCTAAAAGCCGCCTACACATTTCCTCAGCCTTTGCAAAGGCTTCATTCCTCGAATCTGCTTCAAGAAAAACCGTGTAAACTTTGCTAACGTCAACCCTTTCAACTTTATACCCAAGCTCCTTCAACAAGCGGGCGGTGGTTTCACCTTCAGGGTCGCTGTGTCCAGGCTTTAAGCCAACTTCAATCTTCAGCCGATACTTCATAGGCTAATTTCTGACTTGAAGGGATTTAAACACTTTCACCAGCAAAATGCAAAAGGGCTATTTTAAAACAATCTTTTTGCCTCGGTAAAGGATTCGGATACCCCGTGATTTTGTTATACAGCCCACTTTCTCTGCGTGGACCCCAGCTTTTTCTAAAGTGTCTATCGCCTCATCCTCGTCGGCCTTATCAACTATTACTGCGAAGCCCCATCCCATGTTGAAGGTTTTAAACATTTCCTCGTCTGTGATTTCACCGCCAAGCTCCATGGCAGTTTTCTGGATTAGGTCAAAAATTGGTTGGGGCTTAAAGTTGTTGAATTCGAAGCCTATGCCCTTCGAGAAGAGGGTTAAGCGGTTAAACTTGAGGTAAGCGTCTCCAGTTATGTGCACCGCTGCTTTAACCTTTATGTTTTCTGCAACATTTAAAACTGGTTTAACATAAATTTTTGTTGGCTCCAAAACTTCGTAAACAAGCTCTCTGTCCAACGATTCTGGAACATCAAATGGGTCATATTTGCCTCCCCACTGCTTGAACAAAATTTTCCTAGCCAAAGTTATGCCGTTGCTGTGGACCCCGGAACTTCGCAAGCCTATTATCACGTCGCCGGGTTTTATTTCTCTGCCACTTATGATTTTGTCTTTTGACACTTCTCCTATTGCCGCAAAAACCATGTCGAAGCCCTTTCCATCAATTAAGCCTTTAATAAGCTCGGCTACGTCGCCTATTTCGCCGCTTGGCACTATGCATTCAGCTTCAACAGCGCCTTTGGCTATTCCCTTCATCCACTCCCTAACCATATCCGGGTCTGAAACCTGTGCGTGAATGTTGTCCGCAACTGCCAGAGGCTTGGCGCCGGAGCGGATGACGTCGTTAACTGCCATTGCCACGCCGTCAATGCCAATAGTATCGTATTTATCAGCCAACTGTGCTACAAGCACTTTTGTGCCTATTCCCTCAATTACGAGGTCTAAATAACAGTTGTCGCGAAAAGGGAAAACATTTCCAAATGGAAGCTGGACAACTTCACCATAGCGGCTGAAACCGTAAGTGCGCCGTAGAAAACGTAAAGCCTTTTTCGCTTTGGCTCTCAACTCCCTATCAACACCAGCAGCGGAGTAAGTGATTTCCCGCTTCAACAACATTCCTCTATTAGGCTATAGTTTACATTAACCAGCTTAGAAAATAACAATTTTGCCGGGACAACCGCAGACTCCACATCCACCGTACAACAGAAAACCAAGCATACGTAATAACGAAAAACGCGCAACTTTCCTCTACCTAGTTGAGATACAGAAAATTCAGACCATAAGGTGAGAAGCCCCTAACTCCCTTCCTTTTCTATATGCCAATAGATTCATAGCAAAAGCGCTCTCTGGAACCGTGTCCTTAATTGCCTTTTCCATAGATTCTTCTCTAACCAATTTTGTCAACCCATTAAGAGCACCTAAAATAACCATGTTCGCGTAAAGACGTTCTTTAAAAGTTTCTTCTGCAATTTGGGTGGCTTGCACAGCGTAAATTTTCGCGTTTATTTTCGGCAAATTCTTAACCATTTTTTCATCAACCAACAGAAGGCCGCCATCCTTCAAATCCTCGACATTTTTATCTAAAGCCTCTTGACTCATGGCAACTAAAATGTCGCATTTCCTAATCATTGGAAAGCCTATTTGATTGTCTGATATTATTACTTCGCTTTTGGCAGTTGTGCCTCTGGCTTCCGCTCCATAACTTTGAGTTTGCACGGCATTTCTCCCATCGTAAACCGACGCTTTTCCGAGAATTTGACCCGCCAAGACCACGCCTTGCCCGCCTAATCCACATATTCTGATTTCAATTCTGCCCATTTTTCTGCGCCTCTTTTATTTTGATGTAGACCGTTTCTGTTAGGGTTGGCCGTTGCCTTTGGACAAATTCGCCCACAATTATTTTTGCAGTTAAGTCCTCTTCATTTAGTTTTTCAGCTTGCTCCAACGGTATAGAGTTCTCCTTAAACCACCTAACCATTTCTGCAGCGTTTTTAAAGCCAACTCTTCTTCCGAAGGCTGTTGGACATTGACTTACAGCCTCGATAAAACGGAAGCCTTTAAGCATAAGCGCCTTTTTAATGGCCTCTTTCAACTCATTACGGTGGGCTGTCGTCCACCGCGCTACATAGTTGGCTCCCGCCGTAACCGCCAATCTAGCAGCGTCAAGGGGATATTCGAAGCTTCCATAAGGCGTCGTGGTTGTCTTCGCCCCAAAAGGTGTTGTGGGCGCCACTTGCCCCCCAGTCATCCCGTAAACCATGTTATTAACCATTATGACGAGAACATCGAGATTTCTTCTCGCCGCATGCACAAAGTGGCTTAAGCCTATGCCAACTATGTCGCCGTCCCCGCCGAAAACAACAACATTAAGGTCTGGACGCATAAGCTTAACGCCCGTTGCAACTGGTATGCTTCTTCCATGAAGGGTGTGGATGGAATCCGCCATAAAATACGGTGAGGGAATCCAAGAAGAACAGCCAATCCCACTGCAAAAGACAAACTTACTAAGGTCCTTATAGCCCAGCTCGTAAACAGCCCTCAAAAAAGCATCCATAACAGTGAATGCTCCACAGCCGGGGCAAAACGGCAATCTTAAGTCTCTAAGATACTTTTTAACGGAAAAAGTTTCAGCCACTTCTTCCAGCCTCCTCTAAAATCTTGCTTAACAGTTCCTCTGGAGTGATTAGTTCACCGCCTCCAATTTTGTTTATTGGAATCACTTTCGCTCTCCCCTCCGCAGCCCTTTGAACCTCGTAGAATATTTGGCGAAGGTTCATTTCTGGAACCAATATTTTGCCAGCGGCTTCCGCAAGCTTTTTTATGGCTTTTTCTGGAAATGGCCATAAAGTTCTCAGCCTCACATAGCCCACCATAACGCCTTCGGCCTTAGCCTCCTCCACCACATCGTACAAAGCCCTCGATGTACAGCCATAAGCCACTAGGCCTATATCGCAGTCTTCAACATTGTAGCGTTCCAAGTCAGCAATTTCATCAACATGATTTTGAATTTTCTCATTAAGCCTTTCCACAAGTCTCCTATGCACCAGCGGATCAGCCGTGAAACGTATCCCATACTCATCGTGGGTTGAACCAGTAACCGCCACGTTAAAGCCGTCGCCGACGGACGGCATGGGCGGGACCTCCTCAAGGCCGAAAAAGGCTTTATCGCCGGGTTTAGGCTTCCTTCTGTTAATTATCTCCAACTCCTCCAATGGCGGCACAATAACCTTCTCACGCATATGAGCCACAACCTCGTCTGATAGGAGGATCACTGGAGTGCGGTATTTCTCAGCAAGATTGAAGGCCCTGATAGTTAGAGTGAACATTTCCTCCACAGAATTCGGAGAAAGCACAACAGCCGCATAATCGCCATGAGTCCCCCAACGAGACTGCATAACATCGCCTTGACCACATTTCGTTGCCTGCCCAGTGCTCGGTCCTGCCCTTTGCACGTCAACAATCACACATGGCGTTTCAGTCATAAACGCGTATCCAATACCCTCCTGCATAAGACTAAAACCAGGCCCAGACGTCGCCGTCATCGCCTTTGCACCAGCCCAACTAGCACCCACAACAGCCCCAATAGAAGCCAATTCATCCTCCACCTGAAAGGCCACACCGCCCACTTGTGGAAGACGCCTCGCCAAGTGCTCCGCAATCTCAGTGGCAGGCGTTATGGGATAACCAGCAAAAAATCGACATCCCGCCAAAATAGCAGCCTCAGCACACGCTTCGCTTCCCTGCCAGAAGTATACACCAGGCTTAACAAACTCCATTATTACTCCTCTTGTACAACTCACAGTATCTAGGAGAGTAATGGATAAAAGTTTAAGACAGCTATTTTCCTTTTGCTGCGGCCGTAGTCTAGCCTGGTAGGACTTCGGCCTCCCGAGCCGGCGACCCGGGTTCAAATCCCGGCGGCCGCACCATATCAGACCATGCTTAATCAATTCTGAGAATGTTCCGCTGTCCCAACCACCATGCAAACATACCATCCATCAAGCTTGCTTGTAGTAAAACCCAGAGTTCAAAGATAGACTGTGGCATTTTAGTGGGCCGGGCCGGATTTGAACCGGCGACCTCAGCCTCGTAAGGGCTGTGTCCTAACCAAGCTAGACGACCGGCCCTATGGATAAAAATAAATTAGACTTGTTTTATATGAGAGTTGCGAATCCTCCAAGGTGGTGCCGCTGAAAAAGATTGTTGCCACGGGGGCTGGTGGGCCGGCTGGCATAAACTTTGTCATGTCTCTTCGCCTTGCTCCAGAAGAATTTTTCATCATCGGCACAGAGGCTAATAGGCATTTCATTTATTTGGCGCCAACCGACAAGACTTATCTGGTGCCGAGGGCTGATGAAGAAGGCTACATTGAAAGGCTTAATGAAATTATCCGAAGGGAAAAGGCTGATTTTTTACATGCACAAACAGATGCTGAAGTGGCTGTTGTTTCAGATAACCGTGAAAAAATTGAGGCAAACGTTTTCTTGCCATCAAAAAGCACTGTGAGGATATGCCAGGACAAACTTGAATCTGCCAAAATTTGGATGAAAAAGGGCGTGCCAGTGGCCAAAACAATGGAGCTGCGGGATGAGCGTGACATAGAAAGGGCTTTTGAGGAGCTTGGCAGCCCCATCTGGATAAGAGCCAGACACGGAGCTGGAGGAAAGGGAAGCACCCCGGCATATAACAAGGAAACGGCGCTTTCATGGATAAAATATTGGAAAGCACGCGGAATGAATTGGGATTTCATCGCTCAAGAACACTTACCTGGAAGGAACTTGGGTTTCCACAGTATCTGGAAAGACGGGGAACTTGTGACGTCTATGGCTAGGGAACGTTTAGAATACATATACCCACACCTTGCTCCTTCGGGAATAACTGGCACTCCGGCGGTTCAAAGAACAATACATGACGATAACGTAAACAGAATCGCTGTCGAAGCCGTTCTAGCCATAGATCCAAACTTTAACGGAATCGCCTGCGTCGACCTGAAAGAAAATAAAGACGGTGTTCCATGCGTCACTGAAATTAACGCTGCTAGAATGTTTACAACATCGTTTTTCTTCTCATATGCGAGCAAAATTTTGCGCAGGGACTATTACGCGAACATTCCATATCTCTACGTTAAACTCGCCTTCAAAGAGAGCATTCCAGAAATCCCAAAATACAACGTCCTACCAGAAAATATTTACTGGATACGCCACATAGACGCACCATCAAAACTTGTTAAAAATGGGAAAATTATCGGAGAAATGTACCGTCCTGGTGTGGGCTATGAAGATATGGTATGATGCTTGCACAGGAAAACACGTGCGGTACGGTGTCGCCATAGCGAAAAGACTCAGAGAAAAAGGACACAAGGTTGTATTGACTACTCGTAAACATCCTGATACGATTCCCCTTGCAAATCTTCTCGGCGAAAAGTTCATAGTGGTTGGCAAGTACAATCCAAAGTCACTGTCGTCAAGGCTTAGGGAAAGTTTAAGGCGGCAGTTAATATTTTGCCGAATGTTTGAAAAAGAGACTCCGGATGTAGCTATCTCCCATGGCTCCGTCGAGTTGTGCAGAGTAGCCTTTGGACTTGGTATACCCAACATATCCACCCACGACACCGTGCACGCTGATGCAGTCAACAGATTGACAATGCCTTTAATCGACTTCTTAGTAGTTTCAAAAGCTCTTCCAATGAGTTCAATTAGAGGTTACGGAATAAAAAAGATTTATTGGTTCGATGGTGTTGATGAAGTTGCGTGGATAAAGGGCTTCCAGCCGCAAATCACACATCCTTATGATAAACCATTAATTGTTGTTAGACAACTTGAAGAAAAAGCCGCATACGCCACAAACAAAAGTGACTGGTCAAAAGCCCTTGCAAGGAAATTGACCTCGCTTGGCACCGTGGTGTTTCTACCACGTTACCATAGAAGATCTCAAAAAGGATTTATCGACTCCGCCAGTTTGGTGGCTTACGCTGACCTCGTAGTTTGTGCAGGTGGAACAATCGCGCGAGAAGCTGCCTTGCAAGGGGTGCCGACAATAGTTGTCAAATCCTTCGAAAAAATATATGTAAATGATTATTTGGCGGCTCGGGGTTTCCCCATTTTTACCG
>Ga0078972_1013395_pt1 | contig 13553 bp, 12 predicted proteins | sample YelNatPaOPGAMG01_FD_67568 | JGI IMG/M metagenome (GOLD analysis project Ga0078972, IMG submission 67568) | Hot spring thermophilic microbial communities from Obsidian Pool, Yellowstone National Park, USA - OP-RAMG-01 (SPADES assembly) (version 2) | ecosystem: Environmental > Aquatic > Thermal...
TATTGTGGTTGTTATGATGATCAGACAGAAGTACTGACATCCAATGGATGGAAATTCTGGAAAGATGTCAAGACAGATGCTATAATGTGCTTTAATCCAAAGACAAAGCGTTTTGAGTACCATAAGCCAATACGACTGTTTATTTACGATTACAATGGCAAAATGATTAAGATAGCCTGCGAGTCGGTTGATTTAGTAGTAACACCAAATCATAATATGCTAATACGCAGTTCAGATAATGAAGAATTTAGTTTTGTAAGGGCAGATAGCCTACCAGAACATTTTCAGCTTGTGTCTTTTGATGGCGATAAAGAATCTGATATAAAGATTATTTCTATGGTTAGAGATTCAACGGTATCTGAAATTAATTACAAAGGAACTGTCTATTGTGCTGAAGTCCCTACACATGCTATGGTTGTTAGAAGGAATGGCATTCCAGTTGTATCTGGCAATTCGTGTTGTTCATTTGGGTTGATTGGTGCACTTGAAGAGCACTTTGTAAGATTTACTAATCAGGCTTATGATCTTTCCGAAAAGCACCTGTTCTTTTGTTCTGGTGGAAGATGTGAAGAAGGAAATACATTAGAAAATACTCTAAATAGAGCTTTACAAGGGATTGCCATAGAAGATGATCTTCCTTATTGCGATGTATATTCTGGCAAAAACTATGAATGCGGTACTGGCTTGCCACAAGATTGGTACATAAGAGGGAAGAAAATTAAGTCTTGGAGAAAAATTACTGATAAAGCTGAAATGCATGATGCTCTCTCATCTGGAAAGGCTTTGTACGGATGTATGGAAGTATATCAGTCATTCATGAATTATCAGGGAGGAGTATATTACAAGCTTCCATATGATCAATTTCTTGGAAGGCATGCAATAGCAATAGTAGGATTTTCAGATGAAAAGAATGCTTGGCTTTGCAGGAATTCTTGGGGAACTGGATGGGGAGAAAATGGGTATTTCTGGATACAATATGGAGAATGCCATGTAGATGACTTTATGTTTGATTTTGAAATTTCAGAAGAACCACCATCTCCAGATGTTAATCCATCTCCTTGTATAGTTGGGAACTTTGTAGCAAAAATGATGAATATATTTCCAAGGATATTAAAACGGAAAGGCAGATTCTATTACTTAAATCCAAATAGGTGAGATCAAATGAAAATAGGCATAGGAAAACTACAAAGAAAAGATAGGATTTTAACATTTATAGTACTAAATTGCATCTTCTTTTTTGGGTTTGGAGTATTATTCCATGATTATGCTCATACTATGTGGCAAGTTGGTGGCTATTGGGAGTTGCTTTCATTCCAAGGTGGATACATTGGTAGCATCATTATGATGATTGCATTCATTATTTTAGATAAGATATTGTTTGAATATATCATCGAGGATGGTAATTAATGAATACCATATTAAATATTAAGAAGGATAAAGAAATTATGCTTAAAGGGAGATATGAGATATGAGCTTTATTACAAAATTATTTTCATTTTCATCAGATAAAAAGGATAGTTCTCCGTATGTAAGAGCATTGACTTCTTCTACATCACAATCAATTTTTCAGGAAAGGCTTTCTGAAAAACTTCCTTATGATAAGTTTGAATTGCTGTTTAAAATAGACCCAATAATATTCAGATGTGTTTCAGAATACATTAACGGAATCGCATCAAGTTATACGTTAATAGGCGGAGAAGAATCAGAAAAGAAAGAATTAGAAAAATGGATGGAAGAAAACGGAATTTTGTTTAAGCTTCAAGAAGCAATCCAAGACATACTTATCTATGGAAATTATTTTGCAGAACTTGATATCAACACAAAACAGAAGACTATGAGGATTTTGCCTTTATCTCCAAAAACTATGGATTATATTCGTGATAAGAATGGATATGTATTGCTCGATGAGAATAAAACACCAGTAGGATTTGTCCAGAAAGAAGGAGCTAATAGTGTAGAATGGAGAAAGAATAGCATCATTGTAAATGGGGAAGAAGTGTTAAGGTCAAGAACTGAAGACTTCAGGGAAAGAATTGTGCATTTCAAGTTATGGTCTTGGGCTGATTCTTATCTTGGCATTACACCATTGATTTCTGCTTATACTTCTGCATTAACAAGGCTTAATCTATCTGACGCAATAGGGGAATCATCTTTTAGAGGTGGCGGCATTCTTGCACAAATCAAAGGAGTTATCCCAGAGAAAGATAGGGAACAACTTGAGGAACAATTGAAAAATTCTACCTCAAGGAATGTATTTGTAGTAAATGACAAAGTCGAGTTGAAGAATGCACCAGCTCCTGATCTTTCTGGAAGAGAACGATTAATCTATTATTATGCAGATGAAGTAGCGTCTGGGATGGGAGTTCCTTTGTCTCTAATAATGTCTGGAGTATCTGGATACTCTGGCGAAAGAGAACTTAAAGTTACTAAATGGGAAGAAAGCATAAAACCGTTGCAGTTGAGATTTGCTTATCAAGTAAGAGAACAATTGTTCAAAAGATTTTGGAAGTTAAATGGATTTACTGGTGAAATTCCAACTATAAAGTTTGCAGAAAACACTCCTTATTTGAGGTTGAATAAAAGCAGAACAATTGCTACTTATGCAAGAAGAGGACTGATTAGAAGAGACCCAGAACTTGAAATGTCATTAAGGACTCAATTAGACCTTCCAGTTTCAGAATTCTTGTCAAAGGAGTTTGAAGAATGGAAAAAGAATAATAGATTTACAGAAGATGCATCTAAAGAAATAGATAACATCGAAAGAAGCGAGTAGGGTTTCTATGGTAAATGCTGATTGGTACAATATTACAAAGGAAACTTTAGAATCTTTAATTCAGGATGGATACAGTATATTAGATATTGCATCGAAGTACGATGTAAACTATGAAACAGCAAGAAGAAAAATAAAAAGGCTTGGAATAGATTTTTCTAAATTGCGAAAGAAGGAGTGCAAAAAAGTGTTGTGTGATGTTCCTAATGAAATATATTTTAATAAAGACCCAGCAAAGTACCTAGAAAAGTTTGATTATGATGATACTAACATAATATTCATAGGTGATAAATTTGATGAAGTTACATTGACAATTTGCATTTCAGATTTGCATCTTGGGCATTCTGGGTTTTTAGTTGAGACATATTTTAGTACAATTAACAAGCTTTTAGAGTATCTAAACTCTATAAAGAAAATTGCGAATATTAGGAAACTTACAATAATTCTCAACGGTGATATAATTTCTGGGAATTTTGTATATAAAAACCAAGAGTTTGAAAATGTCATAAATAAATGGAATTTGCAGATAGAGTTTTGCTGTAGAATGCTGACAAAGCTGTTTAATGAAATTTCAAAAATAGCTAAAATTGACGAGATAATATTTTTGAATGGAAATCATGAAGACAATGTAATAGAAGCACATACTATGCATCTTTGTAATGCAATTTCAGAAAAATATAATTCAAAATATGCTGGAAATGTTATTTTGTATGATATTGGAGAGCCATTAGGTCATTATAATGTTATGTTTTCTCATGGAAGGGGATATTCAGAGTACACTCCAGTCCCTCCAAGCGTGATAAGGGATTTCTTCAAAATGATAAATCAATATATGAAAGAAGGGATTAGTGTTGAAAGAGTTTGTCTTGGTCATACACACTGGCTTACAATAGGATATGAAATGGATGGCGTAGTTTTTGATGTTTGTGGTGGATTCCAAAAATGGGGTAAGACTTTAGCACAAAGACCTAGTGGTTTTTTGATGTATGTCTTCCACAATAATAATTGTACAGTTATACCGATAAGACCCAATAAAGAGATAGAAATTAAAGAAAAGCAAGATGCATTTCTTGAAAAAAAGAATTTAAAACTACTTGGAGATTTAATCTGTGAAGAATAGGTGGGTAATGTAAAATGGATATTAAGTATTCTTCAAAGAGTCTATATGAAAAAATGCAAGATGAAGAATACTTGAATACTCTTTGTGAAAGAAGAAGGAGAGAGTTGGAACTTGCAAGAAAGATTCTTGGTGAAGAAGAATTGAGGAACTCTTCCTCTATAAGCACAGCATACAGAAAAGCAAGGGAAAAATGGATTATAGAAAATATGCCTCCAGATGAACAAGAGAAATTTATCTATCAAAGAAGACCATTAAGATTAGATTTATTAATTTGACATTTTTTAAGCAATTGGTGAAATTGATTTGGAGTCTGACAACTTTACTATTCTTTGGCATTCAGTAGCACCTTTCATTCAGTCTGGGTATGGAAGGGTTACCAAGAATGTTACTTCAAGGTTAGCTAAACATGGGTACAGAGTTATTGTTTCTGCTTATTATGGCATTGAACAAGGTGGTATGATTAATTATGATGGTGTTATAGTGCTACCTTCAAGGGATGGATCATTTGGTATAAATTCTGCTATAAAATATGCTTCTGAATTCAATGCAAGTGCAAGTTTTCTGTGTACAGACCCATGGGCATTTTGTTTTTCAGAAGATACAGAAGTCTTGACGTCTAAAGGTTGGAAGAAATATGATGAGATATATGAAGATGAGCTAATTGCTACATTTAATTTAGAAACCAACAAAATAGAGTTCAACAAGTTGATTGAGAAGGTAAAGTTTGAGAAATATGTAAACAATGCTTTGTATATCAAAACAAAGCAGTTGGATTTCATACTTTCAGATAATCATGATATGTTGGTTACAAATCGTTACATCAATAAGTGGAATAAAGTCCCACTTGGAGAATTGGTACATAAAGAAGCGAAGACTTTGGTATCTGGAACTGCAGAATTGAAGAACTTCGGTTTGTCTAAAGATTTTGCATGGCTATTAGGTTTTATCATGGCAGAAGGCAGTATGCCTGAAGATGATGGAAGAAGAAGGATTTTCATATATCAGGGAGTTAAGAATGAAAGAATAATTCAAAAAGTTAGGAATGCTTTGTATAATCTTAAGTTCTCATTCCACGAATACCTATCAGATGGAAAAGATATTGGCAAGTATAAGTCAGATAAATGCATACAATTCCAATTGCATTCAGAAGCAGTTGATCCTATTTTGAAATACTTCAAGAACTATAAGCCAAAAGTATTGATAGATGATCTTCTTTATTGTTCACAGGAAGAATTTGAGTCGATATTAGAAGGTATTGTAGATGGAGATGGTAGGGTAGAGAAATGCAATTCAAGTTTCCAGATTAAGACAGCATACAGGGAAGTAGCAGACTATATCCAGACAATGTGCATATTCCACAATTATAGATGCATAATTAGTGATTGGAGTCATGGGGTTTTACAACTTACAATTTCCAAGAAAAACTTTGCATATATCTCTGACGAGAGTATTACTAAATTGGATAGTAAACCAACTCTATGGTGTGTTAGGGTAAAGAATGGGACTGTAATTATTAGGAGAAATGGAAGGCATTGCATTGTTGGCAACTCTTCATTCCCATATAAGATGCCTAACCCTTGCCTATATGGTCCTTTAGATATGGTCAATTATCCTCAAGACATTGTTGAATTTATAAGAAGATATTGGAAGATATTCCCACTATGTGAATTCGAAAAGAAACTTCTAATTGAGCAATTTGGTATTACTCCAGATACTGTTATCCCTCATGGGGTAGATACTTCAATCTTCAAGCCTATGGATAAATTGGCTATTAAGAAGAAAAATTCCATAGAAAACAAGTTTGTTTTTGGGACTGTAAATGCCAATTCAGATCGTGAAATGGGAGGAGGGAGGAAGGCTTGGGGAGTAGCAATGAAGGCTATGAGAGTATTTCTTGACAATAACCCAGATGTAAAGAAAGATGATCTTATGTGGTTGGTTCATTCAGACCCATATGATCCAAGAGGATTCCCATTAATTGTAATGGCAAGGAAATTTGGTCTTGATGGAATTGTAAAGTTCTCATCACCGGAACTTCATAAGGTTGGAATAAATGATTATCAGTTGGCAGAATTATACAATACATTTGATGTGTTTTTGGGTGCATCTAAAAGGGAAGGATTCTCTTTGACTACATTGGAGTCAATTGCTTGTGGTGTTCCAGTAATTTCACATAAGTTTTCAGCATTAGAAGAACTTGCAGAAGATCATGGCTGGCTTGTTAAATCCGTAGCAACGGATTATAATATGGAATTGACCCCAATCCTTTCAGACACAACTATTCCAGATGTTTATGACTTGGCAGATAAGATCAAAGATGCATTTTTCAATGACGATAAAAGGCAAAAATTCTCGAAGAACTGCGTTTCATTTGCAAGGAAATATGACTGGAATTTGGTATTTTTTGAAAAATGGTTGCCAGCTATTGAAAGCATAAAAGATGAAGTCAGGCAGAAACCTCTAAAGGAGAGATTGGTGCTATGACAGGACAAAGAGTTTTGGTAGGAGTCCCTGTAAAGAATGCATCAAAGTGGATTATGGCTTGGTGGGATAAATTTAAGCAACTTACTTATCCAAAGGATTTGATTCGAATAGTATTCATATATGCAAAGTCAGAAGATTCTACTTTGCAACTCCTTAAAGAAATTAGAGATTCATATATTATAGATGTAGAAATTTACAATGAAAACTATGATAACCTTAAGCGATTGTATGGCATACAAATGGGGGAATCTATTTACAAAGATTTTCAAACAGCATTAGCAGATGGCGATGAAGATTATTTTATGCTAATGGATTGTGATTTAGTTGATTTTCCAAAAGACTTGATAGAGCAATTAATGTCTGTAAATGCTGATGTAGTAGCACCATATCCGTATTGCAAAACTAAAGATGGGAAAGAATTTTTCTTTGATACTTGGATATTTAGAGTGAATAATATCAGGTTTGATAGGGATGATCCACCAGAAAAGGATTCAACATATCCAGTAGAAGTTGATACAGTAGGGACTTGCTTTTTAGCTAAACGAGAGGCATTCTTGAATACGGAAATTCGAAACCCATATCCGAATCTTACATTTTGCCTGAATGTTAAAAGGAATGGAGGGAAAGTTGTTGCTTGTCCATATATCAAGGTATATCATATCAATCTTGAAGAAATGGGTATACTTCATTTTCCAGCAGATCAATCATTTGGTGGATACCCAGAAGGTGGGGTTTTAACTTCCATTTTTAGACTTAAAAAATATAAAAAGGCTAAAGGTGAGCTTATATGATGACAAAAATTAGCAACGTTGATGAATGGATTTCTGAATATGATAGAAGAATAAGATCAGATTTAGAAGAATTTGATAAAAGCGATTCATTGATAGAAACCAGTTTTTCAACAAAACGATATTTTGAGTATGATCACTATTCTAGATATTTGGATGCTTGGAGACTTTTGCAATTAAATCTTCCAGACTTGGAAAATGCACAAGTCCTAGAAGCAGGAAGTTATTTCCCATACATGTCTTATCCATTTATAGATACCTACAATTGGAATGTTAAAGTGTTCTGTGTAAATTTGAAAAAATTGTACTTCTTTAAAAATAAGAAATGTGTAATTGAGTATGGGAATCTTTGCACAGATGATCTTGGTAATTCCATTTATGATCTTATAATTGCAACAGAAGTATTGGAGCATTTGCCTGCTAATATCTTTAGAGTCGTTGAAAGAATAAAAAGAGCATTAAAGCCAAACGGATATTTCTTGGTGTCTTTTCCTATGGGTGGATATAATGCAAAAGATTATGAAAAAGATTTGATTCAGATAGAAGATCAGTATTTTCCAGAAAGGTATAGGCTCGGGAATCCGCATTTAAGGGAATATAATAATGGTACAATTGAGTCTATTGTAACTGGCATGAAGTTGTTATATGAAAAACGTTCTACCCCCATTGCCTACAATTATATAATCCAAAGGTTGTATCAAAAAGTGGTTTAGTTATGGTTGTAGTTCCAAAAAATATAGATTTTGAAATGCGTGGTGGGGATCATCCAGATGCGGAAATGAATGCTGTTGAGAAATCAATAGCACAATCCGCATTTGAGTTTGTCTTGAATTCTAAAGAAGGGAAAGAACTTGGGTTTAAGAAGACCTACAACTTTTTCCATATGATTAGATTTTATATGTCAAGAGACCCATTCATTATACAATTGATGCAAAGGCTTCAACCATATCCAGAATATATAGAGATGGAAATGACTCAATGGATTTGTCCTTTATCCTGCATTATGTGTGAAAAAACTTATGATAAAAGAGAGAAACCAATGCATTTGAAATTCAAAGATTTCAAGTATGCAATGGATCAATTTCCAAATTTAAAGTGGGCTGGGAATAATGCACTTGGTGATCCTTTCACTAATCCAGACTGTTGGAAGATATGGAAATATTTAGATGACAAAGATGTTGTACAAGAATTATACTTGACAGGATTCTTGCTTAACCCAGAAGATATGGAAAACTTTGTTAAAATGAATGGGTTTATATGGGCTAAATTTTCTTTTGATGCTTCGACAAAGAAGACCTATGAAAAGATCAGAGTAGGTTCTGATTTTGATAAAGTCGTGAGGAACATTAAAGCTTTAGATTATTATAAGAGGATATATGGAAAGCATTATCCAGAAATCCATTTCCATTATTTAGTTATGAAGCAGAACATTGATGAAACAATCCAGTTCATAGACTTTGTAAAAAGTCTTGGTATTCGTTGCAATGGGATTACATTCTCAAGACTATTGCATTGGTTCAAGGAAATAGACGATGTCTATACAGAAATACCGCAAAGCCTATGCGATGAAGTTGTAAAGCATGGGAACGATGTAGGCATTCCTGTTTATTTTAATGCAGATGTGAGATCAAATACTCCTGCCAAAGATTGTATGGCTTGGTCTATGCCTTATATTTTTCCAGATGGTACAGTTATACCGTGCTGTTGCCAAAACGAGCAATGTGATAGGACTTGGCAAAGGCAGACATCTCTTGGCAATATCTTCAAGACTCCTTTCAGGGAAATATGGTATGGGGAAGATTATACGAGATTAAGGAATAAGCTTGCAGAAGGCAAGCCAAAAGAAGCACATCCTGTATGCCAAAGGTGCAATATTTACAGAGTTGATTGATATGCCAGAAAAATTTTCTGTAATGATAATTCAACCAAATATCTTTGTATATGGTGGAGCTGAAAGGCAGATAGTTGAACTTGCAAATTATTTAACTTGGAATAATCATAGAGTGCTTATAGCATCTACTGGATTTACGGAAGACTTCAAGAGAAACCTAAAGGAAGCAAGGATTTTAAAATGCAACAATCTTGAAGACCTTTGGAAAACTTGCCTTTCATACCAAGAGAAGTTTTCAATTATAAATCCGCATAATCATCCAGCAGAGTTAATGGTAGATGGAAAGACTTCTAAAACCATTTGGCAAATGAATGAACCACCGACTCAAGTGCTATGTGGTAAGCCTATTTCGAAAGAAGAAGTAAAATACGTTAAAGAAAATATACATAAAGCGGTTGTAATTTCTGACTTTGAAAAGAAAAGATTCAAAAAATTATATGGATTTGAGCCAGAAGTGAACTATCCAGCAGTTAGATATGAGTACTTCGCTACTACTCCTAATGAGATTCAAAAGTTTGATGGATTTCCTATATTGTTACAGACAGGATATTTCACATTTACAAAGAACCAGAAATTTACTGTTGAGATATTTAGTAAAGTCCTTGAAGAGTATCCTAATGCTAAACTAATACTCGCAGGATTTGACAAAGACCCATATGCTGATGAGGTGAAATCAAAGATTAAAGAGTTAAATCTTGAAAGTAAGATCATCTTGCTTCCATATGTATCTTCGGATGAAGAGTTCAAGAAACTATATTACTCTGCAGATTTGTTTGTAAATCCCATATTGGAACAAGGTGGTTGGGCTACTACTTTCGAAGCAATTTCAGCTGGCATTCCAACAGTAGTATCTAAAAATTTTGTTGGTAGTAATATAGTTGAAAAGCATAATCTTGGAATTGTTTCTGATTTAGAAAATTTCTACAAATCTGTTATGTCAGCAATATCAGATTTGAAAAATCTAAAGGAGAGAACACTTGCCAATAGAATTTGGCTTAAAGATAATTTGACTTGGAATAAATTTGGTGAACGATATGAAAAATTAATGGAGGATGTTCTGAATGTCTAAAATATATATAGTATCTACAACCATTCATGGACCAGCTTATGTACTTGAACATATTTCTGCATTTGATAATGATAACATAAGCAGAGACAATTATAGGTTCATAGTAATTGGTGATGAAATAAGGCATTCTGAATGGAATCAGATTAACATGGATTATGATTGTGTTGAATACGTTAGCATAGAAGATGAGGAAAAGTATCTTCGTGAATTAGTGCATGATAAAGAAGATTGGGAATTCATAGCTCCACATCGTAGTCCATATAGAAGAAATCTTGGATATTTGATTGCACTGAAATATTCACAAAGTCCTGAAGATGTCACAATTGCAATTGACGATGATAATCTTTCAAACCAAAATCTTATAAAATGTCATCTTGGTGCATTTAATAAAAATACGCTATTTTCAAAAGTTAGTTCAAATAACAAAATAATTAACCCTATAAGATGCCTTTCTTCATCAGTCCCATTTGTATATTCAAGAGGATATCCTATAAACGAGTATTTCAGAGATTCGTTCGATTTCAATGCAGAGAAAGAATTCCCAGATAATGAAGTAATGATAAATCTTGGGCTTTGGAATAATTGCCCAGATACAGATTCTATGACTCACCTTGTGAATAAAAATGATGTAAATGTAAGGTCTAAAAATGTAATAGAGCATTATCTTGTTGATAAAGGGAACTACATGCCTCTTAATACTCAAAATATAGCAATAAAGGGAGAGCTTCGAAAAATCTTCTGGAACGTAAGAATACCTAAATTGTATCAATACTCAATGGATAGATATGATGATATATGGGGAGGGTTATTCACATACAAAGTAATGGAAACATTTGGATATATGGCATCATTTGGTTCTCCTTATTTGGAGCATAGAAGGAACTATCATGATTTTCTAAAGGATTTCAGGAGAGAATGGTTTAGTTCTATCCTAAATATTAGATTGTGGGATTTCATAATGAATACTTATTTAGAAGAAAAGAAAGATGTCTTGTCTGCTTATACAGAATTAGCAGAAAAACTTGTTCATTTTATTGATTATAGTGAGCCAAATGTTAATACTGTAATTAGAAAAATAGGTAAAAGGATGTTAAGGTGGGTGAGCATTGTTGAAAGACTCTAAATTAAATGCAAATAAGATATATTTTGAAGATGCACCATATCCACTTTCTTTTATAATAGATGTAAACCATAAGTGCAATTACCATTGCAAGCTATGCCTACGGAATTTTATGAATGACAAAGAATCACAGAAAGATTTTGAATATTTTAAGTCGGTTGTGGATAGACTTCCATTTGCAAGGGAAATAAGTATAGGTGCATTGGGAGAGCCATTTCTGATTCAAGACTTTGATAAAATGTTGAAGTATCTTTGGATAAAGAAGATACATCCAACTTTTACTACAAATGGTAGCCTAATGACTGAAGATAAATTCGTTTTTATTCCGTATAATACAACGGTATTTGTTTCTATGGAAGGTGCAACTCAAGAGATTTACGAGAAAAACAGAGACGGGGATGTAGAATTAGTCAAGAACAATATTAGGGCTTTAAGAGCTAAACGACCAGATGTTTCAGTAGTAATTAATTGCATGCTATTGAGGACAAACATTTTCTATCTAAATGACATGATTGATTTTTGTAAGGAAGTAGGTGTTGCACTTTCTTTGTTTAAGCCTATTTTCTTCTCAAAAGAACTTGCAAATAAATTCTCAATATTTACAACTGGGATAACTGGTAGAGATGCTCTTCAAAATTCATTAGCATATGCACAAGAACAAAAAGTTCCAATATCATTCCTTTCAATGAGCATGAATGCTCATCTATGCCATAGAGCATTTAGCCAACCAATTATTGCATATGGCGGAGATGTTTTTGCCTGTGATTATGCATTCCAGAATCCAAATTATACTAATCCAGAAACAGAAGGGGAATGGACTTCATATAATTATGAATTCGATGTTAAAGTCCCTCAATACGAATACTTTGTTGGGAATATCTTGAAAAGTAAATGGGAAACAATTTGGAACTCCAAGAAATATAGACACATTAGAAAGACTTTGATGCAAATACAGCAAGATGATAAATTAAAGTTTGAAAATAGGGAATTCAAAGAAATTCATGATCATTGCAAATCATGTTTCTCATTGTGGGGGAGATGCCTATGAAGTGCTTGGTAACAGGTGCTATGGGATTTTTGGGTTCTGCAATTTGCAAAGAACTAATAAGAAGGAATCATTTTGTTGTTGGGTTAGATAAAGTTCCTAATGATGGAACTTTTGAAATAGGGAGCAAATTTCAGTTCCTATGTGCTGATATGTTAATATGGAATCCAGATGATCTTAAACGAGTCTTGAAGACAGTTCTTGGGGTAGATATCTATGATTTCGATGCAATATACCATATGACATCTCCATGTTCTTTAATAGAATTCAAAGAAGACCTTGACGGTGCTACATACAAATCCATTTTAGGGTTAAACTCTATAATTGATATAGCTAAAAGCATTCCAGATGTTAGGGTATTTTTGCCATCTTCTGGGAACATTTATGGCAACATCCCAATACCGCAATCTGAAACAGATGCAATTGAACCTAATAACCCATATGCTCATACAAAATCAATAATGGAAATACTGCTAAAGAAGTCCGGTGTTAATTATACAATCTTTAGAATATTCCTTGGATATGGAATAGGGGAAGAGAAAAAAGGCAGACTGTCAAGCATAGTAAATAAATTTGCAGATACTGCTATTCAAGACATGCCTATTGAAATATGGGGTAGTGGAACACAGTTAAGGGATTTGATATATGAAGATGATATTTCAAGACTTTGTGTGAATGCACTTGAAAATAAAGATACAGCTAATCAAATCTTCAATATTGGTACAGGAAGGAGCCTTAATTTCATAGAGATAGCATATTTGATTAAAGAAGCACTTGGCAAAGATACAATTGATTTGAAGTTTGCAGATGCACCAGAGAATTATGTAGTAGGTGCAGTTGCAAATACTGAAAAAATGAGAAAATATCTTGGCAATCCAGAGATTACTGCTGAAGAAGGAATCAAGAGAGTTGTTGAGCATAAATTAAAGAAGATGGGTAAACTATGAGCAGAATTCCACCGATATATGGAGAAGACTATGAGTCTCAATGGGGAAAGATAGATTATACTGGAAAAATAGTTCTTGATATTGGAGGATCAACTGGGGATACTGCTGATTTTTTCCTTCGTAAGGGAGCATTATTGGTAATCTCTGTCGACAATAATGCAGAGTATTCTAACATATGCAGAGAAAACTCTAAAAAATTTGGTCTTCCTATCCTTTCTTTAAATCTTGATATGGGATGTGAAAAACGATGGGATAGACTGATTTCGATGTTTAGACCAGATGTTGTTAAATCTGATTGTGAAGGATGCGAACATAATCT
>Ga0078972_1013396_pt1 | contig 13551 bp, 13 predicted proteins | sample YelNatPaOPGAMG01_FD_67568 | JGI IMG/M metagenome (GOLD analysis project Ga0078972, IMG submission 67568) | Hot spring thermophilic microbial communities from Obsidian Pool, Yellowstone National Park, USA - OP-RAMG-01 (SPADES assembly) (version 2) | ecosystem: Environmental > Aquatic > Thermal...
TTATGAGAATTTAAAAAATTTTATAAGAGCTAGAAATATAACAACAATAAAAAATTATATTGAAGCGCTTGAAGAGGTTTTTCTTTTCTTTAAGGTTTCATTTTTTGATTTTTCTATAAAAAGACAGATTTATAATCCTGGAAAGTTTTATATTAATGATATAGGATTTTCAAATGTTCTTGGTTTTAATTTTTCAAAAAATCTCGGACATATATTTGAAAATATTGTTTTTTTGGAGTTAAAAAGAAGAAACAAGGAAATATATTATTGGAAGTCAAAAAATGGAAAGGAAGTTGATTTTATTGTAAAAAATGGATTAAAAGTAGAGGAAGCGATCAATGTTTGTTTTAGTTTGGCAGATTATAAAACCAAAATTAGAGAAATTGATTCTTTAATTGAAGCAAAAAAAGAAATTGGTGTAAATAAACTTACCATAATTACAGAAGATGAAGAAGGTGAAGAAAAAATTGATAAAGTAAATATAAAAATAATTCCTTTGTGGAAATGGCTGTTAATAAGAGGGGAATAAGGCTGGGGAGTGGAGATTAGGGATTGGGGAGTGGGGAATGGGGGTTGGGGTCTGAAGATTGGGGAGTAGGGGGATGGAGGATGGACGAAGATGAGAGGAGGGGGAGATGATAAGAAGTTATAGAGACCTGGAAATATGGGTTCAAAGTAAAGAGTTGGTTAAAAAGATTTATGAAATAACAAAAAAATTACCTCAAGAGGAAATATATGTTTTAGTTTCTCAAATGAGAAGAGCTGCGGTGTCAGTTCCATCAAATATAGCTGAGGGGCATACTCGAAAACATTCAAAAGAGTTTTCTCAGTTTCTTTATCAGGCACTTGCTTCGCTGGCAGAGTTAGATACGCAATTGGAAATTGTAGAAGATATTTACAAAATTGAGGTTCCGGATGAAGTAAAAATGGATATTGATTCGCTTGGAAGAAAAATAAGAAGTGTTATAAAGAAAATTGATGAAAAAATTAATAATGAAAAAAATAACAAATTATAGAAATGTGAAAAAGTAAAAAGTGAGAAATGAGAAATGTTAAAAAAGTGAAAAAAGTTAGAAATGTGAGAATTGTGAGAGATGTTGGATTAGGGATTTTAAATGATAAATTTTGGATTTTGGATTCTGGATTGCGAATGAGATTGCTTCGAAGGAATTAGCAGGTAGCAAACTCGCAATGACTGCGTCAGTTTCAGGGGAAAGTATTTTTAGAATGAGAGAGGAATTTAAATATAACAGAAAATTTTGACTAAAGGATAAAAATTAAGTATAAAATTTTGCCTTTAGGTAAAAATTTAGGTATAATACTATTATGATTAAAAATAGATATTTGGCAGATTTTATTTTTAAGGATTTGCAAGAAAAAATGGTTTTTATATCAGGACCGAGACAGGTTGGAAAAACAACTCTTGCTTATAATTTGATGAAGGAGAAATTTAAAAAGATTTCTTATTATAACTGGGATAATAGACAGGATAGGAAGGATATAATCAATTCAAATTATATTCCTGATACTGAGTTGATTGTATTTGATGAGATACATAAGATGAGGAAATGGAAATCTTTTGTTAAAGGGGAATATGATAAACTTAAAAGTAAGTATAAGTTTATAGTTACTGGAAGCGCTAAACTTGATATATATAGAAAAGGTGGAGATTCACTTCAGGGAAGGTATCATTTTTACAGATTGCATCCTTTCACTCTCTCTGAGGTTATAGAAAGGAAAATTAGTTTGGATTTGTTTAAGGATTTAAATTTTGATAACAGATATTACAGAAATGAATTGGAAAGCATCTTTAAATACGGGGGCTTTCCAGAACCATTATTTAAGCAGGATGAGATTTTTTTGAGAAGATGGCATAACGAAAAGAATGAAAGATTATTCAGAGAAGATATAAGAGATGTAACACTTGTAAGGGATTTAAGTTCTATGAAACTTCTCGGGGATTTAATTCCTGAAAGGGTTTCTTCAATTCTATCCATAAATTCTTTAAGGGAAGACCTTGAGGTAAGTTTTAAAGCAGTAAAATTATGGGTTGAAATACTTGAATCTTTCTATTATATATTCAAGATTTATCCCTATACTTCAACTAAATATAAGTCAATGAAAAAGGAATCGAAGGTTTATCTTTGGGATTGGAGCGAGATTGTTGATGAGGCAAAAAGATTTGAGAATATGATTGCATCACATCTTTTAAAATTTGCTCATTTTTTGAAAGATACTTTAGGATATAAAGCTGAGGTTTATTTTTTGAGAGATCTTGAAAAAAGGGAAATAGATTTTGTTTTTGAGGTTGATGGGAAACTGTGGTTTGCTGTTGAGGTTAAATTAAATGAAGAAGATGTTTTGTCCAATTTTAAATACTTTAAAGAGAAACTTAAAATTCCTTATTTGTATCAGGTTGTGAAAAAAGAAAATGTTGACAGGTTTAAAAATGGTGTTAGGGTAATATCGGCAAGTAAGTTTTTAACAGCATTTATGTGAGTTTTGTTAGGGCTGAAGAATAGGGAATTAGGAGTGGGGAATAGGGAATGGGGAGAGAGGATAAACAAAAACAGATTGCTTCGATAGTTTTAGCAAGAAGCATACTCGCAATGACTTAATCCTGAGTCATTACGAATGAAGCGAAGTGATATAATCTCGTAATTTTTATTTAAAATGTTGATTTTATTCACTAAAATATATATAATTTAGGTGAATAGGAGATTTATATGATAGTTAAAAGAATTCTTTATGATAGGATAAAGTCGTATCTTTTTAAAGGAAAAGCAATTATAATTTATGGAGCAAGACAGGTAGGAAAGACCACTCTTGTTAAACAGTTTCTTGAAGAGTTCAGAAATGATTCCATCTATCTTAATGCCGATGAGCCGGATATTAGAATAAGTCTGAGTAATAAAACATCAACTGAACTTAAGAATTTTATCGGGAATAGCAGAGTTGTTGTTGTAGATGAGGCACAGAGGATAAAAGATATAGCCCTTGCGATTAAATTGATTGTGGATAATTTTCCAGAGATTCAGGTAATTGCTACGGGTTCATCTTCTTTTGATATTTCACAGAATATCAGTGAATCACTTGCGGGAAGAAAGTATGAGTTTTTTTTGTTTCCATTTTCAGTGGAAGAAATTTTACAGTTTGAAAGTAAACTTGAGTTTGAAAGAAATCTAAATCAGAGATTGATTTATGGAAGTTATCCAGAAATTGTGTTAAAAGCGGAGAATCTTAGAGAAAAAATAAAAGATATCGCATACAGTTATTCTTATAAAGATGTTTTAAATTATCAGAAAATAAGAAAGCCGGAAATTTTAGATAGATTGCTTGCGGCGCTTTCTCTGCAGATTGGTTCGGAAGTTTCATATACAGAACTTGCCTCACATCTTTCAATAGATAAACTAACGGTTGAGACATATATAAAGATACTTGAAGATTCTTTTATCATATTCAGATTACCGCCTTTCAGCAGGAATTTGAGAAATGAACTGAAAAAACTGAGAAAAATTTATTTTTATGATAATGGAGTAAGAAACGCTTTTATCAATAATTTCAATCCGCCTGAGCTAAGAGATGATATCGGGAAATTATGGGAAAATTATGTAATTTCTGAAAGAGTAAAGTATCTAAAAAATCAGGGGATTGATGCTAATTTTTATTTCTGGAGGACACAGCAGAAGCAGGAGATTGATTATATTGAAATTTGTAATGATAAAATTTTGGCAAGAGAAATAAAATGGAACGATAAAAGAATAAAAAGAGCACCAAAAGTTTTTATTGATAGTTATAAGGATATAGATTTCAGTGTTGTTACGCCTGAAAATTACCTGGAGTTTGTCGGGGATATATGAGTGAAGAATAAATCCCCTCTTAATCTCTCTTGACAAAGGTAGAAAAATAATACTTTAGAGGAGATTGCTTCAGTAGAATAGCGAGAAGTAAACTTGCCTGCCTGCCGTCAGGCAGGCAATGACTAAGTGTTGAGTCATCGCGAGCGAAGCGTGGCGATCTCATCTCACGGTGGCTAAAAATTTATTAATTCTTCGCATACTCTGGATGAGATTGGTTCAGCAGGTACTGTAGGGTGCAAATTCGCAATGACTAAATCCCCCTCACTCTATTCTCTCCCCAAAGGGGAGAGAAGGTAAACCCAAAAACAGATTGCTTTGAAAGAGTTAGCAGGTAGCAAACTCGCAATGACTTCGTGGGATTGCTTCGGTAGTTTCAGCAGGATGCTTACTCGCAATGACTGCGTCAATTTGTAAAGAGAAAATTCCAATCTCTGCCTCCCGACGCTCCGACGTCAAGTCGGAGCAGGTAACGTCGGGGGGCACGTTCACGCAACGACTGCGTCGGATTGCTTCAAAAGAATTAGCAAGATGTTTACTCGCGATGCATTTTGGTTTAGGTGATGAATAGAAAATAAATAAAAGTATAAATGATATAATTTTATTATGGGAAAACATATAAAAAAAGAATATAATTTTAGAAAATTAAGATTATTTAATAAATTTGAAAAAGAGTTTATAAAAGAAAAGAAAGTTAATATAAAAAAGAACTTTTTGGTTTTTGAAGAACTTTTTAGCTTTGCAAATAAGATAAAAAAGATTTCACAAGATGATTGGAAAGATGAAATTAAAAATGATATAAAATATGCGAGGGTAATAAATGGAATTAGAAAAACTTCTTAAGAAAATTTCTTTGGAGTTTGAAAAAAATAAGATTGATTATATGGTAATTGGTGGGCAAGCAGTTCTTATTTATGGTGAGCCAAGATTAACAAAGGATATAGATATAATTCTCGGAACTGATATTGATAAATTTAAACACATTTTAGAGATTGTCAAAAAAATGAAATTGAAAATATTGCCAAAAAATCCATATGATTTTGTTAAAGAAACAATGGTTTTGCCACTCCTTGACGAAAAAACAGGTATAAGGATAGATTTAATATTTTCTTTTTCAGAATATGAAAAAGAGGCATTAAAAAGGGTTAAGAGGGTGAAAATTTCAGATTTTTATGTTAATTATGTTTCACTTGAGGATCTGATAATTCAGAAGATAATAAGCGGAAGAGAAAGAGATATTGAAGATATAAGAATTGTTATGCTGAAAAATAAAAAAATTGATGAAAAATATATTCTAAAATGGCTTTCTGAGTTTGAGAAAACTTTAAATGTTAATTTTAAAGAAATTTTTGAAAGATTAAGAAAAGAAAAAAGAAAATAAAAACAGGGAACACTCAATGGGGACCGGAGAGTTGGAGCGGGGGGGAAAATAGGGGCTGGGGAATTTTTTAATTATGAATGATGAATTATGGATGATGGATTATAGATTATGGATTTTGAATTATAGATTTTGTAGTTTCACTTCCCGACGACACGTCGGGGAGCAGGGAGCTTGCTCTGAAAAATGTATCAAGAGCGTAGCTCTGCAAAGGCAAAGCAAGCTTCCTGTCCCGACTGAAACGTCGGGGTGCCACTACGATAAATCCCTCTTTTATCCCCCTTTATAAACCCAAACTCACTAATTTTTAGGGAATAACTCTATATTTTTTAAAAAAGTAATTAAAAAATAAACAAAATTTATTTAATAGTTATACCCTATTAGGGAATAAGTAAAAAATGCATATAATTTAACTTATCTTTTACTGAAAAAAGCAAAATTTCAAAATCCCTCTTTAAATTCCCCCTTTCGAAAAGGGGGATATAGGGGGATTTTTTTATTATTCTTTAACTTCTATAGATTCTATTTCATCTATATATCTGGATGAGATTGGTTCAGCAGTATTAGTAAGATGCAAATTCGCAATGACTAAACCCCCCTCACTCTACTCTCTCCCCAAAGGGGAGAGAAGGTAAACCCAAAAACAGATTGCTTTGAAAGTTAAGCGGGAAGTTTACTCGCCTGCCTGACGGCAGGCAGGCAATGACTTTAATATATTTTTGTGGTTCCTCTGTGAAATGGAAAAAGACGAATTAAATGTAAATAATAATTGACAAAACTATAAAAAGATTATATAATGTATAATATGATTGACATTTTAAGGGTAATGCATAATCAAAAAGAAACTGGGGAGATTTTTTTAAATACTGAAAATGGTGATTTTGAATTGAGGTATAAACCTGAAGTATCAGTAGGGGATTCTATATGCCTGACACTCCCTTCTACAAATTTAACATATTTTGAAAAAAATTTTAAATTACCAACTTATTTTGATATGTTTATACCTGAAGGTTATCTTTTTGAACTTCTTAAAAATTTTATTGCTAAAAAAGAAGGAAGAGTTAATAATCAGATTGTTTTCAATTATCTATCAAATGGTATTGAGGGAAGATTAAGATTTAGGGGGAATAAAGAGGTAAAAATTTTAAATGAAATTCCATCCATTGAAAAGGTGATAAAAAACGATACGGTTGATTTTTTTAATTATCTGGTAAATATCTTTCTTTATAAAAATTCAATATCCGGTATTCAGCCAAAGACAGTTGCGGTACTTAAAGATAAAGGTCCTATTGGCTTCGAGAATTATATAATTAAGACCTATGGAAAAGAGTACCCATATCTTACAGTAAATGAGTTTATATGCCTTAATATTCTTGGAAGAACAGGGGTAAAAACCTGCGAGTATAAACTTTCCGAAAACGGAAATTTCCTGATTGTTAAAAGATTTGATAATTCTTTTACTGGATTTGAAGAGGTTTGTTCTCTTCTTGGAAAAAGAAAGGATGAAAAATATAATGGCAGTTATGAAAAAGTGGCTAAAGTAATAAACGAGTTTTCAAATAACTGGCAGAGAGATTGTGAGGATCTTTTTAAAGCGATTGTTATAAATTACATTATTGGTAACGGAGATGCTCATCTTAAAAATTTTGGATTGCTATTTAATGATGATTTTTCTGAGATAAGAATTGCGCCGTTTTATGATATTGTATCAACTGTTGTATATACTTCTGATGATCTTCCTGCCCTTACCATGTATGGTAAAAAATCATGGAATGAGTGGAAGGATATAAAAAGATTTGGGAATGAAAGATGTATGATTTCTGATACAAAAGTTAATATGATAGTTAGAGAGATTAAGGATGTTGTTGATGATTCGTTAAAAGAAATAGATTATTACTGTAAAAGGTTTAAGAGGTTTAAGGTATTTGGAGAAAGAATGAAAAAATTCATTATAAACTCATTGACCGGTTTGAAAAAAAGGGTTTAAATTTATGGATAATATTGAGATAGGAAAACTTATAAGAAAAGCGAGAAAGGGGAAAAAGATAACTCAGGAAGAACTTGCAAAGAGAGCGGGTTTGTCAAGAGCAACGATTATAAATGTTGAAAAGGGAAGATTTAGAAGTTTGAGTTTTGCATCGGTTCTTTCGGTTTTAAGAATTGTTGGTTATGATATCAGTGTTGAAAAATTCAATCCTTTTAAAAAGATGGTGAAGGATGAGGAATAGAAATTTATGAATTATTCAATTACGATTTTAACCTTAAATTCTGAAAACAAATTAAAAAAGTTATTTCCACTTATAAGACAGCAAAGTTTACAGCCGGAGAAAATTTTAGTAATAGATAGTTCTTCCGAGGACAAAACCTGTGAGGTCGCAAAAGAAAATAATTGCGAGGTTGTAGTAATTGGGAGAAAAGATTTTGATCATGGGGGAACAAGAGATTTAGCAAGTAAATATTTAAATTCTGATATTTTGCTTTATTTGACTGATGATGTAATCCCTTACAATAATATCGCATTTGAGAAATTAATATCTGTTTTTAAAGATGAAAAGATCGCCGCAGCTTTTGGGAGGCAGATCCCATATATAGAAACTAACATTTTTGGTAAACACCTTAGATATTTTAATTATCCAGATTTTTCTTATGTTAGAGAATATAAAGACAGGGAGAAATATGGAATAAAGACGGTATTTTTATCTGATTCTTTCTGTGCTTACAGAAGACAATGCCTTGAAAAAATCGGATGGTTTAAGGAAGGATTGATAGTTGGAGAGGATAGTTATGCCGGCGCCAGGTTGATTTTAGCCGGATATAAAATTTCTTATGTAAGCGATTCTGTGGTTTATCATTCACATAATTATAGCGCTATTGAGGAATTTAAGAGATATTTCGATATAGGAGTTTTTCATAAAATGGAAAACTGGATACTGGATCAATTTGGCAAAGCTGAAGGAGAAGGAATAAAATATGTTAAATCGGGAATGAAGTTTTTGGTGGATAATAGTAGAATCTATTTTTTACCTGAATTTTTTATAAGGATTTTTTTGAAATATCTGGGATATAAATTGGGATATAATTATAAGGTTTTGCCGGAGTTTTTGGTTAAAATTTTCAGTATGCACAAAATCTGGTGGGTAAGAAATCAGAAAAAATTCTGAAAGGTTTTCGGTGGAGAGGTTTAGGAAAGAGTTTCTTAAATTTGTATTTAGGGGCTCGGGAATAGGGGCTCGGGAATAGGGGCTCGGGAATTGGGATAGGGGTTGGGGAATGGAGATCGGGGGTTAGGGTAGGGAGTGGGGATTAATTATAGATTATGGATTTTAAATTATGGATGATGAATGATAGATTATGAATTATAAATTATGGATTATGAATTATGGATGAGATTGCTTCAGTAGTTACAGCAAGAAGTAAATTCGCAACGACTGCGTCGGATTGCTTCGGTAGTTTCAGCAGGATGCTTACTCGCAATGACTTTGTCAATTTGTAAAGAGAAAATTCCGATTTTTGTCCTGTCCTGACGTTCCGTCGGGAGGCGGGGCAAGTTGAGGGGTCCAAATACAAGCGAGAGTTTAAACCGATAGTACATCCCGTTGAGTGAAGCCGTCGCACGAGCGACTACCCTTTAGGATGATATTTTCTGTGCATTGATTTTATGGTTCTGTTATCAAGATGGGTATAAATCTGAGTCGTGGTCAAACTTGAATGACCTAACATCTCGCTTATAGAGCGCAAATCCGCTCCGCCCTGAAATAGATGGGTCGCGAATGTATGCCTGAAAAGATGGGGATATATATTTTTTTTAATCCTCGCTTCTCTGGCTATTTTTTTTATATCTTTCCAGACCTGAATTCTGCTAATTCTCTTTCCGCTTTTATTTAAGAAAAGATACGACTCGGCATCTTTATTAGAAAACCTCATACTTCTTTCGGATATATACATACTTAAAACTTTTGCCGTGTTTTCATTTATCGGAACTATTCTTTCCTTAGAACCCTTTCCTATAACCCTTATCCATAACTGGGTAAGATTAATCGATTCAAGAACAAGATCACAGACCTCGCTTACCCTCATACCCGATGAGTAAAGCAAATCCAGAATGGCGAGGCCTCTTATGTTATTAAATCTGTTTCCTCTAAATACGGATAAAAGTTTTTCCATCTCCCCTATGGATAAATACTCTGGAAGTTTTCTCTCAGGTTTGGGCGCTTTGAAAGAAGACACTGGATTTTCTGCGATTTTTCCATCTATGAGAAGATACTTGTAAAAAGCCCTTATTGATTCGGTCTTTCTGAATATCGAATTTATTTTATAACCATTTTCTTTTAATTTAAAAAGATATTTCTCAAGTTCAAAGTGAGTCAGTGAGAGAAAGTTTATTTTATTTAAATCGCAGTACTCAAGAAATTTCTTAACATCCCTGTAATAAGATAGTTTTGTATTTTTTGAAAGGTTCTTTTCTAAAAGTATATATGATGAAAAGCCATCAAGTAGACCCTCATACATAAAACTACTTTTTCTTCTTCTCTTCTTTTTTAATTTCTTTCTCTTCCTCTTCCTTGTTCTCTTCTGGTTGCGATATGGGAACACCCTCGCTTAAAAATTTATCCCTTAATCCCTTTTCTATCTCCTCGGCTAATGTTTGATTTGTTTTAAGAAAGTCCTTTGCGTTTTCTCTTCCCTGTCCTAATCTCTGTCCTTTATACTCAAACCAGCTTCCCGTCTTCTCAATTATACCGCTTTCAATCCCCATATCAATAAGGCATCCTTCCCTTGATATCCCTACTCCATTTATCATCTCAAATTCAGCCATTCTGTATGGCGGAGCAACTTTGTTCTTAACTACCTTTACTCTGATTTTTGCGCCGGTAACCATATCGCCCTGTTTAATATTCTCAATCTTTCTTATATCCAATCTTACCGAAGAATAGAATTTAAGAGCAAGTCCCCCTGTTGTTGTCTCAGGATTACCAAACATTACCCCTATTTTGTGTCTTATCTGGTTTATGAATATTATCGCGGTCTTAGTATTTGAGGCGATAGCGGTAAGTTTTCTCAATGCCTGAGACATCAATCTTGCCTGTAATCCCATATGCTGGTCTCCCATTTCCCCTTCTATCTCCGCTTTGGGAACAAGAGCCGCGACCGAGTCAATAACTATTATATCCACGGCTCCGGATCTTACAAGTTTTTCCGCTATCTCAAGCGCTTCTTCTCCTGAATCCGGCTGGGAAATTAAAAGATTATCTATATCAACGCCGATTTTTTTAGCATAGAAAGGATCTAAAGCGTGTTCCGCGTCTATGAAAGCCGCTACACCACCCAGTTTCTGCGCCTGAGCTATTATATGAAGCGTAAGCGTTGTTTTACCGCTTGCTTCAGGGCCAAAAACCTCAATTATTCTTCCCCTTGGGAGCCCGCCAACTCCAAGGGCTAAATCAAGCGAAAGAGCACCGGTTGGTATTACAGAAATCTTTATCTTGGAACTCTTTTCTCCTAATCTCATTATAGCTTCTTTCCCGAAACTTTTCTCAATCTGAGTTAAAGCCGCCTCAAGAGCATTCTTTTTATCATCTTTTGACATAATCCCTCCTGAAATTAAATTTTACATTATTTTAATCAGAAATCAAACCTACTACTCTGTCAGCTTCAGCGGTCAATCTATCCAGTTCTGTTTTCAATTCCTGCCTTTTCTTATCATTATCATCATCTCTTTTCACAATTAAAGGGCTTCCATATATTATAACACATTTACTCAACGGAAGCGGGAGGATATATCTGTCCCATGCTTTTTTAAAAATAAAACAACTGCTTGATGATGTTGAGACCGGAATAATACAGGAGTCAGTCATTTTAGCCATAAATATAATTCCGTCCTTAACTTCATATATCGGTCCTCTTGGTCCATCAACCGCTATAGCGGCATTAGAACCCTGATTTATTCCCCTTACTATCGCTTTCAAAGCGCCAACCCCGCCTTTTGTGCTTGAGCCCCTTACAAAATTATATCCGAATTTAGAAAGGACTTCGGTTTGAAACTCGCCATCATCAGAAATGCTTGTCATAAGCAATATATTCATACGCTTGTGAGAATTCACGAGAAGAAACTGTCTCTGATGCCAGAAAGCAAATATTATCTTTTTACCGGATCTTAATATTTCATCAACCAATTCTTTATTTATATATTTTATCCTTAAAGAAAAAGTTATAGTCCTAATCAAGAGATACGCTATATTTGATAAAAAATACTTCCTTATAAACTTTGACTTTGAAATACTCATACTAAAATTATATAATACTAAAATGGAAGTCGGACAAAAAAGTGAGAGATGAGAGGTGAGCGGACGACTCACGGCTGACGGCTCACTGCTCACACAATATTGCTGACGGCTGACAGCTCACGGCTCACAGCAAGAAGTGAGATATGTTAAAAAAGTGAGAAAGTGATTAGTGAAGGGTGAGAGGTGATTAGTCGACTATAAATTATAGATTATGAATTATGGATGATGAATTAAAACTGGTGGATGGGGAGTGGGGATTTGAAAATATGGTATGGAGGATTTATTGTAGTAGCAAAGTTTACTTTGCTTAGTCATTGCCTGCTGCTGGGCGAGGAGCAACGCATCGTCAGGCAGGGAATAAAAAGGGGGATTTATCCTGGTTTGGAGGAATGCTTGTGTGCCAAAGACAAAATATTAACCAAAACAAAATTAAAATAGAAGGGTAAAGCGTTAGATTATGAAAATAATACTTATTTTAGCGTCTTTTTTATTCGCATTGGATATGAGCGATTATTACAGAAAAGGAAAGTTCATATCCAGAGAGGACTTAGAAAAATTGATAACAAAAGCCGATATAGTATATGCCGGTGAACAGCACGACCAGAAGGGCTCTCATAATATTCAGCTTGAAGCTTTAAAGATTCTATATTCTAAGAATAATAAAATATGCGTCGGGTTTGAGATGTTAAACAGAACGCTTCAACAAGTTCTTGATGATTTTACATCTGGTAATATAAGCGAAGAAGAATTCCTTTCAAAAATTGACTGGAAAAAAGAATGGGGATTTGATTATTCTCTATACAAACCTATTTTTGATTTTATAAGAGAAAAAAAATTAAAAGCCATAGCGCTTAATGTCCCGAGAAAAATCGTATCAAAGGTTGCAAGAAGCGGATTAAACTCACTGGGCGATGAAGAAAAGAGTATGATAGCAAGGAATATAAAAGTTGTTAAAAATAAAAAATATATATTGTATCTAAAAGAGACGTTTTCAGGTCATGGCGAAAATCCTATGAATAAAATGATGACATTTGAAAACTACCAACTATCCATGGCGGTATGGAATGAAAGTATGGGCGAGAAAATTGCTGATTTCTTAAAAGCGAATAAGGGCTATTCTTTTTTAGTAATTGCGGGAAACGGACATATTATGTATAACGCTGCTATTCCTTATTCCGTTAAAGAAAGAGTAAAAGGATTGAATCATTTAAGCATATACACCGAGCCAAAAACAACAAAAGAGAAAAAAGAAGAACTGAAAAAATTATCGGAGACGGCGGATTTAATCTGGTTATTCGACTATTGAAATCTGATAATTACCGCGTGTGGTTCCTATATAAAAAGATGACTTAAGACCGTATAGATTTTTTTCGGACATAAAATCCGATATAGTGTTTTCTTCTTTCTTTGAAGGAACGGGGATTAATCTCCAGGGATAGTTTATCGCTGTGAATATGTATTTATTCTTTTTCAATTCTTTGGTCTCTATCAGAGGTATTTTATAATTGGAAGGAACCTTTTTTATAAACTGATTGTAAATTTCCCCTTCAAGCGGAGCGGCATATACAAAAGAAACATATTTTTTACTGGCGTCTCCTAAATTTAATGCCTCATTGTAGACCTGTCTGAACGCATAAATAAATGTCTGCGAGAATCTATCAAGCGGGGATATAACCCTTCTTATTTCGCCCTGGACATTCGCCGATATTTTTATTAACTCGCCTCTGTAAAAAAGCATTTTTGAAATATCCAAATTCTTCGCATAATTTATCATATCCGAATTTTTGGTCTCTCTGAAGAAATCCTTCGCATACATTTTTTTAATAGCGCCTTCCTTCACAATCCTTTTCTTTCCGTCTGTAATTCTTAAAAGAACATCTCCGTCTATGCTTACTTCAAGATAATAATCCATCTTTTTATCGGGATATGTGATATAAAGCCATATAGTATCTTTATTTTCTTCTTTAATGTATCCCTTAAGGGTAAAAGAAGTTAGGGGAATAAGAAGAATTAGTAAATAAAAAAATATTTT
>Ga0078972_1013398_pt1 | contig 13548 bp, 7 predicted proteins | sample YelNatPaOPGAMG01_FD_67568 | JGI IMG/M metagenome (GOLD analysis project Ga0078972, IMG submission 67568) | Hot spring thermophilic microbial communities from Obsidian Pool, Yellowstone National Park, USA - OP-RAMG-01 (SPADES assembly) (version 2) | ecosystem: Environmental > Aquatic > Thermal...
TCTCGCCAAAAAAGGCTATCAGCTGACCCTCTTATCATCATCCAACTCATCATTTCTAACCTATATTATCCAACTTTTATATTATTTTTCTTTTTTTCTTTTTACTTCTCCTCTCGAGCAGGCTACTCTCTTTTTCCTACCTTCTCCATATCTTCCATAAAAATTTCCTATATTATCATTATTGCACTTTCTGCGCTTCGAGGCAGGCTTTTCTATATAGATTTTCATACTTCTTTGCAGATTCGTGCCAGGAAAACGATTGCGACATCCCTCTTATCTGCAGTTTCTTCCAAGCCTCTTTATCTTCGTTATAGACTTTTAACGCACGCCTAATTGCATCTTCTAAAGCATCTTCTGTATATTCCACGAATGAGAAGCCGTTACCTTTTACCTTATCTTTTGTATAATCTACAATTGTATCTGCAAGACCTCCCGTATGTCGAACTATTGGTACACTTCCGTATTTCAATGCAATCATTTGCCCAAGCCCGCAGGGTTCGAATCTCGACGGCATAAGGAACATATCGCTCGCTGCATATATCTTATGTGCTAATTTCTCATCATACTTAAGCAAAATCGCAGCATTCGAATGCTTCTCCTTAAATTCACGAAGCATAATATGGAACTTCTCTTCACCAGTCCCAAGTAACACAAATTGAATATTCTCATCTAACATCTTTCCTATTACAGGTGTAAGTAAATCAAATCCTTTCTGGTCTGATAACCTTCCTACGGTTCCTAACAAGGGGACTTCCTTTTCGATTGGTAGGTTTAATTCTTTCTGCAAACTCGATTTGTTCTCGCTTTTCTTGTCAAGGCTGTTCTTATCATAATTTTTGTATATTATTTGGTCCTTTGCAGGGTCCCAAATCGAATAGTCCAAGCCGTTTATTACTCCAGTCAACTTATATGAAAATGCTCTTAGTAACCCGTCAAGTTTATACCCATATTCAGGCGTCTGGATTTCTTTTGCGTATTCTTCAGATACTGTATTTACAACATCAGCATAGATTATCCCACCCTTCATTAGATTAAGCGCACCATAAAACTCGAGCCTTTCATGATGCATTAACTCTTGCGGCAAGTCAGTAAACCTAAAATCGTCTGCTCCTGTAACACCTTGATATTGCATGTTATGGATAGTAAACACCAAGCCAATACCTTTGAAGAACGGGTCATGTTTGTAGATTGTGCGTAAGTAGGTTGGAATTAGTGCAGTCTGCCAGTCATTGCAATGTATCACATCAGGTTTCCAATTGATTGCCTTTAGCATTTCCACAACCGCACGTGAGAAAAATATAAACCTTTCTGCATCGTCTGCATACCCATAAAGGTCGCCTCTATCAAAATACTTATATGAATCTATCATGTAAACTGGTACTTTGTTCTCAGGTGGAAGTTTCGTCGTCTTAACAATTGCAGTCTCCATGTATTTATGCATGGGCACTCCAAAATCTGTTTCTACCTTGTCCCATTTTGTTATGCGCTTGTATCTTGGCATAACTATTCTTACATCGTTATTATCTTCTGCCAACGCTTTCGGTAATGTGCCTGCAACATCTGCAAGTCCACCTGTCTTTGCCAATGGATACACTTCCGAAGAAACAAATAAAATCTTCAATCCTGCCATAACATCCCCTGCCTGCTCGATAAAGTCTTTGGAATATTAAAAAGTTGCCACATCTGACTTAATCCAAACTCAGATTTTATTTTCTTAATTTTCGACTTATTTTTTCTTTTTCCATAAATTTTTAAGATTTTGTCTTAAAATCATCAAAAATCATAACATAATTCTATTATCCCAAACTTACAGAACTTACAGCGTCATTGATATCAGCGTAATAAGCAGCATAATATCGTTAATATCGTAAAATATCCTAGACCTAATCCTAATTTTATAAATTTACTCTTTAATTTATTTACTTTTACCTATCTTCCTTTATCAACCCCATTCTCATCCAACCAGTATGTACTTTTATACCTTTCAGTTTTTGATATTTCTGCTTGTACTCAACATCTTCCAAGCCCCAATCAAGTCTCTTTATTCCCATCTCTTTTAGTTTACACAGCATTTGGTAATCTAGCAGTTCGCATGCACGTCCATGCTCATCTCTTGTAATTGTAAAATCAAAATATGCATAATCTCCAAGCGTCATGCACGAGGTAACTCCAATTATCCTACCATTAAAAGTCGCCTTTAATATTATAGATTCTTCGCTAGGATGCGAAAGTATATCAAGTATATATTCGGTCCAAGTCGGTTTTATTCTTCTCACCCATTCATGATACACTTCTTTACATTCTGAAAAATCTTCACTCTTGTAATTCGAAATCTCAATCCCTTCTCTCTTTGCATTGTTTACACCCCAACGCAGGTGTTTCATCGCACTACCACTTAATTTTTCATCAAACTCCTCTGGATTTGAAAATAACACCTCATCTACATACTGAAAACCTGCGCCATACTTACCATATCTTTCCAAGAACTTATTCTTGTCCTCTTCTGATAGACCGCATACAAGCACTCCATATTTTTTGTTTAATTCTTCGAACTTCTCGCATAGAATTTCAAATCCTCCAAGCCCGTAGGGTCTCTGGATTCTTACTGCATTACCTATCTCTGCCCATAAAAGCGCACCCTCTCTTTTTTTATCTAGATAATGATGCAGTTTCGCTTCTTTCTCGACATTATAATATAGATAAGTGGGATGTTGCATGTGATATAATATTCTGCTTTTTATAAAATCGCGAAAATCATTCTCGTTACACTCATGAAATATCTTTTCAACCATCTATTCTACCTTCTTTATACAAATTCTTTCTTTATGCAAATTATTTCTTTTCACTTAAAAACTTTCCTAAACAAAATTAATTTTGTAGTATCTCAAAATAACTTCCTCTCGGAGAGCACATAAGTTGACGCAAAAAGAAAAAATTTTAACCAAGCAAGGCATTTTATAGTTGTATCGAAAAGAGAGGAAAGAAGGTAGGTTCATGGGTAGCGCGACGAAGAAATTTGTAAAGAATTTCGTAAAGAATCGAATTCCTGGCGGTAAGAAATACCCGTTCTTTGGTTCGATAGAGACTACGAGAAGGTGCAATTCGAGATGTAGTTTTTGTCCTATAGGTAATGAGCGTGCTGAATTTAAGAAAGGCGAGATGACAATAGAGCAGATGAAACACGTGATAGACCAGTTTGCTGAAATGAATATACTTGCAGTCTCTTATTTAGGCGGAGAACCTATGCTAAAGGAAGGTTTACCAGAAGTTGCAAAATATGCATCTACCAAAGATATAATTTCACAGGTATCTACGAATGGAATCCTTCTTGAAGAAAACGCGAAAGAATGGACAGATGCTTTTAATGTTATAGTTGTGTCTTTAGATGCAGTAGACGCAGATTTGTATAGAGAAATCAGAAATGTAGATAAATTTGACCAAGTTGTAAGAGGGATAAAGAAAGCAGTAGAATTAACAAAAGGGAAAGAGGGAAAGTCGATTATAGTAAATACGGTAATATGTGCAAAGAACCTGCATCAGGTAAAAGATGTGGTAAAATTTGCGAAGGATTTAGGCGTGAATGGCATAATGGTTGATTTTGCAACTTTCCATGATTATTGGGTAAATATAACAGACAACAAATCGAAGTATCAGCCTGATGTTATGGATTGGAGGAATAAAGCAGAAGAGACGAAGGCGTTAATAAAAGATTTGATTAAAATGAGAAAGAATTATCCTATAATAACTTCAAGGTCATATATGGAAACTTTCCTTACTGGAAACTTCAAGTATAAATGCCATCCATATTTGTTCTGTTGTGTAAATAAAGAAGGTGCAGTCGCCATTCCTTGCTGGGATTCAAAAATAACGAAATTCTACGACATATTGGAAAAGCACAGATTAAAGGAATTATGGTTCTCAAAGGAAGTTCTCGAATTAAGGAAAAAAGTTGAAAATTGTTCAGATTGTTATATGCACTGTATAGTAGAACCATCTAAGGTATTGGGTAATCCATTATCAAACTTGCAAGATTTGATGGATTGGATAAAAGTATGGAAGATGCAAGGCAAACCAGTTTAGATATGTTGCAGATATTCATATTCAGAGTTAGAGATGTATTCTTCGATAAATCTATTTAGATATTTGCAGTTATAGAATTATGCAAACGCTGCAGGAAGTCGATTTTGAGTTACAGAATGATAGGATAAAGAAAGCATTAACAGATGCGAAACTCGAATCCATGAGAAAGGCGTTCGAAACTACAAGAGCAAGGCAGAAAGAAGTAAAAAGCAGACTGAATCTTGAAGATATGCGGTCTCGATTGAGAAAAACCCGTGAAAGTTCGGTATTTAACCAAGCCTTGATTGAGAAAGGGATACGAAATTTAAAATCGAACGGTATTGGAGTAATATATGCGAAAAGCGGCGATGAGGCTTTAAAATATGTGATTTTAGAGATAGAAAAAGTGCTCGAAAAAGGAAATCCTAAACCGATAGTAAAATCAAAGTCTAATGTAACAAAAGAAATTGGCTTGGGTAATTTTCTTGAGAAAATGGGATATGAGGTTATAGAAACAGATTTAGGAGATAGAATCATACAGTTAGCGAACGAGCATCCTGCACATCCCACGGGTCCCGCATGTCATCTTTCAAGATACGAAATTGCGAAGTTGTTTACCAAACATTTTGGAAAAGAATGCCAAGCCGAACCTTCTGAACTTACTCTGATAATGAGAGAAGAGATTGATGGATATTTCAAGAAATCTGAAATTGGGATAACTGGTGCGAATGCAATTGCGGCTGAGGAAGGCGCGATTGTAATAGTCCATAACGAAGGAAATGTAACAAGAGCATCTTTAGCACCTAAGAAACATATTATACTTGCAGGGATTGATAAGTTCTATCCGAATTTAGAAGAAGCAATTAATGCAATTAAACTTCAGACATACTATGCAACAGGTTCGATAATAACCGCCTTTGTAAACATAATCTCCTCGCCTTCAAAGACTGCAGATATAGAAAAGCAACTTTACAAGGGTATGCATGGTCCCTCTGATATAGTCCTTATTCTTGTAGATAATGGAAGGAGCGAGGCAAAAGAAATTTCAGAGTGTCTATATTGTATAGGTTGTGGGGGTTGTTTGTTAGAATGTCCGATATATGAGAGAATAGGGAATTTTATGGGTTATGCAGGCTATTTAGGTGGCATAGGGGCAGTAAAGGCGTCCTTGATATCTAATGAAAAATCAGCAGAATCAGGTTTGTATGCCTGCACGCTTTGCGGCGCATGCGAGTTAAACTGTCCATCTAAAATTAGCACTCATGAACTTATAAGAAAAGCAAGAAAAAGATGTGCTCAGAACGGAATTATACATCCTGCGCATAAAGCAATTGTAAAATCAATCGATGAAAAAGGGAACATATATGGCGAAAATTCGCAGTCTTTGCCACATCAAGGCGAAAATGCAGAAATTGGGATTTATGCAGGTTGTGTTGCAAGGTTTAGGGAAAGAGATGCGCTCAATTCAGTTTTTTCATTGTTTGATAAATTGAGAATAAAATATGCAACAATAGACGAAAGATGCTGTGGTGGAGTTCTTGATGATGTAGGATACGAAAATTCAGAAAAGAATATAGAATACAATCTTGGCTTGGCTAAAACTCAAGGAATCAAGACAATTATCGCAGTATGTCCGAAATGTTACCTTACCTTTTCAAAATCGAATAGTTTGAGTAAATTCGGCTTGGATGTCCTTCATATCTCGCAGTACCTTTCAAAAAAGGAGATTTGCATATCGAACGATGTATTTGTAGCTAATAATAAAAAGATGAACGTAACCTATCACGACCCTTGCGATCTAGGTCGGCATGCGGGGATTTATGATGCCCCTCGAGAGGTAATTCGGAAATTTGCAAACCTTTTAGAACTTCTGCATTCGAGAGAGAATTCAAGATGTTGTGGTGCAGGTGGCGGAGTAAGAGCCGCGTTTCCTAATCTGTCAGTAAAAGTTGCAAGAGGAAGATGCGAGGAGGTTGCCTCTTTGCCTGTTGAGGCTCTGCTTACTGATTGTCCTTCTTGCTTACATAATCTTGAGAACTCAAAGAGTAGAAAACACAACTACAAAATCATGAGCATTGCCCAACTTCTTGATTATATGATATAGATAATAATGTATAATGGCATTTTAGACTGTTTTGACGAACCTGTCCAGTTCTAGATAGAAATGTTTGGGATTGTCGAGCATCATGAAATGCCCTGCATTTTTTATATAGCATACTTCTTTTCTGTTTTTTATAAGTTCGACTTCGCCATCGAACAGGCCTTTGTTATTTTCACCGTAGAAATACAAAGTAGGGATGCGCATCTTGACATAATTTTGGAGATAGAATTTAGATTTTGATTCATCGACAAGCGACTTTGAGGCGTAATATAAGGCTTCGCTCTTGGCTTTTTTAGCCATTGAAACATATGCCTTGAGAGAATTATCGTTTCTTTTCTCAGCATCTGAAGATATAGAATTAAGGAATCTTTCCTTTCCACTAGACCTCCAAGCCTCTAAAGGTTCGCTTGCTATCTTTGAGGAGAATGTGCAGTCCATAAACGTTAGGTTACCTTCTAGATTTGCAAACCCTCTGCATTTCTTGTTAAGCATTGGAACAAGATGCACGCCGATTGCTCCTCCCATTGAATGTCCTGCAATTACCACATGCTCAATTCCCAATTCAGATATTATTCTGGATACAAATTTTGCATAATTTTCCATAGAATATTCAAATTTACCAAGGGGTTTTGATTCGCCGAAACCCGGTAAGTCAAATGCAAGAACAGGAAGATCGAGCATATCGAACGCGTGAGAAAAAGATTCTAAAGAACACCCCAAGCCGTGAATGCATACGAGCGTTTTACCTCTACCTTGTTTCCAAGCAAGACGAACATTTGCTTCAGGGAGAGAGATGTTCTCTATGTATCTCTTTAGGTTATTATTTAGGTTATTATCTTTTAGGCGATTATCTTCGATATCCATGATTCCTTGAGTGTAACCAGGAAATAAAAACAAATCGGTTGTGATATTGATATTATGCGGTATTAAATTTATTTAACGCTTTTGAGAAATTGATATAAAAATGACCAATTAATATAAATAATCCCAAACGCATTTTTCCACATATAATTGGGGTGTATTCAGATGAGTAACCGAGCGATAAGAATCTGGCTTGTTCTGTTTTGTATATCGATTGTAGCATTTCCATCGATAAAGATGAGTGAAAATGCACGTGCAACAGAACCTTGGGAATGGACAAGTTTTCAAGGAAATAGTGCAAATCAAGGCACTTCTGAAGTTCCTGCGCAGATAATGGACCCTGGAGCGGCTTGGAAGTATTATCTAGGTGGTTCTACACAGACAGCACAGATAGATGATATAAATGGAGATGGAATAACAGATATGCTTATGCTCTATGGTGGAAAAGTTATTGTAAAGGAACTTGATGGCACGGTATTATGGGCAAGCAAGGCATTAGGCGTGAATTATTTCATATATCTAGGCGATTTGGATTTGGACGGTACAAAAGATATCGTTGTAACAAGATTCCAATATTTCTCAGCAGCGCTCTATATCTTATGTGGATTAAATGGTACAGTGATGTGGAAATATGAATATCCAAATGGATGGAGAGGATTACATCCTGGCAGATTTGCGGTTGCAAATGTGGATGCAGACCCAGCGAATCCAAAAACAAAGACTCTTGAACTCGTTGCATTTATCGTTGATTCATGGAATTCGACGATTGGTAAAAGAGTTGCACATTGCTATTCGTTTGAGAATGGAGTAAAGAATGGAAGGTTAAAATGGGAATACTGGGGTATAAATTATTGGTATTGTTTTGGTCCTATTATAGATAATATAGATTCAGACCCCTATATGGAATGTATATTTGCAGATGGGGGAAGCAAGTTAAGCCTTACGGTGTTAAATGGAGCATCGAACAATCCCGCAGGAGAACTCGAATATAGGTATGAGTTCTTTACGCAAGGATATGCATATGTATATACAACTTTGAATTGCATAGATATCGATAAAGATGGTATAAAGGAGGTCGTGGTATTTCCAGAATCTTACACAAAAGCAGTATATGTATTAGATATAACTAAGGAATCACCTACACCTGTCACGGAAGTATGGAATATAACTTACGAAATACAATCTTATATTTATGGAGGTCCGGATGTAAAGTATAACAAGACGAAGAGCATAAGAACCTTGGCTAATACATGCTATGATTTAGAGGGAGATGGCTATCCCGAAGTCATCTTTTCGATATATAACGATGACCATGATGGTATTCCGGATTCGAACACACCAGTGAACACAGGTAATTATAGATGGGATTTATTTGTATACAATGCCTCAAATGGCGAAGAGAAATGGAATTTAAGTAGAGCCTATTTAGAAGGATTACATGATATAGATGGTGATGGACTTAAAGAGGTTATATGTCGTCGTGGAAATTGGTATCATATAACATACGCTTACAATTCACTAGGCTATGCATGCCAAGAAATTGCGAATATAACAAATGCCTATCCTTACGGTTATGGTGATGCAACAAGCGATGGTATAACAGATATATTCATGTGGATGTCGGCAGAATCTAACTTTACGTTCTGGGATTGGTCTGTAACTCCCCCTGCAAGACAATGGTCATATTCTCGACCACAGTATGCCTGGCTTAACCTTCTTAATGTTGCTGACTTTGATATGGATGGGTTAAATGAATCTATAGTGAATGGGAATGATGGTTACGTGAGGATAATCGACCACGACGGAACTAATTTTACAATAAAATCAGGAGGATACATAGCACAGCCACCGGTATCGGGCGATTTAGATGGAGATGGAGATTGCGAAGTCGTAGTTGTAGATAGTAGAAATTGTATGCAAGTCCTTAATGCGACTGGCGCAACCTATTCAAATCCGCCACAAGTTTGGTGGGAAAGCCCCTATGTAGAAACACCTACAGATGCTCGGGCGCCTGTAATTATAGATATGGCAGATGGCACCAAGAGAGTAGCGGTTGCAAGGAGCGACATGGTTTATTGCTATAATTACGATGGTACCCTGGCTTGGACAAGAGCCTTAAAAGACAGTGCAGGGAATAATATAGAACCTGGCATGATAGGTAAAGGTCATTTCAACGATGATGGTATCGAAGATGTAATTGCAGGCGTGGTTAAGTATTGGTATTGGACTTCAGCAGGAGTTTGGGTAAATGACAACGCAGTATATGCAATCAATGGTAGCGATGGTTCAATAATCTGGAAATGTCCACTTCCGAATGATACATACAATCCGCATTGGGATGCTCCATGTACATTTGATTTTTCGGGCGACGGCTTGGACGAAGCCTTCATAGGTCTTACAGATTATAGAAGATTGACTAAGATTGACGGTTCTGGAACTTATCAATGGAATGTGAGTGCACCTGCAGGAACTGCAACTTGGTGGCCCTCGTACTATGGACAGACCATGATTGCAAATATTACAGATGACCTATCGCCTACTATAGTTAAGACAAGTTGGCATAGTGTTTGCGCATTAAATCCGCTAAATGGTCAAAAAATTTGGACTACACAGGAATCGAATCCTACCTACAATAATTATGGTTTCTTCTATACTGCGACTGCGGCACAGGTTGATACCTCTGATATTTCGCCTGAGATTGGTGTGGCAGGTTGCGATGGAATATTCTATTGTCTTAACGGAAACGATGGCAGCCAAAAATGGACCTATTCACTTGGAAGACCTGGCACTGATGTGGTAAATGCAGATGTTGATGGAGATGGAATGCCTGAATTTATAGTTGGATGCGAAAACGGTAAATTGTATATTCTGAATGGTGAGAATGGACTTACAGATTTTACCATTCCCCCAAGAGTGCATCGTACTTTTGATTTTGCCTATACCGTAGGTTCGCCTACGATAGTAGATTGCGATAGAGATTCACAAAGTGAGATATTGGTACCAGTAGGGAGTGGATATCTGTATGCAATTGACCAAGTTAACCAAGCCGAACTCTTCTCCTCTTATGAAGACATAATGTTTACAGACCCCTCGCCATATAATACAAGCACAATTTCTATATTCGTTACAATATACAATGAAGGAGGAATCGATGCAAAGAATGTTACAGTTTCATTCTTCGATGGTCCTTCGCTAATTGGGAATGCTACTATAAATGTTTCAAAGGCATCGAATAATTACACATATATAAGTTGGCATGCAGTCCCTTCAGGATATCATACTATCGTGATAAAGATAGACCCGAACAATGAAGTTCTTGAACTTTCTGAAGAGAACAATATATACACGAAGAAAATCTATGTCAGACCTATACCTGAATTTTGGATTGTAAAGGACGAGATAAAATTCGAGCCCCAGTATCCTAAATGGAATGATGTTAATACTGTTACTGTAAAAGTGCATAATACAGGTGAGATAAATTACAATGCGCGTGTATCTATAGTTGATAGTTCGATAAGCGGCGAACTTGCTTATGATTATGCGTTAGTTCCAGTCGATGGGTGGGTAAATGTAACACTACAATTTACACCCACACAGCCACAAATACCAAGAGTGATTTCCGTAGTGGTAGATTATGGAAACAAGGTATTTGAGATGAACGAAACGAATAACAGCGTGGAATATACTTGGAGATATGGTGTTTCTATACAATGTTATGAAGAAGAAAAGATAATAGAACCTGGCGAGTTTGCAATATACAACTTTACAGTAACGAATACGGGCACACTCCCAGATACTATAACTATAGAATGGGACCCTGCATCGTTGCTTGCAGGTTGGGTTCCTGAAATCAATTGTTCTTTTGTATTCCTTAATTCACAAGAAACTGCATATATATCTTTAAAATTAACAGCCCCTGTAAGTGCGGCTTCCAATGAAAGGGAACAATTGCAAATAGTTGCAACTTCAGTAAACTCTTCTCTTTTTGATACAGAGATAATGAGCGCAGTAGTTTCGCCTGCTTTTATGATACGAATGAGTTGCGAGGAATGGAATAAGAGTGCCAAGCCAGGTGAGATGGTTGTGTACAGTATTCGAGTAGATAACTTAGGTAATGCACAGGATGTAATTAATTTCCAGATTTCTAGTGTTCTTGAAGGTTGGGCAGTTTCATTATCAGATACCTCGGTGCAGTTGGGTCCGAAATCATACAAGAATATTACAGTGAGTATATCTATACCGCCTGGCACTTTTGCAGGAACACAATTTATACTTGAAGTAAGAGGAACTTCTACTGGTGATGAAACAAAGAAAGATATGGTTACGCTTCAGACGACGGTGGAAGCAGTCTTTTCGTTTACATTAACGGCAGGAGAGAAAAGAGAAGATGTGGGTATGCCAGGAGCAGTATGTCTGTTCGAGATGAACATTACAAATACAGGTAACTCTTTAGTGAATTATACGTTCTATCCTGGCGTGTTGCCACCTGGTTGGCCGGCTCAAATTAAGTATGGAAGTCAAGAATGGAGCGAAGTTATATATGTTCTTATAAATGCCCTTGAGACAAAGACGTTAAGTCTAAAAGTGGTTATAAATGAAACCGAACTTGCCGGAACCTATATATGTGGATTCAATGCCACAGACGGCTTGGATACAAAAACAGCATTCTTCAACGTTACCGTAGAACAGATATATGGTATATCTATTGCGTGTTCTGAGAATACAAAATCTATGGGGAGGGGGCATTATGTCGAATTTAATATTACCGTAACAAATCTTGGAAATGCGGATGATAACATTGTTATGGTATGCGATGTTGCGGAAGGGCTTACCTTTGAGTTCACGCCGAAGGTACTTAATTTAGCACCTAATTCCATAGGATTTGTAACCCTAAAGGTATCTGCGTCGTTGTTGATATCTGCAGGCGAACATAATTTTGCAATGTATGCGTTTTCTGAGAAAGGCTCATCGACGAGCAATGTGATAAACGGCACAGTCCAGATTCTCTTGCCTGACCTTGTGATATTAGGTACACAGCCATTGACTAACCTTAAGGTGGGCAAAATAGTTACTCTAAAGGTATATGTTGGAAATATTGGGGACATATCAGCCAATTTTGTTAGCGTAGGAGTAACAATCGATGGAAAGAACACGCTTTCAGAAACCCTTGGAGTAGTATCGCCAAATGCGAATGTGTCTGCGTCGTTTACCTGGCAGGTCCGAGCAGGTAGGCATACATTCACATATACAGTAGATTCCACGAACGCAATCGACGAAATGATTGAAACAAATAACATAAAAGAGATAGTGGTGAACGTGGGAGAGGAGTCTAGCGGAGCAATCGGTGTAACTACACTTATGCTAATAGGCGTGCTTCTTGCAGTCCTTGCAGTTATAGTAATATTCCTCATCCTATGGAAAAAGAAGAAAGATGCAATAAGAGCTGAGGAAGAAGAACTGAGAAGGTTGCGGTATAAGAAGTAAAAATATGCTAAGCCTTTTTTAATTTTCTTTTTTAACTTCTTTTAAGCATTCTTTTTTAAGAAATTCTATAAACATGAGATACAAATGTAGTAAAATATAGCGTTCATTCGAGATGATTGATGAATATGATACATGTAGGTCCTGCAGGACTGCCAATAGGTGCAAAGACATCAGAGAAAGGGATTCCGAGGCTTGCAGAAATCGGCTTGGATGTTCTTGAGGTACAGTTTGGACATGGGATTACGATGAAGACAGAAGGTGCCAAGCGCATTGGGGCTATTGCAAAAGAGAATAACATAATAGTTTCAGTTCATGCGCCTTATTACATAAGTTTCAACTCGAGGAAAAAAGAGACAAGAGATAAGAGTATAGATGTGCTGAAGAGAACAGCAAAGATTGCAGACGCTTTAGGTGCAGAAAGAGTAGTATGTCATTGTGGAAGTTATTCTGGATTAGATAGCAAAGAAGCAACAAGTAACATAGTTGAGTGTGTTAGAGAGGTTCTTGATTGGATAAGTAAAAAAGGATATGAGGTAAAAATAGGAATTGAGACTATGGGCAGGAAGAATGTATGGGGTAGTTTAGAAGAAGTTATTTCGGTTGCAAAAAGGATAGATGTATTTCCAGTGATAGATTTTGGGCATATGCATGCGAGGCATGGGGGTAGTCTCAGGTGCGAAACTGATTTTGAAAAAATCATTCAGAAATATGAGAGTTTGGAAATCCCATTTCTGCACACGCATTTTTCATGTGTGAGTTATAACGAAAAAGGAGAATTGGGGCATCTACCGATAAGTGCAAAAGAGCCTGATTTTGCTTTTCTTGTGCCTGTATTAAATCGGAGGAGGTATGATATAAGAATAATATGTGAAAGTCCATTGTTAGATAGAGATGCGTTAGTAATGAAAAAGATGCTTGGATATTAATACTGCTGATGATTTAAGAGTGCTGATAATTAAGATGCTGATTGAGAAATTGAAATAGTTAAGTATGGCAAGCGTTCGTACTTTTGACCAAATCCTTATATAACACCGTATTTATAT
>Ga0078972_1013399_pt1 | contig 13548 bp, 12 predicted proteins | sample YelNatPaOPGAMG01_FD_67568 | JGI IMG/M metagenome (GOLD analysis project Ga0078972, IMG submission 67568) | Hot spring thermophilic microbial communities from Obsidian Pool, Yellowstone National Park, USA - OP-RAMG-01 (SPADES assembly) (version 2) | ecosystem: Environmental > Aquatic > Thermal...
ATGCTATTGGTGTCAAAACCGAAATACCGCCTACATCTATTTTTGAATTTATTGCACTTTTTATTGTTTTTTCTATATCCTCTTCTGTTTCATCAAGCATGCCAAGCATATAAGAACCCACTACTCTTAATCCGGCACTCTTTGCTATATCTATTGCTCTATTTATATCCTTTGATGCAAAACCTTTATTCGCTCTTTTTAAAATCTCATCTGACCCAAACTCTATCCCATAAAAAATATATAGACAACCTGCCTCTCGCATCTTTTTATACAATTCGTAATCTGCATGATTTACTCTTGAACTGCAACCCCAGTATATATTTACATTTCTTGACTTCAACTCATCTATAAAGGAAAATACCCATTTTTTATTTACATCAAAAATATCATCAAGAAACATAACAGCCTGAATATTGTATCTGGTTTTTAACATAACTATTTCATCAACTATGTTTTTTGGATTTCTTCCGCGCCATTTATTTCCAAATACGCTTTTATCGCAGAAAATACAACTATAAGGGCAACCTCTTGCTGGAACAATATTTAACATACGCAGATGTTCTTTCCCAAACCAATTATCATTTGTAGTAATGTATCTTTCTACTTCTATTAAATGCCAAGAAGGTATTGGTATCGCATCGATATCTTCTATGGGTCTTGGTTTTGTATATATAACATCATCGCCTTTTTTAAAAACTATACCCCTTATTTCTTCCAAAGGCATTTTGTTTATTGAATATTTAAATATATCCTGACTAATAGACTCTCCTTCTCTTAAGGCAACTATATCTATATATTTTATTTTTAATAGTTCATTTGTTAAAACACCTGCTATAGGACCGCCAACGATTACCTTTATGTTCTTATCTATATCCTTTATTGTTTTAGAAATCGCTTCTATTGTGTCAAACTCAGAATACAAACCACCTATACCAACAAAATTTGGTTTATATCTTATTAAAATAGATTCTAACGTCTTTATTGGATTCTTTTCAAAAAATAAATCTAAAATTTTAACTTTTGCACCTACATTTTCCAAAGCCTTGGCAACATACATAAGCCCTGTAGGTTGCCATTTTGGACGCAGTCTGTGTGTCTTAACTAATAAAAAATCTAATTTTGACATTTTTTAAAAATTAAAATTTGAGTTGCTTTAAATGGAGAAAAAAAGTTTATATAAACCTGCAACTCTTTTCTTATAAATCTTCCAAATGCGCCAAATTTATATAAAAATTTTATAAGTTTTCTATCAGATGTTGTAAAAGAAATAAATTTTTTATAATTTTTTATAAATTCTTTTAAGAAAAGTTTTTTTTCTTTATTATCTAATTTTTTAAATCCAGACTTTAAAAAAAGATCTTCCCAAAATTTATAGTCACAAACATTAACATGTGTAATATCTCCTTTTGCGTCAAAACTTCCCGGTTGAGGAGTAGTAAAAAATAAATAACCTCCATCTTTTAAAACTCTAAAGCACTCTTTCATTAAATTATCAAAACTATTTAAATGTTCAAGTAATTCTAAACCAACTATAAGATCAAAAAAGTTATCTTTAAATGGGATTTTATCTTTTTCTATATCTGCAACAAAAAGCCTGTTTCTTATTTTAGGAAAAGAATTTTCTATAGCATACTTACTGATATCTATACCATAAGCAGGTATATTTTTTTCTAAAAACAAATAAACAAGAAAGCCTTTTGCACAACCGATATCCAAAACCATCTTTGGCCTAAAATATTTTAAACTCTCTGCCACAATCTCTAAGTGGTATCTTTTTGCTTCCCAAGTATAAGGCAAAGATTTGGTCTTTTCTTTTGTTTCAAAATAAGACTTATCGTATTTTTGACTATTCATAAAATTATTTTATCTTTAAAAACAGTCCTCTTAAAAATCCAAAATTCCAGAATAAAAAACCTAAAACCGCTATATTTAAAATTTTTACCGGGAAAATAAAAAGTAAAATCAATAAAAAAAATAGACCTAATAAAAATATATAAAGATAGGCTTTATAAAAAAAGAAAATAATTGATATAATAAAAATTCCAAAAAACAACAAAGGCACAAAATGTATCTTTCTAAAAAAACCATACATTTTTACTAAATAACCCTGAGAAAAACCATATCTATACATCATTTTTAAAAAATCTTTTAAATTCTTGGGTTTATAATGATAAACAATTGCCTTTGGATTAAATATTAAAGTATAACCTTTTTTTATTAAACGCCAATCAAACTCTACATCCTCAGCAGGCCATAAACCTTCTTTAAAACCGCCTTCTTTTAAAAAACATTCTCTTTTATACATAACATTATAAGAAGGATTATGACTTACTTTAACTATGTCTTTAAAACTATGCGCATAATCGGAAATAAAATTTGCTTTTTCCATAAAAAGAAAAACTCTTTTTTCAAAAGAATTGGAATCATCTGGTAAATATTGCGCTCCTCCGCAAGATACAGCAAATGGAAATTTTTCAAAGCCAAGCAACAATTCATTTATCCAATCTTTATGTGCTATACAATCAGAATCTATAAAAGCAATAAACTCTGCATCTGTGGATTTAGCTGCCAAGTTTCTTGCAAAAGAAGGGCCTTTAAAATTACTATTTAATATCTTAATCTTGTCTTTAAAATTATCTAAAATATTTTTACTATTATTATCAATACCATCGTCAACCACTATAATTTCTAAATCCTTATAATTTAAATTAAAAATAGAATCTAAACACTTCTTTAAATAAACAGCCTTTCCTCTAACAGGTATTATAACTGCAACTTTCATTATTAAAGTTTTTTATTGTATAGCGCAAAGAACATAGTATATAAAAAATTATTCTTTTAACTCAAAAAATATACTCGGAAATCTAATTGAATTACAAGTATAAATTTCTTTGTATCTTTTTGTCAAAAAATCATAAAGTTCTTTACTTACCGGGTCATTTCTTGTTATAAATATAAAATATTTTGGAAAAGTATTTTTTTCTTCAAAAAAACTTTTATTAAAAATAGGCATCATACTTCTATCTGTATAATATCGCATAAATGGAAATCTATAATAATTAACGCCTATTATATCTTTTGGATTGCTTCTATTTTTTAAATTTAAAAGACAATTTTTAAATATTAAAAAATCTTTAGATAATATTATTCTTTCTTTTGTTATCGGAAGGTCACTATTTGTTATGCTTGTAAACAAAACCATAAGAAATAAAAAAAACCACAGCAACTTTAAAAAATATTTATGTTTTGATTTATCCCTTATATAATTCCAAGTTATATAAAAAAATAGGGTATAAAAGATACTACCAACCGGAACTAAATGTCTAACCAAATAAGGGACAAAAGCATGCGCAAAGGAATGAGCCGGAAAAACAACATACCAACTTATACCGCATATTCCAATAACTAAAAGTAATTTTAATAAAAATATTATCTCTTTTTTTATAGTTTTTGATAAGAACCTATATAATAGATAACCTACAAATACAAATATACCTAAAATAAAATAACTAAATGAAAAAATCAAAGAAAAATACCTTACAATTACAAAATTCCACCAGATAAAAAAGTCAAACCTCTCTAAAGGAGCATCTTTGCTTTTTATTATTCTGTCAACTGCTATATTCTTAAAATCTTCTATTGCGTTTGGTATGCTTTTAAAATACCAGGAATTTTGAAAAAAATGCAGAGCAAAACCAAATACAGGCGCTAAAATTAATAAAAGAATTATTGTAAAAGAAAGTTCTTTTTTAAATAAATATTTAAATAAAACTATAAACAAAGATAAATAAACTATATAATCAAGAGTAATTAAAGATTCTAAAAATATAATAAACCACAAAATTAGCCAAAATTTTTTTTGTTTTTCTTTTGGAATATCAAGAATTTTAACAAAAGAAAATAAAACCAGAGACCTAAAGAAATCCGCTAATGACTGTTCTCTTATTGAATCTACTCCAAATATAAAATATGGATTTGTAAAATAAAATATAGAACCCAAAAAAGCAATAAAACTATTTTTAGTTATATTTTTTAAAAATAAATACCAAAATATTAAATTTAGAAGTGAAAAAAATAAAGAAATTATTCTATATATCCTTAAAGAATCGGATTTGGATATTATACGTATTATACCATTTAAAATCTCAGGGAGAGGTGGATAATGTGTATATGGATTGTTTGGAGTATCTATTTGAGGTTCATAAAATGGTAAAAATCTGCATCTTATAAATCCAAATTTTTCAAAATTCTTTCCGGCATTAAGCGTGCAGGCATCTGCAAATTCATCTCCATGGTCTAATTCAGGAAATATTATCCTTGGTATCGCAACTATTAAAAATAATAAAGATAAAAAAATAATTATATACCTATCTTTTATCATTTAGGCGTCTTAATCTTGTTGCTGAATTAAAAGAAAATTCCTTTTCTTTTATAATTCTATGAAAAATATAAAAATCAAAAAATAATCTTAAATAGCCCTTGGCAACACTTAAAAAAGATTTAATTGATATAGCTTTAGAAGTTCTTTTGTTTTTTGGATTAAGTCTACATGGCACCTCTGAAAATAAATAACCCATTTTAGAAGCTCTAATTATTATATCTGTCTGGAAAAAAAATCCATAATCTCTTCTATTTAATCTTTCTAAAACACATTTACGATACAGAGATGTTCCGTTAGTATAATTAAAACTTGAAAAAAAAGTTGTATTTATAATAAAACGGTAAACAGAAGAAAGAAAATTTCTAAAAAATGGCCTAACCTCTTTATTAAATATAAATGGTAAAACTAAATCTACTTCATTTATTAAATCATAATACCTTAAAATCTCATTCGGATCATTTTCATTATCAGCAGGAAACCATACAACAACTTCATTATTTGAAAAATCTACTCCATCCCAAAAAGATTTTCCTACACCTTGTGGGGTTTTATGATTGATTAATTTAATTCTTTTATCTTTTTCCATAAAAGATTCGACTAATTTTTTAGTGCTATCAGTTGAACCATCATTTACTACAATGATATCTCCATTAATCTCAAATCTTTCAAATGCATTTAAGATATTGTTAATGACAGAGATAATACTACTTTCTTCATTTAAAGCAGTAATAATAACTGATAAAGTAGGTTTATTTTTTTGCATTTTTTTTATTTTATCAAAATATAAAACTTATACAATTATAAATTTAAAATTCCAAATCCGATACCAAAATTTTAAATAATTACTAAAACGCTCAACGATAAAGAAGTTTTTTATTTTTTGTTTTGGTAATTGGCGGTTGTATATAATCTATAATACACTATGCGATATAAAAAGTTTTGGAATTCTTTAAATTTAATTTATACAGAAGATGTTAATAAGAAGTAAATTAATATCCTGATTTTAATAAGTTTTGGATTTAAAAATAAAACCTTACCATACAAAGAGCGGACACAACTCTTTTTGCGAAGCAAAAAGCTTTATATTTAGTTGTGCCCGCATTGGTTTGTTTGAGAGATTAGTTTACGATATTTTAATAAGTTTGGATTTAAAAATAAAACCTTACCATACAAAGAGCGGACACAACTCTTTTTGCGAAGCAAAAAGTTTTATATTTAGTTGTGCCCGAGTTGCTCACAAAAATAAAACAAACCTATATAAAGAGATAATGTTTAACAAATAAAATATAACCGTAGCGAGCGGGCGATCGGACACAACTCTTTTTGCGAAGCAAAAAGCTTTATATTTAGTTGTGCCCGAGTTGCTCTCAAAATTAAAAACAAACCTATATAAAGAGGTAATGTTTAACAAACAAAATATAACCATAACGAGCGGGCGATCGGCCACAACTCTTTTTGCGAAGCAAAAAGCTTTATATTTAGTTGTGCCCGAGTTGCTCTCAAAATTAAAAACAAACCTTTATAAAGAGATAATGTTTAACAAATAAAATATAAACGTAACAAGCGGGCGATCGGAATCGAACCGACATCCTTAGCTTGGGAAGCTAATGTTTTACCACTAAACTACGCCCGCTTTTTATTTATTTTCTTTTAGAACTATCGCCATCTTCTAATATTCTAACCAAAGGAATGCCATTATCTCCGGAAGGAATATACACAGTTGTATGATTTGGACTATTTGCCATCATCATCTGTGCTTTAATTGCCTCATGCTGTAAATAAGCGGGTGTGAGAGTTTTATTGATTATTTCTTGTGCCTTTGCAATACCTTTTGCCTCTATGATTTTTCTCTCTGCCTCTTTTTTCTCTTTAAGTAAAATAAATTTCATTTGTTCTGCTTCTTGTTCTGCTTTTAATTTATTCTCAATTGCATAACTAACTGTAGCAGGTAATCTTATAGCTCGCAATAAAACTTTTTCTAATATTATTCCTCTTTCAGTAAGAAGACCTTGCAGATCCTCATAAATTTTATGCGATATCTCTTCTCTACTTGAAGTATACAAAGCCTTTGCTTCATAATTAACTGTTACTCCTCTACAGGCAGAACGAAATTGTGGAATTATAATTATGTTTCTATAATCCGGACCAACTGTCTTATATATATCACTTGCTTTTTCAGGAGATAATCTATAAAGTATAGAAACATCTAAATCTATCGATAAACCTTCTTTTGATGGAACATTCATTATCTCTTTTATCTCTTCTGTCTTTATATTCATAATCTCTAATTTAGCAAAAGGATTAACAAAATTAAGACCTGATTTTCTCTCTATATCTGAAACTCTACCAAAAAGATCAACCACACCAACTGTTCCAGCAGGAACCACTCTTATAAAACTAAAAATAAAAATAATTATTGCAATTAATATCAGTAAAATTCCAACAATATTTGTGGTTAAATTGTAATCATGGTGTTTCATACGTGTAAAAATTAACACCAAACCACTTATCAATAAAAAAATTGACCAAATTATTCCTGTATACATAACCCCTTCTTTAAAAAAAATGGGCAGGGAAGGATTTGAACCTTCGAAGGACAAAGTCCGGCAGATTTACAGTCTGCTGCGATTGGCCGCTCCGCCACCTGCCCAACTAAAGCTGGCGAGAGGATTCGAACCTCCAACCCATGGTTTACAAAACCATTGCGCTGCCATTGCGCCACGCCAGCTAAACAGTTTTTTTTATAGCACAAGGCAACTTTTCTATTATATCAGATGCAATTAAAGAACTTTGAGTCTTTTCTTTCTCTACTAAATCTCCTGCTAATCCATGCAGATAAACACCAATCTTTGCTGACTCAAAAGCATTAACTTTCTGCGCAACTAAACCTGCTATTAGCCCTGTTAAAACATCTCCGCTTCCTGCTGTAGCCATACCGGGATTTCCGGTTTTATTTTCAAATAATCTTTTCCCATCGCTTACTAAGGTTCTATATCCTTTTAAAACACAAACTAAATTATATCTAAAAGAAAAATCTTTTACAAGTTCTTTTCTATTTTTTTTGATATTTTGGATATCTAATTTAAGAAGCCTTGAAAATTCTGCAAGATGTGGTGTGATAATTAAATCTTTTGATTTTCTTCTTTTTAAAATATCTACATCTAAACTAACTAAATTTATTCCATCTGCATCAATTATAATTGGTTTGTCTATTTCCTGAATAATTTTAAAAAACAATTCTTTCACTGAATCTTTAACAGAAGCGCCCGGTCCTAAAACTATAACATCAATTTTATCTAAAATCTCTAATATCAAATCATAACCTTCTAAAGAAAGATAACCATCTCTATCCGGAAGCGGTAAACTCATAACCTCTGTAAGTTTTATTTCAAATATTTCATTTAAAGAAGCCGGCACTGCTACCCTTACAAGCCCTGCTCCAATCCTTAAAGAAGCATTTGCGCAAAGACACACTGCTCCTGTTAAGCCACGCGAACCACCAATTATTAAAACATAACCATAATCGCCTTTATGAGTATCTTTTTCCCTATTATATAATACTTTTGGCAATTTAACCTTCATTTCTAATTTTTTAAACTTGCAACAGCGCAGGCAACCGCGTATCTATCTATATGGGTTATTGATAAAAAAATATCCACATTTATATCTTTTTTAAACTCACAATAAGGTGCGCCATTAGATTTGTTTAAAATAAAAATCTCATTCAATGCCAAAATTTTTTCTTTTGAAATAGCTTTTATAACAGCCTCTTTTGCTGCAAAACGGGCAGCTAATCTTTGATAATAAAGTCTATTTTTTGAAATATTTTTTAGTTCCTTTTCATCAAAAACTCTTTTTAAAAAATTTGCTCCAAATTTTTTAATTGCCTTTTTAATTTTATCAACCTCTACTATATCTATTCCTATACCTATAAGCTTCATCTAAGTAAACTTATCATTTCCCTTACTGCTTCAATTAATCCTACAAAGACTGCTCTTGAAATTATAGAATGCCCGATATTTAATTCCTGTATATCTTTAATATGCGCTATATCTTTTACATTTTCATAATTAAGACCATGACCTGCGGCAACATATAAATCTAATTGCTTTGCAAAATCTGTTGCTTTAATTATTTTATTTAATTCTTTCTCTTTTTCCTTTTTTGATTTTGTCTCTGAATATCTACCTGTATTAATCTCAATGTGTTCAACTTTTAATTGCTTTGCTTTTTCTATCTGGGTCTCTATTGGGTCTATAAATAAACTTACTATTATATTTTTAGATTGCAATTTTTCTACAACTTCTTTTATCTTTCTATAATTTTTTATAAGATCAATGCCACCTTCTGTTGTAAGCTCAAGCCTTCTTTCAGGAACTAAAGTAGCCTGATATGGTTTTAATTTTAAAGCAAAATCAACAATTTCCTCATTTATAGACATCTCTAAATTAAATGGTATTTTTATTTTTTTCTTTATAAGTAAAACGTCCCTTTCCTTAATATGCCTTCTATCTTCTCTTAAATGAGCAACTATTAAATCACAACCCGCCTTTTCGCAAAGTAATGCTCCTTGCACAGGATCAGGATAAGATATTTTTCTTGCCTCTCTTAAAGTAGCTATATGATCAACATTTACTCCTAATTTCATATTCTAATACCTTTAGTAATTTCACTACTTATCAAAATCCATACAATTATGGCTAAAACTAAAGAAATAATTTTTAAGAATATATTATATGTAAATAATCTTTTTAAAAATTTTATCATCTTATAAATTGGCCATTTAAAATTGTAAATAATTCATCCGGTGACAAAGTAGATGTAAGTTTTCCATTTATTGCCAAAGATATCTTCCCGTCTTCTTCTGACACTACAATTGCAATAGCATCTGTATGTTCTGATATTCCTATAGCCGCACGGTGTCTAGTTCCAAGCGTCTTAGGTAAATTTGGATTATCACTTAAAGGAAAAATACAAGCAGCCGCCAATATTTTTAAACCATCTACTATCACACCGCCATCGTGAATTGGAGAATTATAAGAAAATATTGTCTCCAATAACTCTTTGCTCAAATCTGCATTTAAAACTATACCACTTTCAATAAAATTCTTAAGACCAACCTCTCTTTTTATTACAACCAATGCGCCGTTTTGTTTTTTAGATAAAGATTCTACTCCGGAAACTATTTCTTTTAAAGCCCTTTTTATATCCTCTTTTTTGTTATCAAAATATAAAAAATGTCTCCTACCCAGTTTGCTAAGTCCGTCTCTTAATTCCGGTTGAAATATTATTACAGAAAATATTAAAAAAAATCCAAAAAAATAAGTCAAAAGTCTAGTTAAAATAGGCAATCCAAAAATTTGAGAAATAAATAACAAAGCGCTTATTAAGAGTATGCCTCTTAAAAGATATACCGCCTTTGTCCCTTTTAAAAAACTTAAAATGCCATATATACATATCCAAAGAATTATTATCTCTAAAATCGACTTCCAATTAAATAAATATTTAAACACCTCTAAATTCATAATAGGCTATTATATTTAAAAAATAATTTTACTAATTGATTTGTCTCTTTTACATCATGGACTCTTAAAACATTTGCGCCATTTAACAACGCTATAGTCTCATATACAATTGTTCCAAGAAGTCTATCTTTTACTTCTAAATTTAGTATCTTTCCTATAAAAGATTTTCTCGATAAACCTATAAAGACAGGGACACCAAAAACTTTAAATCTATATAACTCTTTTATTATCCTTAAATTGTCTTCTAAACTTTTCCCAAAACCTATACCGGGATCTATTAAAATCTGTTCTTTACTTATATTATTTTCATAGCAAAGTTTTAATCTCTCCCGCATAAAATCAAAAATCTCTCCAATAACATCTTTATAAAAAGGTTTAATCTGCATTGTCTTAGGGGTTCCTTTCATATGCATAATTATACATCCTAATTTATGCTTATCAATCAAAGAAATAATCCTCTTATCTTTTAAACCGGTAATATCGTTAATTATATCAACACCTTCACTAACTGCTGCTTTTGCTACTTTATACTTATATGTATCAATTGAAATTAACAAATCCTTAAATTCTTTTCTAATCGCCCTTAAAACAGGTATTACTCTTTTTATCTCTTCCTCTTCTGATATCGGACTGGAAAAAGGTCTTGAAGATTCTCCTCCCAAATCTATGATTTTTGCTTCGGATTTTAACATATACTCTACTTTTTTTAAAGCAAGATCTTTAATTGCAAGAGTATCTTTTGAAATAGATAAAAGCCCATCGCCTAAAAATGAATCAGAAGTTATATTAATTATGCCGCAAATAACAGGTTTGTTAATATTTATATTTAAAATCTTGTTATTTGCTTTGAATACAAAATCTTTTTTATAATAATTATCTATATATTCTGATAATTTATCTTTAATTTCTTTTAAATTTCTAAATGGTTGATCTTTTAATTTTTCGCATAATTTTTTTATTTGGTTTAAATTTGCAAATATAGAAATATTTAATTTCTTATCCTTTAAAATTGCATCTCTGTCTATTGCGGCGTCTGCACCCAATGAAAGAAGGTGTTGCTTAATTATATTCGCCTCATAAGATCTTATACCATCTATCATAAAAAAAAGATTCATTGCTTTAGGTATAAGTATATCTAAAGCTTCTTTGCTTATATTCAGTTTAAGAAGTAGTTTTTTTGCTTGGGCTTTATCTTCTATTTTAATGGGGGTTATACGCATTAGGGAATTTCTATAATTTTTTTGACTTCATCAACATTCAAAACTTCTTTTTCAAGTAGCGCTTCAGCAAGTTTAATTAATTTCTCTTTATTTTCTAAAAGTATTTCTTTTGCTCTTTTATAACACTCTTCTATTATTTTATGTATCTCTTCATCTATAATTTTGGCTGTCTCATCAGAATAATCTTTTTCCTCAACAAGATCTCTTCCTAAAAATATAGGACCATGACTTCTACCAAATGTTCTATTTCCAAGACGCTGGCTCATACCATAATCACAAACCATAGTTCTTGCTAAATTTGTAACCTCTTCTAAATCTCTCGCAGCTCCTGTTGTAATATCACCAAAAATCAACTCTTCCGAAACTCTTCCACCTAAAGCCACCATAATATCTCCCAAAAGTTCTTTTTTAGAATGATAATGCCTATCTTCTTTTGGCGGAGTAAAAGTATAACCACCTGACATACCTCTTGGAATTATTGAAACTTTTGTTAAGGGATTTACTTCGGGAATAAGTAAAGATAACAGTGCATGACCAGCCTCATGATAAGCAGTTAATTTCTTTTCTTGAGGAGAGATAACCCTGCTTTTTTTCTCAGGCCCCATTATCACTCTTTCTATTGCATTTACTAATTCCTGTTGAGTTACAGCATCTTTATTTAATCTTGCCGCTAAAAGCGCTGCTTCATTACATAAATTTTCTAAATCTGCTCCTGAAAAACCCGGAGTCTGTCTTGCAATATCTGCTAAATTTACATCATCTGCTAATTTTATCTTTCTTGTATGAACTTTTAAAATCTCTTCTCTTCCTTTTATATCAGGCGGAGAAATAATTATATGTCTATCAAATCTACCCGGTCTTAAAAGAGCCGGATCCAAAACATCCGGTCTATTTGTTGCGGCCATAACAATTATTCCAACTTCACTTTGAAAACCATCCATTTCAACCAAAAGTTGGTTAAGGGTTTGTTCTCTTTCATCGTGTCCTCCACCAATACCTGCAAAACGTTGTCTTCCAACCGCATCTATCTCATCTATAAAAATAATTGCACCTTTTTGAGATGTTTTAGACGCTTTTTTTGCCTGATCAAATAAATCCCTTACACGTGAAGCTCCAACGCCAACAAACAACTCAACAAAATCAGAACCACTTATACTAAAAAATGGAACATCTGCCTCACCTGCAACAGCCTTTGCTAAAAGAGTCTTGCCACAACCGGGTGGACCAACCAATAAAACTCCCTTTGGAATTCTTCCACCAAGACGTTGAAATTTTTTTGGGTCTTTTAAAAATTCAATTATCTCTTTTAATTCTTCCTTAGCCTCATCTATCCCAGCCACATCCTTAAATGTAACTTTTGTGGCTTTATCGTTTTCAATAACCTGAGCTTTTATTCTACCAAATCCCCAAACCTTTGAACCTATCTGACTTCCTCTATAGAAAGAAAACCATAAGAATAAAAGAAAAAGTATTGTTGGCAAAGAATAAAAAAGATTCTGCCAAAACATCCTTGGAGGTTCTATCTCAAATTTAGAGATATTTTTTCTTAAAAGTTCAATAAGTTCTTTATCTTCCTGCGGAACATAAACCCTAAATTGATAACTACCTTTAAATTTTTTTGTTCCTAAGTCAGTGAATTCTCCCTCAACTATATCTCCAACCTTTTTAGCAGATTTTATAGTCTCTTCAATTAAATTTTTTTCTAAAAGATTAAAAAATTCGCTATAGGTAAGTGTCTTTACATTAAATCTGACTGTATAAAAATTGCTTATTAATAAAAATATAAAAAGTATGGATAAAAATATAGAAAATCTTCGGATAAATATATCATGATTAGATTTTCTATCTCTATTGTTATTCATAGGCTAAACTATTATAATCCATTATTCTAAAAAAGCAAGGTTTTAATAACAAGCCAGGAATTTTCTTTTTTTACTTCTAAATCAGGTAAATCAACTATGCTAAAATCTGGACGGTTATAAATTAAATCAATTATTTCGTCAAAATGTCTTAAGTCTAATTTTCTTGTATTTCCTTTTAACTCTTCTATTGCTATCCTTAAGATATTAAGGATTATTGAAAGACTATTTTTTTTTAGCCCCTCTATGTTCAGTTTTATATAATTTTTTCCATATTGTTTTTTAATCTGGTTATATTTTTCTTTGGAAAAGTTATAAATAAATTCATAATCCAGAGATATTAGTCTTGAGGTATTAAAAATAGTCTCAACAACAGATGGATTTAACTCTTCTAAAATTGGTATGAGTTTTAATCTTATCTTATTTCTAAAAAATTTATCCTCAAAATTAGTCTTATCAATTTTATATGAAATATTATTTTTTTCTAACCAATCCAAAATCTGGCTTTTTCTCATATTTATAAGGGGCCTTATAAAAAATGCGCCTTTAAACTTTACTACAGG
>Ga0078972_1013401_pt1 | contig 13547 bp, 10 predicted proteins | sample YelNatPaOPGAMG01_FD_67568 | JGI IMG/M metagenome (GOLD analysis project Ga0078972, IMG submission 67568) | Hot spring thermophilic microbial communities from Obsidian Pool, Yellowstone National Park, USA - OP-RAMG-01 (SPADES assembly) (version 2) | ecosystem: Environmental > Aquatic > Thermal...
TCGTTCAGCCCGATGCTTCAGCGTCGGGCGACAAGGAACCGCGAATCCACGCGAATGGACGCGAATCCGCCCCTAGCCCGAAGGGCTTCGTTCGTTCAGCCCGATGCTTCAGCGTCGGGCGGCCCGGCGGCGCACCTCACCCCCGGCCTTCGGCCGCCCCTGATGGGGTGAAGTCGGCATACACGCGGGGGCCCAGACCCCAAAAGTCCCCGAGACCCTTGGGTCTATTTCCCATTCGTGTGCATTCGTGTTATTCGTGGATTGCGGTTACCTCATTCGCGTGGATTCGTGTGATTCGCGGTTTCAACGGCCGCCAGGGGCAGGGGCGGGTATGGGGACCTGCCCTACTGGTTACCACCGAAAAGGGAACCCGTATCCATCTTCGGGGGCGCTTTGCCGTGCTGGGGGCTAGGGATTATAATGCGAGCACTCCATTCCAGGGTGGCGGTATGACTGTGCGGCGGTTCCTGGAGCGCGGCCGAGAGCGGCTGCGGCACGCGGACAAGGCGGTGCTGGCGCTCCTGGCGATTCGGTTCGCCCTGGGCGTCGTGTACAGCGTGGCGGTGCCCCTGTGGGAAGCGCACGACGAATGGGGGCACTATGCCGTCATGCACTACATCGCCCAGGAGAAGCGCTTGCCCGCGCCAGGCCAATCGCTGGGCGTGGAGTTTGACGAGTCGCAGCAGCCGCCCCTGTACTACGTGTTGGGCGCATTGGCCATCGCCGCCGTGGACGCCCGCGACTGGACGCCGCCCGACGTGAACCCCTACGCGCGCACGGGCACCGGCATCGGCGGGTTGAACATGGCCGTCCACACGCCGGAAGAAGCGTTCCCCTACCGGGGGTGGGTGCTGTCGGCCCACCTGGCGCGGCTGGTGTCGGTGCTGCTGGCCACCCTTACCGTCTGGCTGACCTACCGCATGGCCGCCGTTGTCTCCGCGGGGTGCCGCTGGCTGGCGCTCACGGCGGCCGCCATCGTCGCCTTCTGGCCGCAACTGCTGTTCGTGGGCAGCGTCATCACGAACGATGTCCTGGTGGTGTGCTGCGCCGCATGGGTGCTGCTGGCGCTGGTGAAAACGCTGGATTCATGGCCGCCGCGCTATGCCCACATTGTGGAGTTGGCATTGGCGCTCGGGGCGGCCATGCTGTCCAAGTTGACGGCGCTGGGGCTGCTGGCGCTGTTCCCGCTGGCGATCCTGGCGCTGGGCGTCAAGACCGTTCGCAGGCGGGAACGTCTAGGGCGATTCTGGGCGCTCACGGGGGGCATGGTCGCTCTGGCTCTCGGCGTCGGCGGGTGGTGGTATCTGCGAAACCTGGCGTCGGTCGGCTCGCCGGTGCTGCGCTACCAGCGGGTGCTCAAGTCGCTGGGCTTGATCTGGAGCGACCCCGCGGATTTGGCCATACGCCTGAAGCCCGTGAGCCTGTGGGGCGCGCTCCGGTACGGATTCCTGACGTTCACCGCCTCGTTCGGGTGGGGGAATGTGCCGGCCGCGTGGTGGGTCTATGCGCTCTTCGCCGTGCTGCTCGGCGTCGGCGGGGTGGGGTGCATCGGGTGGCTGGTGCGGCGCGGGGAGCCGAAGGTGCGGCACGCGGGCTGGCTCGCGCTGGCCATGGTCTGCGTCCTGGCTCCCCCAATCTACTTGCTCCTGTACAAGGGCACGGAACTCCTGCGCGGGCGCATGGTGCTCGCCATTCTCCCGCCGCTGGCGGTTTTCGTCACGGCGGGCATCGGCCACTGGCTGTCGCCGGTGTGGCGGGAACGCCTGCCCAGGGTCCTGGGCGGGGCGCTGGCGGCGGTCGCCGTGGCCGTGCCGTTCCTGTACATCGCCCCCGCGTACGCTCCGCCGCCGGTCATCCCCGCCGAGCAGGTGGTGAACCTGCCGAACCCCGTCTATGTGCGCTTTGGCGATCAGATGGAACTGCTGGGATACGAGTATGGGAATCGGGGCCGCTACGCGCCGGGGAACGTGCTGGAGATTCGCGTGTATTGGCGCGGCCTCGTCCAGATGGAGCGCAACTACACGCTGCGCTGGGAGATTCTGGACGCGGAAGGCCACGCCCACGGGACGGCGGAACTGTACCCGGGCTGGGGGAATTACGCGACCTCGCTCTGGAAGCCCGGCCAGGTGGTGCGCGACACGTACCGCATTCGGATAGGCGACGACATGCCGTCTCCAGGGATGGGCGTGGTTGCCCTCACGGTGCTGGATGCCGCGAGTGATTCCCCGTTGCCTGCCACGGATCCGCAAGGCCGGTTCCTGGGCCTTCAGTTCCGCCTGCGGCCGTTCAAGATGGCGGCGGGGATGACCATCGGGCCGACGGACGCGGGCGCCGAGTATGTCCTGGGCGAGAGGATCGCCTTGGTCGCGCGGCAGGCCCAGGCGAACCCCGACGATCACACCATTTCGCTGCACCTGACGTGGCAGGCGCTCGCGCCGATGAACAAGGACTACATCGCGTTCATCCACGTGGTGGACGCTTCGGGGGCGACGGTCTGGCAGGTAGACCGCCAGCCGCGGAACGGGGCATATCCGACGAGCCTCTGGGACGTTGGGGAAATCGTGGACGATGTGATCGCCATCCGCTTGCCCGATGATGCCGCGTCGCGCACGTATCGGCTTCACATGGGCGTGTACGATCCCGATACGCAGGAGCGGCTGCTGGCGTTTGACCCGTATGGCCGAAGGCTCAAGGATGACATCATCGTGCTGGCGTTGCCGTGAGCCTGCGGAACTCAGTCCCAGACCCTGTTGGCCGCGGCATGGATACAGGCGCGACGCACTTCCGGAAGCGCGTCGCACCTGCCCACCAACACAAATATAGAACCGAGCCGCTTGTGGCGTGCGATTGACATCGGCGCGCCTCTTGGGTAAACTAGCGCGCGCAGGGAGTGGATTCCGGGCGCATCCGGCGCTCCCTGTCCGCATTGTCTGATCCGAAGCAGAAAGGACACACCGATGGACGAGGAACTGGACCTTCGCACCTTTTTCCAGGCGATGGCCCGCCAGTGGCGAATCATCGTCATCATCACCGTCGTGGCCGTGGTCGCTGGGGGGCTAATCGCGTTCCTGTGGCCTCCTCAATACCAGGCCACCGCCACCGTGGCCGTTGCCAAGCCGCGCTACATCCTGGATTTTGACGAGCGGCTGCGATCCCTGTCCGCCGCGAACGGCGGCACGCTACCGCTGGGCGTTGTGGCCGCCAATGCCTACGCGGCGCTGGCCACAAACGAGGGCCTGGAGACCCGCGTCCTCCAGGAACTGGGCTGGAGCATGGACCTGTCGGACCTGGAGAAGCAGATGAAGGTCAAAGCCGACAGCGGGGTGATTCAGTTCACGGGGAAGAACGGCACTCCGCAACACGCAGCAGACCTGGCCAACACGTGGGCGCGGCTGTACGCGGAGCAACTGAACGCGGTGTTCAGTTCGGCCGCGCCGAATATCGCCGCGCTGGAAGGGCAGGTCGCCACGGCCCACGCCGCGCTGCTGAAGGCCGAGCAGGCCCTGGCCGAGTTCCAGGCTCGCAGTCAGATCACGGCGCTGGAGAAACAACTGGAGGCGGCGTCCACGGCCCTGGCCGACCGGTTGGCCCTGGCCGACAGGCTGGGGATGCTGGCGGCGGATGCGCGCTCGCTCCAGAGTCGGCTCAAGGCCCAGCCTGCGGACGCCTCCGCCGTGGCCGGCCGGTTCCAGACGCTGCTCATGGAGGCGCTGGCCGTCAGTCCGCGGCAGGGGTTGCCGCTGCAACTTCAGTTCAGCGTGCCGAGCGACGCGCTGGCTTCCATGTCGGCGTCGGAACTGGGGGCCTACCTGGAGCAGTTTGCGACGGCGCTGGACGTGCGAAAGCAAGATGCATTGCGGGAAGCGGACGCGCTGCCGGCCGAGATCGCGCGCATCCAGCAGCAGTTGGAGACGCAGCGCAACGAGTACGACCGCCTGGTGCTCGCGCGGGATGTGGCCAGGGACACGTATGAGTCGGTGTCGCGCAAGTTGGACGAGGAGAAGGTGCAGGCCGCGCTGGAGGAGCCCGAAGTGAAGGTAGTCGGGCTGGCGGCGGTGCCATCGGAGCCGGCCTGGCCGAAGCCCGCGCTGGTGATGGCCCTCGCGCTGGCGGGGGGCGTGGTCATCGGGATTCTGGCCGCGCTGGTGGCCGAGTCGCTCCGACCCCAACGCGGAAGTTGACAGGGGGCCGCTTGACGAAGAGGGGCATCCTCAAAGCATCGGTCATACAGATGATCTTCAACGCGGCGGCCATTGGCGTCGCGTTCCTGCGCGAGGTGCTGATCGCCAAATACTTCGGCGCCGGCAAGGAGGCCGACGCCTATCTGGTCGCCTATGCGTTGCCCCTGGTGCTGTACACGGTGATGACAACCGTGCTGCCCCTGGTGCTCGTGCCGGCGCTGGAGCGCAGCCGCCCCGACAGCGAGGAGGGGAAGCGGCTGCTGGCCGGCGCCAACACGGTGTTGCTGCTGTCCCTGGGCGCGCTCACGGCGGTGATGTGGCTTGGCGCGCCCGCCATCATCCGCCTGCAAGCGCCTGGGTTTGACGCGCCGACGGCGCAACTGGCGGTGGAACTGTTCGGCGTGATGGTTCCCATCGTTCTCCTGCTGTCGCTGGCGTGGGTCGCGTGCTCGTGGCTCTTCTCGCTGAAGCGGTTTGTCCTGCCCGCGCTGGCCAAGGTCTTGTTCAACCTGGCCGGCGTGGTCGTCCTGGTGGCGTTCGCGTCGCGGTACGGCATCCGCGCGGCGGCAAGCGGCGTGCTCATCGGCGCCATCTTGCAGGCGGCGATCCTCTTGCCGTCGTGGGTGCGCGGCGGCGTGCCCTTCTGGTCGTGGCGCGACGCCCGCTCGCCCCAGGTGCGCGCGCTCGTCGGCGCCAGCCTCATCATGATCCCCGTGCAGGCGAATCTGTACCTGTACCTCATCGTGGACCGGTTTCTGGGTTCCATGCTCCCGCAGGGCACCATCGCCGTCTTGAGTTATGCGGACAAGGTCATCAAGGCGTTTTCGGGCGTTACCATCGCGGCGCTGGGGGTGGTGATTTTCCCGTACCTCGCGGAGATGGCCTCGGGCGACCGCCGCGAGGATTTGGATCGGCTGATTCGTTTTGCCATACGGCTGACGGCGCTCATCATCCTGCCGGTGCAACTGGGGCTTATGGCCGCCGGACAGCCCCTTGTGCGCCTGCTGTTTGAGCGCGGGGCCTTCCGCCCCGAAGACACGGCGCTGACCACCGTGGCGATGAACTACCAACTCATCGGGCTGTTCGCTTCGGCGTTGAGCCTGGTGTTCTACCGAGTGCTGTTCGCGTTCCAGCGGTACAGGACCGCGCTAGGCGTTTCGGTGCTGGCCATCGTCCTCAACATCGCGCTGAAGGCGGCGCTCATGCCCTTCCTGGGCTACATCGCGATGCCGCTGGGCACGTCTATCGCCGCGATTGTGGAGGCGCTCGTGGTGGCCTACACGCTGCGCCACGACGTGCGCTGCTTCCGCGACGTGGGCCTCTACCGCGACGTGGCGAAGGTGCTGGGGGCGGCGCTGGCCGGCGGGGCCGCCGCGTACCTGGCGGTGGGGCGGCTTGGTCACCTGGCGGGCCTCTGGGCCACTGCGTGGGTCCAGGTGCTGGTGCTTGTGGCGGCGTGCGGGCTGGTTTACGTGGCCGCGCTGGCGCTGCTGCGGGTGGAGGACATGGGGAGCGCCGTCGCGGCCCTGGGCCGATTCGCGAGGCGGCAGACCCACCCCGCCGGCGAGGAGATGCAGGCATGACGGCGCAGGCGCGCGCGGGCGGGCAACCGACGGCCATCCGCAACGTCCTGCCGCTGGCAGGCGCGGCGGTTGCGGGCGTGCTCACCGGAGCGGCGGCGCTTTTCGCCTCGCGCAACGGCATGGGCCTGCAGGTCTTCGTCGCGGCGCTGGGCGGGCTTGTGGTGCTCGTGCTCGCTCTCGTCAAGCCCCGCGCCGTCATGTACGGCCTCATCCTCCTGCTGCCGGTGGAGACCATCGGCCCGCTCTCGCTCATGCAGAGCAAGGTCATCAAACTGGCGGTGATGGCGCTGTTGCTGGGCGTGGAGTTGGCCCGCCGTTGCATCCGCCACGACGCGAGGTGGCGGCGTTCGCCCTACGACCTGTTCATCCTGGCGTTTCTGGCGTCGGCGACGTTCTCCACCGTGCTGTCCCGCGACCCATTGGGCAGCGCGCGGAGCGTGGTGCAATCCGCGCTCATCTTCGGGTTCTTCGCCCTCATCGTGAATCGGGTGGAGGGCGGCCGAACGGTGGTGCGGCTCATCTACGCCACGCTGGGCGTGGCGGCATTCGTAACCGTGTACGGCATTCTGCAAAAGGAGTTCGGCTACGGCCTGTTCGGGTCGGCCTACATTCGCCAGAAAATCGTCGCGTTCTACGAGGTCATTGGGCGGCGGCTGTTTTCGGTGCTGAACAACCCCAACGCCCTGGGCGGGTACCTGGGCACGATGTTCCCCATTGCGTTGGGCGTGCTCCTGCTGGGCAAGGTGCGGTGGTACTGGCGGGCGGCGCTTGCCCTGTTGCTCGCGCTGATGGGGCTGGTGATGCTCTGGGCGGGGTCGCGGGGTGCGCTGATGGGGGTGGCCGCGGCGGCGGGGATCATGCTGCTCCTCCTGCGCCGCAACCGCGCCTTCCTCATCCTGCTGGTCGTCATCCTCTTGCTCTGTCTGGCGGGTATCCTATACACTTACGAGCAGGAGGCGCTGGCGCGCTACCTGCGCATCTACGACTCGCTGGACGTTACGCTGTCGGGCCGATGGGAAATCTGGCAGACGGCGGTGGAGATCGCGCGCGACCATTGGCTCACGGGCATCGGGTTCTACACGTGGACGTCCACGTATCCGGAATACGGCTTGAGTTTCTGGAAGACCGTGGACAACCCACACAACCTGCTGCTCAATATGGCGGTGGAGCAGGGGGTCGCGGGCGTCGTGCTGTACTTCTGGTTCGTGATCCTGTTCCTGGCGTCGTCCCTGCGGTTTGTGAAGCAGACGCGCCGCGTGGCGTGGGCCTATCCGCTGATGGTGGGCATCCTGGGCGCGGGGGTGAGCCGCATCGTGCACGAGATCTTTGAGGCGGACACGTTGTTGGGCGTGAGTTCGGTCGCGGAGGTGTTCTGGGCGCTGCTGGCGCTCCAGGTGGTGGCGATGCGCGCCGTGCGCAGCGAGCAGGCCTCCCGCGAGGGGAGCGGAGGGGGAGCATGATCCTGGCGGTCGCGTGGTGGGTGCTTGCCGTCCTGGTGGCCTACACGTATGTGGGGTATCCGGCCCTGCTGGGCATCCTCGCCCGCATCCGGCCCAAGCCGCTCCCGCGCGCCGAAATCCAGCCCACCGTGTCGCTCATCATCGCCGCGCACAACGAGGAACTGTGCATCCGCGACAAGTTGGAGAACTCGCTGGCCCTGGCGTACCCGCGCGACAGGTTGGAGATTCTGGTCGCTTCGGATGCTTCCACAGACCGCACCAACGAGATCGTGGCCGAGTTCGCGGAGCGCGGCGTTCGGCTCAACGCCATCCCCGAGCGGCGCGGCAAGTCGTATGCGCAAAACCAGACCGTGGCGATGGCGACGGGCGAGGTGCTGGTGTTCTCGGACGCCAACTCCATGTACGAGCCGGACGCGGTGGCGAAGTTGGTGCGGAATCTGGCCGATGACTCGGTCGGGTACGTGAGCGGCGAACTCCGATACCGCAAGCCACGCTCGGCCATCGGGGCAGGCGAAGGACTGTACTGGCGCTACGAGACCTGGATCAAGCGCAAGGAGAGCGAGACCGGCAACATCATCAACGGCAACGGGGCTATCTACGCGGTGCCGCGCCGGTACTTCGTGCAGGTGCCCGACCACACCGGCGCCGACCTGTGGCTTCCGTTGACGCAGATTCGGCGGGGGTTGCGCACGGTGCACGAGGCCGAGGCCGTCGCCTACGAGGAGACCGCCCTCACCGCCGCCGACGAGTACGGGCGCAAACACCGCAGCACCGTGCGCGTGCTACATGTGCTCACCGAGCACGCGGGCGTGCTCAACCCGTTCCGCTACGGCCTGACTTCGCTCAAACTCCTCTCGCATCGCTACTTGCGCTACGTGGTGCCCTATCTCATCGCGGCGCTGTTGGTGGTGAACGCATTTCTCCTGTCGTCGGCCTTCTTCCGCGTTACGATGGCCCTTCAGTTGGCATTCTACGCGGCGGCGTTGGTCGGGGCCTGGCTGCAAAGACGGGGCAAACGGGTGATTCTCTTCTACGTTCCCTACTACTTCTGCGTTGTGAATCTGGCGGCGGTGCAGGGGGCGCTGCGGTTCCTGCGCGGCGAGCGGGTGCGGGTCTGGGAGAAGGCGACCACAACGCGCATCCGCACCGACGAGGAGGGCCCATGAGCGCGCCCATGGATGACCACACGCTCGCCTCGCGCCCGCGGGCGGCCTGGGCTTCGTGGGCGGCGCTGGCTATTCTGCTTCTCCTGTTGCTCTATCCGTCGCCCGCCTTCCCCTGGTCGCCGCTGGACGCCGAGCCTTCGGCCATCGTGGAAGCCGACTACCGCGAAATCGGCGAGTTCCTGAAGGCCAACACGCCGCCCGACGCCGTCGTCGCCAGCGATGCCTACTGGCTGGTCTCGTGGTATGGCGACCGCACCAGTCTGTGGTTCCCCGTGGACACCGAGGCGCTGGCGGAGATAGAGCGGCGCTTTGTGCGCGTGGACGCGGTCTTCCTCACCCCCACGTACCTGAACGCCGCGGCGAAGACGAACCCCGTGTGGCGCAACCTCTACGCCAAGCCCAAAGCCTTCGGCGAATACAAGGTCATCAAGGAGTACGTTAGCACCCACGGGCTGCGGGCGGTGCTCTTCCTGAAACAGGAGCCGCGGCCATGAGACATCGGCGCTGGGAAATCGGGCTGCTTGCGGTTCTCGTCGCGCTGGTTGCGGGCCTCGCCCTGTACGCCTACGGCGCGCGCGCGTTCACCCGCATCTCGTCGCCAGACGCCATGCGCTACGCCTCGGTCGCCAGGGCGTACCTGCGGGGCGAGGGGTTCGCCTGGAATCAGTACCTGCCCTACGAACTGGCGACGGAGGGCTACAACCCCGCGAAGCGCTATCCCCATTTCCTGCACCCGCTGGTCATCGCGGCTGCCGTGGGCATCCTGGACGAGCGGGATGTGGCCGTGGCGCTGGCATCGGCGCTGCCGACGGTGCTGGCGGCGCTCTTGGTGTTCGCCCTGGGCCGCAGGTGGTTTGACCTGCGGGTTGGGTTCGTGGCGGCGCTGGCCTTCGCCCTGAACGCCGATACGCTGTACTACGGATTGTCGGGGCTTACGGAGCCGCTGTTCACGGTGGTGCTGCTGGCGTGCGTGTTCTGCTACGCGCGGGGGCTGGGCTTGTCTGGGCGCGCGGGCGTGGCATGGGTGGCGGCGGCGGGGGCGGTGCTGGGCCTGGGGCAGGCCGTGCGGCCGGTGGGCGTGTTGTACGCCCTGCCCTTCGCGTTCGTGGCGCTGATTGCGAAGGGGCCGCGCTGGCAACGGGCCGGCGCGTTCGTGCTGGGCTTCCTGCTCCTGTTCGCGCTGACGACATGGGTGGGCGCGGGGCGGTTCCTTCCGGTGGGCGACCCGTCCTTTGGCCTGCTGACGGGCGTCGGCGAGTTCAAGGAGAAGTACGACTTCCATCGGATGCTGGCGCTGCCCGCCGACCCCTTGGCCTATGTCTTCGCGCACTGGGGGGATTTCTGGGGCAAGGTCGTGTCGTCGGCCCATCACTATGTCAAAGACATCCTGCTGGTTCTGGGGAGCGGGAGCGCCATCGTCGGGGCGCTGTTTGTGGCGTCGTGGCTGGTGCGCTATCGCGATGACGCCTTGAACAAGGTGCGGCTGCTGGTGCTTCTTCTCATGGCGGCGCAGTTGGGCGTCAACCTGCTCCTGTGGCCCACGGATCGGTATTTCTTCCCATTCTTGCCGCTGGTGGTGCTGTTCGCCAGCGACTACCTGTGGCGCATCGTGGATACGCTGCGCGTGCCGGCGCAGAAGGAAAGGACACAACGGCTGTGATCAGTGTGGTGATTCCCGCGTACAACGAGGAACTGGCCATCGGCGACGACCTGCGGGCGGTGCAGGCGGCGCTGGACAGCACGGGGCTGGAGTACGAGATCATCGTCGTGGACGATGGCTCCACCGACCGCACGGCGGAGATCGCGCGCGGGTTCCCCAACGTGCGGCTCATCTCGCATCCCCGCAACCGAGGCACAGGCGCGGCCCGCACCACGGGCGTGAAGGCCGCGCGCGGCGACATCATCGTGATGACGGACGCCGACGGCACGTATCCGAATCACGACATGCCGCGACTCCTCGCCGCGCTGGAGGGGTACGACATGGTCATCGGCGCGCGGAAGAAAGAGGCCGGCACGATGCGCTGGCTCCGCACGCCGGCCAAGACCTTCATCCGCCTGCTGGCGTCCTATCTCACGGCGACGCGGATTCCGGATTTGAATTCGGGCTTCCGCGCCTTTCGCAAAGCCCCCGTCATGCGGTTTCTGAACGTCCTGCCCGCCACGCATTCCTGGGTCAGCACCATCACCATCGCGTTCCTCACCAACGGCTACACGGTCAACTTCATTCCGATTGACTACTACCCGCGCAAGGGGCGCTCCACGTTCCACCCCCTGCGCGATACGTACAACTACCTGACGCTCGTGGTGCGCGCCATCGTGTACTTCAACCCGCTCAAGGTGTTCCTGCCCATCAGCCTGTTTCTGCTGCTGTTCGGGGGCGCAAAGGTGATCTACGACATCATCACCTACAACTGGCACTTCGCGCCCTCTACGGTTACGCTGATTCTGACGGGGGTGCAGGTTGGCGCGCTGGGGATGCTGGCGGATTTGATCGTCAAGCGGCTCAACGGGCCGCAGGGCGGCGCGGGTGAGTGAGTGGGGTCGGCTCATCTCCCTGGCGCGGCGCCGCGCCGAGTCGCCTGAAGCCTACAGGCGGTTTCAGGCGCAGCAGGGCCGGATGGTCCTGGCGCGCCTGGAGGCCAAAGGCTTGAGCGTCGCGGGCCGCCGCGTGCTGGACCTGGGATGCGGCCTGGGGGGATACACAGAGGCGCTGCGCGAGCGGGGCGCGTGGGTTGTGGCCGCCGACCTGTCCGCGCGCACGCTGGCGGAACTGGACAGCACACCGCCGCGGGTGTGCGCCGACGCGCTGGCCCTGCCGTTCGCGGATGATGCGTTTGACCTGGCGTTCTGCGCAAGCCTGATAGAGCATGTGGCCGACGGCCCCGCGCTGCTGCGAGGGGTGCTGCGCGTGGTGCGCGCCGGCGGATACGGCTACGTGAGTTTTCCTCCATTCTACAGCCCGCGGGGCGGCCATCAGTTCGCGCCCTACCATTTGCTGGGCGAGCGCGTCGCCACGTGGCTCTACCTGCGCACGCGCGCCCGCCGGACGCCGGCGTGGCAGCGGAGCATCGTGGCCGAGGGCGGTTCGTACAGCCGCGCGTACCACGGGTTTGGCCTCCACCGCGTAACCATCGCCGCGGCCCGGCGGTGGGCCGTCCATGCGGGGTGGGAAGTGGTATCTCTGTCCACGCGGTTCTCGCCGGTGAACACGGCCCGATGGCCGGTCATCGGCGAGTTCCTCACCTGGCACGCGGAGTTTCTGCTACGGAAGCCGCCATGATCCTGTTCATCACGCGGAAGTACCCGCCTTCGGTGGGCGGGATGGAGAAGTTGAGTTACGAGATGACCCGCGCCGTGAGCGCCATCGTTCCGGCCCGCGTGATCGCGTGGCGCGGGCCGCGCTGGGGGTGGCCGCTGTTCGCGGCGATGGCCTTCGTGCGCGGCCTGTGGGCGTGCATGACCGGCCCCGTCCGCTTCATCCACGTGAGCGATCCGGTGCTGGCGCCGTTGGGCCTGGCCCTGGCGCGCCTGACAGGCCGCAGGTGGGGCCTGACGGCTCACGGGCTGGACATCCTGTACCCTCGGCGAATCTACCAGGCGGTGGTGCTCCCGTGCGTGCGCCGCGCGGATGTCGTCGTCGCCATCAGCCAGGCGGCCCGCGAGGCTTGCCTTGCGAAGGGCGTGGCCCCCGCCCGCTGCCGCGTGATTCCCATCGGCGTGCACGCGCCGGAGGACCCGCCCGACCGCTACCTGGCGCGCGAGCGGCTTCGCCTGGCGCTGGCCCTGGAACTCCGCGACCGCCCCGTGCTCCTGATCGTCGGGCGGCTGGTTCCGCGCAAGGGTGTGGCCTGGTTTGTGCGCCAGGTGTTGCCCTTGCTGGCCCAGGTGCAGCCCGACGTGATCTGCCTGGTTGTGGGGGATGGCCCCGAGCGGCACGCCGTGCGCCGCATCGTCCGCGAAGGGAAGATGCACGAGCGCGTGGTGCTCCTGGGGCGCGTATCCGATACGATCCTGGCCGACCTGTACGCGGCCGCGACGCTGTTCCTCATGCCCAACGTGCCCGTGCCTGGCGACATGGAGGGATTTGGCATCGTGGCGTTGGAGGCGGCGTCGCGCGGGCTACCCGTGGTGGCCTCGCGGCTGGAAGGCATTCCCGACGCGGTGGTGGATGGCGAGAACGGCGTGCTGGTGCCGCCGCTGGACGCGCAGGCGTGGGTGTCGGCGATCCACCGTCTGCTGTCCGATGGCGCGGCGCGCGCAGACCTGGCGGCGCGGGCGCGGGAGTTCACCCGACATCGCTACCGCTGGGATCGCCTGGCGCAGGAGTACATCCGCGCGTTTGGCTTGGAGTCCGACGAGGGGCAGGCCCAGTGGGATGAGGCCTACCTTCACGTGCGGCGCGGCGAGGGGCGCAGGCTCCGACGGTTGCGCGCCTTCGGGTTCCCGCTGGGGGCGCGGATTCTGGACTACGGGTGCGGCGATGGAATCAACACGCGGCTCCTGGCGCGGCTGGGGTATCGGCGCGTGGTGAGCATGGACTATTCGCTGCGCCTGCTGCGCGCGGGCCGGCCGCCCTGTCCGGTGGCCGCCGACGGAACACGCATGCCCTTCGCCGATGGCGCGTTTGACGCCGTGCTGGTGGACGGCGTGCTGCATCACCTGGACGCACAGGCGGCGCTCGCTGAGATCGCCCGCGTGCTGCGCCCTGGGGGGATGCTGGGCGTGGTGGAGCCGGCAGGGTCGTGGGTGCGCCGCGCGTTGGACGGATTCACCTTCTCGCCGCTGGGCCTGCTGTGGAGCGAGACGCGCCATCGGCGGGTGAGCCTGGCCGAGGAGTGGGCCACGTACCAGGCATGGCTGCGCGCGGAACGCCGCCTGCCCGACTGGGCGCGGGCTGCGGGGCTGGAGGTTCGCTCCGTGCGCCGCACCGCGCTGAACGTGGTGCTTGTGGCGGTGCGCCCAGGCCCGGCCGCGCAAGAGGGCGCACGTTAGTTCGGGGGCAACGCAAAGACCGCAAGGGTCTCGGAGACCCTCGGAGCCTTCACGCCCGCATGGCGTTTGACCTCACCTGACCCCTCCCGCACTCTCCCGCTTTCTCCCCCGCGCGCTTGACCTCACCTGACCCCTCCCGCACCCTGCCCTTTCCTCTTCGCCCGC
>Ga0078972_1013402_pt1 | contig 13547 bp, 13 predicted proteins | sample YelNatPaOPGAMG01_FD_67568 | JGI IMG/M metagenome (GOLD analysis project Ga0078972, IMG submission 67568) | Hot spring thermophilic microbial communities from Obsidian Pool, Yellowstone National Park, USA - OP-RAMG-01 (SPADES assembly) (version 2) | ecosystem: Environmental > Aquatic > Thermal...
GGGAGGAATTAGCGGGAGTGAAAGCCATTGTCACCTATAACGGCCGGGCATTCGATGTGAACTTCATCGAGGCGCGGTTGCGCTACTACGGGCTTCCGGGAAGGGTGGATCAGCCGAACTTTGATCTTCTGCCTTTCGCCCGAAGGCAATTCCGGGAATTCTTGCCCGATTGCCGCTTAGAGACGGTAGAGAAAGTCCTTTCGGTGCAACGGGCCATTGACATTCCCAGCGCCCTCGTTCCCGAGTTTTATTTGGACTACCTGCGCGAGCGGAATGTGGGCCCCTTGGTGGCCATCATCGAGCACAACCGCCAAGATCTCCTTTCTTTGGCCTTTCTCCTTCGGAAATTCTGGACGGAGCTAGTGGTCGGGGGCCTTTCAGGGGCTCCTTCATAACACCGGGCTGGATAAGTGGTGCAAGAACGTAGGCTGGTTTTGAATGTTACCATGATTCGCGACATATGTCGCATTTTAAAAGTGGTTCAGAACGGTGTTTTCCTCTCGATTTAAAGGCTCGTAAAAGCCAAGGAAGCTAGGAGGAGGTCTTTCTCCCCCTTCCCTCGGACGGGCCGCCTTTATGGGCCTTAAGGTTGGTTACAATTGAGCCGCAATTGTAATAATCAATGTTCCAAACCCTGTAGGCAGGCCCAAAACCTTTGATCCCTCTATTGCGACATATGTCGCTCTTAAAAAGGGCGCTTTCCCCAAGATTTTAGAAGCCGCGTGGGCCGAGAGGGCTTCTTCCCGCTTGCCTCGTGCGGATCGCATTTATCGGCCTTAGGGTTGATTACAATTGGATGCGAATTTTAAGAGAACCTTATTAGATAGGCTTGCGAGCTTTGTTATAACAAATGTTGCACAAACTTGCGATCTCGGTTTAAGTCTGGGCTTTGAAAGACCATTTGTTGAAGCCTTGGGGCAGGAGGCGAGGCTGTTCAAGTCTTTGGCCAAAGACAAGGCGCCTTTTCTTAAGCTAGACGTCTGGCCGCCACTTTAGTCCACTCGGCCTCCTCTGTCTCTCTGTTTCCCAGTAGGTTCATATGAGCGGCAAAACGGAGGGCAAGATAGAACTGATCCGGATAAGCGGGAGGCCTTCCCCTCTCTTTCTCCCCCTCGGGCTAGCTTTAGGACCAGGGCGAACACCCGGCCGATTTGGCAGGGAACTCAGTGCGATGTAAAATAATTGTGCAATCATTGTCTACAAAGGAGGAGTGATGAACAGAAGTGTACTTGTGATGTTGTGTAGTATTTTGTCGGTCGGGGTTATTGCGGTTGCACAACCGCAGTCTGGTGGTCGGCTAGTTTGGGCGTTGTATGAGGAACCGCCTACACTAGATCCAATAGGAAGCACATTGGCTGTTCAGCACATGATAAACGACCACATTTTTGAACATTTGTGTGTATTCGACAATGAAGGTCGTTTACAACCTCATCTTTGCACTGACTGGACTGTTTCATCCGATGGACTAGTCTGGGATGTGTATTTAAAGCCCGGCATTACTTTCCACAATGGCAAGCCTGTAACTGCTGAGGATTGGGTATATAGTCTAGAGCGCACCCGCAGGATTGGTCCTCGCTCTGGGTTCTATGAACCCGTTGATCGCTATGTAGCAGTAAATCAGTATACGTTGCGTATCGTACTTAAAAGGCCGTTCCCGAGAATCCTCGAGATTCTTACGCTGCCAGATGCCTACGTGGTGGACAAAGATACTGTTGAAGCAATGGGGGATTCATTCGGGATACGCCCACCGTTGAATGGTACAGGTCCCTATGAGCTTGCGGAATGGGTACGGGGTGAGTATATACTTCTTAAGCGAGTCCCTACCTATGATCACGGACCAAGCTGGCGTACAAACCAGGGCCCTGCTTATGTGGAGGAGGTCCAATTCCGGTTTATTCGCGATGATAACACGCGGGTGTTTGAACTAATCAACGGTAATGTTGATATTACTCCTTTTATACCTGCATCCCTTTACGATATTGTATTGGCAGCCCCCAATATTACCTTTGTGGAACAGGTCCGAAACATGACAGGTCACTTAGCCATTAATGCTAAACATGAACCACTCAACAACCCACTTGTGCGGTGGGCTATAGCCATGGCAATTGATCGTGAGTCCATAGTTCAAATAGCTTACCGTGGACATGCTCATCCTGCTTATATCTTATGCTCTCCGTCACAACTTGGCTTCCCGCACGATTCATATGATTCAGTAAAAGCTTTTTACCCCGCTACTAATATTGAATTGGCCAAGGTTTACCTCGAGGCCGCCGGTTGGGTTGACAACGACGGTGATGGTGTTCGAGAAAAGGATGGCAAGGAATTGCGGCTGTCCTTGTGGACCCAGCTTAGTACAGAAGACCGGCTGATGGGACAAATAATCCAAAGCCAGCTTGCTAAGATCGGGATAGCCACAGAAATTGTAAGTATCGAAACAGGAACTTTTTATGGGGCGTTAGTGACCCAAGCTCGCCATGACTTGGCCTTGGGTATGTCTGGCTATCCTTTTGCAATGGACTTCTTGCCTTTCCAGCACCACACACGTTCTATTAAAGGATCAAACTACTCTTTTTATGACTATGAACTCGCTCCTGTTATTGACGCCCTTTTGGATACAGCTCAACTCCTTCCGACAGAGGAGGAAAGATATGCAGCTTTAGCTGAAGCCTTGAAATTCATTGGTGTGGCCTCAGTTTACATACCACTGGTGTGGCCTATGTATCCCCTTGCCTGGAAAACAGACCGCGTTGGCGGTGTAGAAGAGGTTATCAAGCACGTTTTCAAAACACAAGTTGATAGCATACCTCTTGATTGCTTGGAATACTATATAAAAAAGTAGAAACACGGGGGCACTACCCGAGAAGCTAATTTCTCGGGTAGTGCCCTTTTTCATTTTATGTGGCAGTATCTATTAAAACGGCTGTTAACCCTGCCGATTATTGTGTGGATTGTAGTTTCGATTATTTTCTTTGTAATGCGTATAATTCCTGGAGACCCAGCTGTATTAATAGCAGGCCCTTTTGCTACTCCCCAACAAATCGAACAACTACGCGTAATATTTGGTTTGGATAAACCTGTGTATCTCCAGTACGTTTCTTGGCTACGAGCTTTATTGCGCGGTGATTGGGGCATCTCATTCCAAACCCGCTCCCCAGTGCTTCCTTTGTTAGCAGAGCGGTTACCAAAAACTCTGCAACTGACCGGATTGGGGCTGGTAATTTCTTTACTTATTGGTGTACCTTTAGGCGTTACAGCAGCGGTTAAAGCTCATAGTATAGTGGATTACTTCAGCACTGCTAGTGCAGTATTTTGGCTTTCTATTCCTGCTTTTTGGTTCGCTTTGATATTACAGTTGTTATTTGCGGCCAAGTTGCGATGGCTACCAATCTCTGGCTCCGGCGCAGGAATGTGGACATTAGACAATCTGCGCCATCTTGTTCTCCCTGCTCTCGCAATTGGTCTGCCTTACGCTGCGCAATATTTAAGATTTACCCGATCCGCTCTTTTGGAGGTTTTGCTGCAGGATTATATCAAAACCGCTTGGAGTAAAGGATTGCCGCATCGTTCAGTCGTTTATAAACACGCCCTTCGCAATGCCTTGATTCCTATCATTACTCTCCTTGGGCTAAGAATACCTTGGATGATTGGAGGCGCTGTTATCATTGAAAATATCTTCGCTTGGCCTGGAATGGGGTCTTTTGTTGTTCAAGCCATCTATAACCGTGATTTTCATGTGGTGGAGGGTTTTATGGTGATATTAGCCGCGCTGGTCGTCATTACAAATTTGGTCGTAGATTTATTATACGTAATGATTAATCCATTAATTCGTTATGAATAACATTAGGCGGCTATTAAAGAGTGCATTAGGAACCAGCGGTATTTTCTTGCTCCTTTTTTTTGTTGGCATCACAATTGCAGGACTGTTTTGGACTCCGCACGACCCTTTTGAAATCAATTACGCAAAAATGTTTTTGCCTCCTGGGACCCCGGGGCATTTGTTAGGAACAGATGCATTAGGCCGTGATCTGCTAAGCCGCATCCTGTATGGTGCACGCTTTACATTCTTGATAGGAGCTACATTAGCTGGTATATCAGTCCTCATTGGAACGATATTGGGGGTAACTTGTGGCTACGTCGGCGGTTTATATGACATGCTGGTATCGCGGTTGCTGGACGTTACTTTAGCAATGCCCGACATAGTGATCGCTCTAGCGATAGCAACAGCATTAAAGCCAGGCCTTATTAGTATTTTAGTGTCTGTCGGGGCAATCGGCTGGCGGGATTTCGCCCGCCTTGCGCGTGGCGAGACACTCCGGTGGAAAGAATGCGCCTTCGTCGAAGCGGCGCGAGCATATGGAGCGAGTTCGGGACGTATAGTTTTCCGGCACATTTTGCGCAATATTCTTCCTTCAATAATTATCTATGTGTCTCTCTATGCTCCGTTAGCCATCTTAACTGCTGCGGCTCTGAGCTTTTTAGGGATCGGACTGCAACCGCCAATTCCTGAGTGGGGGGTATTAATTTCTGAAGGCAAAATTTATTTAGTTAGTGCATGGTGGATATCTACTTTCCCCGGGCTAATGCTAATGTTACTAATTTTGGCCCTTAATTTTATTGGTGACGCTTTGCGTGACCTGCTAGATCCCCGGCTTCGGGGATGGTTGTAATGGGGTTAACTACTATTCAGGGTGGCCTTCGGGGTCGTAATAACTGAACCAGGCTTTCTAACGAGCGGGGAAGTATTGGCTTGTCTTCATAATTTGTTGTATTTCTTATGAAAAACACCATAGTGCCAGTGCCCCATTTAGTATGTAAGGGCAACATGGTAGTTCCCTATCTGGATTTCCGCAAATCCTCGGAGCCTGCGTCCTCCTCATGGCTTGTCCAGCTGACTCAAGACCAAGTATAGAAGGTTCTCCACCGCGCCTTCCTCACAGAAAACCTCGACCACTTTGGTGTGCCTCTTTACTTCTTTGCCCAACCGCTCCAGGAGGTTGGTGGTATAGAGATACCCTCGGATGGGCTTAGGGTGACGTAAAAATGCAAGAAGGGCATAAGCTTTGGTTTCCCAACACTCCACGATCTTGGGATAGACCGTGCCCCACCGTTCTCGCAGGGTTCGTAAGGCTTCCTCCGCCTCTTCCTGGCTCTTGGCACGACAGATCTTCTTGAGGGCCTCGGCCAGCGTTTCCCGGTCCTTCTTCCGCACTTTGTTCAGCGCATCCCCCACGGCGTGTAAGACACAAAGGCTCACGCCGCTTCAGGAAAGATTTTCTTGATCGCCTCCTCCAACCCGGGAAGATCATTGGTGATGAAGATCCGTACCCTTTGGACCCCACGCCGCCTGAGGTCCTTAAGCACCTCCTCCTAATTACGGGCGCTTTCCCCTTCTGCACCAAAGAGCCAAAACACGAGGATTGCCCTCCGTCAATAGGGATTGATCCCCAAAGCGACATACAGGGATTCTTTGGCCATTTTCCCTCGGCGGATGGCGAGGAAGGTCCCATCCAAAAACACCGCATAGTGCTACTCGCCTAGGAGTCTTTCCCACCAGGCTTTCACTTCCCCTGCAGTGATTTGGATGAGCCGAGAAGATGCTTCGGGGTGAATAAAAAGCCCCGTAAATGCCCTAAGAGGAGTGGGAGATCTTCTGGATGCTTACTCTTACAGCGTAAAGGGCAAGGATAATCTCCGATAGCTCCCAGGAGGCCCGCTTTCAGCAGGGAAGGATCCCGGAATGGAAATCGCCTTCGCGTCGGCAAGGCTACCATGTTGCCCCTTTACAAAATTCTCGGGACACTACCAACAAAACACTAGAGTGGGCACATTAGACTGGGGCTCCTAACACCCAAAACTTGTGTTTTTCAAAAGGTTGCGGCATTGTATTAAAGAGGGGAAAATTAACTAACATGTTGAAAGGAGGGGGAAATGGCGAGATGGGGGACGTTTTCGATTGTAGCCTACGATCCCAAGAGCCAAGAGTTAGGTGTAGGTGTAGAGTCGAAGTTTTTTTGTGTAGGAGCAGTGGTCCCCTGGGCGAGAGCTGGTGTAGGAGCAATAGCCACGCAGTCTTACGCGAATACTTCCTATGGTCCTCTCGGGCTTCAACTCCTAGCCGAGGGTCTCACCTCTGAGGATGTTCTTGCTCGGTTGATATCCGCGGATGAGAGCGCCGAGCTACGGCAGGTGGGAATTGTTGATGCTCGAGGGCGGGCCGCAGCATTCACTGGAACTAAGTGCCTACCTTGGGCAGGACACTTAACTGGGGAGAATTTTGCTTGTCAAGGCAATATTCTTGCTTCTGCACGAGTAGTGGAAGCAATGGCTGAGGCATATGTAAAGACCCAGGGAGCGCTGGCAGAGCGTATCCTAGCCGCTCTTTCCGCTGCTCAAGCTGCCGGGGGCGACCGCCGGGGGCAGCAATCGGCGGCACTTTTGGTGGTGAAAGAACATGGCGGTTATGGCGGCTTCAATGACCGTTATATTGATCTCAGGGTGGATGACCACCCCCAACCCATTGAGGAATTGAAGCGCCTCTACGACCTTCATCAGCTCTACTTTGCTCCTCCTAAGCCTGAGGAGCTAGTTCCAATAACGCCAGAGTTGCGACGTTGCCTTCAGAAGTTTCTTAAACGCCTTGGGTACTATCAAGGGGCTATAGACGGGCTCGCTACTAGAGAATTTGACGAGGCACTATTTAACTTTTGTGGTAAAGCAAACTTGGAGGGACACCTGCGGGATGACGGGAACTTTGATCTGCGCGTTCTTCACTACATAGAAAGCCTAGTAATGGAACACAGAAAAAATGAATAACTGGAGATCAATATTGTCTCCCGGCTATCTTAAAAACTCGTGCCTTTTTTAATGTAGGGTACAAACGGGTGTAAACAGCGTATATTTTTTTATAAATGGCAGAAAGTTGCGGATCCGGATTTATTGTTTCTTCTAAAGGTTTAACAATGTTATCGACTGCTTCGTAAACATCCTTAAAAAATCCCGATCCCACTGCAGCAAGGAGAGCCGCCCCGTAGGCAGCGCCTTCTTCGACTGATAATCTACGTAGAGGTATTTCTAGAACCGAGGCCAAAATTTGTTGCCAAAGTGCATTTCTTACTCCTCCTCCGACGGCTCGGAGTTCCTTTGGATGTTGTCCTAAAGCTTGTATTCGTATTAGTGAATCTTTTAAGGCGAAAGCTACTCCTTCCAGCACAGCCCGGATAAAGTGACGCCGGCCATGTGCTAGAGAAATTCCAATCCAAGCTCCACGAGCATCTGGATCCATATGAGGTGTGCGTTCTCCAGAGAGATAAGGCAGGAAAAAGAGACCATCTGCTCCAGGCGGCGCTTGTTCAGCTTCTTGCAAAAGGAGATCATATGGATCGCGTCCTAACCTAGCCGCTACTTGTTGTTCTTCCGAGGCAAAAACGTCGCGAAACCACCGTAACGAAGCGCCAGCAGAAAGAACAACCCCCATAAGGTGATATTTGCCTGGTACAGCGTGACAAAAACAATGAATCGCACCGTCAGGATCTGATATGGGTTCGTCGCAGTGTACGAAAATCACACCGGATGTGCCAAGAGATACTAAACCCAATCCTTCTTGTATTACCCCCGCACCAATTGCTGAGGCAGCATTATCCCCTCCACCAGCGACAACTGGTGCTCCTTTAGGGATTCCAGACAGTTTTGCTATATCTGCAGTTATGTAGCCAGTAACTGCTGGTCCTTCATAAACTGTTGGCAGCCACTTTTTTGGAATGTTTAGTGCTTGAAGAATTTCATCCGCCCAATCTCGTTTTTTCAAGTCCAAAAGAAGAGTTCCCGCTGCGTCTGAAGCATCTGTGGCGAGTTCTCCGGTTAGTTTAAATCGTATATAATCTTTTGGTAACAATACAAAACGAACTTTACGATAGTTACGTTTTTCGTGTTCCCTTAGCCAAAGGATTTTGGGGGCTTGGAAACCTGCGAGTGCGGGATTTCCTGTGATTTGCTGGAGTTTGTCTTTCCCTATGATTCGCTCTATTTGTCGGCACTGCGGGCCAGTGCGAGCATCATTCCAAAGAATTGCAGGGCGAATTACTTTGTAGTCTTTGTCAAGAAAAACGGCACCGTGCATTTGGCCTGTAATACCAAGGCCGACGATGGTACCACGCTTGCTTTTCGTAAGCTTTTGCAGAACGTGGATTGTTGCGTCCCACCAATCTTGCGGCTGCTGTTCTACCCAACCTGGCTTCGGTGTATAGAGCGGATAGGGGAAAGTGGCTTTATTAAGAATTTCACCTTTTGGAGAAATAAGGACCGCTTTTGCACTTGTAGTACCAATATCCAGTCCTACTAATAACTCCATTTTAGATCTGAATCCCAATTTTCAAAGTCTTAAGCATCTGATATAACGTTGCTAAGCCGCTGCTACGCCATTGTTTTTCAGTAGCAATGGTTTCCTCTATCGATTGCCTATAGGGTACCCATAATTCCAACAGCACAGGAATATCCAGCTTGCTATTTTTTTTAAAAAGAGTATCTAAAATATGAATAATATCCAGTTGCCCTTCGCCCAATGGGCAACCTTCGATGAGGAAACCTTGCTGATGTGGAAATCTTTTGATGGTAACATCTTTTAAATGAAGACAAAGCGAGAACGGGCCAAGCAAACTTACGACTTCATAGGGATTTTCCGGTACCCCGAGAGAGTTCGCTGGATCCAGACACACGCCAATAGAAGAACTTTGTAACTGCGCCAAAATCCGGAGTATGTCAATACTGCTGCACCTGTCATAATTTTCAATTGCGATAACCGAGCCAAGCCGTTCTAAGCGCGGCACAACTTTTTTTAATGTTTCGACTACAGATTCAGATGTAACTCCGGGGGTTTTCAAATCAATTAACATCCTAATTAATCGAGCTTCTAATTGTTCTGCTATATCTAAATATTTTTCCACCGTAATGAGTTCACACCCGCGAAAGCCAACTTGTATGGTAATCTCATTTTTGTATGCCAGGTCCTTCAGGCGAGCTAATTCGGTAGTGTCTAAAGTTGTCAAATCAATATTATCACATATTTGTAAGACTTTCGCATTTAACGCATGGGCCTCTTTGATTAAGGAAGCAGGATCCAACGGGTGTGGAGGCTGCGGGTAGCCTGCCAAACCTATTTCCCAAGTAAAAGCATAAGAAGTTAGACCCACGTGGACCATTTTTCCCCTCCGTTTTCTTATCCAGTTTCAGCGAAACCCGCGGTTTTAAAGACAGCTATTACTGCCTCTCGAACGTTTCTCAAATGGTCGAGCATGGCCTCGTAGGAAGCCTGTTTGTCCTTTTTGAAGATCGCCGTTGCAATGGCAAAGTGCTCAACACCACTCCTGGAAATGCGGCCTTGTAAGGCCAAGAGGCCCTCTTTAACGCGTTGCCATTGCGAATTTAAAGTTCCTAAAATGTTTTTGGCTTTCATATTTTTAGCCATTATATATATTAAATCATGAAACTGTTGGTCAAGCTCAAGCCAGGACGGCAACAAAAGTTGATTTAAATTATTCTGGTCAACCATTTGACCAACCTGTTTCATTCTGGTTCCTAAGATGTATAGTTGTACGCGCTCATTACAACCACCTTGCTGAGCAGCGCGCATTGCTAAATAAGGTTCTAAAGCTTCTTTTATGTCAAAGATTTGGTTTATTTCGTCAATCGTCAAAGTATATACGTAGCGGCGCCGCCCCTTCCTGGTGATTAAGCCTTCGCCTTCGAGCAATCTTAACGCCTCCCGTACCGGAGTACGACTGACACCAATCAAACGCGCGAGGTTTTCTTCGCGTATTTCAGAACCAGGTGGTATTTCCTGCGTAATAATGAGCCGTTTTATATAGTGATAAGCTTCTGCAGGACTGATTCTTTTACCGGCTATCAAGTGTTCCCCACCCTTGCAAGCATTTAGCATAGTTTTCAGCTGCCGTGTAAGGCGGAACAAAAACTGTTACAAGCGTTAAAGGTTCGTATCCTGTATTAATAAACTGGTGGCGTTCGCCCGGTGGTACCCAAAAGACCATTCCTGAGGTGATCGGGATTTTTTGACCCTCCCACATACAGACACCTGAACCGCTTACGACGTATATGGCTTCTGGTCTATCATGTGAATGGTAATCGGTTTTGGATTGTGGCGGAATGATAGCTTGGCTCATACTAAGAATGGATACACCACCCTGGTCAGGGGCTAATAGAACTTTTATGCGGCGTTTATACGGCTCGGGAACCTCCACTCCTTCAATTTCCCACGCTCTTATGATCACCATTTGGCCTCCTTTTCTCACTTAGTTTTTGCCCCACGTAAAGGGCGGTACCTATGGCCAATAGAAAGCCACCGACTACCAATGCAAGGTACCACCAATGCTGTGGGAGAAGAAGCGTAGGCGTACGCATCCGTTGTCCAGCAATCCAAAGCTTTATACTAGAATACACAAAAAAACTTATAGCTGTTAACTCGAGTAATCCGCGGATGGAGAAATAAAGTCGTCGACGGATCTGATGGCGCGCCATGATGGCCTCGATCCACTCCATGCGTAAATGATCGTTCTGCTTCCCTAGCACTGCAGTAGCAAGACAAACATTCCAGATAAGAACTAAGCTAATAATTTCATCTGGGATAGTGGGGAAGACCCTGGGTAGGAGGCGTGCCAATACGGAAATTCCCACCATGACGATGAGGCTTGCAAGTGTTATTGTGAGGATTAACGTAATCAAAACTTTATATGCTTTGCATGTCTTTGATATCCATTTAAAAAACATAGCGGATCATCTCCCCACTAAACGTGGTATCCATAAAGTAATAGACGGAACGTAACTCACAAGAATCAGCGCTACAATCAAAGCCGCGATAAACATCCACAAATTTTTGATGACATCTTTTATTTGTACTTGGGCAGTAGAACAAACTGCATATAAAAGAATTCCAAAAGGAGGTGTTAGTTGCCCGATCATCAGATTCAAGGTTAACATAACTCCAAAGTGGACAGGATCGATGCCCGCCTGCCTTATAAGCGGTAATAATACCGGAACAACCAATAACATAATGCTTATGGTTTCCATAAAACAGCCTAAAACCAAGAGGAGAACATTAATTGTGAGCAACAATAATGCTGGATGAGTAATTAAGTTGCTAAAAGTTTTCACAAGCAAATTAGGAATGCCCAATAAATTGCAAATATAGGTGTAGGCTGTCGCCGCACCAATAATAAACAAAATCTTTGCTGAGCTGTATGCAGTTTTCTGCAACACAGTAATTAACAGTCTCAAGTTTAGCCGACGGTAAACTAGCCCTGTGACCAACAAGGCATAGGCACAGGCAGCCACCCCGGCTTCGGTGGGTGTGAATGCACCCGCTAACAATCCACCTATAATCAAAATCATTGATCCAAAGGCAAGTATTCCATGCCCTGTGATAACAAGCGCTTCTTTTAAGGTATAACGACGCTTCACTGAAGCATATCCTCGACGTCTTGCTACCAAATAAACAGCAAGCATCATAACCAATCCCATCAACACGCCCGGCACGATTCCACCTAAAAAGAGCGCGCCTACAGAAACCCCTGTCATAGCTCCATAGATAACAAAAGGGATACTGGGCGGAATTACAGGGCCTACAGTGGAAGCTGCGGCAGTGAGTGCGGCAGCAAAAGGACGATCGTAGCCGCCGCGACACATTAGCTCTATATCTACTGCTCCAAATCCACTCGCATCTGCAACTGATGACCCCGACATTCCAGCAAAAATCATGCTGTCTACAATATTGACCTGGGCTAAACCTCCTCTAAACCTACCAACTAATAGCTGGGCAAACTCCACAATCTTTTCCGTCATGCCTCCTTCATTCATTAATAGACCTGTAAATATGTAAAACGGCACTGCAAGAAGCACAAAAGAGTTTATTCCGTAGTACACTCGTTGAGCAATCAAAGCAACACTTGGCCAATAGCCACTTAACCAAAAACCTAATACTGCGGCCAAAAGCATGGCATATGCTATTGGAATACCGACCAGTATTAGACCAACTAAGGTTAGAAAAACCGCAAATATTGTTAGCATTTTTAAGTTAAGCAGCGGGGCAGTAGGTTTAAAAACTACTGCCCCGCTGCAAAATGCTTATTTACTAACCGCAGCCTGTAGCTCCCTTAGCCATTCTTCGCCGCGGGCCATTTCATTTTCTATATTCGTGCGCTCTTCATTCACGATCTTGAAAAATACATTAGCAAACTCGACGCCCACAGCTTGGGCTACGGCGTCCATGGCTGGCTTGACTTTTTCGCGGAACAACGAGAGATCTGGGTAAGTAACAATTACTCCCCGGGCCTTCAGCTCTTCGATTATCTTTTGCTCGCTTTGTTGCACTAGTTGACGTACATATAGCCCAGCGACTCGTCCGGCTGTGGTCAAAATCTCTTTGATGTCATCAGGCAACGTATCCCATAGCGATTTACTTATTACCAACATCTGTGAATTATACACATGATTGGTGATAGCTAGATATTTTTGCACTTCATAAAACTTTTGAGCATAAATAGTGGCTAGTGGGTTGCACTGTCCATCGGCTACACGCTGGGCCAATGCCATGTAGAGCTCAGGAAAGCTTATAGTTGTTGTAACAGCCCCTAAAGCTTTATACATTTCTACCAGTTGGAATTCCAGAGGAACGCGCATTTTAAGACCAGCAATATCGTCAGGGGTGTTAATTGGCCGAACGCTGTTCGTAATCTGCCTGAAGCCCCATTCCCAATCCGCAATGACGTGGAAGTTTTCCCTTTCCGCTAGTTTAGCAAGGAACTGGCCGGCTGGGCCATCGAGAACTAGATGGGCATGCTCGTAGCTGGAGAAGAGGAAGGGAGTCATTACTACAGAGTATTCTTTAACCCACGCTTGCAACTGGCCAGAAGTAAGCAACCCCATTTCCAGCAGGCCCATTCTAATTTGTTCGCCATATTCAGGAGCAGAACCCAGCATGGAGTTTGGGTAAATATCTATGCGGACTTTCCCATTTGTAAGATCCTCAACAATTTGTTTGAACAGCAATGCGCCTTTATGGGATGGGTGTGTCACATCGGAAATATGAGCTAGCCGGAACACATAAGTCGGAGCCTCTGCTGCTGTTAGGCCTAAGCCGACAAGCGTAAGAAGCCCAAACAACGCTACCACAACAAAACGCCTCTGCATACCTCCTCCTTTAAAAGCTGTTGTATACGTAAATAATATCTTTATGTATGCAAACTGTCAAGTCCAGGGGCCCATGTGGTTCCTGCATCGTGCCCGTGCCTTTTTCTAGAGTGGTCAGCACTTAACAAAAGGGGCCTTTTGTTAAGTTCCTCCTTCTTCCCGTCCCGATCCTCCTTAACCCAGTCTTTTTACATCTAGTCCTTTCCCCATCGAAATCCTTGACCTTAAAGGACCTTTTATGGTACCATTAAGAGTACCTATGGAGGACTCATGAAGCTCCGGGGTGGAGAGGTGGCGGTGGTGCGGGGAAAGGACGGCCGGTTCCGGGTAACTATCCCCAAAGACCTCGCTCT
>Ga0078972_1013406_pt1 | contig 13542 bp, 15 predicted proteins | sample YelNatPaOPGAMG01_FD_67568 | JGI IMG/M metagenome (GOLD analysis project Ga0078972, IMG submission 67568) | Hot spring thermophilic microbial communities from Obsidian Pool, Yellowstone National Park, USA - OP-RAMG-01 (SPADES assembly) (version 2) | ecosystem: Environmental > Aquatic > Thermal...
ATGTTTTGCCCATTCTCAATACATCAAGTGCGAGTTTTAGCATAGGAAATCTTTCAAAATCAGGTTTACTAAAATTCAGTGTCTTCACATTCAAAAGATTTAGACTGGGAAAATTTGACTCTATCCTCTCAGGGTATGTTAATGCGTATTGTATGGGTATTCTCATATCAGGGACAGACATCTGTGCAATCATAGAACCATCTTTGAATTCAACAATTGAATGAACAATGGATTCTGGATGTATAATCACATCAATCATATCTGGTGAAACATTAAAAAGTGCCTTTGCCTCATGTGCTTCAAGCCCTTTATTAAAAAGTGTTGCAGAATCTATCGTTATCTTTTCACCCATCTTCCATCTCGGATGTTTTAATGCCTCTTCAACCTTCACATCTTCAAGGTTCTTCCTCTCTTTAAAAGGACCACCTGATGCAGTTAATATTATCCTTTTTAAATCTTCCTTTCTCCCTGCTTTTAATGCCTGAAATATAGCAGAATGTTCTGAATCAACAGGTATTATAAGATTTCTATGCTCATCAGTTATGAAATCAGAGAAAGAGACAAGTATCTCTTTATTTGCCATTGCGACAATCTTCTTTTTCTCAAGTGCATAGAAGAATATAGAGTATGCAGATGTCCCTGTTGTTGCAATAAGGATTGTATCGCAAAGATCAACAAGTTCCTTGCATTCTTTAAATCCTTTTCTTATCTTGAAATTTACTTTCTCAGGAATTCTAATATCTTCTCTAAGTATACAGACATAATCTGGTTTTAATTCTTCAGTTTGAGAAAATAACGATTGAACATTTGAATATGCTGAAAGGAATACAATCTTAAATCTATCTTTATTCCTTTTTATAACATCAATAGCATTCCTTCCAATAGAGCCTGTTGAACCAAGGATACCAATCTTCTTCATCTTGCTGCAAAGAATCTGAGATAGTAATAAACTATCGGTGAGACAAAAAGGATACTATCAAATCTATCAAGGAATCCACCATGCCCTGGAATGAGGTTTGAAGAATCCTTGAGATTTGCATCCCTTTTTATCATTGATTCTACAAGATCACCAGCAGGTGCAAAAAATGCTGTAAGAACACCAAGAGCAAGGCAATCAAACCAGGATAAATATGTTGCATATAATATACAATAAATGAAACAGGCAATTATAGAAAATATTCCTCCACCAATCGCACCTTCAATTGTCTTGTTGGGTGAAATCCAGGGGAAAAATTTATGCTTACCAAACTTCCTCCCAATAAAAAATGCAGCAGAATCATTAACAAATGTGAGTGCAAAAGGCAAAAGAGCGAAACTTGTTCCAAGCCTTATTTTTATATTGAAGATATTGTAATAATCTCTTGGTGGTAATGTGAAAGGCATATTCATAAGCAATATAAGATGACTGAAAAGCCATCCAACATATATCACACCAAATAGTGTGCTTGAGATATTGAATAAAGAATTTTCTGGTTTCTTTCTGAATAATTCAGCAATACTTAGAACGAATATAAGGACAAGAGGTGTCATAACTGTGAAAATGTGCGATTGATAGTATGCATTCAAACCAAGCACCATTGCAGCAATTATACCCAATCTCTTGTATGGCTTAAGACCTCTTGATCTTAATATATCAAAGAATTCATATGAACCAAGGAATATTCCAAATTCTATTAAAGCAAGATAATAACCATTACCTGCCCACGCAATAATTATAAGGCAAGGGATGAAGAGAATAGCAGTAATCCATCTGTGGAAAAGATTTATATCCCTCCGAATCTTCTCTCCCTTGTTGAATATGCTTTTATTGCCTTAAGTAATTCTTCCTTATCAAAATCAGGCCAGAGGACATCTGATATATAGATTTCGCTATAAGCGATCTGATATAACAGAAAATTGGATATCCTCAATTCATTACTTGTCCTGATAAGGAGATCAGGGTCAGGGAGTTCAGGGATGTAAAAGAAATTTCTTATACTCTCCATATCAACCTTTTTCCCTGCTTCCACTGCTTTATTAACAGCATCAACGATTTCAGCCCTTCCGCTATAATTCATACATATAACAAGTGTTAGTTCACGAAATTTTTCTGTCTCTTTCGTAGTCCATTCAATATTCTCTTTTACATCTTCTGGTAACTCATTAAGCCTACCCATAAAAAGGACACGAACTTTTTTCTCTTTGAGATTATCTATCTCTTCCCTTATGGTCTTGGAGAATAGTTTCATTATCTCTTCAACTTCATCCTTTGGTCTTGCCCAATTCTCCGTTGAAAATGTGAACAAAGAAAGATATTTCACACCAAGGTCAAGACAGGCTTCTATTGTCCTTCTCACTGCCTTAACACCTGCATAATGCCCATAACTTCTTGGAAGGCCTCTTTTCCTTGCCCATCTTCCATTACCATCCATTATGATTGCAATATGCTGTGGTATTTTAATCATTCAATATTTCTTTCTCTTTATTTGAAATAATATCATCTATCTCTTTTATAAATTTGTCCGTTATCTCCTGTATCTTTTTTTCAATCCTTAATTGATCATCTTCTGAAATTTTTTTCTCATCTTTCATCGCCCTAACCTTCTCAATAGCCTCTCTTCTCAAATTCCTCAGAGCAACTTTACCATCCTCACCAATTTTTTTCACAAGTTTTGTGAGTTCTACCCTTCTTTCTTGTGATAGTGGTGGTATTGGTATCCTCAATTTATCATGCTCTTTTATAGGATTCAAACCTATATTTGAAGATTTTATCGCCTTCTCTATTTCTGAAAATGCATTTGCATCCCAGGGATGAACAACGAGACAATTAGGTTCTGGAGCAGTGATAGATGCAATCTGATTTAAAGGAACAATAGAACCATAATAAGAAACCTTTACATTCTGCAGAATGGATGGGGATGCTCTTCCTGTCCTTATACCAGCAATTTCATTCTCAACAACCTTTATTGACTTCTGCATCTTCTCTTTTAATTCATTTGTAATATATTCAGCCATATTACCTCCTTATTTTATTAAAGAACCTATTCTTTCACCTTTTAAGAGTTTTGCAAGATTACCTTTTTTAAAGAAGTTAATCACACAAATAGGAATCCTCATACTCATAAGCAGGGAAAAAGCAGTAAGATCCATTATACCTAATTTTTTTTCAAGTGCTTCCTCATAAGATATTGTTTCAATAAATTTTGCATCTTTAAACTTATTAGGGTCTTTATCATAGACACCATCAACCTTTGTTGCCTTTATAACCATCTTAGCATCCATCTGTAATGCCCTTAATGCAGAGGCAGTATCTGTTGTAAGAAAAGGTTTCCCTGTTCCACCTGAGAATATCATAACACCCTCAAATTCCTTAAGTGGGTTGAAATCTTCAAGAAGATTATGAACAGGAAGTCCGGATGTTATATTCACAGGCAATCCTTCTTTCTTTAAGAACTCGTAAAGTATAAGACCATTTATCATTGTTGATAGCATCCCTGTGTAATCAACCACTTCTCTTCTTATAGATTTAAAAGAACTTCCGCCCCTCAAAATATTTCCCCCACCAATAACAATACCTATTTTAATACCCATATTTATAACAGGTCTTAATTCGCCTATTATATAATTTATACTCTCTTCAGATAATGGTTCTTCCTCTGATGAAAAAGCCTCACCACTCAACTTGATTAAAACCTTATTCGGTCTATTCTCCGAGGGCATATCTTGTGAATCTCTTAATAACGATATTTTCGCCAAACTTTGATATCGTTTCTTTTAAGTATTCCTCTATAGTCTTTTGTGGTTCTTTAAAGAAAGGTTGTTCAAGAAGAACATTCTCTTTATAAAAATTTTCCAATTTGCTTTCTACTATTTTTTCAACAACATTATCAGGCTTTCCCATTGATTTTGCCTGTTCTCTATATATCTCTTTCTCTTTATTCAAAACTTCCTCAGGAACATCTTCCCTTGAAACAGCAACAGGGTTTGTTGCTGTTATCTGCATCGCTATATCTTTTGCAAACCTTAAAAATTCTTCTGTTCTCGCAACAAAATCTGTTTCGCAGTTTACCTCAACAATAGTTCCAACCCTATTCCCTGGATGTATATATGCGTATATAACACCTTCCTTTGTTACTCTACCTATTTTTTTTGCTGCCTTCGCAATCCCTTTTTTCCTTAAAATCTCTATCGCCTTTTCAATATCTCCATTTGCTTCTTCAAGTGCATTTTTGCAATCCATAATCCCTGCACCTGTCCTCGCACGGAGTTCTTTTACAAGTTCCATATCAATTTTCAACTTTCCTCCTTTTCTTTGATTTCCTCATCTATTAAAGGATTCTTTCTCCCTTCATCTATTGCAGCGGTTATTATCCTTGTAATAAGTTGAATAGATTCTATTGCATCATCATTAGCAGGTATTGGATAATCCACAAGTGAAGGGTCTCCATTTGTGTCAATCACTGCAATAACGGGAATATTCATAATATTTGCTTCTTTTATTGCATTCATTTCTTTTTTCGCATCCACAACGAACAAAACATCAGGAAGTTCGGTCATATCCTTAAGACCTTCAAAATATTTCTCTTTCTTCTCTTTCTTCGCCTTCAGTTTTGCAATCTCTTTTTTAGATTTTTTATGTATCTCTGCAAGTGCGATCTGTTCGGAGAGTTCATTGAATTTTCTTATACTCTCTTTTATTGTTGAGAAGTTTGTTAGTGTTCCACCAAGCCATCTTGTATTCACATAAAAAGCGCCAACCTTTTTTGCTTCCTCTTCAATGATTGAAGCAGCCTGTTTTTTAGTCCCAACAAAAAGGAATTTTTTACCTTTCGCTGCCTGTTCCCTCGCAAAGTAATAGGCATCATTCAATAAAGCGATTGTCTTCCTGATATCAATTATATGGATTCCCCTTCTTTCACCATAAATATATGGTTCCATAGCGGGATTCCATTTTGCCACTTTATGACCAAAATGTATCCTTGCTTCAAGCAAATCTTTCACAGTTACAATACCCAAAAAATACCTCCTTATCTTTTTGAGAATTGGAATCTTTTTCTTGCCTTTGGTCTACCATATTTCTTCCTTTCCACCATCCTTGGATCCCTTTTCAAGAAACCAGCATCCTTCAATACCTTCCTTAAGTTTGGTTCCATCTTAACAAGTGCCCTTGCTATGCCATGTATTACAGCATCTTTCTGTCCTGATGCACCACCACCTTTTGCAGTAACTTTAATATCAAGTTTACCAACAAGGTTTGTTATCTCAAGTGGCTTCATCACATCGAAGACGAAACTCTCAAATTTAAAATAATCTTTAAAATCCTTTTTATTTATTATGATCTTCCCTGTTCCAGGTGTGACCCTCACAGTTGCCCTTGCTTCTTTCCTTCTACCAGTTGCTATTATCTCATTCATTTTCAACTCCTATTTTTAATTCCTTTGGATTCTGTGCAATGTGTGGATGTTTCTCACCAGTATAGATTTTTAGTCTTTTAATCATTCTCTTCCTCAGTTTATTCTTTGGAAGCATACCTATTACAGCATTGTAAATGATGAACTCTGGCTTTTTCTCCTTCATCATCTTGAAAGATATGGTTTTAAGTCCACCAAGAAATCCGCTATGCCTGTAATACTCTTTCTGTTCCTCTTTCTTACCAGTAAGAACCACTTTATCAGCATTTATAACAACAACAAAATCACCACTATCAACATGTGGTGTGTATTGAACCTTGTTTTTTCCTCTCAAAATACCTGCAATTGTAGATGCAAGTCTCCCAAGAGGAATACCTTTTGCATCAATTAAAAACCAATCTCTTTTTACATCTTCTTTTCTTAAAACATATGTTCGCATTAAACCTCCTGCATTTTTTTATAAAATATAAAAAAATTTTACTTAATGTCAAGTGAAAAATTTAAAAAGGGATAAATTTTTATGAAACTAATTCAAAACTGCAACGAAAGGTAGATTCCTGTATTTCTCTTTATAATCAAGACCATAACCTATAACAAACTTATCAGGTATCTCAAATCCATAAAAATCAGGTTCTATCAGAGCATCCTTTTTCTTCCTCAAAAGAACACAAGTCTTTACACTCCTTGCACCTTTACCTTTTATATGTTCTATAAGAAAAGAAAGTGTCTTACCCGAATCAAGTATCTCATCAACAATAAGGACATCTCTATCTTTTAAATCTGTGAGGACCTCCCTCTCAAGGACAAGTATACTTTTCTCCTTCTCACCTTTATAAAGTGAAACAACAACAAAATCAAAATCTATCTCAATCTTCACATTCCTTACAAGGTCCGCAAGAAACATAAATGCACCTTTTAAAACGCCGATAAATACTGGCCTTTTATCCTTATATTCCTCTGTGATTTTTTCGCCTAACTCCTTTACCTTCTCTTTTATCTTGTTCTCATCTAAAAGTATCTCAATCTTTTCTTCCATATCTCTCACACAATTTTAAAAATATATAAACACCATTCATCATAGCATCTTCATCAAAATTCATATTCTCTGTATGAAGTTCCGACATTTTCCCTTCCTTTCCACCTGCGCCAAGAAAGGCAAAACATCCCTTAACATTCTTTAAATAATATGCGAAATCTTCACCACCCATTATTGGATTTGGTATCTCCTTAAAATCAAATTTACCTTTGCAGATCTCTTTTAAAACATCAACAGAGTCATTGTCATTATTAAGAACTGGATATCCTCTCCTGTAATTCAGATAATAATCAGCATCAAATGTTGATGTGATACCATCAAGTATCTTTTCAATCATAAAGGGAGATTTTTCGAGTAAATTTTCGTCAATATTTCTCACTGTTCCCATCATATAAACCTCTTCAGGTATAATATTATAAACAGAACCTGCCTTTATTGAACTTATAGTTATAACGAGTGGAGTATTCGCATCTTTTCTTCTTGATACTATTGATTGTAATGAAGTTATAAATAGTGAAGCGAGGTATATAGAGTCCTGTGTCTTTTCAGGTGTAGAAGCATGACCACCTTTACCTTTTATCCATATATCCATCTCATCAGATGCAGCCATAAATGCACCTTTTTTTGTGATGATCTCCCCTGTTTTAAGAGATGGTTCTATATGCAAACCAAAAATTCTTTTTATTCCATTTAAAACCCCTTCTTTTATCATCCCTGGTGCTCCACCTGGAATCCTTTCCTCTGAAGGCTGAAAGATGCATCTCACAGAATAAGGGAGTTTTTTTTCAATGATAATCTTTGAAACAACAAGAAGCATAGCCATATGTGCATCGTGGCCACATGCATGCATCTTATTCGGATGGATGGATGAGAATTGTAAACCTGTTTCTTCATTTATTGGTAATCCATCCATATCTGCCCTTAAAGCAATTTCAGGATTTACACCTATATCAAAGTAAAGACCTGTTTTATTACAATTTATAGGTTTTAAACCGAGTGAATGGATATATTTTTTGATAAATTCTGATGTTTTAAACTCCTCAAATGCAAGTTCGGGAATCCTGTGTAATTCTCTTCTTAATCTTATAACTTCATTTTTGTACTCATTTATTATTCTCTCTACCATTTTTTTATTTTAAATAATAAAAAGAATTTGTCAAGCAATGAATATGGGGTCAGTCATAAACCGACAACGAAGTTGTCGCCCCGAGTGAAATGAGGGGTCTCATATATGGGGTCAGTCATAAACTTTAAACCAAATGTGAATAGTCAATAATGAGATTGCCACATTCACTTCGTTCGTTCGCAATGACGGCTTTTCTGTTGTAGTCATAATGAGATTGCCACGCAACCTTCGGTTGCTCGCAATGACGACTCTTTTGTGTCATTCCGAATGAAATGAGGAATCTCATTTTCTCCCTCACATTTTTATTTTGATTTATATTTATCATAGTAGTCAATAATAATCTTACTCACTGTCAATCTGAATGAGATTGTCCTCGTTTTGCATTTTAATTTTTACATTTTGCAATTTGGATTTGCGAATAGTAAGTAATGAGATCGCCACGCCTGCATTCTGCAGGCTCGCGATGACAATATTGCGAATTGTAAATAGAGATAATGGGATTGCCACGCAACCTTCGGTTGCTCGCAATGACGGCTTTTCTGTTGTAGTCATAATGGGATTGCCACGCAACCTTCGGTTGCTCGCAATGACATTCCTTTTTTGTCATTCCAAGGAGGGAAAGTAGTGAGGAGTGAGGAGAGAGGAGGGAGCAGTTCTTTAAAAAATCTTAACCAAAATGATAAAACCTGAAAAGATAGGGCCAACCCTTTATTCACTATGCCTTCCACATTTGAATTTTCAATTTGAATTACACAACAACCATAAAAACAAAGTTTGCTTTCGTTATAATCCAAGTTTACATAATATATATTATCAGACATTAAATAATATAAAAAAATCCTTGACATTTTGTTTCCTCTCTATTATGAAATAAAAAAGGAGTGAAAAATGGACAAAAAGAAAAACTGGTTACCAAAAAATGTTATCTCATTAGGATTCGTTAGTTTTTTAAATGATGCAGCAAGTGAGATGATTTATCCCCTTCTACCAGTATTCCTTACCAAAGTTATTGGTGCTGGTCCTGGGTTTTTAGGAGTTATAGAAGGAATTGCCGAGGCAACAGCAAGCCTTTTGAAACTTTTCTCTGGGTATATTACAGACAAAATTAAGAAAAGCAAATTTTTGATATTTATAGGATACTTCCTCGCAACTTTTGGTAGACCTATTATTGCCTTCACAAAATTATGGTGGCAGGTTGGGATCGTAAGATTTGTTGATAGGATTGGTAAAGGTATAAGGACATCCCCAAGGGATGCGCTAATATCCCATTCGGTTTCACCTGAAATAAAAGGGAAAGCGTTTGGTTTCCACAGGGCAATGGACCATCTCGGTGCCATAGTTGGACCTTTAACCGCATTAATACTTTTGAAGTTTGGTATACAATTAAAAACAATTTTCTTACTCGCTGTTATCCCTGGTATAATCTCACTTATAATACTTTCTATATTTGTTGAAGAAAAAGTTAAAAAAATTGAACATAATAAATTGAATTTCAATTTAAAAGTATTCTCATTTTCATTTAAATATTACCTTTTTGTTGTGGTTCTTTTTACACTTAGCAACTCCTCTGATACATTTTTGATTTACAGGGCATCTGAAACAGGTATTTCAACTGCTATGATACCGCTTTTGTGGATGGTTCTTCACTTTGTAAAAGCAACCCTTTCTATCCCTGGTGGGATATGGTCTGATAAGATTGGTAGAAAAAAAGTTATAATAACAGGATGGATTGTGTATGCACTTATATATCTTGGGTTCGGATTTGCTACAAGATTTTGGCATATTTGGGCTTTATTCGCTCTATATGGTATATATTTTGCCCTTACAGAAGGTGTTGAAAAGGCGTTTGTAAGTGATTTGGCTCCAAAGGAATGGCAGGGGACTGCATTTGGTCTATTTAACCTTGCAGTTGGGATTGCTGCATTCCCTTCAAGTGTAATCTTTGGGGTTATTTATCAGGCTTTTGGGGGGAAGATTGCATTTATATATGGTTCATCCCTTGCCATATTATCATCTATCCTGCTTACTTTTGTTAGGGAAAAAGGGACGAAATAAGTTTATTTGCTAAACCTTCCCTGTTTGACATTGTCACTTCTATAATCTGTACATCGTATCTATTTTTTATTTCTTCACAGAAGGGGTGAAAACTTAAAGGGATTGTTCCTATCACTGATGAACTTGAATTGAGTGCATCAATAACGGCAACTTTAAATATATTTGAAAACAATTCCATCTTACCTATCTCATCTATTACAACAATTTTCCCCTGAGCAATAGCATTTTTTATAGCATCAACACCGATTCTTTCAATACATTCTAAATTTACTCCATACTTTCCAACTTTAAATTTGCTTTTTATGTCTCTGTGCGCCATAATACAACTTCTTCCATCAATGGTTATCAATCTAAATCCTAATCTCATATTATTTTTTCTAATCTCCTCTGTAAAAAATCCTCCAAATATATCTCTTTTATATTCTAAAATATTTTTTATTATTGTTGTTTTACCAATACCTGGACTACCTGTTAATAGAATAATTTTTTTATTCATCTTTTATGGAACCAGTCTTTCTCCCAGGCACAGATATTAAAACCCTGTAAATCAAATAAAGGGTCTGGATTTACATATTCAACTCTGTTGCAGGAAAAAAATAATATGATAGTTGGGATTAAGAAAATAAAAATATTCGGTATCTTCATAATAACCTCTATTTATTCTTTGATATTAAAGACAACCTTCACTTTTCTAAAAAATCTCTCTCTCTTGTTATCCTGTAGATAAAAAACAAGCGTTGAATCGTTTTCAGCCTTCACCTTCCTTAATCTTAATGATAGTTCCTTTTCAAAGAAATTTTTATCGTTTAATGGGAAAAATGTTCCTATGTATGAAAAATCAGTCTTCCTGTAAACATCAACAAAAAAGAATCCCTTTCTATATAATTTTCTCATCCTGTCCTCATATTTTTTATCCACTATTTTCCAGTGTTTAAGCCAGTATTTTTCAAGGCATATAAATATGTATTTATCAGAGATAGCAATGCCTGCTGCTGGTGTTTTCGCCACTTTAAAAATTTTATTCCTCCCTTTACCAGAAACGATAACAGGTGGTAATTCCCATCCTTTATGTTCTATCCCAAATGTTTTAATGATTTTTCCTGTCAGAACATCGTATGCTTTTAATCTGTCAAAGAAATACTCATAAACAACAAGTAGTGTCCCTTTTATGTTCCATTCAAAATCTGGATATGGAATTGTAAACCTGTCATATCCTAATTTTTTCTTAAATCTTTCATCAGGGTATTCTATCATCTCTCCAAAATTATTTATTTTCTCTTTTTTCTTTATATTTATAAGTGAAAAATAATCAGACATACTTGAAAGTTCCTGTGAAATTATCAATTCATCATTCAAAAATTTAAAATAAATATCTTTCCCTAAAAAACATATATCTTTTATTCCATCACCATACCTTTTCAAAATACCATTTATAATGAAATAAAGATACCCATCTTTTTCATTTACACTGAAGATATACCCATCCTTATGGAAAAATATTGTATCTATCTTTCCAGAAAAAATATCAAGCCTAACAAGTGGTTTTGAAAGTCCATAAATATAAATATAATTCCCTGCTCCTTCAACAATATTACCCACATATTCATTTATTTCAATCTCAATGCTCTCTGTTGAAACAACATTTATTTTACTTTTTTCAACACTGCATCCATAAAAAATAAACAAAAGAAATATGAAGATTTTATTTCTCATATCTCCTCCTTTTATAATAATCTATCACATCAAATATTGTCCAGGGTTTTGCATCTTCCATACTGAATCCCAAAATATTCAAATATTCATTAATCTTTCCAGTATCTTCGGATTCAATCTCAATGAAATCAGGGATAAACGAATAATCATCTAAATGCCTTTCAAGTTCAATCCTTACACCATCAATCTCGTAACTTTTTCTGAACTTTTTAACCTTTTCAAATATTTTGAGTCCTATTGAAAGAAGTATTAACTCTGTTTTTTTTAAATCATCAACCTCAACCTCAATCTCCTCCATTTCCTTTATTCCTTGAGAATTTAAACTTTTTTTGAAACATAAATATGTCTTTTCTCCATATTTTCTCAATCTCAGAACACCTTTATTCTTCAGAATTGAATTATCGTAAAAATCAAAAAATTCAGTTATTACTTCACCTTCAAACACCTTTTTCCCACCTTTTGAAACAATCTTCTTCTCAATCTCTTCAAGATCCACCTCAAGAACTTTTATCTCTCTCTCTTTCATCTTACCTCCTCTATTATTCCACCACCTATAACATAATCATCCTTGAATAAGACAAGTGATTGACCTGGTGTTAAAGCCCATTGTGGTTTTTCGAATTCAACCTCTACCCTATCCCCTATTCTCCTGCAAGTTGCCTTTGAGAACTCAGATTTGTACCTTGATTTTGCGAGGAATGAATCTTCTATATCAAAAGGAGATATAATGTTAATATCTCTTATTATAGCGTGCTTTTTGAAACCTTCTTTCCTTTCTCCAACATATATTGCATTCTCCTCAGGAGAAATCTTTATAACATAAAGTGGTTTTTTATAAGATATTCCAATGCCCTTTCTCTGTCCATAAGTATAATTTGAAATGCCTTTATGCTCTCCTATCACCTTACCATCTTTGATAATTGGACCTGGTTTATCTTTTAAAATCCCTTTCAAAAATTCTCTATAATCCATTTCAGGAAGGAAACAAACATCCTGACTTTTTTTTCTATTTGCAGTAGGAAGACCTAATCTTTTTGCAATCTCCCTTATTTTCTCCTTTGTATAATTTCCGCAGGGGAATAAGATATATTTTAACTGCTCCTGTTTCAATCTATACAGGAAATAAGATTGCTCATTCTTATCAATCCCTCTTTTAAGATAAAATATACCGTCCTTCTCTTCAATAATAGCATAATGTCCTGTTGCTATGTAATCAAATCCTCTTCTTTTTGCTTCTTCCATCAATAATCCAAATTTTATGCTCTCATTACAAATAACACAAGGATTAGGTGTTCTACCAGATCTATATTCTTCAATGAAATTTTTAATTATTATCTCTTCATACTCTTTTTCAAAATTCAGAACATTATGTTTTATACCCAAAATATCGCAGGATTTTTTTGCAAATTCTATGTCTTCTCTATCCACTCCTCTAAACAACATCGTTACACCTTCAATATCAAATCCCTTTTCCTTTAAAAGATAACAGGCGGTTGATGAATCAACTCCACCACTCATTCCTACAAGAACTCTCATATTATTATAATAAAACGAATTTAAAAAAAATCAACTTTTAATTGCTTAAGGTATTGACAATTTTCTTATTTTTTATATTTATATTATTGATGAATATGCTAATAAATTGGTATAATTTAAAAAATCCTTTGAATTTTTTAAATATATTTGGTAATGATAATCCAGTTGATTGTGAGATAGGTTTTGGAGAAGGTGATTTTCTTTTAAAAAAATGTAAGAATGAACCTGAAAGAAATTTTATAGGTATTGAGTATTCAAAGGTTTGCACAAGGAAGGCATTAAAGAAGATAAATAATTATAATTTAAATAATATCAGGTTAATTTTACTTGATGCTGAATCAGCATTTGATATGTTAATACCAGAAATTTCTCTTGATAATATATATATAAATTTCCCAGATCCCTGGCCTAAAAATAAACATGAAAAAAGAAGATTGCTTGACAGAGATTTCAGCATACTCACTTCTTCAAGATTAAAAGATAATGGGAAAGTTCATATTTTAACAGACCATACATTCTACAGGGATTTCATACTGGAAGAGATGTCATATTATGGTGTTTTGAGACCATTGTTTAATAATGGATATAAAGAAAAAACTGATGATACAATTTTAACAAAGTACGAGAAGAAATGGAGGTCCGAAGGAAGAAAGATCTATTATATAGTTTTACAAAAGGTTATACAT
>Ga0078972_1013407_pt1 | contig 13542 bp, 12 predicted proteins | sample YelNatPaOPGAMG01_FD_67568 | JGI IMG/M metagenome (GOLD analysis project Ga0078972, IMG submission 67568) | Hot spring thermophilic microbial communities from Obsidian Pool, Yellowstone National Park, USA - OP-RAMG-01 (SPADES assembly) (version 2) | ecosystem: Environmental > Aquatic > Thermal...
CTACTTTTTAATTCTTATCCACCTGCTTATTTTTCTTTTGTTCTATTTATTTTTTTGCTCCATCTTTTTTCGAAGTATTCAGGTTTGAGAGTAAAAGATTTTGACTTACCTATATTGATATCTCTTATTTTTGTTGTTCCCCTTTCTTTGTTTTATGAAACTTTTAAGATCTCCCTTGCGGTTTCTAAAGAATTTGGCTTCAGTCTTAGTAGATTTATTTCAAATATATTGAACTTGTTTAATTTTCTACTTAATTATGAATACTTCTTTTTGTTTTTGTTTTCCGAATTATTTTTATTTTTCTATCTATTTAAGTTTGTTAGGGAGAAGAGGAAATTGAATTCTCAATTCTTTTTATCTATTTTTGTTAATCTTTTTGTTGTGGTTTATGTTTTATTAAATGCTACTATTCCTTATTTTTTTGAGAGGTACTTTATTAGTATTCTACCTCTTTTGTTTGCTGTTATGATTTTGAATATTTTTATTGTGTCTGGTTTACTAATTAGAAGGACGGCGAAAGAGTCGTTTTTATTTTTTTCTCTTTTGGTAGCTATCTTGAATTCTGTTGTCAAAATAGACCAAGTAAAGGGTAGACTTTATGAGATTACTCACGAATACAAGGGAGTTATGGATTTTGTTATTCCATTTATTAGAAATAATTTTATTGAAACCGAAAATTTGGTGATAGCTACTAACTATGAAGAGCCTGTCTATATGTACTATTTAGGATCCCGAGTTGTGGTCGGTTATCGTCAGTCGGAAGATCCAGCTCAATTTTCTACTTTGTCTCCTGATGTTATTATAATAAGGAAAAGAAGGCCAAATAATCTTCTAATACTCGAGGGTATGTTAAAAAAAGGTGAATATAGAAGTGTAGATTTTCCAGTTTATGATTATCATTTCAACAACATACCTGAACTTTCTCTAGCTTTTCCTCATTTGTTTAATACAAAATTTGCATCCGAACGCGGAGACCGCCTGGAAATTTATGTCAAAAGATGAATAAAAATATTTTTTTTATTATCAGTATTTTTTTGTTTTTACTTTTACTCCGTTGGAATTCTTTTGAGATGCCTTTTGAAAGAGATGAGGGTGAATATGCTTATTCAGCTTGGATTTTAAGGCAGGGAATAATGCCTTATGAAAATTCTTTTTTGCAAAAGCCTCCAATGATTATTTATACCTATTTTTTGGCTCAATTAATGGGAGGGAATTCTCTTTGGGCGCCTCGTTTGCTTGCTTTTATTTCTGTTTTTTTGACAGCTTTAATTTTGGGTTTTGTGGTTTTCAAGAAGTATAATTCTAATTTGGGTTGGATGGTTTCTTTTCTTTCCGTTTTGACTTTAAGTTTTCCTCATTTCACCGCTCTTGCTGCCAATACTGAGATCTTTATGATTCTATTTTTAGTGGCGTCATTTGGACTTTATTTTTACTATAGAAATAAGGCTTCTTTCCTAATATGGTTTGTTTCTGGCATATTTTCTTCTTTATCTATTCTTTATAAGCCAATTGCTTTTTTTCCACTTTTCTTTTTGCATCTTTTTTGGACTTATGAAATTTTTAAGAGTAAGGCGGGTCTGAAAGTTGTTTTCAGGACGTTTTTTGGCTTTTTATTGGGATTTTTGTCTTCAACTTTTTTTGTACTTTTGCTGTTTTTGATATCTGGCAAAATCATCTATCTTCTTGAAAGCGTTTGGCAATTTAATCTTTACTATTCTCAAGTTTGGAATTCTTATGGCCTTTCTGGTTTTTATCTTCAGATGGGAAAGTTAGTGCGTGTTTGGTGGATTCTCTTTGTTTTTCTTTTACTTTTTCTATTCTCGAAAAATAAGGACAAAAGACTAATTTTTGGACTCTTATTATTTTCTTTAGTGGCAACATCGAGAACGACAATTGGGCATTATTATCTTATCTTAATGCCTTTTTTGTCTTTAGCAGTTTCTTTTGCTCTTTGGGATTTTTATTTATTGATTAGAAGAAGCATTAAGTTGTCTTTTTGGTATATTTTTTTAGCACTTTTGTTTTTTTTAATTTATCCGTTGAGAATGCAAATTGGTCTAACACCGGATGAATTAGGAATTTGGATTTATGGTCTGGAAAATCCCTTTAATGAATCAAAGCTTGTGGCTCAAAAAGTTGTTGAGAATTCCAATTATTCCGATAAAATTTTTGTAGCCGGTAGTGAACCCCAGATTTATTTTTATTCTCAAAGATTATCACCAACTAGGTTTATTATTACCTATCCTTTAAACATTTATTCGCCTAAAAGAGAAATTTATCAGACTGAAGTGGTTAAAGATCTAAGTAGAAATAAACCTAGGATCATAGTTTATTCAAATAAAGAGGCGAGTGGGCTTTGGGAAAAGGATTCGCCAAAAATATTTTTGGATTACATAAAAGATCTAATTAGTAAAGATTATTATCTTGTAGGAGCTGTCTTTTGGGGGAACAGTGGTCCTGTATGGGTTGATAAAGTAGCAGAAGATCAACTAAAACAAGCTAGTCTGTTATTATATAGATTGAAAGATGAATAAAGTTAAAAATTTTGAATTTTCCAAGATTTTCCTTGAGGGTAAAAGACCTTATCTTTGGATTTTAGGCCTAGGTTTTTTCGTTTATGTAAGAAGTCTTTCTTTCGGTTTTACCTATTTTGACGATAATGTTCTGATTCTTGATAATCTCTTTTTCTTGAAAGATATAAATAACTTTTTCAAAGCTTTTACAATTGAGGTCTTCCATGTACTGCATTCATCAGCTGCTTATTATCGCCCACTTTTGACCATTTCTTATATGTTTGATGCTCTAATTTCTGGAAATAATCCCTTCTTTTATCATTTGACAAATGTATTAATTCATCTTTCAACTTCAATTTTTGTCTTTATCTTTCTTAATAAATTAAAAATTAAAAGGGAGCTTTCTTTTTTATGGGCTGTTGTTTTTGCTATTCACCCCGTCTTGGTTCAGGCGGTTGTTTGGCTTCCTGGTAGAAACGATTCTCTTTTGGCTTTTTTTGTTTTGCCGTCCTTTATTTTCTTGATTAGTTTTTTTGAAAAAAGAAAAAGTTACTATCTATGGCTTTATTTTCTATTTTTTGCTTTGGCTTTATTTACCAAAGAGTCTTCTATATTTATCCCGGTTTTGGTTTTATTCTATGGCTTATTACTTTCTGATAAGAGGAATCTTTTTGTTAATATTTTGCCTATTTTGTTTTTGGGGTGGATAGTTATATTTAGTGTCTGGTTTTATTTAAGAAGCATAGCTCTTTTGTCAAGTCCTGTTCCTTACTCAATTTTGGGTTCTATCAAGAGTATTCTTGACAATCTTGAAGCTGTAATTCTTTATATTGGGAAAGTTATTTTGCCTTTCAATCTTTCTGTTTTGCCCACCTTGCAAGATTCAACTTTGGTTTATGGTTTTATTTCTCTTGTTTTAATCTTGGTTTTATTTATTTTCTCAAAGAAGAAAAATTACTCTTTAATTACTTTTGGCTTATTGTGGTTTTTGATTTTTCTTTTACCTTCTTTTATTAGACCTTCCGGTTATGTGCCTGATTTTTTGGAACATAGAATTTATTTGCCTTTAGTTGGTATTTTTGTGATTTTCTCCAGTCTTTCATTTTTTGAAGAGATTGATTTTAGTAAGCCATTAGTGAACTTCGTTTTTGTTTTGATTATTGTTATCTTTTCAATTCTAAATATCTGGCATAGCAACAAATTTAAAGACAAGATTTCTTTCTGGACTTCAGCAGTTAAAACTTCTCCTTCTCATCCTTTGGCTCATAAGAATCTTGGGGCAATGTATTATCTTGACCATGAGTACGACAAAGCGAAGCAAGAATTCCTTAAGGCGGTGGAAATCAATTTTGAAGAGCCTATGATTCACAACAATCTTGGCTTAATCTATATGAGAGAGAACAATTTTGATAAAGCTAAAGAAGAGTTTGAGCTTGAGCTTAAAATCAATCCCAATTATGATAACGCTCTTTTTAATTTAGGCCTTTTGTATTGGGACCAAAATGAGAAGCAAAAAGCAGCTGAGATGTGGCTTAAGACTGTTTTAATTAACCCTGATCACAAAGACGCCCTTAAGGGTTTAGCTGTTTATTATGGCGAGATTGGCGATCGGGAAAAAGCTGACTATTATCTTTATCAGGCCAAACTCAGAGGAGCTGAATTTTGACTAGATGAAAACTAGAAATAATTATTTTTATTTTTTGCTATTTTCTCTCTTTTTTTTGAGTTTAATTTTAGCTTTTAGTATTTTTAAGAACCTGCAATACGGAATTCTTTGGAATGATGAAGCAGAGACGGCAATGTATGGAAAAAGCATAATAGCTTATGGTTATCCAAAGGTCCATTTCGGAAAAAATGTTTTGAATGTTTCAGAAACAAAGGATTTGTCTATTGGGATAAAGAAAGGAAGCGATGCTTGGATTTATATTTCATCTTGGGGTGATTATTATTTTGCTACCCCTTTTGTTTTTTTAGCAGATAGGTTTTCTGATCCCTATGTTAAAACTTTTATTTTACGTTTCCCCTTTGCTTTTTTGGGGTATATTGGAATATTAGTTTTTGCTTTTGCTGGTAGTCTGTTTTTCAAAGAAAAAGAAAAGAAGATTTTATTTGTTGACATTTTTATTTTTTTTGAGATTTTATCAATACCACTTGTTTTGCATCTGCGTGAGATGAGACATTATTCTCTTACAATCTTTTTGATCTCTTTGATGTTTTTGTTAAATGTTAAAAAATTGGTGGCTAAAGATTTTAATAACCTATTTTTTCAAATCAGCCTATTTTTTTTACTTTTGATTTTAATGAATGTCTATCTTCCCGCTTTTCTATCTTCTTATATTTTTCTCTTTTTGATTTTTATTTTGGAACTTGTTAGGGGTAAGAATTTTCGTAATATCTTTTTAAAGAATTTATACCTGTTTTCTATTTTGATCCCTTTGGTTTTTTATCTATCCTTTTTTGAATTTTTTAAAATTTCATCTGCCGTCTCAAATAATTTTTCTTATAATTTTGGCCAGTTCATATTAAATTTAAAGATGGCGGCTCTTTTTTTTGCGAAGTCGGAATATCTTCCCGTTAGTTTTTCCTTGTTAATTTTATTATTTTTTATGATTATTAAAAAGAAGATTTCTTTGACAAACAATTTAGTCTTGGGTATTTTATTCATTTTTCTGTATATCTTGATATCGTTATTTGTGGTCTCAAGAATTCCTTATTTTTTTGAGAGGTATTATATTTTCCTTCAACCATTTTTTATTATGTTTCTTGTTTTGTCTATTTTTGTAATATTTGATTTTTTAGTTAAATCTAGATTATCCTCTGCTAAATGGGGATTTTTATACTTGATCTTTACCTTTCTTATCTTTAATTCTGTTTTTAAAATAGACCATATTAAGGGCCACATTTATGAGCTTTTCCATCCTTTTCAAGGTACAATGGATCATCTTGTCTCTTATATATCAAGAAGATACTCCGATCCTTCAAAGCTTGTAATAGCTACGAATTATGAAGAGTACGTTTTGATGTATTATCTGAATGCAAAAGTTGTAGTTGGTTATGTAGGGAATAATTTAGAGAGTGATTTAAAAGAGACTCCTGATATAATTGTAATTAGAAAAAACAGGCCAAATTTTGTAAAAGAGCTTGGAAGTTACTTTTCAAAAGCTAATTATGAGAAGGTGGTGCTAGATGTCTATGATTATCCTGTTAATAATATTCCTGAGAACACTCTTATCTTAAGACATCTTTATAAGCCAATTAAACCAAGTGACGATTCTGAAAGATTGACCATTTTTGTTCGCAGGATATGAAGCTTAAAGAAAAAATTTTAGTTTTAATCCCTACTTATAATGAGTTTGAAAATATAACAACTCTTATTCGGGAAATAGAAAGACTTAGAATCCCTGATTTAGACATTTTGGTGGTGGATGATGGTTCTGATGATGGTACGATAGACTCTCTTAAAAGACTTTGCTTGTCTTATGATAATCTTTTTGTTCTTGAAAGGGGAAGCAAGAAGGGAATAGGGAGTGCACATCTTGATGGCATAAATTGGGCTTATCAGAAAGGATACAACAGACTTATTACTATGGATGCTGATTTGACACACTCTCCTTCTTATTTTAAGGATTTGATTAAGGCTTCAGAAAAATATGATTTAGTTGTTGCCTCGCGTCATCTTTTGAAAAATAGTATGATTGGGTGGAGTCTGAAAAGGAAAGTTATTACTTTTCTGAACCATCTTTTGGTTAGACTGGCTCTCGGTCTAAAGGTTGACACCTCTAATTCTTTTCGGATATATCGTCTTGATAGAATCTCAAAGAGGCTTTTTGAACCTATTTCATCTAATAGTTATTCATTTTTCTTTGAGAGCCTTAAAATTTTAGAGATGAATGGGGTAATTATAGGAGAGGTGCCAGTTGTTATGATTGAAAGGAGAAAAGGGAGTAGTAAACTAAAATCATCTGATTTTTTTAAGCATTTTTTAGTTATGGCAAGGCTCATTTTCAAGACTTATTTTTTTAGAGATAGTTTGCTTGTTAGATGAAAAGAAATTACCAGAGAGAATGGGAGATTTATTGGAGCCACACAAAAAGGCGTTTTTTTTACGATGTTGTTGCTTGGTTCTACAGGAGATTTCTAATTTCAAAACTTGAAGCATATTTCCTCAAAAAATATTTTTCAAAAGGGGCTTCTCTTTTACATGCGGGTTGTGGTGGTGGGGAGACAGATCGGCTTGTGAGAGATTATTTTGATATTACTGCTGTTGATTTTTCTAGGAAAGCTCTTGTAAGTTATCGAAAAGTAAACCCAAATGCAAGAGAGCTCGTGTTAGCCGACATCACTAAAAAGCTTCCTTTTAGTAGCAATTATTTTGATGGTGTTTATAATCTTGGAGTCTTAGAACATTATTCTGAAGATGATATATTAAAGATATTAAAGGAATTTAGAAGGGTCTTAAAAAAAGATGGTAAGATAATTATTTTTTGGCCTCCGGAATTTGGATCAAGTGTCTTATTTTTTAAGATACTTCATCGATTTGTTTCTTTGATTCTTCCCAGGAGAAAAGTTAGCTTTCACCCCACAGAATTAACTAGAATAAGATCGAAAGAACATGTTGAGAAAATTTTGAAGCTTTCAGGATTTAAACTTTTAGAATTCTATTTTGGAATTAGAGATTTTTTTACTTATTGTGTGATTGTAGGTAAGAAAAGTTAGTTTGGAAATATTTCCATTTTTGGTAATGGAAATATAAATTTTCCACCTCTTTTGATAAAATCTTTCTCTCTTTCTATAAATTCCTTCTTGAAGTACCATGGCAAAGCTAGAAAGTAATCAGGTTTTTCTTTTCTGGCTTGTTCTTCAGAGATAATTGGGATATTGGTATTGCTTATCTTTTTACCCCACTTGAAAGGGTTTTTGTCAACAGCTGCACTAATTAAGTTGTTATCCAATTTTAGGAAGCTTATTATTGTGTTGCCCCGAGTTGAGGCTCCATAAATGTATATTTTTTTGCCTTTTTCTCTTTCTTTCTCAAGAAAATTTTTAAGTTTTTTTAGATTCTTGCTTGTTCTGCTGGCAAATTTTTGGTAGGTTCTGATTTTTAAGAGTTTTCCTTCCTTTTTGATTATATTTTCTACATGTTCAATTCTATCTTTTTTATGGCCTATTCTACTATCTTTCTTTCTTATGAATGTTCTGAAACTACCGCCATTTATATCATTGAATTGTATATCAAAGGTTTCTAAGCTGTTTTTGTCGAGGATATATTTTAGTGAGCTAAATGAATAATAATTCAGATGTTCGTGAACGATATTGTCTATAGCATTGTTTTTTATCATTTTGACAAGATAGTTTTGTTGTATTACTAATATTCCGTTTTTATCTAAGCATTCATAGACGTCTCTAATGAATTTGTTTGGATCATCAATGTCATAAAACATTGCTATTGCAGTTATAACTTTGGCTTTTTGCTTTGCACTTTTGAGAAAAGGCTCTTTTGAAAAAAAATCTTTTACTAAAGTTGTGTTTTTTGCACCATACTTTTTTAGCTTTTCTTTAGCTATTTTTAGTACATTGCCAGATGGATCGAAGCCGAATCTATGGATATTCCTGGCTTTGTAGAAATCAAGTAGTGTTCCGTCGTTACAGCCGATATCCAAGACAATATCTCCACTTTTTAGTTTTATGATTCTTTCTATTTCTTTCACTATATCTTTTATTTCTTCGGTCATAGATTTATTCATTCCAGATTGATAACCGTAGTTGTCATTCCAGAGAAGGTGCGGATTAGTTGTTTGTTTAAGCTGCAGTAGTTTGCAATTTTTACAGAGGACAAGATCTAATGGTATTTTTATATTTTGTCTTTTGCCCGAATAATCGGGAAGATTAGTAGGCCCTAACGATATTACTTTTATTAGTCTCTTTGATTTGCAACTTCTACATCTTTTAATGTTTTTATAATATTTTTTATTCATACCTTATTGCCTCAATTGGTGGTAGTTTTGCTGCGCGGCGGGCGGGGAAAACACCAAAGAAAATTCCAATTGTGGATGAAACGCTTAGAGTGATAACAACTGAAAGAAGATTAATAGATAAAGGGAAAAATGGCCTTACTAAAATTACGATGATAGTTGCGAGAAGAAGACCTAAAAATCCTCCTAGAGCTGAAAGTAAAACTGCTTCTGCCATAAATTGAACTAGAATATCTTTTTCTGTTGCTCCAATTGCTCGCCTTATGCCTATCTCTTTGGTGCGTTCGGTGACAGAAGCATACATTATGTTCATAATACCAACCCCTCCCACAAGAAGCGATATTGAGCCGATAGCAACAAGGACCGAATTTAGGATATTGAAAATTTGATTGATAGTTGAAAGTATTTCAGTCTGTTCGGCAACTGAAAAATCATCCTCCTTATATCTTTTAAGGAGAACTTCTTTTACTTTTTTCTTAGCTACTTCTACATCTTTTTCGGATTCAACACCTAAATTTATTGCCCAGAAGGTCTTGTCGGGATTTATCCCTCCGTAGGTTGATTTATAAGGCAGGACAACACCTAAATCTTCTTCGTTGTTGCCACTCTTTTCGATAACTCCTATTACTTCAAACCTTTGTTTGTCAAACCTGATAGTTTTGCCGACTGCGTTATCGGGATTATCAAACAGTTTTTCTGCTATTGTATAGCCAAGAACAGCCACTTTAGCTTTAGACTGATCTTCGGAGGCATTAAACTGTTGACCTCGTATAACTTTTACATTTCTTAATTTGAAGAAGTCTTCACTCACTCCTCTTATATAGGCAAACTCTTTTTTGCCATTGGCTTCAACTCTTGATGTTTTAAAAAAAACGGGAACAACATATTTTAACTCAGGTATCCTTTCAAGTTCTCTGATATCTTTCTCATCAAATTTGGCTCCTCCTCCTACTAGTCCTGCTCCAAAACCACCTCCGCCACCAAAGCCGCTTCCTGGAAGAACAGTAATTAAGTTTGCCCCCAAGCTTTCAAATTGTTCTCTGATGTAATTTTTAATACCAAGACCAAGGGCAATGAGCATCACAACCGCCAGGACTCCAATGGTGATACCTAAGGAAGTCAAAAGAGTCCTTACCTTATTGCGCTTAAAGTCAGAAATTGCTGCTTGAATAATGTCTTTATATCCGTTTAATGCTGCCATATTAGAGATATTTTTTGACTATTTTGCCATCCTTGATAAAAATTTTTCTTTTAGTTCTATCAGCAACTGTTTTTTCATGGGTTACTATTACTACAGTTACACCCAAGTCTTTATTTAGCTCTTTCAAAAGATCTAAAATTTCATCTCCCGTTTTTGAATCAAGGTTGCCTGTTGGTTCGTCAGCAAGAATCAGTTTGGGTTTCAAGATCAATGCCCTTGCAATTGCCACTCTTTGTTGTTGTCCGCCTGAGATTTTGTTAGGGAAAAAATCTCGTCTTTGGTAAATATTAAACCTTTTCATTAACTCTTCAGCTCTTTTTTCAGGATCAAAGTCTATTTTTGTTTTTGCATATTTAACAGGTAGAAGGATGTTTTCTTTAACTGTGTAGCGATTTATTAGATTGAAGGATTGGAAAACAAAGCCGATATATCTGTTTCTTAGATGAGACAATTCTTCGTCTGAAAGTTTAGATACATCTTGACCGTCAATAATTATTTTGCCTCTTGTCGGCTTCTCCAAGAGTCCAATCATATACATTAATGTGGATTTGCCAGAACCTGAAGAACCCAGGATGCCTGTGAATTCTCCGTCTTTTATTTCAAGATCTACATCACAAACTGCTTTTACCTCTTCGTCTCCAAGGTAATAAGTCTTGCAGACATCAACTAGTTTAATCATACAAAATATCGCCTTCTTTGACTCCTTCTTTTATTTCTGTATATTCTTCGCCTTCAAGGCCGGTTTTAATATAAACCTTGTTTTTGATTGAGCCGAGATTAACATACTTTCCCTTTTTGTCAGCTTTAATAAATTGTGATGGGGCGTAAAGAACGTCGTCTCTTTTTTCAAGAGAGAATCTTGCATCTCCTGTCATTCCGATTTTTAAGCTTTTCAAGTCTTCTTCCTGAAGGTTTGTAAAGGATATTTTTACCTTGTAATCCGAGCCTTCTTGAATGTTGATAGGGGTAAGGCTGATAAAACTAATTTTTCCTTTAATTTCTTTTTCAGGAAATGAGTCAAGAATTATCTTCACTTCTTGATCTTCTTTAAGTTTAGTAACCTCATCTTGGCTAGCTGTAACTTCAAAATAAATTGTTTGAGGATTAACAATTTCAATTTGCATTTGGGCAGCGGAAACATTAACTCCCGAGAAAGGGTTGGCAAGGTAGGTCACAAATCCTGAAAAAGGCGCGATTAGAGTTGCATTTTTGAGATTGTACTCGGCAATTTTAAGAGCGTCGTAGGCGTTGTCTTTTGCCACTTCACTTGTGGTTCGGGTTGCTTTTTGAGCAAATGTTTCGCTAGTATCTTTTCCCTTAAGTGAGTCATAAGTTGCCTCAACATTAGCTTCATACATTCTGATGTTATTTAGAGCCTGCTGGTAGGCTGCGTTAAGTGGGGTTTTATCAAGCGAAGCTAAGGCCTGTCCTTTTTTGACAAAATCACCTTCTTTAACTTGTACCCAGATAAGTTTACCTGAAGTAGGGAAGAAAAGCTGAGCGTCTTCTTCAGCTTTTATTTTTCCTGAGAGAATTAAATCACTAGATACAGTTCCTCTTTTAACTGTAAACTTTTCTGCCTCCGCTTCCTTTTTCTTTTGTTGAACTAGATTTGAAATAGTAACAAAGCCAAAAATAATAATCGCCAAAAAGATGGCAATTTTAGTTATTCTTCTTCTTAGAATTTTTGAGGCGCTTTTCTTGATCTTTGAAAATAAACTTAATTTTTTATCCATAAGAGGATATTTTAATCTTTTTTGATGTAAAAATAAAGGCAGGTTATTATTTTAATTTTATTCTACCTAGGTGTCGCTTCAGTACACCCCTGGGGTGTACATTTTGAGTTAAAAAATAAGGCCAAGTGGGTATTGGGTTTGACAGTGTTGATTTGTCAATCAATACCCACTTGGGTAAAAGATTAGAATACTTTAGTCAGACCGACTAAGTACTGAATTTCGGGGTAGAATGAAAATTCGCTTGCTTTTAGTAAGTTTTCTCTCTTTTCACCATTCCATCTGGCAAGAGCTAGATCTTCTAGCCTTTTGCTTGGGCATCCTGGAGTCGGTCTTGGCCATCTGATCCCGTTGCGATCTTGTAATAGCTTGATCAAAAGTTTTTTTTCGTCTTCGCTGAGACGAACTATTTTTTTTATTTTCGTCTCGACCTGTAATGACAGGAACCCTTCGTAACAAAAATCTAATATGTTTTGTATGGTTATGCTGTAACTCTTACACATGCTGTCTGACCATTGTCGGATCAACATTTCCCCTATTAGTTTTTGTCGAGTCAACATTTTCCTCTCCTTATAGAAAAAAGATTTGAACGTGCGAATGGGTATAATTCTACCTCTTTTTTGATTCGGATGCAATTTTTTTGATTTATTGATTTAGCGCTTTTTTTGATATAGATTAAGCTTATGTTTTTACTTATTGATAAGCCTTGTGGAATAACTTCTCATGATGTTGTCGATAGGGTAAGGAAAATTACAGGGGAAAGGCGAGTTGGTCACGCTGGTACTCTTGATCCTTTTGCAAGCGGCCTTTTGATTTTAGGAGTTGGAAGAGATTCTACTTCAAAACTTTCTTATTTTTTAGGTCTTGATAAAAAATATGAGGCGGAAATTACTTTGGGTGAGGAAAGAACAACAGATGATATAACAGGAGAAACAAGGCAAGATGGATTAAGAAGTAATAGAGTACCTTCTGAAGGAGAAGTTCTGGAAGTTATTAAAAGTTTTAAAGGGGAAAAGGAGCAAACGCCCCCATTTTTTTCTGCAATCAAAATTAAGGGCAAAAAATCCTACGAGATGGCAAGAAAAGGGAGGTTTTTAAGCCTCAAGCCAAGAAAAATAACGGTTTATTCAATTAAAGTGATTGATTATTCTTATCCAAAAATAAAAATAATTTGTAAAGTTTCATCTGGCACTTATATTCGCGCTCTTGCGCGTGATATTGGCAGGAAACTTGAGACAGGAGCTTTTCTTTCTTCATTAAGACGCCTCTTGATAGGCGATTTTAAAGTGGAAAATTCGGTTCCGCTTGAGAAGTTAAATTCCGATAATTGGCAAAAATTTTGCTTTAGATTTATGATATATTAGTTTTATGAATTATTTCCAAGCTTTAGTATTAGGTGTTGTTCAGGGATTGACAGAATTTTTGCCTGTTTCCTCATCGGCTCATCTTGTTTTAATTCAGTCTTTGTTTCCTTCATTCTACCAACCCGGAGTTCTTTTTGATGTCATACTTCATCTTGGGACTTTATTCGCTATTCTTTTTTATTTTAGAAAAGATTTTTTTAAGCTTTCCTTTTCTTATTTGAAATTTATTGTCATAGCAACTATTCCTGCGGTTGCTGTGGGATTTTTATTTTCAGATCAGATAGAGCTTCTTTTTAAGAACATTAGACTGGTTGGTGCGGCTTTGATTTTAAGCTCTATTTTCAATTTTATATCCGACAGAAAACAAAAAGCTTCCTCTTTATTAGATAATAAAAATTCCCTTATTATTGGAGTTTTTCAAGCTTTGGCTATTACTCCCGGTGTTTCTCGTTCGGGTTCTACCATTTTTGCAGGTGTGGTTTCAGGTCTTGATAGAAAGGAAGCAGCTAGATTTTCCTTTTTACTTTCTGTTCCTGCTGTTTTGGGGGCAAATGTCTTGCAGATTTTAAAGTATGGCTTTGATTCTCAAATTAATTTTGGTGTTTATTCTTTAGGTTTTTTGGCAAGCTTTGTGTCTGGATTTTTGGCGATAAGCTTGGCTTTGAAATTTTTACTCTCACGCAATTTTAAAGTTTTTGCTTTTTACTGCCTGATTTTGGCTGTTATTTGTTTTGTGGTTTAAAAAAGTTCTAAAATCTT
>Ga0078972_1013408_pt1 | contig 13541 bp, 10 predicted proteins | sample YelNatPaOPGAMG01_FD_67568 | JGI IMG/M metagenome (GOLD analysis project Ga0078972, IMG submission 67568) | Hot spring thermophilic microbial communities from Obsidian Pool, Yellowstone National Park, USA - OP-RAMG-01 (SPADES assembly) (version 2) | ecosystem: Environmental > Aquatic > Thermal...
TGCTCGGCAGCCGATGATTTGGCCCCGCCGCTTCTCCAGGGTCGCCGCCGGTTGCCAGGTTCTGCTGCAACAACCACAGGCCGATGCCTGCGAGGATGGCGAGATCCGGAAAGAGCAGCGGCGCCAAGGGCGGCGCCCCATACACGAATTGCTCCAAGTATGTGGGAGACGTTCCGCGCAGGTCGGCGGTGACGTGCCAGTATAGACCTAGCAGTCCTACCAGCGCCTGTACCAACAACACGAACCAACATACCCGCACATAGGAACGTGACAACGGCATAAGAAAGGGAATGAGCAAGAAACCCACCGTAAACGCACTGCTGGCTACGGGGATCCACTCCGCAGCATAAAAGAAGCCGTCCTGAGCATGATCAGCTAAACTGAAGACGAAATTGCCGACAAATCCTCCCAGGGCCAAGAGCAACACCCAGTACGGCCACTCCGCTGCATCGGCGTCCACCATGCGGTTCATGATAAGCAGCAAGCCCAAACCGGTGTAGGCGAGAGGAGCGGCGAAAGGTGCGGTATAAACCAGGTTGTGCAAGGTCTGCTCCCGAAAGAACTGACTTTGCAAGTGGAAAAGGACGCCACTCACTCCCAGGAGCACGGCGGCCCAACCGATTGCATGGCCAAGCCAACGCCCCAAGAAAAACGTGGCCGGGTGACGGCGGGCTAACAGGGCCAGCACGAGAAGAGGTGGACAAACAAGGGAGAAGACCAGAGGAGCGTACTCGGCTGGATGGCGAAAGGCGTTTTCCGAGTGCGCCAAATAAATATCCGGGGCCAGCCCAGCTACGTTGGCCAGGACAAAAATTTCCAGCCACCACGAAGGGCCTGCCCCCGAGCTATTTCTTGCGTTCATGTTCTCTCCGCATCCGCCGGGCCATCGCCTCGATTTCTACGGTGTTTTTCACCAGCGGATAAGCGCCGTGCCACTGCACGAAGTCCGCTCCGCCCATGAAGGCGCCATGCTTGGCCGTGATCCCATAATAATGCCACAGATCGAAGTAGAGGAACTCGATCGGATGGGCGAACGGTTTCGGGCCAAGCAAGCCGTCTTTACGCAAGGCATCCAAGATCGTTTGGGCGGCTTGCACCTTTGCATTGGTGCTGACCACCACCTGTTCGGCTTCTTGATAGATGCGGTCCACAAGCGGTTGGGTGTGACAATTGCGGCAGATATCTTTCATGTGGGCCTGAGCCAGGGTATAGTTGGCGCGTTTCTCTGTGATCGGGGCGAACAGATGGTAGGACAGCCGCTCGGACGTGTCATGGGTGACGCCACGGCCGCCCAAACCGCTCATGTGGCAAGTGGCGCAGGTGGGGACGAACATATCGTGCGTGGTGAGTTGTTGGGGAGGGGCGGCAAGATTGAGCAGCGAACGCTGGGCGGCGAACAAGACGCCGTGTTTGGATTCATTGTAAATTTCCAGCTGAGCATGGTCCGCCCCCATATGACATTGGCCGCAAGTGCTCGGCAGGCGGGCGACCTCGACGGAGGCCGTGTGCCGCGTGTGGCAGGCCGTGCAGGTGCCGATCGTGCCGTCGTTGTTGGGCCGGCCGATGCTGTGACAGCGCGCGCACCCTCCCTGACTAAGCGGCCCTCCCTCGAGAGACGTGAGCGGATTGGCCGGCCGCCGGCAAGAGCCAGGATGATACGTCTCACCAATGGCGATCTGCTCAGGCGTAAAATCGCCCGAACCATAGACCCCCGCCCAGGCCGCCGCTGCGTGACGGCTGCGCAGATATTGCTGATAAATCGGCTCATGACAACTGCGGCAATTGCCTGCGGTCAGGTGGGCAGCAATCGTGAAACCGTGATGCTCCTGGCCCTGCTGATTGGCGGCAGGGTGATGACAGTCCAGGCAGTTAATGCCCTTGCGCGCATGGACGCTTAACTCGTATTCATGGACAATAGAGGCTTCTAGATTAGCATGGCACTCGGCGCATTTGCCCGAGGCGCGGACGAAGGCCGCACTCGGTTGCTCGATCACCACGCGCGGCCGATAACGATGGACCATGAAGGCCGCAATTAGCAGAGCTGTGCCGAGGACGACAGCGATAAATACCGCGCGAAAAGACATACCACTTCCTCCACCGCCCAGGGATCGAGTTGGAGTTAGCCAACGCTTCGGCTTCGTTATTTATACCAGACGCGAGTAGTGGTGACACTTTTCCGTCCTTCCCCCACCCCTCCCCCACCAGGGGGGAGGGAGAAAAAAGCCCCCCACCCCACCCCTCCCCCCCAAGGGGGGAGGGAGAGAACAGGCTCACTCCCCCCTGGTGGGGGAGGGGTGGGGTGGGGGGAATTGTGCCCAATTCAACCGTGCCCAGTATAGTGTGGCCTTATCTCGCTAGGGCAATGGCGACCGTACAAAGGGGCCTTGTTTCGGCGTTTTCCAAAGAAATCCGGGTAATACCACAGCAGGGTTGCACGCACTTCTGTTTGCTGTCGTGCAGCCCTGCTACAGCGCTCCCCTTCTTCCGGCATCAGACCGCCTTCACTTCGATGTGCCGTTCCTTGACCTCCGGAAGCTTGGGCAGTCGCACCTCCAAGATGCCGTTGCGATACGTGGCTTCCACATGCTCCGTGTCCACACCTTCGGGCAGATAGATGCTGCGGTCCAACTTGCCCCACAGTTCCTCCTTTTCGCCCTTCTTCTCCTTCCGTTCCGCGTGAACCGTCAGCATGTTGCCGCTGATCTTGACCTCGATCTCCTTGGCCTCGAAGCCGGGCACCACCTCGCGGACAATGAAGGCTTCAGCCGTGTCTTCCATCTCCGCGCCATAGGGAAGGAACCCCTCGGTCTCGGCAAAGAACGGCCACCGACCGAACATTCGGTCAAAGATCGGCGAGAACTCGCGCCGCAACCACTCCATCGGAGGTTCGAACGCCCCAAGCCTCTCTTCCCTCTTCCTCCACGGCATAAGCCCAAACATAGCCCACCTCCTTTCTTCCGGCGGAACTACCACTGAGGAGCACCGCGCTCCTCTTTTTGTTTTTCCCGTTTCTCCACGTCTATTAGAAGGAGGAGCAAGAGACATGCCGTTTCGCAATGTTTTCCCCGGCTAAGGAGTTGTCCAAGAAGCACTGCGTTTGGCCGCGAGTTTTAGGCGAGCGCGAGCGCTCCCCGGACGCGCCCTAAGTGACAGCGCAGAGCGAACTATCTCGGAAGAGACCGTTTCCCTGAGCGGCCCTGTCACAGTGAATGAGCGATACCGCACGTCTGCTTGGGCAGCGTTCCTCGATGCGGTTTTCCTAGTCTGCTACCGACTTTGCACGCTTGAGATCGCGGTTGTATGATGTGAGTAACATAAGGCAGGCTGCGGCGCGGTTTGTTCCGTAGCGCTCGAAGTGCGTCCACGCCATCGAAGACGCTTGGCCGGTCTGCCGGAGTCGCCGACGCCAACGACGTAGTGGTAGGAGCTTTCCGATGACAAGTTCCTTCAACGAGTTTTTCCGAACGGCGACCGGTGGTTGCGATCCATACCCCTATCAGCAGCGGTTCGCCGAAGCCGACCCACTGCCGCATTTGTTGCGCGCCCCAACAGGGGCCGGTAAGACGGCGACCGCCGTTCTCGGTTGGCTTTGGCGATGGCTGTCGCAAAAGCCCGGTACCCCGCGGCGGCTGGTTTACTGTCTGCCGATGCGCGTGCTCGTCGAGCAGTCGGAACGCGCCGCCAAGGGATGGATCAAAAGCTTGTCGCTTGACGTTCCCATCCACGTCCTCATGGGCGGGGTCAATACGGAACAATGGTTTTTGCATCCGGAGAAGCCGGCGGTGCTGATCGGCACGCAGGACATGCTCCTGTCGCGGGCGCTCAATCGCGGCTACGCGGCAAGCCGCTTCCACTGGCCCATCGACTTCGGCTTGCTCAACAACGACTGCCTGTGGGTGTTCGATGAGCCGCAACTGATGGGCAACGGCGTAAGCACGTCGGCCCAACTTGCTGGATTGCGGCAGACGCTGGGCACGTTGGGGCCTTGCCCCTCGGTGTGGATGTCGGCGACCCTTGAGCCAGGTTGGCTGGATACCGTCGATTTCCGCGGCAAATTCTCGGTGGCTGCGCTCGAGTTGGATGCCCCAGACTATGATCCCACTCTCCCGCTGTACAAACGGATGACAGCGGTCAAGACGCTGGCCTCCCTCGGCATAACGGCGACCAAAGACGGAAAAGAAGCGGCGTCGGCCCTTGTGAAAGCGCATGAGAAAGGTACGCAAACGCTCGTCGTACTCAACACCGTCGATCGAGCCAAGGCGGTGTATGCGGCAATTAAGAAAAACAAGGAGGCCCCGAAAGACGTTCTGCTTGTCCATTCGCGGTTCCGCCCGGAAGAACGAGAACGATGGAATGCTCAGCTTCAACAGACAGCGAAGGACCGAATCATCGTCGCAACCCAGGTTGTTGAGGCAGGGGTAGACGTTTCCGCTCGGACGCTGGTAACGGAACTGGCACCGTGGGCGAGCCTGGTGCAGCGCATGGGCCGCTGCAACCGTACCGGCGACGACAGCCCTGGCCGGGTGTTTTGGATCGACGTAGAAGAAAAACTCACGCTGCCGTATTCCGCCGACGAGTTGAACTTTTCTCGCCAACAGTTGATGCAACTGGAAGGGAAGAGCGTTTCTCCCAAAGCTCTCGACGAATTCAAGCGAAGTGCGAACATCACGCTTCCTTTTGAGCATCACCACATTCTTCGGCGCCGCGACTTGCTCGACTTGTTCGATACGACGCCTGACCTTTCCGGCAACGACGTTGACATTCAGCGTTTTGTCCGCGGCGACGATCCGGAGACCGACGTCCCGGTGTTCTGGCGCGACATTCCTGAGGATGGTCCGACAAAGGACGAACCCGCGCCCCATCGCCGCGAGCTTTGCAGCGTGCCCATTGGTCAAGCGCGGGATTTCCTGAAAACATTGGCTGAGAAGAAACGCGGCAGTGGTTACGTCTGGGACCACCTTGAGGAGCAATGGGTGAAGCTCGACCCGAAAAAACTGCGTCCCGGATTAGAGGTTCTGCTGCCTGTATCCGCCGGCGGATACAGCGAAGAGCTCGGCTGGAATCCCGAGGCGATGGCTCCTGTAATCTCGCTTGTCCCATCGGAGGCGCAGTCGGAAGAGGGGACGGGCGATGACCCGCTTTCCGTTGGACCACCGTTGACTATCGAACAGCATACCAACGATGTTTGCGATGAATTGAGAACGATACTCGATTCGCTCGGTGATCTGGGAGACGGGTGGAATGGGTTGCTTGAGCAAGCGGCTCGCTGGCACGACGTAGGCAAGGCGCATCCTGCGTTTCAGCAGGGGATGCGTTCCACCAATCCTGCTCTCGCGGCCGATCAATTGTGGGCGAAATCCGGTGTGAAGACACGGCTCCGCCACGGGCGCAAATTTTTCCGTCACGAATTGGCCTCGGCGCTGGCCTTTCTGCAAATGGGGATGCCGTTCGAGGCCGCCTATCTGATCGCCGCTCATCACGGCAAGGTCCGTTTGGTCATCCGCGCTCTGCCGGGTGAAGAACCGCCTCTGGGAAACGATCGCCTCTTCGCCCTTGGCGTCCATGACGGCGACACGTTGCCAACCGTCTTTCTGGGTGCCGGGCAGACGTGGCACGAAGGCCGTCTCGATTTGTCGCCCATGCGTCTTGGCGGAGAACGGTCGTGGACCGCAAACGCACTGAAACTGTTGGCGCGGCTTGGACCTTTCCAATTAGCGTATCTGGAAACTCTGTTGCGAGCTGCGGACGTGCGTGCAAGCCAAAAGGAGGCCATGAATGCCTGAAATCGTTTTATCTGGCTGCGCCCCGGAACCGCTGATGAGCTATCTGAAGGCACTGGGTGTATTTCGCCTCGTTGCCGAACAGGCCGATCCAGACGCTCACCTGTCATGGGGAGGCGGCGCAGCCCGCCTGCACAGTCTCTTCGACCGCGAGCGGCTGACGGAGTTTTTCCTGGAACGCTATCGTCCCACACCGATCGTTGCCCCGTGGAACGGTGCTAGCGGGTTTTACGGCGGAGGCGCCGAATCACTCAACAGGATAGCTGCATCCACGACGGATCGGCTCGCCTTGTATCGCGAGACCATTGCCGTCCTTCGTACTTTCGTGCCAGAGAACAAGCCAAAAGACGAGCAGAAGGAGCTGCTGCTCGCGCGGTGCCGCTCGGAACTGGCCGACGCAATCGTGCCGTGGCTGGATACCTGTTTCGCGCTGACGGAAGAGGGGCCGAGCTATTTTCCGCTGCTTGGTACGGGCGGCAACGACGGGCGCCTGGACTTCACCAATAATTTCATGCAGCGGTTGGCCGACGTCCTGGCCTTCACCGACGGCGAGAGACCGCCTGTCCAGTCCAAGCACTGGTTGGCGGCCGCGCTGTGGGCGGACACTTTGGTCTCTCTGAGTGAATCGGCGATTGGCCAGTTCGATCCCGGAGGCATCGGCGGGGCCAATGGCATCCAAGGAAAGTTCGAAGCGTCCTCGCGCGTCAACCCCTGGGACTTCGTGTTGATGATCGAGGGATCGCTCCTACTCGCCGGGGCCGTCACCCGGCGGTTGGGGGCGAACACGATGGGCCGAGCCGTGTTTCCCTTCTGCGTTGATTCGCTTGCCGTCGGCTACGGTTCCGCCAGTGCCAATGAGGAAACTACCGATGGTTCGCGGTCGGAATTGTGGCTGCCTTTGTGGACCGAACCGGCGACCTTTGCGGAGGTCAAGCACCTGTTCGCCGAAGGCCGCGCCCAGCTTGGTCGGCGTCAAGCCCGCAACGCCTTGGAGTTCGCGCTGGCGGTGAATCTGCTCGGCGTCAGTCGCGGAGTTAAGGCGTTCTGCCGCTATGGGTTCCTCAAGCGAAACGGCTTGGCATTTTTGGCGGCGCCGCTCGGTCGCATCGAGGCGACCTTCCGTCCCCAAGCTCGGCTCCTCGACGACCCCCCGCTGACGGAATGGACCGATCGTCTTCGCGCCGCTTGCCGTGACAAGGACAAAACGCCAGCCCGTTACCAAACCGCCCTTCGCCAGATTGATCGCAGCATGTTCGCCTTTGCCACGCGGAGCGAACAAGGCAACGATGCCAAGTATCTGCTCGACGTGCTGCGCTCCCTCGGTCGGGCCGAGCGGACGTTGGCGACAGGCTTGGCCTTCTGCAAGGACAAGCACCTTCGTCCTCTTCAAGGGCTCGATCCACAGTGGCTCGAACAGGCGGATGACGGCAGTCCGGAATTCCGTCTCGCTGCCGGCCTTGCCGGGATCAGGGCCGCGAAAAAGGGTGAAGTCGGCCCGCTTCGGGTGTTTCTGGAAGAAGTGGCCGTCACCTCGTTCGTCAACTGGAAACCGGGCAGCACCTCGGCCGTGTGGTCGCAGCAACCGCTGGCCGTCAACTTGGCGGCGGTGTTTCGCCGCCGTCTGATGGACGCCTTCCGATCCGGCCAGGTCGGCGTGCCGTTGGAGTCGCCGCGACCCGTCCGACTGACCGACGTGATCGCTTTCTTCAACGAAGAGACCGACGATGACAAGCTCCACGACCTTTTATGGGGACTGATCGCGGTCAAATCAATGGAAGACGTACAGCCGGAGGCGGACGATGAACTGTGGGCCCCCCTCGAGTTCGCTTTGCCGCGTCTACTCGTTCAGCCCTGCTCCCTTGTGCCCAAGGACGGACGCTGGGGCCTGTCCAACGAAACCAAGCCGAACGTCCTTCCGGACCCCGACGTGTTCCACGTGCTTGCATCCGGTCGCCCGGATGCCGTGGAACAGTGTGTCGATCGCGCAGCCCGGCGGTTGAAATCCGGCGGCTTACTGGTAACGGGCTGCCGCAATCGCTACCGGGCTGGGAAGTCGCTCGGCGTCACGTCGCCCTGTCGTCCCGAGCGTCTGCTCGCCGCCCTGCTGTTGCCGTTGTCCCCGCGCGATCTCGAACGCATCGCCAATGGTGTTCTCTATCCCCCGGAGTTGGAGGAATGACTTATGTCTATCGAATTTGAGCAGCTGAAATCCGAACCACGCATCCTTATCGAAGCGGCGCTCCAGCCTGTCGCCGGCACACGCATCCAACCAACCGGCTTCCCGGACCTCGGCCCAGCTGTCTACGATGCTCCCGATGGCAAGGGAGGCGTCATCCCGACGCTGCTCGTCGAATCCGCCCAATCAATGGCCAACCGTCTCGAAGTCGTTTGCTGGGACGAAGCTGCCGATGACATCGTTCCCGAGCTTAAAGGACTGCCGTTTGTCAAGGTGAAGCTCGCCGGCCTTGGCGATGGCGCCGATACCACATGCAGTCTTCTGGAGTTCCACCGACTGAACTCGCCATACATCATGTCCGGTGTGACGAAAGATGAGACGCCCTTCCATGAAGTGCTCAAAAAAGAACTCGGCATGGCCACGGTAGAAGCTAAAAAAGGCAAGCTCAAGTCTAAAGAAAAAGGGACCGGCGCGGAGGAAGGTGAGGCCACGGACAAGGAACGCGACGATGTGGCCGGAGTGGTCAATCTTCGCAAATTGGCCGCCGTTTGCTTCAAGTACGACCCGAACTCGCTGGTGCATGGCGTGTTCCTGGAAAAGATCGCCGGCCGGTTGCGGCACCCGCGCGCGCTGTCCGCGTTCATCGAGGCCAGCGGCGTTGGCCGGGCCGACAGCGGCGGCGTCAAGTTCGATCGCGTGCTTCCCAAGCCGAGCGTGGCGGGAGTGGATGCGAAAACCGGCTACGGAAACGTTCCTTTCCACCGCACGGAGTTCACGGCCAAGTCCATTACGGCTTTCTTCAGTCTCGATCTTGCCCAGATTCGCGGCTACGGCCTGGGCGATAATGCCACAAACCTGTTGATCGCGTTGGCCCTCTGGAAGGTGCGGCGCTTTCTCGACTCCAACATGCGTTTGCGGACGGCCTGCGAGTTGGAGTTGGCAGAGGGCGAAACGTCGATCCGGCCCAAGCGGCCCGACGGATTTGTCTTACCGTCTACAGCAGAACTGATGCAGGCTGTCGGCGAGCTGATCGCGAAGTGCAAATCTCAATTCGCCGATCCGGCCGTGACTGAACTTACTTGGCACAGCCCCAAGGGTTAAGGAGTAAGCCATGTCTGTAATCATTAAGCTGACGTTTCCTGCGGGTCGCTATCACGCCACGCCGTGGGGCCGGCACGTGAACGAGGGCGTGGTCGAGTGGCCGCCATCGCCGTGGCGGCTGCTGCGGGCGCTCATCGCGGTTTGGAGACGGACCTGCCCAAACTTCTCGGAAACGCAAATTCGCTGCATCCTCGAACCACTCACACAACCACCGCAGTTTCACCTGCCATCCTACCGCATCGCTCACACCCGGCACTACATGCCTTGGGAGAAAAAAGGACCGGCCGATCGGACGCTCGTGTTCGACACCTTTGTCAGCGTCGCTCGCCGTGATCCCCTGTTTATTGGTTGGCCAAATGCTGAACTATCTCCCGACAAGCAGTCCGTGCTGGCCGCGTTGCTTACCAACTTGTCGTCGTTGGGCAGGGCGGAAGGCTGGGTCCATGCCGAGTTGGCAACCGAACAACCAGCCTGGAATTGCACTCCCGCTACAGAAGGCGACCCCAACCCGACGCCCGTACTGTGTCCAGACCCGGCGACTGCTTTCGAGGACAAATACTATCCCTCCCTGGATCCGAAGAAACTGGCGAAGCGAAAAGTGAAGCCGTCCGAATTTCTCTTCGACTGCCCCCGCTGGCACTTGTGCCTGGACACGGAGACGATTCACGCTCAGAAGTGGTCCACCGTGCCCGGAACGAAGTGGGTGAATTACGAGCGGCCCCAAGCCAACCTCAGCCCCATAAGCCCCAAGCGACATCCTAACTCTGGGGGAAAGCGAACCATCGCCCGCTACCTTGTGGACGGACCTGTGCTGCCGCTTGTGACCGAGACGCTGCCCATCGCTGAGCAGGCTCGCCGAGCGCTGCTCGCCAGCTGCAAGTATCTGGCTCGTCGCAATGATCCGGGGCCCCCGGACACCGACATTTGGCGGCTGGCGCCGGCCCTTTCCGGCAAAGACGACGAAGGCCGCCCACGCACCGGACATCAACACGCCTACTTTTTGCCCGCCGATGAGGACGGCGATGGGCGGATCGATCACCTCACTATCTTCGCGCCGATGGGGTTCAACGACCTGGAATGTCACGCCATCAACCGGCTGCGGCGTCTGGAATTCGAGGAAGGGACGCGACTCCAATTGCTCTTGATCGGCCTCGGCAAGGAACAGGACTTTCGCGCTCCGCTTTTGGACCAAGCCACTGTATGGGTGTCGGCGACGCCGTTCGTGGTGACGCGCTATCCCAAGCGACGGGGTGTCAAGCGTGACCGACCCGAAGATTACTCCTCACCGAAAATCTTCGCTTGTCACGTGCTTACTCAGGAGTTGAAGCGTCGGGAACTCCCCGAAATCTTATCGGTAGACGAAGTCCTGATAGGCGCCCACAAACTACGGTCGATTCAGTTCAAGCGCTTCCGGAGCCGGAAACGCAATGACGATGGCGGCCGGCGACCGGCCGGTGGCTTCCGCATCACCTTCGCCCAGCCGGTGCGTGGCCCTCTGTGTCTGGGCCATTCGTGCCATTTTGGGTTGGGTTTATTTTTGCCCGATCGTGTGAACCCCTCGGGGCGCTGACGACGCCAAGCCCGTAGTGGTAGGAGTTTTATTCAGGAATTGCCCATGAAGACAGCAGAAGCATTCCCATCCATTTTCATCCAATTCGGGGGCCCCATTTTTCGCGGAAGGATGGTGGACGTGCGAATCGAAGGTCATCGCGAGCCAGACGTTAACATGGGGCGGCAGCGAGGTCGGCGAGGGTTGGCAGTTGTGTCATGGCGGCTTCTCTCCAGCTAGGGCAACGGGCGATGCGTGTTCCTCGTTGACACTTATGAGTTGGAGATGAAGCGGCCTCCTTCTACGGCAGCTGAGAAAATGGGGATAGGTCCGCCGTTCACCGGGTTGACTTCTGCTGCGGTTTCCAGGAACAATAAGAGCAGCGTGAGGGCGATGGAGTTCGCCTCGAACTGCCGCGTGAAGCGGCGGATGACTCCTGCTGGAAGGCACCCCTTCCGGTAGGCCATCTCGCCCTGCGAAGCCTTCGGGAGCCTTCCCGGAGGTTTTTTCGTTGCGCCCATGTGTTCCCAGAGGAATTCCTCTATGCCGGGGCTAAATGCGTATCAGCGGCAGACCATCCTGTTCGGTTTCCGAGACGTTCACCACCGCCTGGCCAACATGGAGGCCATGCTCGCCCAGAGCCTCATCGACTCCCCCTTCTCCCAGTACGTCAACGATCTCTCGCCGACCGAACGCAAGGTGATCCAGGATTATTTCGGCCGCATCCGCGAAGCCATGCAGACGTTGCTGCACGAGGCCGGCATCTCACTGGAAGTACACCGGACGAGCTTGCGCTGGGCCTTGCAGGGCGGCTTGATCTTCCTGGATTCCGCGGTCTCAGAGATCGCGCCAGAACGGCTAACCGGCTACGGTGAGTTGAGCGAGGAAGGGCGCGCGGAAGCCGAACGCATTCAGCATGAGCTGCGCCGTCTGATTGATCGTGCCCTGACCTACCTTCGGCAAGGATTAGGCCGCGATCTCGGACAGCGTCTGGCCCGCCTCGACGCCGCCCCGGCCGATGTGAAGCAACTCCAGGTACTCGATGGCATCATCACGCGGCGCGGGTTGGTGGAATTTCGGCCGCTCTTGGATCAGATCGTGCGGCGGATGGAACAGCCCCGTTTCGAGATCGCCGTCTTCGGCCGGGTCAGCTCCGGCAAGTCGTCGCTGCTCAACCACATTGCTGGCCGCGACGTGATGCCGGTGGGTGTGGTGCCCATCACCGCCGTGCCCGCACGATTGCTGCGCGGGGAACCGGCGCGGGCCGACATCACTTTCGCCGAGTGGCAGCCGAAGACGGTGGCCATCGAGCAACTGCGCGCGTACGCTTCAGAGGAGGGCAATCCGGGCAACCGCAAGCACGTCACCGGCATTGAGGTATTCACACCGTCGCCGCGTCTGCATGAGGGCGTCGTGTGGGTGGACACGCCGGGCATCGGCTCACTGGCCCGTTCGGGCAGCGCGGAGACGTTCGCCTATTTGCCCCGCTGCGATTTGGGTGTCGTCCTGATCGATGCCGCCACCAACCTCAACGACGACGATCTTAACTTGATGCGTTTGCTCGCCGAGGCGGGCATACCCTTCCAGGTGCTCTTGAGCAAGGCCGACCTGCTGACACCGGAACAACGGCAACAAGCAACGGAGTATATCCAGGTGCAAGTCAAGCAGGAACTTGAGCTGGACGTGACCGTTCATCCGGTCAGCATCGTGGGAGAGGAGGAGAAACTGCTGCACCAATGGTTCGAGCAGGAAATGGAGCCGCTCTTGGCACGATCGCGCGCCCTTGTCGAACAATCGCTGCGGCGCAAGATCGCCCACTTGCGCGAGTCGGTAATCGCCACTCTGGAGGCGGCCGCCTCACGGCAGCGTGGCGGCGCTGGAGCAAAGAAGCGTGCGCCAGAGGAAGTTTCGCATGTAAGGCAGCTGCTGGACGAGGCAGACAGGGCCATCCGCGCCGCCCGCGATCGCTGCCGCGATTGGACCATCGAGGAGTCCGCCCTGTTCGACCGTGTCCTCGACAAGGCCGCTCAAGCGCTGGTTTCTTCGTCGTCCCTGCCGAATCACACGGTAATCGCTGATGCGGCCAGGGAAGTATTGGAGCAACGCGGGCAGTTGGCTCGACGGGTGGTGATCGCGCTTCAAGAGGTTCTCGGACGGACGTTGGAAGCGCTACAGCAAGCGGACCCGGCGGTCCAGGCCGACCTCTCCGCCGTCCGCGATCTGATGTTCCGTGGCTTGCCCCCACCGGAGCTTCCCCCGCTGGAGGGGGCATCCGATGTTGCGGCGCCGTGGTGGACTGCCGTGCTGCCGGCCCTCGCTGCGGGGAGCGCGCGGCGTCGGATTGCCGAGTCTATCGGCCCGGCGCTCCGCGAGCAGCTGGAATTGCGCGACCGGCAGATCCAGGCGTGGTTGAAGCAAAGTCTCGCCTCGCTAATCGAATCTTACGAGAACCAAGCCGAAATCTTCAGCACCCGTGCGCAACGCGCGCAGGGCCCCGTCGCCGAAGCGAGCGCCGAAGGAGACGAGGGCGGTCTAGCCGAAGATTTGCAAGAACTGCGCCAGGCCGAAGCAGCTTCCCCGCAGAAGACAGAGGGACCAGCCGCGCGCAATCCGTACCATGAACTGGTCTCGCACCCTGGGAAAGAGGGTCTATGAAACTTCCAGAAACCGCGGCTTCTGGCCGATTTGCTTCAGAGAAACAGATAAACATGAAGAGATATCAAGAAAAAGAAATTGTTCGATCTTTGTTTATCCGTGTTTCTCTACGGCACTCTGTCGCAAATCGCCTCTGCTGCAGCTCATGACCCTGTATATACTGGGCACGGGGAGATTGGACATTTTTTCCCCTTTCCCCCCACCCCGACCCTCCCCCACCAGGGGGGAGGGAGAAGCATTCCCCCCCCACCCCGACCCTCCCCCACCAGGGGGGAGGGAG
>Ga0078972_1013409_pt1 | contig 13541 bp, 12 predicted proteins | sample YelNatPaOPGAMG01_FD_67568 | JGI IMG/M metagenome (GOLD analysis project Ga0078972, IMG submission 67568) | Hot spring thermophilic microbial communities from Obsidian Pool, Yellowstone National Park, USA - OP-RAMG-01 (SPADES assembly) (version 2) | ecosystem: Environmental > Aquatic > Thermal...
AATCGGGGAGCGGCTCTTATCTTTCTGCTCCAGGGATTGATGTTAGGATTTTTTGGTTCCGTGCTGGGCATTCTTATCGGATATGGAATGTCCTATGCCTTCATTCAGACCAGAGGCGGGGTCACATTTGGCCTCAGAATAAACCTGTTTAACCTGATCTCGCCAGTCATAATTGCTATTCTAGCTTCTGCTCTTGCCTCCCTTATCCCGGCCCGTCGCGCTTCGAAACTTTCGCCTATAGAGGTTATTCGCTATGGATGAAATTATCGTTGCCCGAAATTTAACTAAAAAATTTGGCGAGGTAGTCCAGTTTGAAGTTCTCCACGGAATTGACCTCTCCTTTACCCGGCATGAATTTACGGCGGTTATAGGACCCTCTGGTTCTGGGAAGACAACGCTGTTACACATTCTGAGTTTGCTGGAGCCGCCCTCGTCGGGCCAACTCTTTATTAATGGCATTGATTTTTCCAGGGCAGACATCAATGCTTGCGCCCATTACCGGAATCAAAACTTTGGTTTTATTTTTCAATTCCATTACCTTCTGCCTGAGTTTACGGCGCTGGAGAATGTTCTTCTTCCTTACTGGATTGGCGAAGGCAAGCCATCGTCAGAATTAAAAGAAAAGGCCCTGAACCTAATGGAGAAACTCAGAATTAGCCACATAAAAGATAAGTATCCGTATGAAATATCAGGAGGAGAACAACAGCGAGTGGCCATTGCTCGAGCCCTTTTCAAGAATCCGAAGATTGTTTTCGCCGATGAGCCAACAGGAAACTTAGACCGGGAAAATGGATTTCTGGTGCTGGAAATGATGACCCAGATGATCAGAGAAATGGGGGTAACGCTTATCCTGGTGACCCATGATCGAGAAATTGCCATTCGAGCGGATAAAATCATCGAATTAGTCGATGGCCGAATCTGCAAAGCTTTCCGGGTAAAAGACACCGGAATAGAAAAGGCTCTGGAACTTATTGAGGATCGGTCATGCCGAATCGATTAGATTCCTTAAGTCTGATGCGGGCTGCCAGGACGATCTGTTCACATCCAGAAAAATTAATTGAAACTTAACGATTTTATTCATTAAATCTTAATTTTTCTCTCTCATTATAATAAAAGTGAAAGTAGCAGTTTTATTCTTACTCAGTCTATCTGCCATTTATCTAATTATAATTACTGTTCTGACTGCTATTTACAGACCAAAAAGAAAAAGATTCAACCCGCCCGTGAAGCTCATGACTGCCGCTCTCTCTCCTCCTGTCAGCATTTTGAAGCCAGTTAGAGGGCTTGATGATGAGCTGGAAGAAAACCTGGAGTCTTTTTACCGGCTTGATTATCCTTTTTATGAAATTCTTTTCGCTTTGGATAGTTGGAACGACCAGGCCTGTGAAGTAATAAGAAAAGTTGCGGCTAAATACCCGCAAATTCCCACTGTCATTCTGGCTCCGGGGCATGACCCCAACCAAAATCCAAAAATTCATAAACTGAGCAGAATGGAGAGTGAAAGCCGGGGCCGATTGCTCTGGATTACTGACTCCAACGTTCGGGTGGAGCCGAATACCCTCTCCAGACTGGTGGCCGAATATCTTTCAAGCGGAGCCAGTCTTGTCTTTTCTCCGATTTTAGGCACCTCCAGCCGGAGCTTTACCAGTTTGATGGAAAATGCCAGTTTGAATTTTTTTACCTCAGGCAATGTTATAGCTTTATGGAAGCTTTTGGCTAAGCCTGTCGTTGTCGGCAAATCGATGTTGATTGACCGCGTGGCCATCGGAAGTTTTGGCGGCTTTCAGTTTTTTAAAGATAACCTGGCGGAAGATTATCTCATCGGCCAATCTTTTCTGAAAAAAGGCTTTAAGGTCAGGACCAATTTCACCTGGGTCATGAACATCAATCAGCAGGTGACCGTTCAGAGCTTTTTCAAAAGGTTAGCCCGCTGGGCCAAACTTCGTTATCAGCTAAATCGCCCGGTTTACATAATGGAGATTGTCTTGAATCCGATCGTTCTTGCCCTGCTCGAAGCAGCGGCTTTCGGGCCGCTATTCTGGCAGCCCGTTTTGCTTGTTACAGCTCTCAAGATTCTCCTGGAGTACATAAATTTTCTGGCAGTTAATATTAAAGACCGAAGGCGTTTTCTTAACCATCTGCTATTTCCGGCGGCGGTGGTGGTCAAAGATTTTATTTTCCTGGCAGTTTACCTGACGCCGTTTCTCAGTTCGACGGTTGACTGGCGGGGCGGAAAAATAAAGGTTGGAAAGAATTCTTTAATCTGTCCGACACCGGCTTATGAGGGATATTCCTTGCCTTTAAAGTGCTAAAAGGAATCTTTATTTAGCCGCTTTTTTCCTCTGACGTAAGAGTTATGTCAGCCAAAAAACGCTAGTGTACAGGATAAATAAGGCCAGGAAGCACCCGACTTTTTAAGTGTGAGTCGGAAAATAATTGCACCGGTGAGCGAAAAGTCCTCCAGAGTTCCGGACCCAATCCCGGTCCAGCGATTCATTCTGGGGATACAAATTATAATCTATGTCTCTCATTTCCTACCTGAGCTCTGAGCCCTGGAGAGCTCAGCCTCAGCGGCGATGACGCCAAAGGCCGGCCAGTAGGGTAGATCAGCGATTCTGCGGAACATGTCGAAAGCTTTTTCTTTCTCGCCACGGACGAGGAGCCGGCAGGCCAGGCCGTAGCCTATCGTGGCCATATCGAGGTTGGACGCGGCAGCTGCCGCTTCGAGCTCACTCTGGGTCTTCAAGCCCTTGTCGAAGAGCAGGAGGTTGAAATAGGCGATGTTCTCGCCAGGTTCCATGTCCTCCCGGATGCCCTCAAGGACAGATGCAGCCTCCTCGATCTTGTCCTGGCGCATCAAGGTAAGATAAAGCCAGTTGGAGACAGCGATGATGGAAGTGTCATCCTGGGCTACTTCCCGGCAGCGCTGGTAAGCCTCCTGGGCTTTTTCGAACTCTCCTCTCAGGAAATGGGCCAGCCCGAGGTGATACCAGATGTCAAACTCGTCGCTTTTGAGCTCGGCGGCCCGGGTCAGGTCGACTACAGCCTTATCAAACTCGCGGACCGAAATGTAGCGGTGGCCACGGTGGCGGTAGAGAAGGGCGTGGTCCGGGTGAATGGCGATTCCTCTCGTGTAGACGTCGATGGCGTCGTGAAAACGCCAGAGCGCCGACAAAGCTCGGCCATATAAAATTATATTTTCAAGGTCGTCCGGTGAGGCCTCCAGTTTGGCCGCTGCTTCGCGGAGACTGGCTTCGAGCTTCGACAGAGCCTCGCCTCCGGCAGGTGTTCGATAGAGGGGTTTCCCCAGAAGAGAGATGGCCTCGGGCTCTTCCCCGCTCTTTTTTCTGCAGTCGGCTAAGAGAGTCAGAATGACTGCGATAACAAACGCCGAAAACGTCAAAATGTGGGCCGCAGACTTTAGATGTCTTTGCGTCATCGTCATCATCTTCTCCTTTGCTCCCGAGCTCAAATCAAGACCAGCAAGCTAGTTACCCGGAGAACATATCTCCGGGCCATAAGAAGCCGCTGAGGCTTGGCGATAGCTCGGTCACTTTCATGTAATAAAGAAAATATATGAATTTTGTTTTCTGCCGAAGTGGCTGGCTGAGCCTCCTGGCGGAGACATGTATCCCTTTCTTCTTCATAAATGCTAAACCTAAAGACAGTCGCATCGACTCGCTCAAATCATATGATTCCATTTCTTAATTTTTGTTTTTTAAATGATCCTGGCAGTTCTTTCAATTGCTCAATTTATTATCTCTCAAAGCTCCTTTTTCTTGTATCCTTTTGGAATCTCAAAAATTTTGGGATCAATCGTGCTCTCTTTAATATTTTTCAGTTCCCATTTATGGGCGGATAAATTGTATATTTTCGACGGCTTGGCTTTAAAGATTATTCAGCTTGACTTAGAAGGAAATATTATCACCCATTTCAAGCTGGAAGGAGGGCCTTATAGTGATTTTTGCGGGGTAAATGACCGCTGGATTATCTTTATGAAAATGATTTACCCGCCCCTTGAGGACAGGAAGGGGAAGCTATATGATTTATCCTGTTCAATTGAGCTCATTTCCCGTGATGATTCAAAAGAAAGAGAGGCCTTTGTTTTTACTCGAAAAACTTTTTTAGCTCCTATGGCAGCGGCCTCCTGGGATCCCTGGTATTCTCTTTTAAGCCAGGATGGTCGAAGACTTTATGTTTGTCACAGTCGGGAGTATTTAATCGAGGTGTTAGATATCGAGACGGGCAAAATCATTTGCCGGTTTAACCGGGATTTTTCTCGAGTTAAGCACACAGAACAGGTCTGGGAAAAGGATTTTGGCCGCAAATATAACTTCCCGAAAATTAAGTATGAACCTGATATTAGAGGCCTATTCCTGAATGGCCATTTCATCTGGGTTAAAACTGCCGTCAGTGATGAGAAAAAGGGGGACATGTTTGATGTATTTGATGAAAATGGCCGGTTTGTGGATAATTTCTATCTCGGCCTGAAAGGGTCTTTACTGGCGGTTCAGGAAGGCTTTCTTTATCTTCTCGAAAAGGATGAAGCTGAAAATCTATTTATTGCCAAATATAAAATCATCGAATGATAATTGATAATAGAGAATAAGAATATACTTTTTGGTTGTTTTAGTTAAATGCAAGAGGGTGGAGTTAGTTTTGGTGAAAAGATCTTCCTATTCTGCCATAATAAAAGGAGATAAATTTAATAAGAGAGAATAGATTGGCGGTCGAAGAGACGTCAGAATGGGCTGGAAATTTCCAGGCCAGGCTGACAGGCTAAGAAAACTTCATACCAGGAGAACGCCCGGACCTTCCCTCTAAAAAAGGTGGACTTGAAAAGGTGGCCTTAACAAGAAATATTTAGCTCTGACACCTGTGTCCATCAAAACCTGCTTATGAGGGAGGTGCGCCATGGAAAAAGGAGAATTAGTTTTTTAGAAATAGATCTGAGGGGACAGTAAATATGCTTTTATATAGATTTTCTCATGAGTCAAAAGGCAACTGAAATATTCGTCCAGAAAACTGATTTCCTTGTTTTTTTCAAACTGCTTTCAGCAGTTGCTCTTTTTCGGCCTCAAATCAGACGAAAGCCGATTTCTATTGACCGAGACCATCCAATCAATTAATAAATATTCATGATTGAATTTTTTTATAACCTTCCGGTCCTTCTCCAGGCTTTACTGGCCACAATTTTCACCTATCTGATGACAGCCATTGGATCAGCCTCGGTCTTCCTTTTCAAAAGTGTTAGCCGCCGTCTGCTGGACCTCATGCTGGGCTTCGCTGGCGGGGTAATGATAGCCGCCAGTTTCTGGTCGCTCCTTTCCCCGGCCATAGAAATGTCAAGGGCCGGGAAAATGCCCTTCTGGTTTCCTCCGGCCGCCGGTTTTCTGGCCGGAGCTACCCTGCTCTTCATGATTGATCGGATACTCCCTCATTTACATCTTTTTATGCCTGTGGAATTTTCTGAAGGCCTGAAGACTCCGTGGCGCAAAGCTACCCTTCTTTTCCTGGCCATCACCCTTCATAACATACCTGAAGGCCTGGCTGTCGGAGTAGCCATTGGAGCGGCCGCCACAGGAGCTTTTGAAGCTACTCTTAGCGGAGCCCTGATTCTGGCCCTGGGCATCGGGCTGCAAAATCTGCCCGAGGGTCTGGCTATTTCAGGGCCACTTCGCTCTGCCGGACTGAGTCGTTCCCAAAGCTTTTTCTTAGGTCAGCTTTCCGGCCTGGTCGAACCGGTAGCCGGAATGCTTGGAGCTCTGGCAGTAACCAGGTTAATTTCTATTATGCCTTATGCCCTATCTTTTGCTGCCGGAGCGATGATTTTCGTGGTGGTGGAAGAAGTGATACCAGAATCCCAGCAGAGCGGTAAATCAGATTACGCCACCATAGGGGCCATCTCTGGTTTTTTAATCATGATGATTCTGGACCTGGCCTTCAGCTGAACTTAACATTTTCATTTTTAACCCCATATCCTTACCTCCTAGCTGATATTACCCCGATATTTAGGGGATCGCCCCGCCAGATGGCAAGATAACTTCGTCGAGATTTTCTCGTGAGGCAACGAATCAATTTCATATAGAATTTATGTGAGACAGTTCGTCTATTAATTTTCTTATTCTCTACCTTTTGGTTAAAAACGTTTTGTTAACTTAAGTTGATTTTTTATAAAAAGTTTTTTATAAAAAGATGGAAAAAGAATCTACCTGTCTTCTTCGGATAGGGTCGTAAATATATCTTACCTTTTATCAAATTATCAAAGGCAGGGATTTGAGCTTCTACTTGCCGATTCGTTCCACTAAAAATCCTTTGCCGAGAGGATCACGGGGATCAATCACAAACTCGCTTCGACCGGTAATAAAAGCGGAGCCACTCACCTCGGGTATGACAGCTGGATATGGACCGACGCGGGTTTCCCCAACAACTCGGCCGCTGAAAGTACTGCGCCGGCCAAGAATACTCTCAATCACAATTGACTGGCCGGTTTTGATCTCGCCTCGGGCATGATGGATAGCCAGACGAGCAGAGACTCCTGTTCCGGTGGGTGAACGATCAACCTCAGCATGAGCAAAAACGCAGATATTCCGACTGTGATGAGTTGCCTCTTCTGGTTCATCGGTCAGGATGGTTCCATACAAAAAACTGAGGTCTTCCTCAAAGGGATGCTTAATGGGCAGCACTGCATTTACCGCTTTCTTTATGGCCTCACCGGCAGCGACCAGGGCAGCTGTTTGTTCTGGTTCCACGCGCAACCCGACCCGGGCAGCAGGAAGCACTGCGTAAAAGGCACCACCCCAGGCCACGTCGCACATCACCTCACCATAACCCGGCACCTCAATAATCAGGTCCCGAGCGTATAAAAATGATGGTACATTGAGGAACGACACCTTTACCACATGTCCATCATCAAGGTGCGCTGTGGCCCGCACCAGTCCGGCCGGGGTGTCAAGATTTACGGTAGCCTGCTGGCCCTCTACCTTTATTGCACCACACTCGACCAGAACGGTAACCAAGGCAATCACGCCATGCCCGCACATGGTGCTATAGCCCTCATTGTGCATGAACAGCACCCCAAAATCGGCTTCAGGGCTTACAGGAGGAGTAACAACACAACCGTACATGTTATAATGTCCACGTGGCTCCCACATTAAAGCCTGCCGCACATAATCGAAGTGGTCGCGCATAAAACGACGACGTTCTAGCATGGTTGAACCAGGAATTTCGGGCAAACCACCGGTCACGATGCGCAACGGCTCACCCGCGGCATGCGCTTCAATGGTGGTTAGCCTTATCGTATCTGATGGTAATTTGATGCGATCCCATTCAATTTTCATTGGAATTGGCCTCACCAAAAAAATTTTTTCTTCCCTCCCGCGTGAGCGAGCATCTTTAGCCTAATTTTTCCTTCAGCCATTATAAGGAAATAAAATAAGATGTCAAAAGCCCGGATGGCCTCACTTAAAATCTATAAGAAATATACAAACTTGATTCATTGCGTCATGAAAAAATTTACACGTATCAATAATTTTGTATCTGTTCTCAAAGGATGAGGTTAAAGAGCGATGATAGTTATCTTGTTAGCTTCATATGCATTTAACCTGGGGAAACTGAATTAGATATTTTATCTCCGAAAAGATATTTATCAATAGCTGGAAGAGAGTCGCGTGGACTTTAATTTTTACCGCTGAGGTAGGCCAGAGCTTTATCTATAGCTTCATGGTTGCCAACAAGGACAAGGACGTCCCGCCCCTCCAGGCGAAAATCGGCTCCAGGGCCACTATGGGTTTTTTCATTTCTAACCACAGCAATGACTGTTACCCCTGTTTTCCCCCTTAAATCAATTTCACCGAGGGTTCGTCCACCTACCCAGGAATCAGCCGGAATAAGAAAAGTTTCAACCACACCTGCTTCCAAATAATCACAAATTCTTTCTTCAAGCCGCCGCGAGGTGGACTTTGATCCCCTCAAGATTCCATACCCTTCGCTCCGGATTATCTGAACCTGAGTGTTAATGATGTTTCGAGGCAGATGATATTTTTCAAGAACCCTGACAAATATTTCTATGGAGGTTTCAAATTCTTCCGGAATCACGTCATCGGCTCCCAGGGTATAGAGCTCTTCAATTTCCGAAGTAAATCTGGTTCGAACGATGATAAAAAGATTCGGATTGAGGCGGCGAGCTACACTTACTGCTCTTCGGGTAGCCGCTGGATCAGAGATGGCCAGCACCAGAGCCCGGGCCGCGGTGATACCCGCCTCCTTCAGGATAGTCGGGCTGGCCGCATCGCCAAAAATCATGGGCTCACCCGCCTGGTAGAAACGACGAAAAATTTCTGGATTGACTTCAAGGATGACGTAAGGAATGCCCGTCTCTTTGAGGACCCGGGCTAAATTCTGGCCATTAAGTCCAAAGCCAGCTATGATGACATGGTCCTTGAGTTTTCTGAGGTCTTCAGTCTCCAGGTTGGCCATTTCAGGCTGAACTCCGATTTTCTGGCGAGAAAATAGCTCCGCTGCTTTCGGAGCTATTTCTAAAAGAAGGGGAGTAATGATTATGGTCAGAACTGAAGAAGCCACAAATACCTGAAAGGCTTCTGCCCCCAGCAACTGGTTCGCCAGACCAACCCTGGCCAGAACAAAGGAAAACTCGCCAATCTGAGCCAGGGCCATAGCTGTGAGAAAGCAATATTTAAAATTAAAATTTAACAGCCTGACCGTGAAGAAAACTATGAGGATTTTGATTAAAAGAATACCGGTCACCACAACCAGAACGGTTCCCCTGATGTTCCAGATGAGTTCAGTATCAAGCAACATACCGATGGAAACAAAGAACAGGCTGTTGAAAACATCCTTGAAAGGGAGAATATCGGAGACTATCTGATGACTGTAAAAGGATTCGGAAATGATGATTCCAGCGAGAAAAGCGCCAAGAGCTAAAGACAGTCCAAGAGAAAAAGTTAGATAGGCCAGGCCAAAGCAGGCCACCAGAGTGGAAAGGAGGAAAATTTCCTTGATGCGGGTTTTGACTATAGCCGATATTACGGCGGGCATAATTTTTCGTGCGACATAAAAAACAGCGGCCACGGCCAGAAGACTAAGGCCAAATCTTCCCAGAAGATTGACCCAGGATACTGCTCTAAGGTTGGCCAGAACAGGGATGATGGCCAGCATAGGAACAATGGCCAGATCCTGAAAAATCAGAATGCCCAGGGAAATATATCCATGAGGTGAATTAAGCTGATTTTTGTCGGCAAGAATTTTTAGGACGACGGCAGTTGAGCTTAAGGCCACCAGAAAACCATAAAAAATGGCCTCTTGCGTCTCCACGCCTTTTAGCCTGGCGATCAAAGCGACAGCTGCAATGGTGGCCAGGACCTGCGTGCCGCCACCCTGCCAGAAATAACGCTGAATCCCTTTTAGCCGTTCCAGAGAAAATTCAATGCCGATAACAAAAAGAAGCATCATCACGCCGATTTCAGCCAGAGCATTGATTGTTTCGAGATCCTTGATCAGAGATAGCCCGCCCGGGCCAATGATAATCCCGGTTATCATGAAACCGACAACGGCTGGAATTTTCAAACGATGGAAAATGATGATGATTAAAATCGAAACGGCCAGAACTGTTACCAGCTCTTGCAGTAAAAGCAATGTCATGGTCGGCGCTTCTTAATGGAGTTAAAACTAAATTAAGCTAACCAATCACCCTTAATTAAATCATTAATTAATTAAATAACTTAAATCAGAGGCGAAAACAACCTGAATTTATTCTTAATTCTTTTTAAATCCTGCCTCATTTCTTTTTTTAGAGAATGATGAGCCAAAATAAGTCAATCAACCACAGATTTTTTTACGCTCTTCAGATATTTGGGTAGGAATTAATTTTACTTCTATGATTTATGACTCCAACAGGAAGAAAGTTGAAAGTTGTCAAACCTCTTTTTTAATCTATCTGTCCAGACATTACTCTTGATGGTACAAATAATAAGTATTAAAACACAATCAGAGCCGAAGCCAGCAATATGTCGATTATGCTCGTTGTCGATTATGCTCGTAAGATCAGGGCCATCACTTTAAGTGACAGCGCTTAACAGGGCTGGAAACTGACCACCACGTCCGACGCTAAGGATGCCCAAGATAGAATTATAAACAGTTGATCATTCTCTTTCTGGCTGATTAGGTTCAGATAATGATTATTGGTCGAATTAAATTTATATAACCGAGTTTTTTTGAGTTTGTTGAATGATCTTGCGCTTGGCAGATTGATTTTTTGTGCTATTTTAATCTAATATAAAAACAAATGGAGAGAAAAAATATAAGAAAGAAACTGACCTCCCTTTTTCAACATCACCCGGAGATAAAGCTTGTTTATCTTTTTGGTTCTCAGGCAAAAGGGAAAAAAGGCCCTTTAAGCGATTATGATTTTGCGATATACATGGAAGCAGGAGATAAAAGGAAGGCCTTTGAAATTAGACTGCAATTATTAGGTGAAATGAGTAAAATTCTTCATACGGACAAAATTGATTTAATAATATTAAATAACTTTATGTCGCAAGAACTCAAATACAACATCATCAAGGAAGGAAGTTTAATTTTTGAAAGGAAGCCGTATAAATTATTGGTTGAGCCTAAGATCTTGATTGAGTATTTTGATTTTTATTCCCTCTTATTGAGACATGAACTGACAAGGGTCAAGATATGACTAATCTTTCAACAATAGAAAACCGGATTAGCGCTGTCCAGAAATATCTAAAAATTCTGGAGAGATATAAAAAATACTCGAGAAAAGAAATTGAGACAAATATTGATTTGCGCGGCGCAATAGAGCGTTATCTCTATCTGGCTGTTCAGGCTGCCATTGACCTGGCAGGAGCAGTGCTGTCTTTCAAAAACTTTCGGAAGCCAGCTTCGCTGAGCGAAACCTTTATTATCCTCGAAGAAGAAAAAATTATCGGAAGAAAACTCTGTCAGCAGCTTGTTAAAATGGTTGGATTCGAAATATTTTAGCCCATGACTATGAAGAGATTAATTATGAGATTGTCTCTGATATTTTGAAAAATCGCTTAGCAGATATAAGAGAATTTATCAGAATAATTGATGAAAAGATAAGAAGCGATTAAAAAATTTAACTCTTGCCTGCACTTTATTCAGCTATCTATGGATCCATTGTTAACACTGGCTAAAGAGTGGATTATCTAAGAAATATAGTTTTATCGATATATTAAGCTCATTTGCAAACGAAAAACAGAGGTGATAAAGGAAGACGTTAAGTCAGATCTTATCTGAAATTTAGGTAATAATCTGTTTTAAGAAATTTACAGAATCATGCAAAAAAAGGGAGAGCGCCTTAAGCCGCCTTCCCTTTTAATTTCAGAAAAAGAGCCTGAGCCGATTATCCGCGGTTGTCTTTCAATTATTTAAAGAAAAACTCGACGATCGCGTGAGCAATCAACCAGACTCCCGGAACTCCGTCGGAGTCAACAAGCGAGACCGTAAAAGTATAGCTATCACGCCCAGGGTCAAAATAGTCTAACTAGTCATACCGAGCTGACCCAACTGTAGTTTTGTTTGAGGATAGATTATTTTGAATGGACCGCGAACGGGGAATGACTTTGGATGTCAAGTCTATGATTAATGGCCATTCATTCTAACCTATATTTTACCATCAACCAGGGCAAATAGTTACTTGACTCTGTTCTTTAATAGGGCGCAGGAAATTATCCTAATTTTTTAAAAAGATAAAAAAGGCCGCACTTAAAGTGCACGGCCTTTTTTCCTGTTGGTGTTCAGCTGAATTTTTTTAATTAATATTAGTTTTATTTATCGCAGTGTGGCGGCCCGCCGGGATATATTCCATTATTATAATCGTCCAGAACCGCGGCCCAATCATTCTGAAGTCCACAGCTGCCCGCACCTGTGCAATAATTTGGAGTGTAAATATTTAGCCATGCGGTTGCCAAATCAAGAGTATCCTGGACGCCCTGCGGCACTGAAGCGCCGTTAGCAATATTCAGCACAGCTGCGATGTACTGGTGAGCAAGAATGTAATAACCATTTCCTCCAGCCGGAGTATCAAGGACCTGCTGCCAGGTCTGACCGCTCAGGAAGAAAAATGCTTCAGGGGAATATCCTTTTGGCCATGCTTCTGGATGGTTTTTCCAGTATCCTTGAGTATATGTGCAGCCAGAAATTACTTCGCAAGGCGGCGGAGGTATGGGACCCATATAGGTTGCCTTCGGATTGGGCCCTTTGGGAGTGCCCAGGCTGCCGGAGTGGTTTAGAATTGTCAGTTGAACATTGTTCCGGATGTAACCATCCATATAGGCTGGAAGGTCCACACTATATGGAAAAACAATCGCTGTCTCTTGAGTCGTTCCAGCCGGTATTTCTCTGGGCATATAGTTGACAAACACATCGCCCAGTTTGATCCACTCTGGACCGGCGCTATTAAATGGCTTAACCTCTATCCAATCGTTAATCGTAAAGCCAACCGTGTCGACCGCGCCCTCGTTCCAGACTGCAATTTCACCTGAATAGCGCCAAATGCCGTTACCAAGATCACAGATATCAATAGTCTTATAGGCGGCGAGAGTCGTTCCGGCTCTTGATTTTGGTGGTTTCTGTGCCAGACTGAAACCTGCCACTATCACTACCAAAGCTACAAAAAGAATTAAAATGTTTTTGAATCTCATGAAAATCTCCTTTTCATTTCTTAGATATAGCGAACTTAAAAAGCCCGCTTTTGCCAGAAAAATCTAAAGCGACAGCTAAGTTCCCTTATTTCTCACCTCCCCTTTCGATGTATTTAATATATAGCCTAAGTTGTCTCTCCAGAGACAAAAAATTCTCCCCTCTTCATCCATTTTCCTATGCTTTTTACCTTTGGGCCATACGGCCTTTAATTTCTCTCAAATATACATGTTTGATAAAAAAAAATATATGATTTTTTTGCTCAATATTGCTTAAAAATTGCTCTTATCCGAGCTTTTCTGAATAAAAAATTTTACTCGCCTGTGAAAATAAAATAATTCAGACCAGAAAGCTTTACTCACAGAGGCTTACTAAGAAAGCTTTACTCACCGGGCCTTACTCATAGAGCCATACCCAGCGAGCCTTCATCTCTGATAAAATGGCCGACGAAAACCCTTTTCCCTCAGCCAAAAGAAATTTCTTTTAGCCAGAAACCTTTCCTTCAGCCGAGAAATACTTTCACCCAGCCAAAAAAATTTCCCGCAGTGATTAAGACGTTATCGGCATTATCTAGACTTAATCTAAACTTTTTGCTTAAATCTTTGTCCTGAAAATTTTCTGTGGTCAGTCTTCTCAGGATAATGAAAGAGCCGATCCAGCCGGATAGAGGGAGAAAATTCCTTATCTTCTTGTATTTTTCTTATGAGCCGATTTTTTGAACTCCGGTGGGTTCAAACCAGTCAATTTCTTGAACTGGGCGCAAAAAACACTGGAATCACTGAAGCCTACATGTTCACTGACCTCGGTGATGTTCATATCTTCGTAAGCCAGAAGGGCCTTGGCTTTGT
>Ga0078972_1013410_pt1 | contig 13540 bp, 11 predicted proteins | sample YelNatPaOPGAMG01_FD_67568 | JGI IMG/M metagenome (GOLD analysis project Ga0078972, IMG submission 67568) | Hot spring thermophilic microbial communities from Obsidian Pool, Yellowstone National Park, USA - OP-RAMG-01 (SPADES assembly) (version 2) | ecosystem: Environmental > Aquatic > Thermal...
CGCCCCGGGGGCGGCCAGCAGCCCACACCAACCCGCCAACACCCCCCATTGGCCTGTACACCTCCTGCCGCCTGTGCTACAATGGGCCCATGAGCGAGAAGGCGCGCGTGCCGATCACCAACTCCCTCGCCATCCCCGAAGGCGAGCTGCGTTTCCGCTTCTCGCGCTCCGGCGGGCCGGGGGGCCAGCACGTGAACCGTTCGGCCACCCAGGTGGAGCTGCTCTTCGACGTGGCCCACTCCCCCAGCCTGAGCGAGGAGCAGCGCGAGCGCATCCAACACGCGCTGGGCACCCGCATCGACCGCTCGGGCGTGCTGCACCTCTTCTCTTCCGGCACCCGCAGCCAGCTCGAGAACCGCCAGCAGGCCATCCGCCGCTTCCAGGCCCTCCTGCGCCGGGCGCTGCACGCGCCCAGGCCGCGCCACCCCACCCGCCCCACCGCCGCCGCCCGCGAACGCCGCCTGGCTGCCAAGCGCCGGCGCAGCCAGGCCAAGGCCGAGCGGCGCCACGTGCCGGAATTCTAGCCTCTGGGCAACCCTTACCCGCCGCCTCACTCCGCGGGCCCCATGTATTTTCGCCCTTTCCAACCATCTCTATTAAACAAACGAGACCCCTCAACGGGGTGCGCGAATTCAGAGATCCTGCTTGGCTGCACACTGTGTGTGCCTCAGCGAAAGGAGCAATCGGCGATGCCGGAGAGCATTCTTCAGGCTCTGAAGCAACTCCTGTTGGCCGGGCTGGCGTTGGTCACCAGCCTGAGTGGCGCAGCCGGCGCCAATGCGGGCCACGCCCAGGCGCCCAAGGCCGAAAAGCGCCAGGTCACCGTCGTGCCGCGGCTGCCGGCCGATGAGGTGCTGACTGTCGATGAAGGCCAGGATGCCGAACAGACCGGCGATGTGGAAGAGAAAGAGACGGAAGAGGTCGACCCGGAGGACCTGAACGAGCCCGTCTCCATCCAATACATCACCCTGCGCGGCCCCATCACGAGCCGCCCCCAGGGTGGTGTGATCGGCACGTGGACGATCGCCGGCCGCCAGGTCGAGGTCACGGCCGAGACCCATGTGAGCACCCGCGCGGCCAGGGCCAAGGTGGGTGACTGGGCCCAGGTGCAGGCCGAGGAACGCGGCGCGGCCGGGCCCCAGCCATCGGCCACCCCAGGCGCTGTGCCCAGCGCCACCCCCACGGCTGCACCGGCGCTCGTTGCGCGCAGCCTGGCGGTGATGAGATCCGACAACCTGGCGCGCATCGTGGGCACCATCGAGAGCCTGGAAGCGGCCGGCCAGACGTCTGACGCGGTGTGGGTGGTCAGCGGCGTGACGGTGCGGGTGACCAAGGATACCCGCATCGTGGGTACCCCAGAGGTGGGGCGCCTGGCCGACGTGCATGGCACCATGAAGCCGGTCGAGGCCACTCCTTCGACCGCCGCGCCCGGCGGCTCTGAAGCCGAGGTCGAGGAGCAGCCGGCGCTCGAGTTCGTGGCCAAAGAGATCATCGTGCGCGGCACACCCAACCAGCCCAAGCCCAAGGAGCACAAAAAGTTCGACCTCTCGGGCGTGGTCGAGAGCATCGACGCCGAGACCGGCGAGTGGGTGGTGGCCGGGCAGACGGTGCGGGTGACCAAGGAGACCGTCTTTGACGAGAAGAAGGGCAAGGCCGAGGTGGGCGCGATGGTGCGGGTGCAGGCAGAGGAAGACGACGAGGGCACTCTGACGGCGACCCGCATCCAGGTGGTGCGCAGCGCGCAGCCCGGCAAGGGCAAGGGCGCGCCCAGGGCCACCGCCACTGCGGAGCCTGGCGAGAGCGAGGAGGAGTCGGTGCAGCCCGAGGCAACGCGGGTTGGCCGGCCGGCGCAGGGCAGAGGACAGGGCGGCAAGGATTGAGGCCCTGGTCCTCTGGGGGCAACGAGGGGCTGCTCCGCACACGCGGGGCAGCCCCTCATGTTTGTGCGCAGCCGCGCAAGGGCCGGAGTGGTGGCCGCCAAGCCTCGTAGGGCGGCTTTCAAAGCTATGCTGTCCGATAGAGAGTTATGGTTACGAGACCAGCGGTGACAGCCGGGTGTTGAGCTGGCCGCGCTCCCGGCCCGGCCCCTGGGTGCAAACGGTTTCGCACCGGGCGGGGTGCGGAGCGTGTAGCCCGGTCCCTGGCCGGGCGGCCGCAAAGTTCCTGAGCAGGCCTCGCGCATGAGAGGGGGAGCCGGGTTGTGAAACCCGGCCTACGCGACTTGCTCGTCGGCGCCGCCAGCCAACCTATTCCCCCTGCGGGGGAACGGTAGGGGGTCCGGCCCGGCAAGAACGGCCGAGTGTCGCGCACGAGGGGCGGAGCCGGGTTGTGAAACCCGGCCTACTGGTCGGCGCACGGGTTGCCCCCGCCCCGCTTTCCGTGCTAGAATGGTCCATCGGGCCAGGTTCCCACACCAAGGAGGCGCCCATGGACGATTCCGAGCTGCGGGCCTTCCACCGCGCGGTGCAGCCCGTGTTGCAGCGCACCGCGCCCGTCGCATCGCGGGCCAGGCCGGGCCTCGCCCCGGCCGACCTCGACCGCCTCGCCTGGAACGTGGTGTTGGCCTACGTGGCCAATGTGGCCGAGCGACCTCCGCGGGCCATCCCACAGCAGGCGCGGAGCGGCGAGGGGCCGCTCGGCGATGACCAGGTGCGGGCGGCGCTCGACGATCTGCGCCGGCGCGAAGCAGAGCCCCGCCTCAGCGGCAAGCCCGGCGCCGTGGATCGGTTCCGAGTGGCCGTGCGGCGGCTGTTGGGGAGTTACGGGTGGTCGCCCGCCCGTGCGGAGCAGGCTGCGGAAGAGATGGCCAGGGTGCTCCAGGCAACCCATGGCCAATGACCTACCGGGGCGGGTCGCCATCGTCGGCACGGGGGCGCTCGGCTCGCTGGTGGCAGCGCGCTTGGCCAATGCGGGGGTAGGGGTCACGCTGGTCGGCGGGGCGGCGCAGGCGCGGGCCGTGGGCGCAGGGGGCCTGCGCTTCCAACAGCCCTGGCGCAGGGAGCTCGTGCTGCGCGGCCTGCGGGCCGCCGCCGGTTGGGGAGAGCTGGCCGAGGATGAGGTAGCCGCCATCGAGCTGGCGGTCCTGGTGGGCAGGGTGCACGACACCCAGGCCGCCGTCGCCAGCCTGGCGGCGGTGTTGGCGCCGCAGGTGCCCCTGGTGGTGCTGCAGAATGGCGTGGGCGGCGCCGAAATTGCCCGCGCTCAGGCCGGGCCGCGGCCGCTGCTGGCGGCCGTCGCCACCCTGGCTGCCTCGCAGCCGCGGCCGGGGGTGGTGCGCTGCCTCAGCTATCGGGGCGGCGTGGGCCTGGCGCCGGTGCAGGCAGCGGAAGAGGCCGTCTCGCGGGTGGCGCGCCTCTTCTCGTCGAGCGGCCTGCCCACCCAGGTATACGCCGACTATCGGGCGATGGTCTGGTCGAGCCTGCTCTTGCACATGCTCGGCAACGCTGTGCCCGCCATCGTCAACCGGCCGCCGGCGCAGGTCTTTCGCGACCTGGCGCTCTGCCGGCTCGAACTGGCGGCTTTCCGCGAGGCCCTGGCGGTGATGCGGGCGCTGGGCATTGCGCCCGTCGGCCTGCCGGGCTACCCGGTGCCTGCCCTGGCCATGGCCATGGCGCGGCTGCCGGTGCCCATCCTGCACCGCCTCCTGCCGCGCCTGGCAGGCCACTGGCGAGCGGGCAGGCAGGTATCGCTGCGGGGAGAACTGGAGCGCAGGCGCGGACCCTCGGAGGTGGAGTACTTGAACGGGGCGGTGGTGCGGGGCGGGCGCGAGCTCGGGGTGCCCGTGCCTGCCAATGCCCTCATCCACCGCACCCTCACCGCCATGATGCAGGGCACCATCCCGCGCCAGGCCTATGCCGGCAACCCGCACGGCTTGCTGGCGCCGCTGCGCTGAACGGCCCCCTGCGCTCTGGCAGGCGCCTCGACCGTTGCAGAGTGATGGGAAGGACTCGCTCCGCGCCGCACCGGCCCCGCAGGGCCGCTGGGTACATCAGGAGGGCACGGGCCTCACCTCCTGTGAAGCCCACCCTCGGACTCGAAAAACAGGTGGTCCAGCCACACCTTCCGGTACGGCTACCTTGTTGCGGCTTCATCCAGGTTGCCGCCACCACCCTGGGCGGCTGCCTCCCTGCCATTGGGTTGGCGGGGTTGGCGCCACCGCCTTCAGGTGGCGTTGGCTCCCCGGACGTGACGGGCGGTCTGTACAGGGCCCGGGAACGTATTCACCGCCGTAGTTGCTGACCGGCGGTTACTAGCAGCTCCGGCTTCATGCAGGCGGGTTGCAGCCTGCAATCCGAACTGGGGCCGGCTTTCAAGGGATTGGCTCCGCCTCGCGGCTTGGCAACCCGTTGTACCGGCCATTGTAGCGTGCGTGTGGCCCGGGGCATCAGGGCCATGCCGACTTGACGTCATCCCCTCCTTCCTCCGGCTTACGCGGCGGTCTCGCCAGAGAGATCTAACTGGCGACGAGGGTTGCGCCCGTTGTGGGGGTGAGCCCAACGCCTCACGGCACGAGCTGACGACAGCCATGCAGCACCTGTGCGCGCTCCCCCGCGCGAACGCGGGGGTCACTTGGCTTTCGCCTCGCTACCACGCGCATGTCAAGCCCCGGTAAGGTTCTGCGTTTCACATCGGATTGAACCGCACGCTCCGCTGCTTGTGCGGGCCCCCGCCAATTCTCTTGAGTTTCAGCCTTGCGGCCGTATTCCTCAGGCGGGATACTTACGCGTTAGCTTAGGCCCCGAGGGTCGGCCCCCGAGGCCGAGTATCCATCGTTTACAGCCGGGAATACCAGGGTATCTGATCCTGATCTCTCCCCCGGCTTTCGCGTCTGAGCGTCAGGAGCAGGCCAGGAAGCCGCCTTCGCCACTGAGGTTCTTCCCGATATCAGCGCATTCCACCGCTACACCGGGAGTTCCACTTCCCCCTCCTGCCCTCGAGCCACACAGTATTGGGCGACCCCTCCCAGTTGAGCCGGGAGATTTCACGCCCAACTTGTGCGGCCGCCTGCACGCGCTTTACGCCCAGTAAATGCGGATAACGCTCGCCTCCTACGTTTTACCGCGGCTGCTGGCACGTAGTTACCCGAGGCTTATTCCTGGGGTACTGTCCTCTCTCCTCCCCCAGAAAAGAGGTTTACGACCCGAAGGCCTCCGTCCCTCACGCGGCGTCGCTGCATCACGGTTTCCCGCATTGTGCAAGATTCCCTACTGCTGCCTCCCGTAGGAGCCTGGCCCTTGTCTCAGTGCCAGTGTGGCTGGCCGTCCTCTCAGACCAGCTACCCGTCATCGCCTTGGTGGGCCTTTACCCCACCAACGAGCTGATAGGCCGCGGGCCCCTCCTGAAGCGGCTGTAGCGCCTCCGTAGGGGCGGTTCGCGAACCGCCCCTACAGGCATTCCGTCGCAGGGGCGGCTCGTAAACCGCCCCTACAGGCATTGCATCGCAGGGGCGGCTCGTAAACCGCCCCTACAGGCATTTCCACACAGCCTTTCATCCGCCGCCAAGACGGCGGATCACATGAGGGATTATCCGCCCTTTCGGGCGGCTATCCCCCACTTCAGGGCAGGTCACCCACGTGTTACTCACCCGTTTGCCACTGACCGGCTTTCTGCCTCACCCGTCGAGCACAGTCGACGGGATTTCTCCCGCCTGCTGTGCCCTTCGGGCCTGGTTTGGGGCCGGTGCGTTCGACTAGCATGTATTAGGCACGCCGCTAGCGTTCATCCTGAGCCAAGATCGTGCTCGCCATTGCCATAGCTTGCGCCATGGATTTCGGCGGCACGGCACTTTAGAGCCTTCCCATCACTCTGCAATTGTTAAGGCGCCTGGCTGGCCCAGGCGGCCGCCTTCGACGCTGGCCATTCTAGCGTACGCCACAGGGGGCGTCAAGCCCGAATCGCCCCTGCGGGCTTAAAAAGCGGCCTGCCTGCCGCCACGGCGACACGCCCCTCGCGCCCCGTTGCAACGGCGCCCGCTGCCTCCCGAGAGCAGGGCCTCTGCATTCAGTGCACTTGGCCAAGGCACGGGCCCTAAGGTTTGACAACCCCGGCGCCATTCCCTATAGTCCCCCTGTGGGAGGTGTGTGCCATGGCGTACCGCCTGCTGACCATTGACGTGGGTTCGGGCACCCAGGATGTCCTCGTCTACGAGGAGGGCCGCACGCTGGAGAACAGCATCCAGCTCATCCTGCCCTCGCAGACGGTCGTGCTGGCCCGGCGCATCGCCCGCGCCACAGCCGAGCGGCGCCCGCTCTTCCTCTGGGGGCGGGTAATGGGCGGCGGCCCCTGCGTGGGCGCCATCGCCGACCACCTCCGCGCCGGCCTCCCCGTGTATGCCACCCCTGCGGCCGCCAAGACGATTCGCGACGACCCGGCCGAGGTGCTGGCCATGGGCGTGGAGATCGTCGAGGAGCCGCCGCGGCGCGATGCGGTGAGCCTGGAGCTGAAGGACGTGGACCTGGATGCCCTCGCCCAGGCCCTCGCCCTCTTTGAGGAGACGCTCCCCGACCAATACGCCGTGGCCGTGCAGGACCATGGCGAGTGCTTTGGCGAGAGCCAGCGCCGCTTCCGCTTCCGCCACTGGGAGAGGTTCATCCGCGCCGGGGGGCGCCTCGAGGCCCTGGCCTATGGGCCCGGCGAGGTGCCCCCTTACCTCACGCGCATGGCGGCCGTGCAGGAGCTGCTGCCCGGCGCGCTGGTGATGGATACGGGGGCCGCAGCCATCCACGGCGCCCTGCTCGACCCCGTAGCCGACGCCGAACGCACAGCCGGGCTCATCGTGCTCAACCTGGGCAACGAGCATGTGCTGGGGGCGCTGGTGCAGGGAGACCGCATCTACGGCATCTTTGAGCATCACACCCACCTGGTTGACCTGGGCAAGCTCATCGAGCTGGTGAGGGAATTCCGCGAAGGGCGGCTGAGCAACGACGCGGTCTATGCCGATGGCGGCCACGGTGCGGTGATCGCCTCCGACTACCCGGGCCACTTTCACTTTGTCGCCGTCACCGGGCCGCGCCGGGCCCTGGCCCGGCCCATGGAGCCGTATTTCGCTGTGCCCCTCGGCAATATGATGCTCAGTGGGGCTTTCGGCCTCCTGGCAGCGGCGTTGGAACGGAGGGGGCTGCCCCTGCCGAACGGGAGCTGAAGGCTTCGGAGCACGAACGCCACGGAGAGTCGCGAAGGACGCGAAGGCAGTCGTCGCGTCTGGGAGCCCTGCCGCTGGGCTGCGACTCTTTTCGCCCCCTTCGCGCTGCTTCGCGACCTTCGTGTTCCAGACGCCCCCGTGCTCCTCATCCATAGAAAGGACTTGTCGATGTCTTCATCTGTGGAACGCGTCCGCCAGGCGCTCGTGGCGCACGGCCTGCACGTGGAGATCACCGAGTTCAGCCAGTCGACCGCCACCTCGCAGCAGGCGGCCGATGCCCTGGGCGTGCCGGTGGCCACGATCGTCAAGTCGCTGGTCTTCCTGGCCGGGGAAGAGCCCATCCTTGTGCTGGCCTCGGGGGCCAACCAGGTCGATACCGAGAAACTGGCCCGCGCTGCCGGCGCCAAGGTGCGGCGCCCCGATGCCGACCGGGTGAAGGAGGCGACGGGGTTCGTCATCGGCGGCGTGGCGCCGGTTGGCCATGCCCATCCCCTGCCCACCTACATCGATGCCGACCTGCTGCGCTACGACCGCCTCTGGGCGGCTGCCGGCTCGCCCTACGCCGTGTTCCCCATCACTCCGCAGGAGCTGGTGCGCATCACCCGCGGCAGGGTGGTGGACCTGAAGCGGGAAGCCCGCTGAGGGCGCCCGCAGCCCTGGCGCGGGCGCCCTCTACTCATCTGAGGGCTCGTCGCAGCCGGCCTATGAACCTCCGAGGGCCTGCTCCAGGTCCTCGATGGTATCCACGCCGTTCAGGTTGCCCTCCAGTTCGCCGAGCGCCTTATCCAGGTCGTCGGCCAGGGCCTCGCTGCGGTCGGGGCCGACCACCGTCGCCGACGCCGGCGGCCGGTTGGGGGCGGCCGGCGCCGCAGGGCGGCCGCGGCTGCAGCTGGCGGTGAGGGCCAGCACCACGGGGAGGGCAGCCAGCAGCCAGATCCGACCCTTCATGGCCTGCCTCCCCTAACTCGATGCTGCGGGCGCCTGAGGGCGCTGGCTGCGCCGCCAGTCGCGCACAGCCCGGCGCAGGTCGCGCACGGCCCGCAGCAGGATGCGGTGCGCCTCGGCCAGCGACTGGCGGGCGCGCACGACCGTCTGGCGTGCGGCCTGGCGGTCGGTCACCTGGCCGCTGGCATCGAAGCCAGTGTGGGTGCCCAGGATGCTCGCCGCCTGGTCATGGGCGGCCTGAGCCTGCGCCACGCCGGCCCGGAAGGCAGCCAGGGCCTGCTCCAGCGCCGTCACGTCTCGGCCCTTTTCCTTTGCAGCATCCAGCAGTTGCTGGGCCTTGTCGGCCGCCTGCGCGGCCCGCGCCAGGTGGTTCGTCTGCAGGCCGAGCCAGGCCTGCTCGCGTTCGTACAGGCGCGAAAGGATGCGCTCCACCACGGCCAGGCCCCGAGGCAGCGGCGTGGGCCCCTGGGCGTACACCGGCACTGCGGCCCCGGCCAAGAGCAGGGCGGCTGCGAGCACCGCAACGGCCACTTTCCGTGGCCTCCCGGCGAGTGTGGCAAAGTACTTCATGGGAATCCTCCTTCTCGTTGGCTGAAACCTCAGCTCTATGATAGGGCAGGAGGATTGCCGGAGTATGGCCAGAGTGTAACAAGAGTGCAAAATCCCGGCCGCGCGCGGGCAGGGAAGCGCCCTGGGTGGCTGCCGCCGGCCGCGGGCGCCACTCTCCTCGGGGTCCCGAGGCGGCAGGGCATGCTGGCCGGCGCGGCACGCCACCGGCAGGGGCTCGCCGTTGTACTGTTGACAGGTGCGGGGCGCGTGGTATAGTAGCGGGCGTCGACCATGGTTCAGGAGCCTTCGCGTCTGGAAAAGGGGGAATGGGGCCATGGCCTTCCGACCGTTGCGGCGGGCGTTGGCGCGTTCGCCGCTCGTGGATACCCTGGGGCAGGCGCACCGCCTGTACGCCGGCGGCCAGCCGCGCGAGGCCGCGCTGCTGCTGGCCCAGGTGGCACAGGCGATGGAGAATGCCGCCCACCCGCGGCGGGCGGCCAACCTGCACGCCCAGGCAGCCCATGCCTTTGCCGATGCCGGCGAGGAACAGGCGGCATTGGCCCACGCCCGCACGGCCCTGCGGCAGTTCCTCCAGTTCGGCCTAGCCGCGCGGGCGCCGGTGTTCTACGCCAACATCACCCGCAAGCTGCGCGCCAAAGGCATGGCGGCCGCCGCCGGCACCCTCGAGGGCGAGTTCGGCCCCGCTTTGGGTGCCTCGGCGCGGCGCATGGCCACGGGCGCCGTGCCCGCTGCCCGCCTGCCCGGCAAGTGCCCGCAGTGTGGCGGCCCCCTGCGCTCCGACGAGGTGGATTGGGTCGACGCCCAGAGCGCCGAGTGCCCCTACTGCGGCAGCGTGGTGCACACAGAGGGATAGAGCCGGTCCGTCAGCCCGTCGCATAGCCCCCTTCGCGTTGCTCGGGGCAGGCTCTTGTGGGCGTCACTGCACCGCCTCGGCCCGCGCCACGAGCAGGCCATTCTCGTGCGTGATGCGCATGGCCAGGTCGATGGAGTCGATCTGCAGGGCGATCTCGCGGTCCATGGGGTGAAAGTGCGGGCGCGCCGGGTCGCCGTATTTGGCCGCCTCGGCACCGGCCAGCACCAGGCGGCGCACGCACTCCCGGTCGGGCCGGCGGCCCTGGAGGAGGTTGCGCAGGTAGAGGGCGCACTGCTCGTCCTCGTCGGAGCGCACCCGGCCCTCGGCGCCCATGGCCACCAGGGTGACGAGGGGCGGGTTGGCGCGGCGCAGGGCCTCGGCAGTGGCCTGTGCCACCACCAGCGAGGCGGCGTAGAGGGCTTCGGCTCGCCCTGCGGCGCAGGCGCCCACCGTCCCCGCCCGTGTGGATTGGATGAGCACCTTGCCCGCCACATCGGCCTGCGAGAGCTCGTAGGGCGAGTTGCCCAGGTCAAAGCCCTCGGGCCGCATGCCGCCCACCTCGCCCATCACCAGCTCGCCCAGCCCGCGCTCGCGCAAGGATAGGGCCTCGCGCGGGTCGGCCACCAGGATGATCTGGCGTGCGCCGCGTGCCAAGGCCACCGCCGCAGTGGTGAAGGCGCGAAAGACATCGACGATCACCACCGTCCCCTCCGCCCGGCTCGCCCCTTCCACCAGGCTCTCGATGCGTATCTCCATGCCCAATCCTCCGCCACCCCAAGCCCGCGCTGCTGGGCCGGGTTGTGAAACCTATGCTGTCCGATAAAGAGTTATGGTTACGAGACCAGGGGTGACAGCCGGGCGTTGAGCTGGGCGCGCTCCCGGCCCAACCCCCCAAACGGTTTCGCACCGGGTGGAGTTGTAGGGCGGCTTTTCAAGCCGCCAGCCCCACACTGTAGCACAGAGCAGGCGGCCGCGCAATCCGCCCCTCGAGGGGCGGCTGGGCCCAACCTCGGCCCGCGCGGTTTTGCTCTTCTGCCGATCTGTGGCACAATGGCGAGCGTCGTACTCCGCTATCGGAATCCTGGAGGCCCGATCCATGTCGAACGAAAAGGGCTCGGCCCCGCCTGGTCGCCGCTACCCTGCCTTTTGGGAGAAAGCGGTGCCCATCGCCCTGGTGGCCATCGCCGCTGCCATCGTGCTGTTGCTGGGGGTTGCTCTGGCGGTAGCCCTGGGCGCGTGGCGGGGCTGAGTGCTGCACACCCGCAGAAAGGATTTCACATGAGCACGCTCATCCGTGTGCTGCCCTTCATCTCGTGCGTCGTGAGCTTGGTCTTTGCCTTCTTCGTCTTCCGGCGCTATGCCAGGCGCCGCGGTTCCCACCTCCTCCTGTGGGGCATCGGCATGGTCCTCTACGGCATCGGCGGCTTCTGCGAGGCCTACTACTCGGCCTTTGGCTGGAACCCCCTGGTCTTCCGGCTGTGGTACCTCTGCGGGGCCATCCTGGTGGCCGCCTGGCTGGGGCAAGGGACCGTCTACCTTCTGGCGCGCCGGCGCTGGGCCCATGCGCTGATGGCGCTCCTGGCCTTGGGCTCGCTCTATGCGGCCTGGCGCGTCTTTGCTGCCCAGCTCGACCCCGCCCTGATGACCTCGGGCCTGCATACCGGCAGTGAGCTCTCGGGGCGCGCCATCGTGACGCCCGGCGTCCGCACCCTCACCCCCTTCTTCAACACCTACGGCACCCTCACCCTGGTCGGTGGCGCCGCGTACTCGGCGTGGCTCTTCTGGCGCAAGCGCATCCTGCTGCACCGCACCATCGGCAACATCCTCATCGCCGCCGGGGCCATCCTGCCCGCCTTTGGCGGCACCTTCAGCCGCATCGGCATCCCCGGCGCGCTCTACCTGGGTGAGCTCCTTGGCGCCGTGTTGATGTTCATCGGCTTTATCCGCGCCACGACGCCGATGCAAGCCGCTGGGGCAGGGGCTCAGGCCCCCACTACGAAGGCGCCGTCCCCTTCGTAGTGGCGGCCCAGCCAGAGCCCCGGCTGCACCCCAGGGCGATGAGATGCCTTGCGTGCGCCCCTCGCCCGGGGGCCATTTGACGCCGGCGGCGATGTGCCATAGACTGTACATTGCTCACTGGCCGTAGAGGCCGCACCGCCCCCTGTCTGCACCCATCGAGGGAGGCCGGTGGCCGGCCCGCTCCACCGATCCTGCAACGTGCGCAGACTCAGCCTTGCTGTCAGCCGTCTCCCGCCCCGTGGCGGTGCCCGCCCATTGTGGGCGGCGCGGCCGCGGGAGCTATGGCGTCTGTGATCCATCCTGTCCTGCTCGCGGCTCTGAACGTTGCCGCCGTTCTTGCCGGAGGGCCGATGGAAGAGCATCCCATCCGCACCGTATCGTTGCCCCAGGATCAGGAGACGCCCCTGCAGGCCCTTGAGGGCCGCCCCTTCACCGGCCACTACGGCTCTACCCGTGCCCCGGGGCGCCGCGGCGCCAGCCTTGCCTACCTCGCCCTGCGCCAGAGCGAGCGCACGGTGGCCTTTGCCCTCTGCGATGGCGTGGCCACCTCGTTCCTCGGCCATCTGGCGGCGCGCTTGCTGGGCGACTGCCTGCTCGACTGGCTGTGGAACGAGCTGCCGCCCGGCGCCCAGAGCGAGGGCCTGAGCATCGCCCTGGCCGACCGGCTGAAGGCATGGGCTGCGCCGGCCTCAGAGGTGGTGGCCCGCTACCCGCTGCCGGCCGAGCTGCCCGCGCCCGAGCGAGATGCCCTCGAGGCGCTGCGCCTGAGGGGCAGCGAGTGCACCTTTGTCTGCGGACGTATCGACCTGGCGGGCGAAGGGTGGCCGCAGGGCCGCATTGCGCTGGCCTGGATGGGCGAGGAGCGCCTGCGCCTGTGGGGCCGCGAGGGCGAGCGCTCGGCCGACCTGCCCGGCGGCCCTGCCCTGGGCCAGCGCTGGTCGACACGCGGGGGGCCCGTGGGCGGCGAACCGGTGGCCTATGTGGGGCCGCTGCAGGGAGGTGAGGACCCTCTGGTGGGCCTCCTGGCCTGCTCGCCCGGCCTCAGCGCCCTCGACGCCTGCGCAGGCTCCCCCTCGGCACAGGAGCTGGCCGCCGCCCTGGCCACGGGGGTTGACGCTGCCCTGCTCGACTTGTGGTGGGGAGCCCGCGCCACGGCTGCCCGCGAGCCGGCGCTGCAGGCGCCGCGCCTCTTCGCTGTGGAGGTGCGCGCGGGGCGGGTGCAGGCCACCTGGCGGCCGGTGCCGGGGGCCGAGCGCTACCAGATCGAGCTGCGCGGCAGCAAGGTTTGGCAATGGGAGGTCACGGCGCCTACCTGGAAGTCGCCGGCCCTGGCGCCAGGCGCCTACCATCTGCGCCTGCGCGCCTGGCGCGGCCAGCGGGCGGGCGAGTGGAGCCCTTTCCGGCGCATCGTCGTTCCCTCGCTCGAAGCCGAGGCGGCGCCGCCGGTGCCCGGCGCCCGGCCGGCGCCCCCTGAGGCCGCGGCTCCACAGGAGGCCGGGCGGGGCCAGAGCAGCCCGCTGGCCATGATCCTGGGCATACTGGGCGGGGTGTCGATCGCGCTCTTGCTGGTGGCGGGGCTGGCCATGCTCCTCTTGCGGGCACCACTGCACGACCTGCTGGGTGGTCGCATTGCGCCCAGCCAGACCCCCGTGCCGGTGCTGATTGTGCCCACGGCCACCGTGTGGCCCTCCCTCGCGCCGCCCACCGCCACGCGCTCGGCCACACCCACCGCCACGCGCACGGCGACCCGCACGCCCACCATCCCGTCGACCGCCACCGCGACTCGCACGCCCACGGTCACGTCGACGGCCACCGCCACGGCCACGCCGACGGCCACCACGACGCCCACGGCCACCCATACGCCCACGGCCACGCCGTCGGCCACCGCCACGCCGACCCATACCCCGACAGCCACGCCGACCGAGACCGCCACGCCAACGCCCACCGAGACGGCCACGCCGACGGCCGGCCCCACGTCCTCCCCACCGGCGGGGGGGGGACACCGTAGGGGC
>Ga0078972_1013412_pt1 | contig 13538 bp, 12 predicted proteins | sample YelNatPaOPGAMG01_FD_67568 | JGI IMG/M metagenome (GOLD analysis project Ga0078972, IMG submission 67568) | Hot spring thermophilic microbial communities from Obsidian Pool, Yellowstone National Park, USA - OP-RAMG-01 (SPADES assembly) (version 2) | ecosystem: Environmental > Aquatic > Thermal...
AAACAAAAGGAATTGTTGTTCTCTTTGGTCATTTAGCTGATGTAATTCCGGTATTAAATATTGCTCCTTTTTCTTTGGCTATTCTTTTCTGGCTTTATCTTGATGAAAAAAGAAACGGCAAAACTAAATAATAATTAATTAATAAAAAAATGAAAATTTCAAAAAATTTATTATCAATTTTTATTGTCTCTTTTTTATTATTAGTTCTTCTAAATATTAAATTTACTGGTCTATTGGTAGAAGCCAGTGATTGCTCTGCTTTAGGGGGTCTGTGTATAGATGAGGATACCTGTCTTGGGATGACAAATCTTGGTTATTATAAAGACGAACAAGCTACAGGTTGTGAACCCCCTCGTATTTGTTGTGTTATATCTTCTGGCTCAGCTTCAGAAAATGGTACTTCAAGTGAAGCAATCCCTAAACCGATTGAAAGTCCTAAAGGGGTTATTCCTTATGAGTTTGAAACAGGGATTCCCTTCCTGGTAAGAGCTAAACAAAGCTTACAACAAATGACATTAGCTGAATTAATCAAACTTCTAATCGTTCTTGCCTTTCGGATTTCTGGCATTTTAGCTTTTGTAATGATTGTCTGGGGAGGAATTGAGTATATGATTTCTGGTGCTAATGCTAAAATGCAAAAATCAGCCCAAGAAAAAATTGTAGGCGCAATTATTGGTTTAATTTTACTTTTTGCCTTTTGGCTAATTTTAAATACCATTAATCCTGACATTTTAAGAACTCCCAGTTTAACTTTTTATTACCCGCCCCAACCTACTCCTCCTTCCTCTGTTTCTCCTCCGCCTCAACCTACCTCTTCTTCCTCTACTACTTCTACCTCAAAACCGCCAGAAACACCTTATGCTAGCTTTGCTAATATCGCTAAAAGCTTTGCCAACCCAGATTGGTCTAAAATAAGAATAAATGAACCAGATAAAAATGGTAATGTCACCTGCACCGTAAGTAGATATATCACAAGAACAATCCCTTTAGACAGATGCTTAAAAGAATATCCTTTTATTACTTCTTATCAAAATGCCCTACCTTCAGGAATTAAAAATAGTCGCTCTTGGGAAATGAGTCATGGGATGTCATGTGATGTTTATGTTAGTACTGTCTTACGTGCCTCGAAAATAGATTCTAATTATCCGCTCACTTGGGTCCCTAATCAATATGATTATCTTATTAGCCACCCAGAAAAATACTCTTGCCTAAAGGGGAGCGACAATATCCAAAAAGCTTATAAAAACAAGAGCTTACCGTCCCAAGCTATCCTTATTTACGACTCTAACCATAATGGTAGCCCTGACCACACTGCTTTATGGATAGATGGTAAAAGACTTGAGGCCGGTATTGATCCTGATAACAATGACGACTTTCTTCCAAGAACTGTCGCCTCAATTTCATATGGTGGTTATCCAATTTTAGTGTGTGCCCCTAAATATCCAGGACCTCGCTAATATTCATTTCAATTTGTATTTTAAAATTAAAACCACCTTTTGGGTGGTTTTAATTTTTTACTCTACTGGTTTTATCACAATATGCCTTTTCTCGCCTTCACCAATACTTTCAGTTTTTACATCGCTTCTTAAAGCAATTTCTAAATGAATGATTCTTCTATCTTTTGGGTTCATTGGCGGTAATTCTAATGGTTTTTTTGAAACAGAAACTTTGTGAGCCAACTCTCTCGCAAACTCTCTTAATTTTTCTTCATAAATAGTACGGTAACTATTCACATCTAAAACAATATACCAGTCAAAACCTTTAATCAGTTTTTTTGAAACTAAATTTAAAATCATCTCGAAGGCTTTTAAATTTTCTCCTCCTTTACCAATTAAAATTCCTGAGTCTTCTGTCCTGATATTTATCTTTATTAATTTTTCTGAAAAATCTTCATTAATTTCTAAAAAGCTATCTCTAAAGCCGCTAATTTTTAATAAATTTTCTAAAAAATTTTTTATGGGATTAATTTCCATATTACAAATTCTTTTGGATTTTTTTAAATGGTCTTCTTAAATAAATTTCCTGAATTAGACCAACAAAAGCTATTCCTAACCAAAAAACCATCAAAGCCGAAGGAAAAGCTTTATAAAGGAAAAGAATAATAAATGGAAAAAAGAGTAAGGTTTTGTTCTGGCTTATCTCTTTTTGAAGAAGGGTCGTGATAAAAGTAATTATTGTATAAACAATTGCCAAAATCAAACTCGGTTGTTTTAAATTGATATTTAAAAAAATAAAATTTAAAGAAATTTTTGGGAGAAAACTATAAAGATGAGTTGAAAAACCTTTTTCAATTAAATCTTTAATAACAATAAAAAGTAAAATAAATAAAAATAGTTGAAGGAAAACAAAAAGAAAAGAACTAAAAGGATTAACTTTTTCCTCTTTAAATAAATCAAAAACTAAACGATTAGCAGTCTGCGGTTCTTTTTTGTATTTTTCTTGAATTTCTTTTATTTTTGGCTGAATTTTAGTCATTTTCTTCTGGTCATTCATTAATTTTTCAAACAGAGGCCACATCAATAAGCGCAAAATTATTGAAAAAGTTAAAAGCGCCCAACCTAGATTATTATTAAAAATTAGGCTCAAAAGAGCCAAAATATTATAAAGAGGTTGACGAACTAAAAGATATAAAAGATTGTCCATTAAAAATTATTTAAACTTTCTAACAATTTATCAAAAACTATTTTTATTTCTTTAAATTTTATTAAAGGAGCTTTTTTAACTACCACTAATAAATCATAATTTACTTTTTTTCTTTTTTCAAAATCTTTTAGCATTGCTTTGATTTGTCTTTTTAATTTATTTCTTTTTACTGCTTTTTTAAAAATTTTATTTGAAATAACTACTCCAAACCGACAATAGGTTAAATCATTCTTTTTATAAAAAATTCTAAAGTAATCATTCTCTTTTACCCTTCCTTTTTTAAAACAATCTAAATATAATATTGGCGGAAGTCTTTGCTTTCTTTTAATCATAAAACTTAAACAGAAATTCTTTTTCTTCCTTTCTGTCTTCGTCTCTTAATAATTTTTTGGCCTGAAGGAGAAGCCATTCTTTTTAAAAATCCATGAGTTTTCGCTCTTTTTTTCTTTTTTGGTTTATAAGTAAAAGACATATGAGAAAATTTCTAATTTCTAATTTCTAATTTCTAAACTTTTATTTATTTAAATATTAGCATACTTTAGAGCAAAGGTCAATTGAAATTTCTTATTAAATTTTTACAATTCACTAATTATCAACAACTTATCCCCAAAAAGAAAATTTGACTATCGGTTTTTCTTTTGTTTATATTTTAAATAGTTCTATAATTTGAATAGTCTAGGCTTTTTAATTTAACCATTATGGATTTAACTGAGCTCTGGAAAGCAGCTTTAGGCGAAATTAGACTTAATATTTCAAAAGCCAATTATCTCACTTGGTTTAAAAATTCTTTTATAAAAGAAATAAAAGACGGGGTTGCCTTTATTGGTGTTTCTTCAAGCTTTGCCAAAGAGTGGTTAGAAAACAAATATCATAAAAATATCTATCAAGCTCTGACAAATTTAGAGCCAACAATTAAAAAAATTGAATATGTGGTTGCCGAAGTTTCTAATCCTATTAATTTGGAAGAAGCAGTTGAAGCAAGAAAAAAATTCAAGTTGAAAAAATCAAATGAAGTTATAAACCAACCAATGTTTTATGAAATGAGCGTTGACCAGGAAACGAATTTAAATCCAAAATATACTTTTGAAAATTTTATTGTTGGTTCTTATAATGAATTAGCAAATGCTGCCAGCTTAGCGGTCGTAGAAAATCCTGGAACAAAATATAATCCATTATTTATTTATGGTGGAGTCGGACTGGGAAAAACCCATCTTTTACAGGCAATTGGTAATAAACTTAAAAAAGAAAGAAAAAAGGCAAAAGTTTTATATGTGAGCGCGGAAAAGTTTACCGAAGATTTAGTAAGAGCAATTATGGAGCAGAAAATGAGCGAGTTTAAGAATAAATTTAGAAATTTGGACCTTCTTTTAATTGACGATATTCAGTTTATTGCTGGCAAAGACAAAGCCCAGGAAGAAATCTTTCATACTTTTAATACTTTAAGTCAAAAAAATAAACAAGTAGTTTTTACTTCAGACAGACCGCCTAAAGCAATCCCCTCAATTGAAGAAAGGCTGCGTTCTCGTTTTGAAGGAGGAATGACTGCTGATATTGGTTATCCTGATTTAGAAACAAGACTCGCGATTTTAAAAATCAAAAACCAAGAAACTCAACATTTAATTCCTGAAGAAAGTTTATATTTTTTGGCAGAGGCGATTCCAAAAAATATCAGAGACCTGGAAGGGGGATTAAATAGATTGATTGCCCAAGCAAGACTTCAAAACAAACCTTTAACTTTAGAAGAAACGAAAAAAATTCTTTCTTCGGTTTTAAACAAACCAAATGAATATATCTCTCCCCAAAAAGTAATAAAAAAAGTCTCTGCTTTTTATGATCTAAAAGAAGAGGAAATTTTAAGCCATTCAAGAAAAAAAGAATTGGTTAAACCTCGTCAAATTATTATGTATCTTTTAAGAGAAGAATTGGGTTATTCTTTTACAAATATTGCTGAGAAAATGGGGCAACGCGACCACACCACCATTATCCATGCCTGTAAAAAAATTACTAAAGAAATAGAAAAAAATCCTGTTTTTGCTCAAGAAATTTTTGTTTTAAAGGATTTATTGTATAATAAGTAGAGAAGTTGGGGATAAGCAGTTAACAAGTTTTAAATTTTTTTATTTTATAATTTTTTAAAAAATTTTATCCTTACCTTTTAAACAAATTATCCCCAAATTATCCTTTAAAAATTATAGAAATTTATTTATTAAATATAGATTTAAAACTTTATCCACTTAAAAACTCTTCTAATAATAAAAATAATTAAATAAATTAAATAATATGAAATTTATTACTTTAGTAGAAAATTTAAAAAAGGCAGTGGGGTTAGCAGAAAGAATTACTAGTAAAAATATTACTTTGCCGATTTTGAATAATATTTTAATTGAAACAAATAAAAACAAAATTCATATTAAGGCAACTGATTTGGAATTAGGAATAGAAATTAATGTTTCTGGAAAAACTGAAAAAGAAGGAAAAGTAGTAATTCCAGCGAGAACTTTTAGTGATTTTTTAGGTAATTTATCTGAAGAGAAAATCAATTTAGAAGCAAAAGACAATAATTTAAAAGCAGAAAGTGGGAAATACAAAACAACTTTTCAAGGGTTTAATAGCGAAGATTTTCCAATTATTCCAGAGGTTAAAACTGACAAATATTTAGAAATTGAAAAAGTAATTTTAAAAGAAGGATTAGATCAGGTAATTTCAAGTGTTAGTTATAGTTCAAATTATCCAGAGCTATCCAGTGTTTTGTTTAAAATTGAGAAAGAGGGATTAAAATTAGTAGGAACTGATAGATATAGATTATCTTTAAAAACCATCCCTTTAGAAAAAATTAACACCAATTTAAAAGAAGGGTTTGAAGTAATTGTTCCTTTAAGAACAATTCAGGAAGTATTAAAAATGTTAACTGAAGAAATTGAAGATAATTCAAAAATAATCACCATTTCCCCTGATCCAAATCAAATTCAATTTTCTACTGGCGAAATTAGATTGATTTCTCGTCTGATTAATGCTCAATATCCAGATTACAACAAAGCAATTCCTTTAAATTTCGAGAACCAGATTGTTTTAAAAAGAAAAGATTTAGAAGAAGCAATAAAAGTTACCGGTATTTTTAGCGGGAAAATTAACGATGTTAAATTTAAATTTAATCCTTCAAAAAAGGAAGTAGTTTTAGAGGCTCAAGACCCAACTTTAGGTCAAAGCGAAACAGTTTTAGAGCCAATTGATATAAAGGGCAATCCTTTAGAAATTCGTTTTAACTATCGTTTCTTTTTAGATGGGGTAGAGGCTTCAAAAGGGGAAGAAATTTTTCTTGGATTAAATAAAGAAAATTTACCTGCTTTAATTCGGGGCAAAGAAGAAAACGATTTTATTTATATTTTAGTGCCAATGTCGCTATAGAGCTTAACTCTGTTTAAAGAAAATTACAGAAGAAGAATTTGTTTGATCGAAGCTATCTTTAGCTTCGATTTTTATTTCATTTTGTTCTTTTAATAAATTAAAAGGAATAAAATAATAAAAATCATTATCTGAGGTCTTACTCATTTCGCCTAATAATTGATTATTTAAATAAAGATTTGCCTTTAATGGCAAAGAGCCAGTAATTTTTGCTTCTACTTTTAGATCAGAAGAAATAAAAGCACCGACTTGAGGAGAAGATACTTCAATTTTTGGTAAGTCAGGAAATTCAATAATGGTATCAACTGATTCGCAATCTAATGGATACCAATCAGGACCTAAATTTTGATTATATTCTGTTTTAAAATTTAAAATATTTTGTTCAGCCCAATTTAAAACTGGCAATTCCCATAAAAGATATTGAGGATCATTTAAAGGATTTAAAGGACAGCCGCCTAAAGGATCATTTTTATCAATATAATGAAGAATGGAGTGGATTTCTTTTATTGTTTTTGTTTCGCCGGTTTTTAGATTTTTATATTGACGAGTAATAAGATATTCGCCATTAATCATTGGTTTATTTGAACTTAAGGTTTTTACATCATAAGGAGTTGGAGGATTAAATTCTTGAGGGGGATAAAATTCCATTGCTTTTTCCATAAACTCATGCCATAAAGGGGCAGCTAACATTACTCCAGGAGCACCGGTAGGAGAAACAGGGGAGCGGTCATTATTTCCTGCCCAAACACCACTAACGAGCGAAGTAGTATAGCCAATGGTCCAGGCATCGCGATATTCTGAGTCAGTACCAGTTTTTGCAGCAACATCAAAATTTTTAAAATATAAAGGACTATTATAACCAAAGGTTGGCGCTCGACTTTCATTATCTGATAAAATGCTTGTAATAAGCCTAGCAATTTGGGGATCAATGACTTTTTTTGATTCTAAATTAAAATCATAAATAGTTTCTCCTTTGCTATTTAAAATTTTTAAAATAGAAGATTGGGGATGGTAAACTCCTTCTTGGCTAAAAACAGCATAAGCATTAACCATTTCATTTAATTTAACTCCTCCTCCACCTAAAACCAATGACAAGCCATAATGGCTCGGTGGTTCTTTCAAAGTAGTGATTCCAAAATCTTTAGCGGTTTTTATTACTTCATCAATTCCGGCTAAATATAAAACTTTAACTGAAGGAATATTTAAAGATTGAGCTAATGCTTGGCGTAAAGTCACTGGTCCCCGAGTTTTATTATCATAATTTGTCACATAATAAGGTTTATTAGGATCAGTAGAAAAATTCATTCTGATTCCATCTAAAGCAGTGTCAAAAACATAAGTTTCTGGTAAGTATCCTTTTTTAAAAGCAGTAGCATAAACAATTGGCTTAAAAGAAGAACCTGGCTGACGAACACTTAAAGTAGCATTAACATTTCCTTCAGCCTCAATATTAAAATAATCACGAGAGCCAACCATTGCTAAAATTTGACCAGTTGACGGCTCTTCTGCTAAAAGCGCCAAATTTTTCGCGCCAACTTTTTTCTCATTGATCTCTCCATATTTTTTAACTAATTCTTCAGCCAGTGTTTGAAGTTTCATATCCAAAGTAGTAATTACGGTATAACCTCCTTTTTCTAATTCTTCTTCGCCAAATTTTTTATACAAAAGATCTCTGACATACATTACAAAATGAGGTGCTTTAATGCCAAAACTTGGCTGGGCAAATTTTACTTTTTCCTCTTTTGCTTTCTTTACTTCTTCTAAAGGATAATATTTTAATTTTAAAACCCAATCTAAAATATATTCTTTTCGCGCTTCTAAATCTTTTAGATGAGAACCATAAGGAGAATAATAACCAGGCGCTTTTATTAAAGCTGCTAAATAAGCTGCTTCAGCTAAAGTTAAATCTTTAGAAGGCTTATTAAAATAAAATTGGCTTGCCGCTTCAATGCCGTAAACATTATAGCCATAAGGGACCTGGTTTAAATAGGTTAAAAGAATTTGTTTTTTACTCCAAGTTCTTTCAAGTTCAATTGTTAAAATTGCCTCTTTTATTTTTCTTGTTAAAGTTTTATCTAAAGTCAGAAAGGCATTTCTTGCTAATTGTTGAGTAATAGTTGACCCTCCTTGCAGATCTCCTCTTTTTAAAAGATTATTGATAATTGCTCTTATAATACTTTTTAAAACAAATCCGTGATGGCTATAAAAATTATGATCTTCAGCTGCTAAAGTGGTAGAAAAAACATAAGGCGAGATATCGTCCCAATTAACAACTGTTCTTTTCTCTCCGCCGTGAATTTCATAAAGAATAATTTTCCCTGTTCTGTCATAAATTTTTGTTGATTGATTGACAATTCTATTTTTAAAATCCAAAGGGTTTGGTAAATCTTTAGAAAAATAAACAAAAACTACTCCTCCAATAAAGAAAAGAGTAATTAAAAATAATATTAAAAAAAGAACTATTTTTTTAAACATTTTATTTTATTAAAACCAGCTAAAGCCACTGCCAAGGCATCGGCGGTATCATCTGGTTTTGGCAATTCTTTAAAAGAAAAATAGAATTGAATAATTTTTTGGATATCTTTTTTCTGGGCGCGGCCATAACCAATAAGGTTTTGCTTTATCTCTAAAGGAGTCAGCTCAATTGCCTCTAAATGATTTTTAAATAAAACATAAAAAATTACTCCAATTGCTTCGCTAATTGACATCGCGGTTTTTGCGTTTTTAAAAAAGAAGATTTTTTCAAGGGCAACTACTTTTGGTTTGTATTTCTTTAAAGTTTTATTTAAAAGTTTTGCTAAGACAACCAATTTTTTGCCTTTTTGTTTTTCTTTAATTTCCCAACAGCCATAAGATAAAGGAGTAATATTGTTTTTATTTGCTTTTATTATTGCAAAGCCGATTCTTGAAGTTCCTGGATCTAGCCCTAAAATAACCATAGTTAAAATTAAAAAATAGCATTAGAATAAACTTCTTCTACATCAGGATGTTCTGCTAATTGAGAGAATAAATTTTCAAGTTTTTCAATTGTTTCTTTGTCTGAAATTTCAATTGGATTTTCTGGCAAAAAATCAATTTCTGTTTTTAAATCTTTTAAGTTAAATTTCTCTTCCAATAATTTTTTTAGATTATTTAATTGATTTAAAGGAGTAAAGATATTTATCTTTTCTTCCTCTTCTTTAATATCTAAAGCGCCGTTTTCAATTGAAAAAAGGGCAATATTTTCATTAAAGTTTTGTTTATCGAAAATAATTTTCCCAGTTTCTTTAAAGAGATATTTTACTGTTCCGCCTTCTGACATTTTGCTGGAGTTTTCATTTAGAAGATGGCGGATTTCTGCTAAAGTGCGATTTTTATTATCAGTCACTGTTTGAATTAAAAGAGCGATTCCTTTTGGCCCATAAGCTTCAATTAAAATTTCTTCGACATTTTTCCCCTCTGAAGAATCACCCGCTCCTCTTTTAATTGCTTTTTCAATATTTTCTTTTGGCATGCCAATTTCTTTTGCTTTTTCAACCGCAATCCTTAATTTAGGATTACTTTCAATATCTGCCCCCTCTCTTGCCGCTACGGTAATTAAATTAGTAATTTTAGAAAAAGCCTGGCCTTTTTTTGGGTCTTTTTGTGCCTTTTGATATCTAACTTTTGCCCACTTCGAATGTCCAGACATAAAATTTAAAAGATGAATTCAAAATTTAAAATCATTTAATTATAACCTTTTTTTATTATTTTTTCAACTAAAAAATCTTGTAAGAAAATAAAAAAACCTCCCCAAAATTAGAGTGCCCCAAACCTCTAGCATAAAATGATTATTTTTTAAATTGACTTAATGTTTTAAAAGAGCAATAATAGTAGTTGAAGACCAAAATTCTAAAAAGTAATAGAAAATAAAAATATATGAAAAATTTATACTTTAAAAGAATAATTCTTTTTATTATTATTGTAACCATAGGTGGAGTTATTGTTTATCAATCTTTAAAAACAAAAAACAAGGTAATAACTACTCTTACCTCTTCTCCAACAACCACTTCGTCCTCCCTGTCAATTACTTTACCAACTCCTCCTTCTAATTGGGTTTCTTTTTTAGATAAGGAGTTAGGGGTAGAATTTAAAGTTCCACCCGAGGTAAAAGTTAAAATATACAAACCCCCAATTCATTCTTTTTCAGATTATTATTCTCAAGTTAGCGGTTTGATTGAAGATGGAACAACTTTTAGGGTTGGTGCCGAACCAAAAATTATTGCAGATTATTACTATAATTTATATCAAAAAGGAGGGACAACCCTAAAAATATTTTACAATGATACTGGTGAAAAATTTGACAGATTCTTTTACGAATTCAACAATAAATTACTTGTAGTATTTAATAATCCTTTGCAACTTTCATTTAATGAGTGGAAAAATGCTTTTGAGTTTTGTAACGACTATAATCCGGCAATCAGTATCTTTCGGAATGACGCTTGTCCACTCCTTGAGTGTCTATGTAATGCTGAATTTCAAGTAAAGTACGAAATTTTTGCACAAATACCAGAAGAAAATAATCTTACTGTTTACCTTGGTAATAATGACTACAATTTTATTGCTTTCCTTCCTTTAAAAGATAAAATTTATATCACAAGTAAAGCCTACCGAAAAGATTTAAGGCCTCCTTCGATATCAATTGAGGAAGCAAAAAAGGATTTTCTAAATTCTACAGAATTAAAAATTTTATCTTCTTTAAGACCAATTTCAAAGTAGTTTAAAATGTAATACAACATGAGAATATAGCCCGCTTTTAAAAGCGGGTTTTAAGATGGTTAATATTAAAATTGTATAGAAAAAGTTAGAGAAGTAAGGATAAGGGATTAGTACTCCTTACTGGAGGACAAACCAGAAAACAAAAAATTAGAACGGACTCAAAATTATAGTGTAAAATGATTATTTTTAAAACTTGACTTAATGGTTTGAAAGAGTAATAATAGTAATTAAAGGTCGAAAATTTAAGGGTCGAATAATCTAAAAATTAATATTAATAACCACTATGAAAAAATATCTTATTTTCTTTTTAGTAATAGTAGGAGTTTTTTCTTTTACTATTCTTTCAAAACAATCTCTTGCTGTTACTTTAGAAGAACTACAAAGCCAAATCCAACAATTACTAGAATATCTGCGATCTCAATGTCCTTTTGTTTCATTAATGTATCTGGGTTATTCAGAAGAACCAACGGATGAAGTGAGAGAGTTACAAAGACTATTAAGTCAATTGCCAGGGATTTATCCAGAAGGATTAGTAACTGGTTATTTCGGTAGACTAACTGATGCAGCTTTACGCCGTTTTCAGCAACAATATGGTTTACCAATAACTGGGCAAACGGATGCAGCTACCAGAGCTAAATTATGTGAGATATGGCAAAATCAAAAAAGAATAGGGCAGTGTGGTTGGTGTGGCGCTGATTGTGTAAGAATAACTAGTGGGATGAATTGTCCTCAAGTAACCCGACCTTTAGGAGTAGAATGTAAAGAAGTAAATGGTGTTTGTACTAAAGTTCCATTAGTACCCCCAACAACTCCACCTACTACCATTGTTCCCACAAAATATTCTTGTATGACCGCTAGAGGAACCATAATAAGTAATTGGTATTCTACTTGTATGCCGGATCCTAATGGTACTTTTAATTCTTTAGAAGAATGTCAGAAAGTATGTGGAGCAACTAGTAGTTGTACGGATTCTGATGGAGGTAAAAATTATTATGTAAAGGGAACTGTAACATATAATGGACAGACATATACTGATGCATGTGAAGCAAACTTTACTTTAAACGAATACTATTGTGAGAACGGGGTAGTAAAACGAGAAACTGCTAGTTGTGCGGAACCTTTTGAGTGTCAAGACGGAGCATGTAAACAAGCTACTCCTCTAACTACTACAAAACAATGCTCAGTTTTTTATGCATCCGGGGCATTAAATGTTGGGGGCGCTTATTTCAATCTTCCTGTTGGTCAAGATGGATTAACAAAAGAGCAATGTAGAAAAGCAGTTCAAACTTATCAAGAAGGTATCAGATACGAAATATGTTCAAATATTGCTTTGACTGATTCAGAAAATATTGTTGTCAAATGGGGCGATGAAATTATCGACCAATTCTCAGCTCAATGTAGTACTTTTGTAATGCATGCCACTTGTACACAAGGAAGATGTGTTCGTACTCCCGGTGCAGGAACTAACCAATGTAGTTCGAATAATGACTGTATTCAATCTTGTACTGATTCTGATGGGGGAAGAAATTATTATGTGAAAGGAACTGTAACATATAACGGACAAACTTATACAGATGGTTGTATTTATTGTACAGGCGCTTGTTTACCCGGTATTCCTTGCACACCTAATTGTTACGCAGTTGTAGAATACTATTGTGAAAATGGAGTAATGAAACAAGAAACTCATGGTTGCACCTGCCAAGACGGAGCATGTAAACTTTCAACTACCACTACTACAGTCCCTCCTACACCAGAAAATATAATTAATATAAAAACTGGAGAGCAATTTTCAATAAACTTAGAAGAAAATGCTTCTACTGGGTATAAGTGGTATTACAATATTGCCGATCCTTCTATTGTAGAATTTGTAAAAGAGTATTATCAATCCCAATCAACCTCAACTCCAATTATAGTTGGTGCCCCAACACAACATTTTTGGGTATTTAAAGGATTGAAAGTTGGCACAACAACGATTACCTTTACCTCTCGTCGAGGATTTTCATCAGAAGGTGTTAAGACAGTTGTTTATACAATTAATGTAAAAGAATCAGAGCCAGTAACTTCCTGTACTGATTCTGATGGAGGAAGAAATTATTATGTAAAAGGAAGCTGTTATGATACTACAACAGGAAAAACATTTTATGATTATTGCGACGAAGAAATGGGAGGAACTAAAGTAGGAGGATTAGAAGAGGTTAATTGTCAATATGTTCCTATTGGTCAGGGCTCCCCAGGAATAGAAGGGAAAACAGTGTGTGTCTATAGTGGCTATACATGTGCATATGGATGTAAAAATGGCGCTTGTTTACTACCACCTAAAACTAGCTTAATGGATGCCCTTGATAAATTAAGTGCTTCATTAATGTCTTTAATGGAATTACTGAAACAATAAAGAAAAATTGATTCTTTCTTAAAACCCGCTTTGAAGAGCGGGTTTTAAGATGGTTGGCTACCTTGAGCCTATTGGATGTTTGGTTTAATTCCTTAATAGATAAGTCGGAAAGTGATGCGGCGTCTTGATTTAGGTTATCGAATAGAAAGATCTCTTTTAAACTTCTGATGGGGTTGAAAAAATGGAAATTTTAGAGTAAAATTTAGGTATAAGATATGGATTTAGAAAAGCTAAAACAAGAATTTGAGAAAGATTTAAGTTTGATAAAAGAGAAAAAAGATTTAGAGAATATAAGAATCAAATACCTTGGTCGCAAAAGTGACCTTTCTTTATTTTTTGAGAGCTTAAAAAATTTACCAGTAGA
>Ga0078972_1013414_pt1 | contig 13531 bp, 24 predicted proteins | sample YelNatPaOPGAMG01_FD_67568 | JGI IMG/M metagenome (GOLD analysis project Ga0078972, IMG submission 67568) | Hot spring thermophilic microbial communities from Obsidian Pool, Yellowstone National Park, USA - OP-RAMG-01 (SPADES assembly) (version 2) | ecosystem: Environmental > Aquatic > Thermal...
TGTAGTTACTGTACAGGTTATATGAATATGAAGTATAACTCCCCGTTCCTCCTGATGTTGCTGTGGAGAAATCAATTGTCTGACCCACATCGCTGGGGTTGATGTTCGAGGAGACAGTGATAGATAGGGCACTGTCCACTGTAACAGAAGATGTTGTCCCGGAGAAGGAATAGCCTCCAGATTCGGTGACCTTTACAGTGAAAGTTACCGACCCTGTCCCAGATGCAGTCCATGTTGGGTTGCTCGCAGTGGTTGAGGAAAATGATCCAGATGCTCCTGATGATGACCACGAGTAGCTGTACCCACCAGCACCGTTGGATATGCTCTCGCTTAATGAGACTGATTGCCCCACGTCAATGGTTGTACGGGAGACTGATGCACTTACCGTAGGGGTAAAAATATCCAGAGTTCCGGATTCACTGTGACCAGACATGGAAACTGTCCATGTGTAATCAGTTCCACTTGCTGAACCATAGTTGCTGTTAAAGGTATAGGATGGTGATGCACTATCTGTCCATGACTCGGTGGTGAAATCGCAGGAAAAGGCATTCGTGCAATAATTAGTCTCACTTTTGCCATATCCGATGCAGAGAGTTCCTTGTGTGTTAGTGAAAGATTGACTCTGTGAGTGGGAACATGAAGCATCCCCCGTATCTGAACTGCCACTTGACAGTTCCTTTGACCCCAAGTCCAGAGTCCATGTTGCCCCAGAAGGGGAAGGAGCGGAAGGATAGGAAGAGGGGTATGGAGGGTAATCAGGTTGAGGGTATCTGCTTGTACTGCATGTGGTCTTCTCGCAATCATTTGAATTTGTCTTTGATGCTGAGGCTGATATAGTTGGAAAATCCACTGGATTATTGTAATACACATCCACTGTGCCACCGGATGAGGCATCTATAGTGGATGGAGCTAAGATATGGCTTGAAGTTCTGTGCAGGACTGGTTGCGGTGGCTCCCACTGGCTGAGTGCCTCAAACGCCATTATCCCGACTCCCGACAGTACCATTACTGTGGCAAATATCAGGGCAACTGCAACCTTCTTTTTGTTGGGTTGATCTTTATCCCTTGGTATTCTCATGCCCTGCCTCCTGTTGTGTTGATGCAAATGAAAATCTGCTGATCTGTGATTCTTCTCACTATTTCCTCTAACCTTATCCTGAACATTCAGTTACCCTCGCTTGAACCTGTGAAATGAGGGAGTCGGGCATAATCAAGCGGGGCATGTAAACGAAACCTGAACCCATTGAGAGAAAGCAGTATAATTATGGACAGGAAGGAAACCATGCACCGATTTGAAATATAACCCAACTCCTCAAAGTAAAAAGAATAGGTTGTATTTAAGTGTTGATTTGAATTGAGGATTCCGAATTTTCACGCAACATCAAGAACCAGTCTTACCAAGACGACTACCAGAACCAATATTGAGAGAAGGAGAACACCTGCCAGAACGGGTCCAAAGGGACCGAGAGCGGGTGTGATAGCTAATCCGACAAGTAATGTTATGAACCAACTGAAAAGATTCATCACCTCTGCTGCTGCAAGTTCAACCAGCGAAAGAAATGCCCCAAGTGTATCCTGCAATAGACCCTCCACTGCGTTGAGAGCAATATTCCCAAAGAAATTGCCAATGTTGGATGTAATGGCATTATATGTGCCTACGAGACCATCGGCTAACCAACTTGCAGCATCGCTTCCTGCTGTTGTGACTGCACCGGTTACGTCATCCCATCCAACTACCCACCACGGTTTTGAGGTATTGTTTGTGGTCGTAGTGTAGGGCATTACGCCCTGAACTGCCGTGTGCTGGTTTGATATGCCCTGTGAAGGTGCTACAGCACCCTGTGTAATGATTATTGCAGAGGGGACTGCCAGTAGTAGCAGTGTGAATAAAAGCAGAATAAATGAGAGTTTTTTCATTCCACATCCTCTATCAGCTTACCTGCTGAGATAACAAATACCGAAAGGAGTGCCCCAACACTAATGGTAATCACTAACAGAAGTGGAGCATATATGCCCCAACTTGAGAGATCACCAGAATATGCACTGAAAATGGTGTTGAATGCACCTGTTATAGTTGCGACAAAAGAAGAGCTCATGTTCTGCCATAATGAATAGAAAAAATCACCTATGTAAACAAAAATTGAAATTATAAAAGTTAAGATAGAGAGCCCCAAAAAATACGCCCCCTAATTATAAATCCTCTTCTCCACCCAAGACATCTTTTTCGACGCCGTAGACATCCATGAAGAAGTACAACATGAAACCAGCCATTGCAAGAACAACGACAAAGATAACAGGTGCCCATATTCCGAGTCCGTAGAGTGATGTAGCCCAGTTGGAGAACATCGTGCTAACCGCACCGCCCAAGCCACCGAATATCTGACCTAATAGGGTTTCAAAGTCGTTCAGTATACTTTTTCCAAAACTCTCTATGAGACCCCATATTGAGTTGAATATCCCGCTTGTGTTTATCCCTGTGCTGTATGTTACTGGAGATGTGGTGAGTGCAGGTGAGACCTGCACGGATGCTGTCACAGATGCCGAAGCTGAAGAAGGTATGAATGACTGGCTTGAGGAGGCACTGACTGGCACAAGCACCATGATCATAAAGAGTAGAACTACTCCCCCTGCCATTAACTTGCTTTTATGCCTGCTTATCAATGCCTTAACACTATCTTTCATGTCCTTACCTCGCTGTTGCCCCAGTCTTAACAAACCCACGGTTGTGTGCCCATGCTGCATTGCTTACGAGTATCACAACAGCAATAAAGATCGCTACGACCTCAAATGTTGCCATGTAATTCCCATGGTATGAGGGAACCAGCACAAGCTGCCCGAAATTGAAGTAAAATGCAAGGAAACCACCGATGAAGAACCCGATGATAAATGACCCGAAGAATCTAAGCCAGATATCAAATACGTGTCTCCTTGGAGGTGTCATTACCTCAACTATACCCCATAGCATTGCTCCAGTAAGTCCAGCGAATGCAACTATCCCGCTTGTCACGGAGACAGTTGTCCCGAATAGGCTGACTGTTGGTTTTGCAAAGAGGAACACAAGTTCTAACAGAGCAACGAAAGTTGCGAATATCACGGCTGCTGTATCCCATTGGCTTCTGGCAACGAGAAAATAGCTTTTGTCCGTATTCCCGCTGTTACTTCTATTATTTTTAACCATATATTTTCACTCCTATCTATTTCTTCCTCTTAAATCTACCATCCGCTCTTCTTGGATGGGCTCTTGGGTTCCATCCGGACTTTGTGGGTTTCTTTGTGGGTTTCTTTCCGGACTTCTTTCCTGATCTTTTGTTCGATTTGACCATTCTTTATTACCTCCTACCTTTCTTTGCTGTATTTGCCTTATTCACTTTTACTTTGTGTGTTATCATTCCCTGCGGTGCAGGTTTGATATTCACATCATAGTGTGGTATAGTCAAGAAAGCAAATAACAATATCAAAGCTCCGTCGATGACGTAGCTCACGTCTAACCCAGTCTGATAATTAAAGAGACCGGACGCTATTCCCGTTGTGTGAACCGAGATTGAATAAGTTAGCGGTGTGCTTTTGTTGGATAGCTCAAGTTCCATCATGAGATAATCGCTCTGGTTCCCTGTCAGGGATGCTGGTCCAATTGCATAGCCAAAATCCGCAGTTGTGTTCTTCTTTGCTGTGTATGAAGACGCAGATATTGGTACGAAATTGCTGTAAGATGTTCCGTATCCGATGACAAGCGTTGCATTTACCGCAATGTCTGTGGTAATGTTCAGCTTATTTACAGAGTGCAGGTTCATCTCACCCAGAGTCATATTGGTCATGAGGAAGTCCTTGAGATATGCAGCATAGTCAGTAGTACTGACATTTGTGGCGTTCTTTGCTGTGTAGGCGTATTCGTTTGTTACTGTTACGGTGTTGTTTACGTTACCTATTGACAGTGCCTTAGCTGTTCCGTTTGTTGACATACCGTATGCGTAGTTCACGTCGTTCTGTGGACTAAGTACAAGTGTATGCGGTTGCACTGAACTTATTCCCGCCGATGCCCCTCCAGCAATTGCTGATCCGAAGAGAGCAACGAAGAAAACAAGCACAGAGAAAACGACAATACGTTTGCCCTTACTCCCTCTTGATTCACCTTTTCTACCTGTTGTTGGCATACCCATAGGGTTTCGACTCCTCAATCATAAATAGAATAGGATGGATATAAAGGAATGACGTGATCAGCGATTGTTTGAAGCCGTGCCGAATGGTTCATCTCTTTGCATGGACGCAGGGTGTTTGAAAGACTTTTTGAGTTTTTTCAGTTTAGTCTGAATAGCGTGGTAACGGTTCTTGTTCCCTTTTTTATGGACACGAATAACGTGCTTTTCAAGGTACCCATCCATCCACAATGAGTTCAGGGCACAGGACACTTTTTTTGTAGTGACCTCCTCGAATTTGCGGGAATAAATCCGTGCAATCTGTTTTGCTGAAAATGATCCGGGGAAATTGTTGAAGACTACTTCCATTATCCGTTCGGTGAATACTTCAGATTTGTCTTCTCCATTTTCCCAATATTCAACAGAATGCATCTTAACACAAAGCCCAAGAAAGAGATCGGGCTTTTAACCCCATGTTTAAAATCACACATGGTATATAAACTCTAACCAGAAATGAGACGGGTCATTTTTCTTTATAATCCAAAACTGGAAACATATTGTTGATGGATGTATCCGGTTTGTTGTCGGTGTCGGTGTCTCCGCCGAACCGCTTGTTGCGTTTCTTCTCCACTTTCCTCTCCAGTCCCTTTTTCTTTCTCATCAGGCGAAGTTCCCTCTTCTGTGCTTTCAGTATAGATTTCTGGGTGTCGACTGTTTTTTTCACGGCATTGTTGCCACGGTTCATCTGCTTGATCTGTTCGAGAGCGATCATCTGCTGGTCGAGAAGTTTCATGGAACGATCCATGTCTCGCAATGTCCCTGAAACCGTAATGAACCTGTTGTTTTTGATATCTCTGCGGACTGTTGCTGCATCCCTTGAGACACGTGCTGCGTCCTTTGATGCTGACTTTTTCTGCGATTTTCCATTTCTGCCGAGTTCACTCATTTCGACCCACCAACCCCTGAAGCTATAGGCTTTGGAACCAGCAGGAATGGGTGGACTGCGGAAAAATGCTTGACCTGATCTTCAATGTCAAGAAACTTGGGTCCAGTGGGAAGCTCAAAATGTGTTTCACAGAGAGAGCAAGTCTTATCTCCAAGGAAAAAAATTTCCACGCCATTGACCGTTTTAATTTTTGTCAAAATTTCAACTCCTGAATGAAAATAGTGATGGTTGGATATAAAGGAATGACCAAACACCACATTCTCACCTATTCTTTTTTGGTGCCCGGGGCTTCCGTGGCTTTTTTGACTGTGGCAGAACATATCCCCTCTGCAACATCCTGTTCCGTGTTTCCTGCTGGATGTCAAACCGCAGATGGCTCTCCTCATCACTTAGGATGGCGTAGAAGAAAATGGAAAAGAATATCCCAACCACGCTCATTAAAACGATGATAAAGACTTCCCTTGGATTGAGGTTGAAATTGAAGATGCCTACAAATGATTCAATGAAACCGAAAAGAAACGATTCAATAATAGATGCAACATAAAGCATGGGGTCTCTTAGCATTCTTGTGTTCATTCACTGTGAAAATGGGTGGTTAAATATAAAGGGATTAGCTGATTGATTGGTGATACTGTAGATACTGTAGTATCATTTTTCACTTTTAACACTTTGAGCGGGTGTTGAGCGGGATCGCTGCAATTCCTTCCAGTAATCATAATCTATCCAGATATCCCGCCGATGCCGTTTTTCTGTTTTGATCAAGACCGTATTTTCAACCCCCCAACTTCAAACCACTCTGTTGATGCTGTCTGCACTGGAGAAGCCGTTGGGATAACGCTTCTGGAGCTTCTTCATATTGGTTTCCATCACCGTGTTCAATGGGATGCCGTAGTCAATGCACAGTGCCGTCAGGTACCACAGCACATCACCAAGCTCCTCTGTGAGCTTTTCGGGATTCCTCTCATGCTGGTGGAACGTTTCCTTCTTGATGAGTTCCACCACCTCACCGTATTCACCAAACAGACCCAGCAGGAAGTTCATCTTTTTCCTGAACCCTTCAGTGTCCTCTGGATAGTCATCTGGCATCGTCCTGCGTACCGATCTTTCAAATTCATCTGTGTTCATTTCAACTCACTCCATTGCCACTTCTTTGATTGGACGCCTGTGTTCTCTCCACCATCTACCCGTCATTCCGTATTTCAGCAACGTCTTGTGAAATTTCTTTTCCATGGCTTCGTCAAATCCCTCAAGCATGATAGGCTCTCCAATGGCAACCTCAAGTTCCTTTATGTTAGAGCCTCTCGTATGGAGGGATTCCCCATAAATGAAATCCGGTTTGAATTCAGATATAATTCTGACGATCTCTTCAACGTCATTTGATGGAGACGGTCTGATCCTCAGCGAAGGCATCACTGGTGCTATTATTATACCCGCCTTAAGACCAAGCATCTTTGCCTCTCTTATTATCTCAATACGTGCTTCCGGGGTTGCGACACGGGGCTCCATTGATCTTGACAGTTGATGGTTCATTGTAGCAACAGAGACCTGAATTCTAACCTGATCGCTGTATCTGGAATAGATATCAAAGTCCTTTTTCACAAGCGGTGATCTTGTCTGTACACAAAGCTTAACACCATTTTCAAGTGCAGCAGTGATTATCTTTCTCGTAATGGGTGCAAGCTGAGGTAGATAGGCATCATGTGTTGAAGACATCATGACCTCCACACCAGCCCATCTTTTCCAGTTTGTCTTCTCTATAGCCTCATCAATATTTTCAGGGGTGTAAAAATAATTCCCCCATGACCTGTTCACAAGTTTCCCTGCACGTTTTACTCCGTATCTCTTGTTTATGTTGTCTACATAGCAGAATCTGCATGCATGGGTACAGCCCACTGCGAAGTTTAATGACCAGCCATCAGAAAGTTCCTTGCCAACACCCCCCTTCTCCACCCGTGTAAGTTTTGATGGTTTTATCAAAGGTGGATTTATCTTGAAAGAACCGAGGGCGACTTTCCTCATGTCCTTGTCAAATAGGTAGTCATCAACACTTTCATATTCTGCCTTGATTCTTTCGATTTTCTGGCGTCTCATTGTCTCCCACGCTTTAACCGCAGCCATGTGATACTTTTGTCTTTCAAGGTTGGTGCCTGTATAGCTTTCAAGTTCTTTCATTTCTTCACTTTTCATTTTAATCCCTCCTTCCATGTTTTCTGACCGTTTTTCCTCTTTTGCTCTTCAGCAATGAGTTCGGCGGCATATTGCTCGATGGACATTTCTCTGCCGATCTCACTGTCCTTGAACCCAGATTTTTTGAGATATTCTATCTGTGCAGGAGAAAAGTATTCCCTCTTAAGGGTTATGGGGAAACGCCCCCAGTGGTCGCCTATGATCATGGTGTTGACCACAGAATTACCTTTCTTTATTGCGAGAACCTTCCACTTCTTTGTGGTCTTTTCCGGTATTGGGTTGTTCGGAAACTTTTTCTGGAGCTTTATCTGGGATTCCACTGCCTCATCGAACTGTGCCTTCTGGTTGTTGATGTAGCACCGGAAGTTAGTGGAGGGGTCTTCATAGTACGTCAGGTTGTATTTAAAATATGTCATCCCATTCCGGTATAGCCTGTCTTTGACTAAATTGAACTCGCTTTCCGTGAGACGCCCACTACATAAAAGAATCTTATGGCAGACCTCACGAAACCTCTGCTTCACATCAACTACTTCCACGACCATCTCTTTTTTCTCATTGTTCTCTATACTCATTCATTTTACCCCCGTTATGTCTTTTAACGGCACGTTAGCACAAACTTCGCCACGAATTTTAAGGATCACATAGTATTCATTCTCCACGGACAACCTGAAGGCGTACTCATCGCCGAGGATAAATCCATGCCCCTCTCCCAAAAACACCTTGTGCCTTTTGTCGGTTTCACTCCAATTAATCTGAAACTCGCTGCTTTCCATCAGAAATTGACCTCCTCAAGCAGATAATCAATGGCTTCGTCAACGGTCATAGCATCACCGACTACGTTGCCCCTCTTGGCATGGAGATCATGTCCCTTGCTGGCTGCGAATTCCCTAAGCCTTTCCAGATTTTCCTTTGATACCTTGGTCTGGATGTAATCCTTTTCCTGATAATATGATGCAAAAACCATTCCTGAACCTACTTCCTCTCTTTCTCTCTCTTTTCTTTCCATGTTATTTCACTCCTCTCTGTACGTGTCTATTATCCAATTGAACAATTCAACAACGAATTTGTGGAAATCTGCATTAAAATCCTCATTGTTGAAGAGAACAACTCCGAAAAACGGTTCGATTCCTTCAAAATACGCATGCAACGGAAATTTGAACGAGAACACGAACACTTTCGATTTGAAATTAGTCCAGTGTGGTTGTGGGTTGGGTTCTTTGGACGAATCCGTATCTATTCCCCCTATCCCCAAATCTCTGGATATTTCCACAACCAAATAATCATTATTTCTTTGGATTTTCCATATGCATTGTGTAGCAATTTCTTTCTTGAGTTCATCAAGGGTAACCCCGTGATTTTCCTCAAGAAAATTATTCACACGCTCTTCAATTGTCCATTCTTTTATTGCCATTTTAGTTCACCTCGTTAGTCCACCTGTATAATTCACCTAAGAACTTAGTGAATTCTACAGCAAACTGATAATTTAAATAGATATCCATAAGAAGATGTTTTTCAAGCTCTGATTTTGCTATTGTTTTTTGATATCTATCAAGAAGTTCATATCCGTCTTCTGTCTTTATTCCAAGATTGCGTCCTGACGGCAAGTCTCTAAAATAATGAACCTTAAACGAATACATAAATATATTATCATCCTTAACTACATTCACATCATTTTGATGATATTCCATTGATATTTCTGAATTTCCTTTTTTAATTTTTACAAGCAAAACGGAATTTTTTTGATGACCTGAAAAATCTATACACTTAAGTGCAATTTTCCTTTTTAAGTCTTTCCCGTATTTCTCTTCAATAGCATTAACTTTGTCTAACCAATTTATTTCTATTCCACTCATCTTAGTTCACTTCCTCATTGTCCTTGTTGAAGGTTTCTTTAATTTTTATATATTTTAATAAATCTTCATGCAATTTATCGGCAATTTCATTTTGTTTGACAAAATCATATCTCATTCTCTTCTCTTCTTTTTCCCTGAGTGCTTTGACGGTCATGTTGAACAAACCGCTCTTAGTGTACTCTGGATGCTGTTTTAGCCACCTTTCGTTTTCGGGTTTGATGATGATCATCGCCCGAATGCCTTTTTCTTCTTGCTTCTTAGATTCCATGAAACAAGAACACATAGGAATATATAAATTCTTTCATAGTGTAACATTGTGCAACTATTTGTGAGATGATACTACAGTATCATATTTCGCATCAACCGTTTTCATTTCACACCTCGTTCATACTCCACAATACCCTGCTTGTTCACACTGCATCTCTCCCCTGAAATCCTCGCCAGTTAACGTCAACTGTATGGAATCTGAAAAGAACCTATCAAGACGCCTTAGTGTCCATCCTTTTCTGGGAAAGAGACCATATGACGGGTAGTTGATGTCCGATTCCTCTAATGCCATTGCATCTTGGAATAGGTCCGGGTGTTCTTTCCTCAGCAGTTTCCATTGCCCCGGACTCTGAAACGGACAGAAGTAACAACCTGATTTAGGTGGTGATTCGTAACCGTGCCTGTGCACATAATCGACACAGTCCTGCCGCTTCATTTTCCTTTCAATTAAGGGATATTCTACTACATATTCAGTCAGGTGTGGATCGTACATTCGTGTCAATTCCTCGTAACCAATTCCTATGATTGCTGTTGCTGGTTTGACATATTCACCACGCTCCTGTGCTGGTCTTACGAATCCCTTATAAATGGGTTCGATCTTTGCGTCTGAAGTGCACCACCTTGATGCGGGGTTGATGCTTGGTACCCGCCTTCTTGCGATTATTTCATCCCTGAGTGAGGTTACATTGCGTTTCTTGATTCCATTTGCACTGTGGTATTCTGAGTGTGCCGCCATCCTCTCTGTACGTGTCTTTAGCTGTGATGTTGATGACAGCATTTGTTTGTACTGAACCAACTGCTCCCCGGTGAGTCCAGAGATGTCATCCACGGTTTTTGACATGCGAATAGTTGTGAATGGTATGCCGATCCTTTCACATATTGGCTTTGCCACCTTCTCGATATGATCGTAGGTTTCTGGATGCTCGGCACCTGTATCGGCAAAGACAACTTCGTCTATTTGCAACTCCCCCTGCTCTGCCATGACCAGAAGGCAGAATGTCTGCATTCCAGCACCATAACTGAGAAAACGCTCTTTCATTTTTCCACCACACTTTCCACACTTGCAATGTCTTCGAATTTAAGGTGAGCTACCCTCCGGGTGCTGTACAACAAATGGACTTTCGTTATGCCGACCTCGTATCCGTTGGCAATGTAGCTTTTTCCTTTCTTTGTCGTTACCTTTACGTTCCCCTCCTCTTCACATATCCTTTTAAAGTTCTCTTTAAAATCCCATTCTTTCATTTCACTCACTCCTTAAATTTCGTGCAACTTTCTAATGTCGGCATTTCTTCTTCAATCATTTTATTAACTTCCTGAAATGGATAAAATATACCTTTTAGTTTAATTCCATCAGCAGGCGATATTTGATTCTTTTCTCTTAATTTATCTGCAAGCAGCCAAAGATGAAAAGATGCACTCGCTCTTTTGTCTTCGATTGTGTTTCCAGCAAATTCAAACTTTTTGATCCTTACCGTTAACCTCAATAATTCAAAAGGTGACAAATTCTTGTCTTTTGCGAATGTTTCTTCTATTTTATCAAATCCATAATCCCAGAAATTTACTGTTCTGATTTTGTAGATGTTCAGCAAATCTAACTCCCATTTTCTATAACTTTCCGTGAATTCTCTTTTTGGTGTAGAATACGCTTTTCCAATTATCTTATAACCCATTTTATTTCACCTTCTTTTCTTTCTCTTCTTTCTCCCTGAGTGCTTTGACGGTCATGTTGAACAAACCGCTCTTAGTGTACTCTGGATGCTGTTTTAGCCACCTTTCGTTTTCGGGTTTGATGATGATCATTGCCCGAATGCCTTTTTCTTCTTGCTTCTTAGATTCCATATGTCAAGAACACATAGGAATATATAAAATCTTTCATATTGCTATATGATGCAACTGCTAATAGAATGTGATACTACAGTATCATTCTTTCAAATTGGAATGAAAAAATAGTTTCAATCCTCTATTTTTCGTGAAATCGTTGTTCCGAAATGTGTCATTATGCGGTCTACTGGGTATATCATGCCCATAGCTCCGCAGAAAACCCCTAACGCATAAAGCCACAGCATTGACAATGCTCCTGCTGATGTGAAAACCGGCAGGGGCAGGTATGCAAAGGCAATGAGCGGGATGAGAGCGTATAGGATGACTGAAAGCACCTGTATTGATATTCTATCCATTTTTTCCATGTTCAATTTTTCCATTTTTGTTCACCTCCTTTTTCATTTTGTTCTTCTAATATGATCCAATCGTGCAGTTTCACCAAAAATCCGTAATAGTTGCTCAGAAAAGCGTTTGAATAGCGTACTGTGAGATCATCTATGAGGTCTTTTTTCAGTTCTTCTTGGCTTATTGTACCAATTACAACATTCTCCTCATTATCTGGATCGAACACCTCGTAGTCCCCATTAGCCAACTCTTCTCCTATGTGCCAACCGCTGGGCAAATACCTGAAAGGAAAAACTGGAAATTCGTACCAAAACCTGTCGTAGTCACTGTAACCATCTGAACCGCCTCTATAATAATCAAAATCAATGTCGTATCTCCCCCTGACAATTCTCACAAGCAAAGTCTTGTTTACTGGCATTTCAATTTCAAACCAATCTATGCTCAAGTCTGCAATAACACGTTTCAGGGCATCTTGGGTATACCCACACTTTTTAAGATACACTTCTGCAAGTCCTCTCTTTTCCTCTATTTCTTTCGTGTTCATTATCACTCAACCTCCAACCATTTCTGGAACTCTGCAATAAATTCGTTCCAGCGAACGCTGAAATTCCCGTAGTCTGCCGACAAGAGATCGTCAACAAGTGCTTCCGTGAGTTTGTCCACATCGATCTGTTGAATAAAGTTACCGTTTTCATCAACCAGATAATAATTCCCGTTCCGGATTTTGCGTATGAATAATGCCGATGGCATATCCCTGTAGAAAAACATCGGGAAGTCGTACCAGAATCTATCGTGAGTATCATCCTCGTCTATTTCGTTCTTGTGGTACTCAAGGGAGACGCCATGCTTCCTTGACACCCGAACCAGTACAACGTGACATCCTCCCACGCCTAAAGAGCGTGGGCTTCCTGCTTCACCGAGTGATAGCTAATGCCTTCACGAATCAGGCATCCCGCCATCGCACTCTCCACAGGCGTTAATTCCCCACTGTCCGTGGGTACTCCAGTCTTTATGAGACCGAATCTCTTTATGTTTTTTGCTGCGTTCAGTTCCCTGTCATGTGTGGTATTGCACCGTGGACATGTCCATGATCTTTCACTGAGTTTCAGTTTATAGATGTATCCGCAGTGCGAACACATTTTAGACGAGGGATCGAATCTTCCTATTTCGATTATATTCTTTCCTCTTGACACTGCCTTGGTTTTCAGCATTGTAAAGAAAGAAGACCATCCCGCATCGCTTATGCTTTTTGCAAGATGGTGATTCTTTACCATACCTGATACATTCAGGTCTTCTGTCACTATGGTGTCATACTGCCGTGTCAGTATATCCGATACTTTGTTATGGAAATCCATTCTCTGATTGGCTACGTGTTCCTGCAACCTTGCAACCTTTATTCTTGCCTTGTTCCTGTTTCTCGAACCTTTCTGCTTCTTTGCCATCTGTCTCTGTCTTTTTGCCAGTTTCTTTTCTGATTTTTTGAGATTCTTAGGATTTTCGATCTGTATGCCATCCGATAGCGTGCAAAATTCCGTTATACCAACATCTATGCCCACTGAACTATTCGATTCGATATCTTCAGGTTCAGGGGTTTGTATTTCTGTATCAGCAAGTATGGAAACATAGTATTTTCCCGATGGAGTCTTTGATATGGTAAGTGAACGCATTTCACCATGAATCTCCCTGTGCTTGAAGAAACGTATGGGTGTATTGAATTTGGGGATTGTCAGATGATTGTCTTCGATGCTGAAGTGTTGTGGCACAGAGAATGACCCGCCGTTTGCCTTCTTCTTGAATACCGGATATTTGCCCGTCTTCTTGAAAAAACTGTGAAACGCACTGTCCAGATGCAACAGAACCTGCTGAAGGCTCTGGGAATTGATCTCATTGAGCCATTCCCTTTCCTTCTTCAATGGAGGCAAAAGCAATGCCATCTCCCTGTACGACATACCTTTTCCCGTTTCAGCATATCTCTTATT
>Ga0078972_1013416_pt1 | contig 13530 bp, 12 predicted proteins | sample YelNatPaOPGAMG01_FD_67568 | JGI IMG/M metagenome (GOLD analysis project Ga0078972, IMG submission 67568) | Hot spring thermophilic microbial communities from Obsidian Pool, Yellowstone National Park, USA - OP-RAMG-01 (SPADES assembly) (version 2) | ecosystem: Environmental > Aquatic > Thermal...
CTTCTCCACGGGCCTGAACCTGGATCCCTCCTGGGTGGAGGAGAGGGTGAGGGCGATAAACGCGGAGACCGGCACCTCCTCCAGGAGCTACGACGTGGGGATAAGAACGGTGATCCACACGTTGGCCACCACGGGGAGAGGAACGGTGGACGAGTCCTTCTCCCCCCAGCTCACCCTCCACTTCGTGAGGGATCCCAGCAAGGGGGAGTACGTGACCGCGGAGGGGCTGGAGGAGAGGAAGGAGGGGAGCCTCGTTCGCTCCGAGCTCCTCTACAGGGGGGAGGTGGAGACTCTGAGGAGGATCTCCTACGTGCTGGTGGTTCTGGCCCTGGTGGGATCCCTCCTCACGGGATGGGCCTACTTCTCCGAGGAAAAGCCCAAGAGGGTGGAGGAGGTGATAGAACCCTTCCGGGAGCTGATGGTGGAGGTGGTCAAGGAGCCCGAGGTTCCGGAGGGGGTGACCAGGGTGGCGGTGGAAAGGATGGAGGATCTGGCCAGGATAGCCGAGGGACTGGGGAAGCCCATCCTGAGGGTTAGGGCTCCCGCCGAGGGGGAGGAGCACCTCTTCCTGCTGTTGGACGGGTCCGTGAGGTACGAGCACAGGATAAAAGCGGCGGGAAAAGTGGTGTTGAAAAGGTAAAGCGTGTTACGTTTTCTATATATTTCCTCCTCCGGGAGAGAAAAGGATGAAGCTGGAGGCAGGGTTGCTGGCTGTTCTCCTGGTGTTGGCCCTCTCCGCTCCCGTTCTGGCCTCACCCCAGGAGGAGGAGCTCTTTCCCGGTTCTTGGATGGGGAAACACAAAATCGTGGATCGGTTCGGAAACCTCACGAGGGTGGTGCTGGTGAGGTACGTGGGGGAGGGGAAGCTTTCCGAGCCCTCGGGGGTGGTCACGCTTTCCGATAACGAGAACCAGGCCTACGCCCTTATTGGATGCTCCTGGGACCGTTCCAAATATCCGGACGGAGTGCCCTACACCATCAACCCCTCCACCGCGGTGAGCTCCTACGGGCTGAGACAGGAGGAGGTGGTGGCGGCAATACGGAGGGCCTTCGAGAACTGGGACGACGCGGTGGGAGTGGAGCTGTACGCCGACAGCCCCTCGGTGAGCGGCTGGGTGAGAGCCAGCACCCGTAGGCCAGACTACCGCAACGTGGTGACCTGGGGGAGGCTGAAGAAGGGTGTGGTGGCGGTAACCTACCTCTGGTACCTCACGGGCACGGGAGAGCTGGTGGACGCCGACATCGTCTTCAACTCCTCCTACCGCTGGGGGATAGACCTGGACGGGGAGGGTTCGGGTTACCAGCTGACGGGAGCCTTCGACCTGCAGGACATAGCCACCCACGAGACCGGCCACTTCACGGGCCTGGATGATCTGTACGAGCCCGACTACTGGGCCATGACCATGTACGGCTACGCCGACCTCGGGGAGACCTACAAGATTTCCCTGGAGCAGGGGGATGTGGCGGGGGCTCAAGCCCTTTACGGGAGCTGAGTTTTCCACCTACTCTTAGTGTCAGAACAATCTTCCAGAACAAACTTCAGTGCTGATTTTTACCGATCTCCTTCAAACCCTTCCTCGGGACGCCGGGTGGGGGGGGAAGGTGGATCGGGAGGTCATAGAGCTTCACCCTTTCCCTTGCGATCCTCCGTTGGGAGGGTCTGGTTCCTCGTCTCACCGGCGGTCGTGATGATGGCGAAGCCGCCGCCACCCGAACCTCCCACGGCCGCCGGTGAGCACGGGGCCGAGAAGCCCCTCTTTTAGTGTCAGAACTATCCGCCAGAACTAAGTTCAGTAATCTCTTTTAGTGAATTTTCCTGACCCTCTCCGAAAACCGATGGGATGGGAAGAGAGCCTGGAGGAGGTGAGGAGGAGGTTAGTCCCCACCCCCGACGTTCGAGCGGTCCTTTGGGAGGAGGAGGACTGGAGGGGGGAACTCCTGCAGAAGCTGGAGAGACTGCCCCCCCGGGAGGTCTCCCTCCCGGAGGTCCCTCCTCAGCCAGAATGGAGGGAGAGGATGAGAGCGCACAAGCCCTCTCTCAGCGTCCTTCTCCTCCTCCTGGCGGTGCTCCTCTTCTTCTCCCCCCTGCCCGCCTGGCTGCGCCAGCCCTTATCGATCTTCTTCCTCTTCCTCCTGGTGTTCTTCTCCCTCCTCCTGTGAGAGAGTGAGAACCTCTCCGGGAGCAGGGTTTTTTTCCTGCTCTTAGTGTCAGAACCCTCTTCCAGAACAAACTTCAGTAGCCGCTTTTACAGCCTCTCTATGACTTTCCTCCGAGACGAGACCAGAGGCTCCGTGCACGGGTGGGAGGAGGTGGAGAAAGGTGTCGGATGCAACCTTCAGGGGGGAATCCCAGGGGAGTCAGGAGGGGTGGAGAGAAGAGCTTTGGCAGAAGTTGAGGGAGGCGATTTCTCCCCAGCCCGCGGAAGAGGTATCCCCTCCTCCACCCCCGCCTCCCGAGAAGAGAAGGAGGATCGTGCAGGTTCTTTCCAAGGTGTGGGCGAAGTTCTTCGGCTTCAACCTCTCCCTGTGGATGAGGCTGAACAGGCATAGGCTAGCTTTTGACCTCATCCTATCCTCTGTAATTTTCCTGCTCGTCTTTTTCTCCCGCCTGCCCTCCTGGTCCCTCTGGCCCTTGGTGGGCTTCCTGGTCTTCCTCATGGTCCTCTTCTCCCTTCCCTCCTCCCTCATGCTTCGCGTTCCCTACAGGATCCTTGCGCCCTTCATTTTTCTGGTCTTCCTCATCATCGTTCTGGGGATCTGGCTCCTCGTCTCACCAGCGATTGTGATGGTGATGATGCCGGCGCCACCCGAACCTCCCACGGCCTCCGGTGAGTACGGAGTCAAAGTGAGCAAGGTCACCCTGTGGGACTACGACATCGAGGGACCGGTGGAGTACCAGGGTGTGCCCTGCACCCGCATCACGGCTAAGAAGGCGAGGATCTCCGGGCAGGAAATGAAGGGAGGAGGACTGGGGCTGGGGTCCTCTTCTATGGAAGTGGAGAACTTCCAAGCCTACGTCACCTACATGAGGGGGACGGGAAGCGCCTTCGGGATGCGCGTCCAGTCAGGCTGGAAGGGGGGAAGCTCTCCCCCCAGCACGGTGGGGCTCCTGGGGGATCCCACCACCTTCTCCGATGTGACCATGCACCTGGTTTCGATGGAGGGGGGGATAATCACGCTGAAGGAGGTGGAGATGGGATGAGCCTTCGAAAGCTCCTCCCCATACTCCTTCTCATTTTCTCCCTTCTCCTGGTGGTTCCCGTTCTGCTGAGGGGAAGGGTCTACGTGATGCAAGGGGGGTCGATGGAACCCTCCATCTCCAACGGGGATTTGGTTCTCCTGAAGCCGGCGGGGGAGATCAGGGAAGGGGAGGTGGTGGTTTATCGGAATATCTGCCACCGGGTGATTTCGGTGGGGGAGGAAACCCTCACCACCAAGGGGGATGCCAACCCGGATCCGGATCCTTGGGTGGTTCCCCGGGGAGAGGTGAGGGGTAAGGTGGACAGGGTGATCCCCGGGGTGGGATCCCTCTTCCTCTTCGTTCGCTCTCCCCTGGGCATAGCCCTTTTCGCGGGCTTTTTCTTCCTCCTAGCTTTCACGTGGGCCATGCCCGAGGTGAGGGTGGGGAGGCCCCGCCTGACCCTCCGGGAGGGGCTGATGGCCCTTCCCGTGCTGGGGCTGGTCCTGGCTTGGTACCTCTCCAAGGGTCTGCTCAGGCTTCTCTTCTTCACCCTCCTCTGCTTCGCCGTTCCCCTTTTCCTGAGCTCCCTTTCCTCCCTCAGGCGCTTCAGGGAGAGGTGGCCTTTCTGGGCCATCGTGCTGGCCCTCTTGGGGGGGGCCTGGATGCTGACCTCCTGCAGGACCGTGCCAGGCACCCTCTATCTCCATCACCCAGACCTCTTTTTCACCCCCATCCTGGCCCTGCTCACCATGGGGCTGGCGGGAGCCATGCTTTGGGTGCGCTCCGATCGTCTGACCTCCATAGTGGGGGTGGTGCTCATCGTCGTGGGCATCATCTCCTTCTTCTCCATGCCCGTGGCAGAGGTCTTTGCTTCCATTTTCACCGTCGTGGCTGGGGCGCACGCCCTAGCCTGGCAACCTCCCCTGAGGTCCGGTGTGTCTCCCCAGCAGGAGTCTTTGCTCCCGGTTGGGGAGGGAGGGGTAAGGCCCGAGCGGGAGCTCTGGGAGGGAGAGGGGAGGAGGCTGGAGGAGGCGGTGGACAGGATTCATTCCCTTTTGCGCTCGTCGGTGGAGAGGAGGGGAGAAAAACCCGCAACTGCGGAGAGCGGTCGAGCCCCGATCCACGGCGAAGAAAACCCAGAGGTGAAGGAATGAGGAAAAAAGTCTTCGTGGCGGCCTCAGTGATAGGAGTCGGCTCGATGGTGGGGATACTGGTGCTCAGCCTCTCGATGGGCGTGATCTTCGGCTTCCCAGGGTACACGTTCAAGCTGACGGCGCAGAAGGTGATAGGCGATAACATGAAGATGTACGGTTCCACGATAGTACAGAATGGGCTCTTAGAGCCCGTGCTGGTGACGGAGATGGGCAACGTCAGCATTCAGAAGATGGAGATCCTCAGGGAGTTCAACCTTGGGGGGGCAACGGTGAGAGCCTACATCAAGGGTTCTTCAGCCACGGGTAGTGGTCTCTCGATGACGGCCCTCAACATAGAGGCGGGGAGAGCCCGCATGGACAACATGAGCATGGAGGGAAGGGACATACCCCAGGGAGTGTACGTGGCCGCCGGCAGGGCGGAGATGGACAACCTGAGTTCCGACGTTGTCAAGCAGTCGCTGGCCACCATCACCATAGAGAACATGAAGGCCTACATCCAGGTGGTGTGAGGAAGGGGATTCGGTGAGGGCGCTCTCGGCAGGGCTGTGTCTGGCGTTGACTTTGGCCCTCCTCCCAGCGTTCTCTGCGGGAGGGGTTCTAGCTCAGGACACGGCGTGCTACGTGGTGAAGGCGGAGAACGTGAGGATGTGGGGATGGGAAATGGTTCCCTCCAGCTACAACGGAGTTCCCTGCACCCTCATCACCGCCCAGCGCATGGAGGTGACGGGGATGTATCAGAGCGGTTTCGAGCTGACGGCTTCAAGCATGGTCTGGGAGAACGTGAGCATTTACGCGGTTTACGTGGGTGCCTGGAACGGTGGAATCTCCTGGACGGGTGATCAGGTGATAAAGGGCATGAAGGATCCTCTGACGGGAAAGGTCTTCACCCTCAAGGAGGTGCTGGGGGATCCCTGCACCCTGCCTAAGGTGGAGATGCATGCCCTTTACCTGCACGGCAACAACATCTCCATCCAGGGTTTCCTTTCAAAGACTTTTCCCTCCCAAATGGAGGTAAGGGCGGACTCCAGCACCCTATCCAGCTACGACATCGTGGGGACCACCTACAGCGGGATCAAGGTTACCAAGATTCAGGCGGGCAGCATGAAAACCAGCGGGGTGAACATGTCGGCGGGAATCTATAGAATGTCCTCCCCAAGCATTGAAATGAAAAATGCCCTCCTTTACACCACCTATGTGAAAGGGCGGGCGATTGGGCTGTTGCCCCTGGAGTGGAGCGGAAGTTCGGTTCCGTGGATCGTGAGCATTTCGAAGTCCCTTCTTCCCACCATCGTCATGACAGGCGTTACCATGAGGACGGTATACCTGCAGGCCGAACAGGTGATCATGCCTGAGATGACCCAAAGCATTTCGGGGTAAGGGCTCTTCCGCCCACCCCTTTCCTTTTTTTTCGACCTTTCTCATTAGAGGAGATGAGAAAAACCACCGCTGGGCACGGTTTTCCCAGGGGCTACCCCGAGGAGCTCGGTCTGGACCTGAGGAAGCCGGGGGACAGGTTCAAGTGGTTTCTCGCTTCCCTCCTCTTCGGCAGGAGGATCTCCGCGGAGATAGCCCTCCGGACCTTCAGGGAGTTCGAGAGGAGGGGGTACACCACCCCGGAGAGGGTGCTGGAGGCGGGCTGGCACAGGCTGGTGGAGGCCCTGGACGAGGGTGGGTACGTGCGCTACGACTACTCCACCGCCGACAGGCTCCTGGAGATCTGCAGGAGGCTGAAGGAGGAGGGGGGGCTGGAGAGGCTCCACTCCTCGGCCCGTGATGCCGGGGAGCTGGAGAGGAAGCTGATGGACTTCAGGGGGATAGGGCCCGTGACCGTCAGCATCTTCCTGAGGGAGCTGAGGGGGATCTGGGAGAAGGCCGACCCTCCCCTCTCCCCCCTGGCGAAGGAGGTGGCGGGGAGGCTGGGGATGAGGGGGGAGGGGAGGGTGAAGGAGCTGGAGCCCAGGCTGGTCAGGCTTGCCCTGGAGTACTGCAAGAGGAGGAGGTGCCCCTCCTGCCCGGTGCGCGGGAGGTGCAGGGAGGGGGGAGCCTGAGGGCCAGCGGTCTTCTCCTCCACTTCACCTCCCTCCCCTCTCCCCACGGGGTGGGGGACCTGGGTCCCTGGGCCAGGGCCTTCGCCGACCTCCTGCAGGAGGCCCGGCAGAGGTTCTGGCAGTTCCTCCCCCTTCTCCCCCCCTCCTCCGGCTTCTCCCCCTACCATCCGGCCTCGGCCTTCGCGGGGAACGTCCTGCTGCTCAGCCCGGAGGAACTGGTGGAGGAGGGGTGGCTGAGGAGGGAGGAGCTCTCCCCCCCGCCCTTTCCCCCGGAGAGGGTGGACTACCCCTCCGTCCTCTCCTACAAGCGGGGGCTCTTCCGGAGGGCCTACGAGCGCTTCAGGGAGGAGGGGGCGGAGGGTTTCGAGGACTTCTGCGCCGAGAACGCCTGGTGGCTGGAGGACCACGCCCTCTTCTCCGTCCTCTCCAGGGAGCTGGGGAGGAGCTGGGTGGAGTGGCCGCAGGGGCTGAGGGAAAGGGAGCCCGAGGCCCTCAGGAAGGTCGCGGAGGAAAGGAGGGAGGAGGTGGAGGGGGAGAAGTTCCTCCAGTACCTCTTTTACAAGCAGTGGGAGGGCCTGAGGAGCTACTGCCGGAGGAGGGGGATCAGGCTGGTGGGGGATCTTCCCTTCTACCTGGACCACCAGAGTTCGGACGTCTGGGCCCACCGGGAGCTCTTCAAGCTTGACCGGGAGGGTAGGCCCCTCTTCGCCTCCGGGGTCCCCCCCGACTACTTCAGCCCCACCGGACAGCTCTGGGGGCAGCCCGTGTACGACTGGGGGAGGATGGGGGAGGGGGGGTATGAATGGTGGGTGAGGAGGATGGGGCACGCCCAGAGGATGTTCGACCTGGTGAGGGTGGACCACTTCAGGGGCTTCGTGGACCACTGGGAGGTCCCGGCGGGGGAGAGGACGGCCGAGAGGGGGAGGTGGGTGGAGGGGCCGGGGGAGGAGCTCTTCAGGGAGGCCAGGAGGAGGCTGGGCTTCCTCTCCTTCATAGCGGAGGACCTGGGCACGATCACGGAGGAGGTGGTGGAGCTAAGGGAGAAGCTGGGCCTCCCGGGGATGAGGGTGCTCCAGTTCGCCTTCGGAGAGGATCTTTCCTCCAGCCCCCATGCTCCCCACCGCCACGAGAGGAACTGCGTGGTCTACACCGGGACCCACGACAACAACACGGTCAGGGGATGGTTCGAGGAGGAGGCGGGCCCCGAGGTGAGGAGGAGGTTCTTCAGGTACGTGGGGAGGGAGGTGCCGGCGGAAGAGGTACACCTGGGGTTCATGAGGCTGGCTCTGGGCTCGGTGGCGGACCTGGCCATCCTCCCCCTTCAGGACGTGCTGGGGCTGGGGAGCGAGGCCAGGATGAACACCCCCGGCAGGGCGGAGGGGAACTGGAGGTGGAGGGTGAGGGCGGACCAGCTCACCACCCCCCCGCTGGAGAGGCTGGCGGAGCTCACGGAGCTCTACGGCAGGGATGGATAGGTAAAGGAGAAAAGCGGGGAGGAGAAAGAGGTTGAGGATGCTTCCTGAAGCCGAGGGTGAGGGGGCCTTCGCCAAGACCCTTAAGAAGCTCTGGGAGAGGCTTTCCACCTCCCCTCCCCCCGCAGGAGGTGGGGAAGCCGGACCTGGGGTCTCGGGGATTCAGCCCCAAGCCCCACCCCCTCCCTCTCCGGTGAAGCTCTCCGGGGGCTCCCTGGCGCTCCTCTACGAGGACGACTTCCTGGAGGAGCTCAGGGCCAGGCTGCTCCAGAAGGGGATAGAGGAGAGGAAGGAGTTCGAGAGGTACACCACCTTCTCCCCTCCCCCCGGCTACGTGGAGGAGCGCCGCTACTGGGTGATCAGACCCTTCTCCTGGGTGGCCATCCTCTTCCACCCCTCCCAGAGGGAGCGCCTCTACTACCTGGTGGAGCCCAGCCTCACCCCCACGGAGAAGGAGCTCCTTGAGACGGTTCACCGGGATCTGCTCGACAGGCTGCCCTACTCGGATAGCGAGGAGAGGGACCTGCTGCTGAAGGAGACGGTGGAGCGGATCCTGGAGGAAAGGGGGATATGGGTGGGGGAGGACACCCTGCAGAAGCTCCTCTACTACCTGAGGAGGAACTACGTGGGGTACGGGAAGATCGAGGCTTTGCTCAGGGACCCCAGGATAGAGGACATCTCCTGCGATGGGCTCGGTCTTCCCCTCTTCCTCTACCACCAGGAGTACCAGAACCTCAAGACCAACCTGGCCTTCACGGATCCCCTGGAGCTGGACCTCTTCGTGGGGAGACTGGTGGAGAGGGCGGGCAAGCAGATCTCGCTGGGAAAGCCCACGGTGGATGCCGCCCTCCCGGAGGGCTATAGGCTGCAGGCCACACTGGGCAAGGAGGTGACGGCCAGGGGCAGCACCTTCACCATCAGGAAGTACAGGAAGGAGCCCTTCACCCCGGTGGACCTCATAAGGTATGGGACCTTCTCCCCCGAGATGCTGGCCCACCTCTGGCTGGCCACCGAGAACAGGAAGAACATCATGATCATAGGGGGGACGGCCAGCGGGAAGACCTCCACCCTGAACGCCCTCACCCTCTTCATCCCACCTGATGCCAAGATCATCTCCATCGAGGACACCAGGGAGCTCTTCCTCTACCAGGAGAACTGGGTGGCCAGCGTCACCCGGCCGGCTCCGGGGGGAAAGGCCATCACCATGTACGACCTCCTCATGCAGGCCCTCAGGCAGAGGCCGGAGATCCTGATAGTGGGGGAGGTCAGGGGACCGGAGGCCCTGACCCTCTTCCAGGCCATGACCACCGGCCACACCTCCTACTCCACCATGCACGCGGGCTCGGTGGAGGAGATGGTGCTCAGGCTGGAGGGGGAGCCCATCAACCTCCCCCACCACATGCTCTCCGCCCTGGATCTCGTCTGCGTCCAGAACCTCACCTACTTCAAGGACGTGAGGGTGCGCAGGAGCCAGAGCGTGGTGGAGATAGGAGGGGTGGATCCGGAGACGGGCGCCCTGAGCATCAACCGCCTCTTCGAGAGGGATCCCATAACCGATCGCTTCAGGAAGCTGGGGGACTCCAAGGTCCTGGCGGAGGTGGCCAAGGAAAGGGGATGGGGGCCCACCAGGCTGGAGAGGGAGCTGGCCAACCGGAGGGCCCTGCTGGAGTACATGGTCGGGGCGGATATCCGGAGGATAGAGGACGTGGCTCAGGTGGTGAGGAGGTACTTCCTCGAGCCGGAGCGCGTGCTGGAGGAGATAGGAGGGGTCGGGGATGCCTCCCCTCGCTAGGGTAGCCTACAGGCTCTTCCACCGGTGGGTGAAGAGGGAGGAGCAGGAGACCCTCAAGAGGGAGCTGAAGAGGGCCAGGATGGGGATCTCCATGGAGGTGTACGTGTGCGTCTCCCTCCTCTACGGCCTCCTGGCCTCCCTGGGCGTTCTCTCCCTCTCCGTGGTCCTGGCTCTGCGGGGGGTTCTTTCCCCCCTAGGGGCGGCCGTGCTCTCCCTCTCCGGCCTCGCCCTCTGGATGGTCCTTTACCGCCTTCTCCTCCTCCTGCCCGGTTTGGTCGCCAAGAACAGGGCCTACAAGATCGACCTCGTTCTCCCCCAGACCCTCGGCCTGATGTACTCCCTCAGCCGGGGAGGGGCGGGGGTGGTGGAGATCTTCGGGGAACTCAGCAGGTACGGGGAGGCCGGGGAGCTGAGGAGGGAGGTTCGCCTCTTCCTGAGGGATGTGGAGCAGCTGGGGCAGGATCCCCTCACGGCCCTCCGGAACCTGGCCCAGAGCACCCCCTCCGACAGGTTCAGGGAGCTGCTGGACGTTCTGGCCTCGGTCATAGAGAGCGGGGGGGATCTCCCCTCCTACTTCTCCAGCAAGTGGCTGGAGTACCAGCGTTATGCCGAGGCGGATCACTCCAGGCTCATCTCCACGCTGGAGTTCTACAGCGAGCTCTACGTCAACCTCGTCATCCTCCTCCCGCTGGTGATGCTCATTCTCTTCTCCCTGCTGGGGCCCCTGGGGGGCTATTCCCCCCTCTGGCTTTACCTCATAGCCTACGCGGTGGTCCCGGCCGTGGCAGCCTTCTTCATGGTGCTGGTGAGCTTGGCCCTGCCGGGTAGGCTCCCGGTGGGGAGGGAGGGTGGAGGGGTGAGGGGGGAATACGAGGGGGTGCCGTTGGTGAAGGAGGAACCGGTGGAGATAAAGAGGGTCTCCTTCCTGCGCAGGATGGCCGGGTGGCTGGGATACCTGGTCAGGAAGCCGGTGGAGACGGTTTACAGGGAGCCGATTACCTCCCTCTTCTTCAGCGTTCCTGTAGCCTTCCTCACCCTCTTCCTGCTGAAAAGACAGCTGGCGGTGGAAACCTCCACCTGTTTCGTTTTGGGGGGGCTTGGGGTGGTGGCCCTCTACTCCCTGATCTACGAGGTCAAGAGGGCGAGGATAGGGTACCTGGAGGAAGCGTTGCTGGACTTCCTCCGGTCGCTGGCCAGCGGGATCAAGTCCGGCCTCACCCTTCCCGCCTCCCTGAGGGTTACCTCCTCGGTGGAGCTGGGCCCCTTCGCCCGGGAGACCAGGAGGATGAAAAACGAACTGAACTGGGGTGTCTCCTCCCGGGAAACCCTGGAGAGGTTCGAGGGAAGGGTGAGCGACTCCGGGGACATCGTGTACGTGACCAGGGTGATAAGGAAGGCCAGCGAGACGGATGAGGACCTCTCAGGGGTGCTGGACATCCTCATGCTCGATGTGGCCAACAAGCAGGAGCTCAGGAGGAAGAGGGGGGCGGCCCTGGGCTCCTACAAGGTCATCATCCTCATGATGTTCGGTCTCTTCCTCTTCTCCACCTTCATGGTGGTGAACAGCGTGATGAGCGTCAACAGGGAGGTGAGCGAGACGACCTTCTCCTACGGGACGGACGTGCCCACGGTGAGGAACCTCTTCATGCATGCGGCCATGATAGAGGGCCTCTTCGCGGGTCTGCTGATAGGGCAGACCACCTCCGGAGACCTGAGGGCTGGGCTCAAGTACTCCGTCCTCCTCATGCTCGCGGCCTTCTCCGTCTTCTCGGTCTTTCTGAGGATTTAGGAAACCTAAAATAAGTCCCCGGATAAGACGGTTGGGGAACTGATGGCCAAGGTTGTGGCCATAGCCTCCGGGAAGGGAGGGGTGGGCAAGACCACCCTCACCCTCAACCTGGGAGTCAGCCTGGGACAGCTGGGGAAGAGGGTGCTGGTGGTGGATGGAGATCTGGCCATGGGTAACGCCGCCACCCTCCTGGGCCTCTACCACCCCCCCGTCACCCTGCACGAGGTGCTCTCGGGGGAGAAGAGGGTGGGCGAGGCCCTCTACCGGGCGAACGGCATAAGCTTCCTCCCCTCCGGTCCTACCCTGGAGGGCTTCCTGAAGGCGGCCCCCAGGAAGCTGGAGGCCCTAGTGAAGGAGCTTTCCCCCAAGTACGAGTTCATCCTGCTGGACACTCCTCCCGGGGTGAGCAGGTACAGCCTCTCCCCGCTGGCGGCGGCCCAGGAGATCCTGATCCTCCTCACCCCCGACCCGCTGGCCCTGGAATCCGCCCTGAAGGTGCAGACGGTGGCCGAGGCCCTGGAGGTGAAGGTGGGGGGGGCGGTGGTCAACCGGGTGCCCCGTCCCTCCTTCCTGGGGCTCCGCAGACCCAGGGTCCTGGAGCTGAAGGAGATAGAGCGCAAGCTGGGGGTGGGGATTCTGGCCTCCATCCCCGAGGATCCCGCCGTGACGGAGTGCGCCGTGATGAGGAAGCTCTTGGTGCTCAGGAAGCCCAAGAGCCCGGCGGCCAGGGCCGTGAGGGCGCTGGCGGCCAGGCTGGCGGCTGGGTGAGGGCTTGAGGAGGGTGCCCACCGGGATCCTCTCGCTGGATGAGGCCCTGGGAGGAGGGGTCCCTCCCGGCTCCTTCATCCTGCTGGTGGGGGAGGTGGGCTCCGGACCCCAGGAGTTCGTCCTCACCTCCTCGGTGCTGCTGGCGGCCACGAGGGCCGGCCTCCTGCAGGTGGGGGAGGAGCAGATGGTGCCCGAGAGGATGTGGTGGATCACCTTCGGCCGGCAGGAGCAGGATCTGAGGGAGGAGGTTCTCTCCAGCTTCGGCCAGGAGCTTTACGGGGAGTTCGACAGGTGGGTGAGGTTCAGGGACCTGGGCGAGTCCCTCCTCTCCCTTACGGATCCCGATTCCTCCCTGGACCTGCTGGACTCCCTCCACCGCTTCCTGAGGGAGGAGGGCAGGGACAGCCTGATCGTGCTCTCCGAGCTCACCAACCTGCTCTCCCAGCTCCGCGGGTCCGAGAGGGGGTGGAGGGGGCTCCTCCTCTTCCTCAGGAGGCTGCAGAGGGAGAGCAAGGGCTGGGGCAACGGCCTGATCTACGTGCCCCTAGAGATCGGGGGAGGAGAGGAGGGTCTGGGGGAGCTGGAGGCCTGCGCGGACGGGGTTTTTGCCTTCGAATGGGTCAGGCCCGGGCCCTACAAGAGGAAGCGCGTCGTGTACCTGAGGAGGCTCAGGAGGACGCCCTCCTCTCTCTGGGGGGAGGCCGTCTTTGAGGTTTCCTTCGTCCCCCCCATGGGCCTCCAGCTGACCAAGCCCGAGCTGATAAAGGGGGGCTGATCAGCTGGCCTCCACGTACAGCTCGTACACCCTCTCGTAGTAGTACAGGTCCTTCTTCCCGTTCTCCGTGACTCTTCCCAGGATGGTGAGGAGGTTGTTCTCCGGGTGCAGGCTGGCGTGGAGCCCCAGGGAGTTGAGCTCCCCCTCCAGCTTCTGAAGGTACCTCCTCCAGACCTCCCTCCGGGGGGAGGTGATCTCCAGCGTCACGTTCTCCCGGTTGGGTTGGTTTTCGGCCTGGGTCGCGAAATAGGAGCCCAGGGAGGTGATCTTCAGGGAGGTCCATCCCCCCTGGGAGAGGGAGGACTCTCTTCCTACCACGAAGTAGCGGTTGACCCATACCTCCACCTCGTTCTCCGTCCTCTCCCGGACGGTGAGAAGGTTGGGTTCCGAGAGCATGACGCCGGAGTCGCCCTGCAGGAGGATCACGGCTCCGTCCTCGTAGACGTAGGTCTGGCTGGGGTACTGGGAGTTCCTCATCTCGAACTCGAGGCTTCCGCCGCCCCGGGGTAGCGTGTACTCCAGGGAGAACCTCAGGTAATCCTGACAGAGCC
>Ga0078972_1013417_pt1 | contig 13529 bp, 15 predicted proteins | sample YelNatPaOPGAMG01_FD_67568 | JGI IMG/M metagenome (GOLD analysis project Ga0078972, IMG submission 67568) | Hot spring thermophilic microbial communities from Obsidian Pool, Yellowstone National Park, USA - OP-RAMG-01 (SPADES assembly) (version 2) | ecosystem: Environmental > Aquatic > Thermal...
TTTATTAAAAGAATAAAAATTGTTACAAATGGTGAGTCAAAAGGAGGTGAAACATTCATATTAAAACTGACAACATCTGGTGAATCAAAAGGAAAATTTAAAATATCCGTCATCTTATTAGAAGAAAGTCCGCAGAATTCTTTAAGTGGAGTATTGTTTAATTTTTCAATAAATTCCCATAATGCTCTATTTGCTTCTTCAATACTCTCAAATTTTTTACCTCTTAGAAACTCCTCTATCTTTTTCATAAAATCAGAATTTTCCATAATTTCTCCCCTTTTTTATATAGTAAACCACCTCTTTCTTATTTTCAAATTTTTTTCTTATCTCTTTTTTTCTTTCCCCTCCGTGGGAGAGGGTTAGGGTGAGGGGCGAATAAAAGTAATTTTCACTCCCTCATAGGTAGGGTCAAAACTCTTTTTTTCACCTCCTTTGTCAATCATTTAAAATTTTTTTTATCTCTCGCATCATATATTCTATTCCTTCTTCATTCGCTTGAACATAATTGTTTAACCAACCTCTTGTGTCGTCTGGATTATCTACCCGCTTAAACAAAATGCCCATCCTTTTGAACGCTGGAACATCTGAGATTAAAATATATACCCAGTTGTTGCCTCTTTTTAAAAATACCCCTATCTCACCTCTATTAGTTTGACAATCAATATGTTTTATCTTTTTTGTTTCTGCACCAAGTATTTTTGCTATCGTAGAAATAAATTCCTTACTCGCTCTGATAAATCCCCGCTTGCTTTTTTCCGACCCGTCCCAATTTTGATGGAATGCTTCAAGAAAATTTTTTATTACAATCTCATCGTTAACTTTTTTTTCCATTATCCTCCGTTGTTTAATTAATCCTGCTGTTTTAAGGGAAAAATAATTGTCCTCTGTGATTATGTTTCAATCCCTCATAGGTAGGCTCAAAACCCACCACCAAATAGTGAGCCAGCAAACAAAATTCTGCAGTTTCAATCCCTCATAGGTAGGCTCAAAATGAAGAAAAAAATCTGGCTATTATGCAAGGACTTAATGCTTGTTTCAATCCCTCATAGGTAGGCTCAAAATCCAAAAATCTACAAAATTATCAGTTTTAAATAAAAAGTTTCAATCCCTCATAGGTAGGCTCAAAATATTCTTCTTTACTTTCTAACCATTTTATATTTATAAGTTTCAATCCCTCATAGGTAGGCTCAAAATAAAGTCCAGAAGAAATAGAAAAAATTTTGGAAGTATCAGGATGTTTCAATCCCTCATAGGTAGGCTCAAAACACCTTTAAAAATCCCTGCTTCTACCTGGCAACAAATAGGTTTTAATCCCTCATAGGTAGGCTCAAAACTATACACATACATCCTCTTTCTCACCATATCTTTTATGTTTCAATCCCTCATAGGTAGGCTCAAAACAACATAGATTAACACATAATCCTGATTTTATAAAAAGGGGTTTCAATCCCTCATAGGTAGGCTCAAAACTACTTTTTCAGTTCTTTCAAGTAGTTTTGCCATATTATATGTTTCAATCCCTCATAGGTAGGCTCAAAACGAAGTCCGAAGCCCATAGATTTGCTCCCTTAAGGTTTGCTTGTTTCAATCCCTCATAGGTAGGCTCAAAACTTCAGATTGTAGAATTTTTGTTATTTGTTCTTCAGTGTTTCAATCCCTCATAGGTAGGCTCAAAACCTCTTGAAAGTGGATCTCTTGTATCTCCTTGAAACTCCGTTTCAATCCCTCATAGGTAGGCTCAAAACTCCAATTTTTCAATTTTCCAACTTCTATATATATTGTTTCAATCCCTCATAGGTAGGCTCAAAACAATATTATGAGATTCCTCTCGTGGTTTTCTTCTCTGAGTTTCAATCCCTCATAGGTAGGCTCAAAACGTCAGCAACAAAATATATGACTACGATGTATCTGAAGTTTCAATCCCTCATAGGTAGGCTCAAAACTAACACATACCAATTTTGAAAATAATAGGGGGGAAAGTTTCAATCCCTCATAGGTAGGCTCAAAACAAAACTAATATATTATATTAGCAATAGCAATATTATAGTTTCAATCCCTCATAGGTAGGCTCAAAACTTGTCTATTACAATTCCCATTTTATCCCTCCTTGAATAGTTTCAATCCCTCATAGGTAGGCTCAAAACAAAATTACATGATGAACTTGTTATAAAAGCAAAAAGGTTTCAATCCCTCATAGGTAGGCTCAAAACTGAAAAAATAGAAAAGGAAGCGGAAAAATGGGAAAGAAAAAGTTTCAATCCCTCATAGGTAGGCTCAAAACTTGGCATTCAATGTTTGGTGCTGAAAGTTTAGAAGAAGTGTTTCAATCCCTCATAGGTAGGCTCAAAACCTTTTTCTGGTATGACAACCTCTACATCTTTTCCGTATGGTTTCAATCCCTCATAGGTAGGCTCAAAACCTTTATCTGTTGTAGGGTTATAATACATTACTATTCCTTGTTTCAATCCCTCATAGGTAGGCTCAAAACTTTATTTTTGTCAAGTTTTTTTATTTTTATTGTATGAAACTATAGTTTCAATCCCTCATAGGTAGGCTCAAAACTTTTCTCCATATTCCAATTCTTTTAAAAGTGCGTCTTTGAAAGTTTCAATCCCTCATAGGTAGGCTCAAAACTGCTACCAGAAAATTTAATAGATTTGAATACTGGCAGAACCAGTTTCAATCCCTCATAGGTAGGCTCAAAACATATTATAGAGTTAAAGAGGAGGATAGCGATGTATTAGTTTCAATCCCTCATAGGTAGGCTCAAAACTACAATATTTACATATCCAGCCCTTCTCTGCTGAAGGAAGTTTCAATCCCTCATAGGTAGGCTCAAAACGGTCATAAAAGTTCTGAAGCATGAGGAATTGAAAAACAAAAGTTTCAATCCCTCATAGGTAGGCTCAAAACAGGAATGGGGAATAGAGTGGGAAGAACCAGAATGGAAGAGTTTCAATCCCTCATAGGTAGGCTCAAAACCAAAATTGGCTATTGTATAATGCAGGGCAAAGAATGGAGTTTCAATCCCTCATAGGTAGGCTCAAAACACTGGAAGCCCAGAAGAATTCCCTGAATGTGAAAAGATAATATGTTTCAATCCCTCATAGGTAGGCTCAAAACAATACTTCTTGTAATTTTTAAACATACTGCGGGATTTCAGTTTCAATCCCTCATAGGTAGGCTCAAAACTAACCCTGAAAAACCTATCCAATTCACCAACACTTCAGTTTCAATCCCTCATAGGTAGGCTCAAAACAAAACTTTGCGGAAGAATAGAAGAGGCAATTGAAAATGTGTTTCAATCCCTCATAGGTAGGCTCAAAACCCGCCCAATAACTGGGAAAGATGACTCGGAAAAGGTTTCAATCCCTCATAGGTAGGCTCAAAACCCATTTTATCATTATTTCTCAACAGATTCAAATTTTCAAAGAACAGTAATTTTTTCATCTTTTTATTATTATAATTTCAGAATCCTTTCTCTGTCAATCAAATTTTTATTTTTTATTTTTCGTCGTTCTCCAGCAAATTTTACATTATCTACCATTGACGAAAAAATTACCACCATATTACAAATGGCACATATATTTCATCACCCAATAAATGCTTTTCAATTTTATATAATTCCAATCTTATTAAACTCCTATAAGATACATTTCTTCCAAGTTTTTTATGTTTAATTGTTGTCTTCATTCTATTATCCATTTCTTCAACAAAAATTTTCCTTCCAGTATCATTCAAATAAATCCCACCCATTTCCTCTAAAAAATTATCTTCTTTTATCATTTCTTTATTCACAAGTTTAAATATCGCCCTATCAACAATTATTGGTTTAAAAATTTCTGCTACATCAAGATTTAATGAAAACCTCCTGAAATTAGTCGTATGTAAAAATCCAATTCTCGGGTCAAGATGTGTTTTATATATTTCTGATAGGGTATAGGTATAAAGCAATGAATTACCATAACTTATCAATGCATTTATTCTATTTCTTGGTGGCCTTTTTTCTCTCTTTTCAAAATGGAAATTTTCATTTTTAATAATTTTGTTAAAACTCCTGTAATATATATCCTTTGCATTTCCTTCAAGAGCCATAATTTCTTCAATTGAAGAATATTTTTCAAGATTTTCACCAAGATTTTTTATTTTTGTTATTTCTTCTTCAAGATTTTCACCTCTTAAATTATAATATTCAAGAACTTTTATCATATTCAAAAATGCGCCTTCAACAAATTTCCTTGCAATAAAAATCCTTTTTTCAATATCATTATAAAATTCTGCCTGTTTTAAAATTAACATCCCTGAATTATAATGCTCTCTTGGATAAAAAGAACCTTCATAAAATCCATAATAATTGTAAAAATGTAAAATAATCCCTTTCTGTGAAACAAAATCAAGAAGTTTTTTATTTATACTCACTTCACCAAAAATATGAATCTCTTCTGTGTTTTCAACAGGTATATATTTTTTCTCACCAGAAGTAAGTTCAAAAAATAAAGTATCCTGTTTTCTTTTCAATTCACCATCACTAAAAATGTAGATTGACTTTTTCATATTATAATTTCACCCTTCCCTTTTTCTCTTCCCATTATTTCTCTACCTGTATATAATTTTGAGTTAAAAATATAGAAAACTATTGAATCTTCCTCATTCTTTATAACTTTTTTCAATTCCTGTTTCATCTTAAAAAATTTTGCCTCTGTAATTTCTCCTTCAAGAACAGAATTCTGAACCCAGGTCAAATATTTCCTCCCAATTTTTAAAACCTTATTTACTCTTTTCTCATTTATATCATAAACCATTATTAAGTACATATTTCAAACATTCCAAAACCCTGAGAATTTTTAGAACCAAGACCTGAATCATAAGCAAACTTTATAATTTCTTCATCTGATTGAATTTCATAAGTTCCAAGCCATCCCTTTATTACAGTTCCCTTATAAATTATTATTTTCTCCAGGTTTTTATTTACTTTTTCCGGTTTTATACTGAAATCAAACTCCTTCTCTAAATTATAAAATGACTGATACTTCTTCCTTAAATTTTCTTTAATCAAAATCTTAAACTCATCTTCAAATGGCGAATAATAATATGTCTTTTTCTTTTCTCCTTTCTGCAAAGTGCTATAAACAGTCATCGGAGAAATCATTTTTATTTTCATTTTCTTTTCAAATTTTGGCATTGGAAGGACATATAATTCTTTAAGATAGAGATTATTTTTGTAAATTTCAAACTCATATTTTTTTAGCAAATTTTCAGCAAATTGAGATAAAAATTCATTAAAAGGAGAGGAAATGTAAAAATAGATTTTATTTCCAAAATTTATTTCTTCTTTAATAAACTTTATCTGTGAAGAAAAAATCCTTGAAAAGACAAACATCTTAAACTTCCTTTTTTCAAATTCAAATCCTTTATTATGAAGGAATTCAGAAAGTTCGTCAGTTATATTTTTGTAGATAAAGGATTGGATAATGTAGTTATAATGAACTGGCAATTTTATTTCTTTCCCCTTAATTTCTTCAAAAGTAATTTTTATTCTCATGAAAAACAAAACTCCTCATAGGCACAATTTTTACAAAACTTAATTTTCTTTGCTTCTGGTGGTTTATCAAGATTAATTATACTTTTTATTTTTTCTTCTGCAATTTTTAACTCATTTTCAATTTCATCTGTAAGAATAACTTCTACTTTTTTCTTTTCTCTTGGGAATAAAAGTTCTCCTTTTGCCTCAATTCCCATTTTCTTTAATTTCAAAAGATAAAAAGAAAGTTGCATTTTTGCTGCTTTTTCAAATCTTGAACTTTTCTTTACTTCTCCAATTATAACTTCTCCATTTTTTACCTTCATTACATCTATTATCATTCCTTCAAGATATATATTCTTTTTCTCCCTTTTATAACTTTCTTCTGACAGAATCCTTCCTATTTCAATAAATGGGTCTTCCTGGTCTGGATGAATTTCCCTTGCCATAAGCCACACTTCCCTTTCACATATATAGTAATACCAAATCATCGTCCCTGTAATATACATTATCTCTCTTCCTTACTGGTCTAAATCAACAACATACCCTATCCCATCCACCTCAAAAATTTTACAGGGGGCATTCAATTTTCTTATTTCAATTTCAGTGGGTTTTAAAATATTGTTTTCTGATTTCACAGGACATAGATAGGAATAAAGAGGAAGATTTTTACTTTTTTTTAAAAAACATCTTTTATGCATTAAATAAACAGTCCCATTAAAAACCTCGGAATCTTTCACAAATGGGACAGGAAAGAAAGAAGTAATTGAACTACTAAATTTTTCATATTTATTTACTTTAACTGGTACTTCTCTCGGCTTACTTTCAATACTGATGACTGACTCACTGTCTCCGCAAGTAAGTGGAACAGATAACAAAGCATTTTTCCATTCTTCTATCGGACAAGAATCTTCAACAATTAAAAGAATTTCAATTTTTCTTGAGTAAGCGAATTGTTTTCCAAGAGCATTTGTAAATTTTCCACCAATATAATCTTCCCATTTTGTAATTGCTGAAGTTGTATAACTTTTTATCACACAAGGAGTTAAAAGTCTTGAACCAGCCCATATAACATTATTTTCAACTTCTTCAAGATACTTTTTTGGAGGTTTATCATTTTTATATCTCTGTAATGCATTTGCAACCAATCCAATAATTGAAGATGGGGGAAGGATTGGATAGGTTAAAGCAGATTGCCATGTAAATGAAATACGAATAGAGTAAAGTGAATTTAATCTAATTTCAAAAATAAGCCCTTTCATTTTTTTAAATTTGTTTTAAAATCTCTTCAAAAATATCATTTATCGTTTCTTTTTTCTCACATTCTTTAGGAGATTCTGGCCCAAAATATAAAAATTTAGTTCCGTTTTTTGGCATAAGTCCAATTGTTTTTGGTAACCAATCTGAATACATTGGAGATACAGGAAATGGTAAAGGCCCAGTTTCTGAATATGTAACAAGAATCTCTATAGGAGTTGAATGAGGCAAAGCATGAGAAAGAGATGCTCCAATTTTCCCTGTAAGCATCAATCTATATGCTTCAATTGCAACTTTAATTCTATCTTTTCTGTCATTATCATTTATTGCATATAAATTGGTTGTACCGAGATTTAATTCTACAAGTCCAACTCTATCAACATCAAGGGCTGAAACAAAAGCATATATTCCTGAGGCATAGGATTTGTTAAAAATCATTTGGGCGGATCCTTCATCTTCTGCCATAGATTCTTGTTGAGATACACGGGTATGGATTACTTGTTTCTGAGTGGTATCATAACCTAAAACTGGCATTAACCAGGAAAACATTACTCTTGAAGTTCTACGTAATGGCGGAACCTTTTGTTTTCCTTTTTCTGTTAAAGTTTCTGCTTCTTCTTCCCCACTTTTTCCTTTAGCTTCTAGGGCAATTAAGTATCCATGAATATCACAAATAACACAATCATTAACAAATTTTTCTTCATCTTTAAGTTTTTTAGGCTTTATCTGTTGCAATTTGTCAACAGATAGCGAGGCTGGCCTAATAGGTTCTCCTACTTTACACCCAGCACATAGTTGGCACGAAGAATACTGTCCATTTAATATTAAATGCCTCATCCCCTCGTAATGCCAATGTTTAAGCATCCTGCCTGAAACAGCAGGTGCTTCAATTCGTTTACCATATTCATCCACAAACTCTATTATCCTGATATCCGTAACATTTCCTGCTACTGCTTCGTTGTTGAGGTCATGAACATTCAATTGCATTTTTACTGCTAATGTTAAAAATTTAATCATCTTGCACCTCCTTTTAAGTTTTTAATTTTTACTCTTGTTCAACTTCTTCTTCAACTTTTGCTGGGGATGAAAATGCAAGCATAACAAGAACAAGTTTTGTAGATTCAAAATCTTCATTGGCAAGCCGGAAAACTTCTTTAATTTCATCTTCCTTTGGTAAATAAATCCAATTTTTAACTTTCTTCCCTGCTTGTATATCTTGCTCTTGCTGTACTCTTCTCAATTCTCCTTCCCTTAACATCTTCGCGATAGTCTCTTCAAAATCTCTTGAATCTTTTCTTGCATTCCTTATGTCGTCTGCATATCCATATTTTCTTTCTTTAATAAAATATCTCAATGTCCTTGCAAGACTTTGCAATGCCGGATTCTCAATAATCTCCTTTTTTATCATAGCAACCTCCTTTAATAAATATTTTGTTGTTTCTAAATATAAAAGATTTGTCCAATTGTTTGTAGATGTTTCCTGAACATATAAACGAGCAAATTTAAGTAGCGAATTTCTATCAAAATTATCTAAAGATGCCACTAATTCTATTAATGACGAAACCTTCGGTTTTTTAATATAATTACCAAGTAGATTTTCAACAGTGACTATATTATATGGGGAAACAGAGATATATCTTGAAAATGATAAAGTATCTACAAAAGCGGTCTGTTCTACAACTGTATCTCCTTGATTATCTTTTGATACCAGCGTTAAATGGAATTGCAATTGTAATTCATTAATAATATCATTAAGAGAGGGCACTTTTGCTAATAATCCAATAAGAAATGTTTTCATGGGTAAAAGGTCTGAGAGCCAAAAATTATGCAGTCTTTTTTGTATAGACATTAAAACATACAACTGGTTTATTCCAATTTCTTTTTCGGGAATAGGTAAAGTAATCATATATTTCTTATTTTTACCACTACCCATTTGAATAATAAAACCAAAAGAATATAATCCCAAGACAGCCAAATAACCGCAAATTTCGCATAAATTTAAATTAAATTTATCAAAAATTTTATCTCTAAAATATGGCTTACCGGCGTGAAATGATGAAAGAAGTATCAATCCACTGCTACCTCCAAATTTTTTTATATCTTTATGTCTACAAAAGGTTTCCTTTTTGAAATTAAAATCGGAAATTTGTCTCAATGAGAAAATTTGTTCAAATCCATAATTTTGTAAAAGTTTTTGAATCTCTTTAAAAACCTTCTCTGTTACAGAATACTTATTTTTATATCTCGCCTTTACTCCTAAATCATAAAATTTGTTTACCGACAGGAGTCTATTAAGAAACATAAAAAATGATTCCCTAAACTTATCTGAAGAAAAATTTTTTATTTCAATTTGATAGAACCCTTTTTGTGGAATAATTATAGGTTCAAATCCTGATTCAATTGATACCCTCGTCAGTCCATAGGCAATCTTAACTTCCAGATCAGGAAAACCAGTTGCAGGAGTATAAAGTGTAATAGCCATTTTACTCTTTATTTAAGTTAAAGTACTCTCTAATAATTTTTCTTACATTCTCCATTACCTCAACACATTCTCTTGCTTCTTCCTCTGATACATCAAAACCTGGGTAACGCACATCAACTGCATAAGTAGACAGTTTAACAAGGTCGTCTCTAAAACTTTCAAGTTCAGGTATAAAATTCACACACTTATTAAACAAAACATCAAGGTCGTGTATTTTCTCAAATTCAATTTCATTTTCTTGAAGAATCGCTTTCATATATTTTTCAACACACTGCTGTGCATGAAAACAAATAGCATCTCCAACAATAGGTGTAGTTTTTAATTCTCTTATCGCAACTAAATAATCTTTTTCTGCCTTAGTAATCCATTCTTCTGTTATCTTTTTCATAAGTAAATCCCTTTTTGTATAATCTGTTTTATAAAGAAATCGCCCATTTTAATCCTTTCCTCTACTTGTTCCGGTGTTCTTACAATTATATCAACTGGAATAGAACTTTTTATTTCTTTACGAATTAAGAATGCCTGTTTTCTGACTGGAAGTTTTGTATCCATTATTATAAAAAGGTCAATGTCACTACTTCTTGTAGGATTCCCATATGCATAAGAACCAAAAAGGATTATTTTTTGTGGATTAAATTTCTTTTTTATCTCTTCTGAAATCATTTTTATCTGTAAGTTATCTACATATTTTTTTATATCCTCTACCATTAACCATCCTCCGTAGTAGTTCTGCTCATTCTCTTTTTGGTATTCCTTTCTTTCGGAGGCAGCAGAGATATCACAAAGTTTTAGTATATGATGAACAAGGGATGCATGTATTCTTTTCTTATGCTGTTCTAAAAATCCTCCACTTCTTGACCACACCCTTAATCCCCTCGCCATCTCTTTTAAATCATTAATTGTTAATTTGTTTAACTTTTCTGGAAATAATTTTTCATCCAAGGTTTTTGTCGCATCTGACCATTTAATTTTACCATCATTATCAACAATTCCCTCGCTAATTGCTTGAACATCAGGTCTTTCAATGTTGTCTCCAAGGAGTCCACTATCAGCATGATGAATTGCAACGGCAAAAACAATAGAATTTTTAAAATCCTCCATTCCATTTTCTTTTGTAAACTTTTTATATAGATATGCTGCACCGATTGGAGCATGAGATGGTAATTTTTCACCCAAATTCTTTTGCCACTTCTCAGTTAGTTTCCCAATGTCATGAAATATTATCATATCAGTAAGTAAGTTTTGTATTTTATCATCCTCTGAAGAAAAAACTCTCCGAATTGTAAAAGCAAAAACTGGGAAAATAATTTCAAATTTATTCATACATTTTCTGATATGCTCTATATATAGTTCATTTGGAGCACTATATAATCCAACATTCATCAATTACCACTCCTTTTTCCGAGTTATAATACTGTTTATCTAATATGTAAACTCCAAAAGGTCTAATCCTTCGATCTTCCTCTTGCGCCTCCTTTTTATCTTTTCCAAATAAATTATGGACATATAATTTATTTTTTTTCTCTTTTTCGTCATAAGCCCATTTTATTTCCCATTTTATCGGTCTCTCCTTTTTCTTACTCCTTTCAAATAACCACCACGTAAACTTTATATCCACTTCTAAAGAATTTTCTTTTATTTCGTCCACATTCTTATTCAACCTTTCTTCAAGTATTTTCTCTTTTTCCTCAGTAATTTCTAACACTATTAAATAGGTAGGTTTACTATTCCTTACTTGAATATTTTCTGGCTTTGTATCTGCATATAAAACACATTCATATAAATCAACTAAAGTATCGGATGCTTCAAAATCATTTACTTTATAATCAAGAATGTTTACAAATTTCTGAACCTCTTTAAACTTTTTGATATTGAAATCGAAATTTTCTTTCAACCATCTCAGAGTTTCCTTAATATGTCTCTTTTCATATGGTTTGTATTCTTCATTATCCTTAACATTAAAAATTATCATCTCACCTTCTTCATCCTTATATCTTGCGCATCTTCCTGCTCTTTGAACAAGACAGTCTGCAGGTGCAATCTCAGTCAATAAAAGTTCTGCTGAAAAATCAATCCCTGCCTCGAGAACCTGTGTTGAAACTACAATGCCCACCCCTTCGGGAATTTTTATCTTTCCATCCTCTTTATGCGGGATTAAAGATAAAGCAGTATTTTCGTGTCTTTCTCTATCTTTCTTTGTAAATCTTGAATGGAGAAGAACAATCTGGTTATTACTTAGCTCTAATCTCGTTTTTATATCTTCGTATACCTTTTGTGCCCGTTTGACCTGATTTAGAACTATAATAGTCTTCTTTTCCTTAATTACTCTTAAAAGGTTATCATCAATATTGACTTCATTATTTGCATATAAAGGTTCATCCCAAATTCTGATCTGTAATTTTGAATTTATGACATCCTCACCTATTATTTTTTTATCTTTAATATCAATATTTTCAAAAAGGCTTTTCTCAAGGCTTTCAGGCATCGTAGCAGTCATAACCACAAAAGGTATCTTGCTTTCATAGAGAATTTCCATTATGGCTCTCATAATTGAAAAAGTAAATTCATCTCTATACATATGGGCTTCATCAAAAATAACTAATGATGAGGCAATAGCTCCTGCTGGCATATCTATATGGCGTCCAACTTGTTGACTTGCTCTTGCGAAACCATATACAAACTGATCAAGTGTTGTAACAACTATATCGCCAATGAAGAAGGGCGAATCAGGAAAATCACCATGTTGAATTTGTACAGATATATATGGAGAAATTTTTTGTGTATACCTTTTAATCCTTTCGTGTACATTGTTGACAAGTACTCTCATTGGCAAAACATATATCATTCTTGGAGCTATATAGAATTTGTTATCAATAAATTGGTTTAAAAAAGGAAATAATACAGCTTCGGTTTTTCCTGACCCTGTTGGAGCTTTAATTAATAATGGGAATTTTCCTTCAAGTATTTTTTCCCCTACTTCCAATTGAAATTGATAAGGTTCAAATTCGAAAAAGTTTTTAAAAATTATTTTATAATCTGACTTATACATTTTTTCTAAATTATATCAAACTCCAATATCTCTTTCTGCCCTCACTCTCCCCTTCAAAACATAAAAGTGGAAGCAAATTGACGATTTTGAAATGTTTTGCCTCATTGTTCCTCTCTTTCCATTAAAAACATTTTTGCCTGTTTAAAGGCTTCTTCAAATAATGATAGTGGATCATGTTCCTCAATAATTTCACGAAAAGACTGTAACCATGATTTTATGCGCTCCACATCAAGTTGCAGTTGCTGTTTTACAAGAATATTAACTACATCTTCCACATCTCTTGCTCTACCAGCAACACATTTGTGAATAATCAGGTCTTCTGCAGAAATCAAACGCAATTTACCAAAGGGAGGAAACTCCACTTCAATGCTATTCCTCCAAGCTTCTTCTTCATAGCCAGGGATGCCAAGCGAAATATCAATGGGAATCCCTTCTTTGGTTTCAAGAAGAAGCACTCTATGCTTAACTGCGAATTCCACAGCATCTGGAATGCGTGGCTTAAAGGTTTCAACTGCCTTATTCAAAAATGACTCAAAATTCTTTGGTTCTATTAAGACAGTTATGTCTACATCCCTTGTCATCCTCGGTTCAGCCCAGTACTGTATGGCAATCCCACCAATAAAGAAATGACGAACACCTTGCTTTTCTAACCACTTCGCAACCTGGATTGCTGCCTTAACTACTTGCATTTTTACTACCTTTTTTCTCTGCCAAGCGTTTTAAGTATTGGCGCATCTTTAACAATAGATAAGATGGCTCACGCCTTTTGTTATAGCTTAACTCACTTAAAGAGAGGTAAATTTCAAGAGATTTTTCAGGTGTTAAGGAAAGAAGAAAATTCACCTTTTCTCTACGGATTATCTTTTCAGCTTCCTTTTGACCTTCAAGCCACTTAAGAACCTGCTTGGCATCAAGTTTTACCTTTGCCATTTGTTGCCTTTCCATACCTCAATACAGCCAAAACCAAGGGAGTTTTTTGCTCCAATACCTGTTTCAAAAGCCATGTTAAAAAGCTCCTGAGGTAGATTGAGTTCAAACAATCCATCCCATCCTTTTATTACTGTTTTTTTATAAATCACAATTCTCTGGTCTTTTGAACTAACTTTGTAGGGCTTGATAGAGCCTGAAAATACTGTGGAACCTGCCCATGTTCTTAGCTTTCTCTGCAGATTCTTAATGATTAAATCTTCAAACTCCTTTTCAAAGGGGCTGTAATAGTA
>Ga0078972_1013418_pt1 | contig 13527 bp, 16 predicted proteins | sample YelNatPaOPGAMG01_FD_67568 | JGI IMG/M metagenome (GOLD analysis project Ga0078972, IMG submission 67568) | Hot spring thermophilic microbial communities from Obsidian Pool, Yellowstone National Park, USA - OP-RAMG-01 (SPADES assembly) (version 2) | ecosystem: Environmental > Aquatic > Thermal...
CGTGCCGCAGACCCTCGTCTCGTCGCGAAACAGCGAAGAACAGAGGCTGAATACGATCGAGAAGAAGAAGACAAGCGAAGCGTAGATCGCAACGACCGCTTGTGCTTGCAATGGATGCACAACAGCTGGAAGCCGCGTCATTGCGTCGATAACGCTGCTATCAACAATCCTTCGACTGCTCAAGATGGAGCTGGTGCAAAAAGGGAGACCAGCAGATTGAAAGCCGGAGATTCGAGCGAGGAAAAGGACGGAGTTCCAGATAAAGCACGCAAATGCTTGTGTTGATCACTGAAAAAGAAAGCAACTCACACCCTATAGTCTCCATCCGTTTTTAGGGAGTTGATCGGTTCGGTTTTCTGTCTGACATGGGTGCAAAACCCCAAATATGTGACCTATGCGTTTTGAAAAGCCGACATACTTCACGGCCTCCTGCGGTGTGCAACTGCAGCTGCAGCACCTGCGGCTCGGTATCGCAAGCGGCATTCTACTCAGAGGCCGCCATGTAACGCGTCGCGGTGCGTCCAGCCGGTGGGCGGTGTCCTGGCTGAGTCGCAGCGCCGGGCGTAGCTGACGTCGAGTGCGAGCCTGGTGGTAGCCAGCGACTTCCTCCGTACCAGCACGAGGCACTGACAGGTCATGTTCGTGGCACTCGGACCTGCCAAACTAGGCCTTGACCGGCGGCTTGGAGCCCCTCGAGTTTCAAACCGGTTGAGGACGTTAAGGCTGTCGTTCGCGGAACGCGTGGAGCGCAGCTTGCGGAGAAAGTTTCCTGCCGACTCGGTCGCCCGTGTAATCCAAGCTTGGCGACAAATTCAAAGAGGCGAGGTGCTTCGCGAGGATCAGAGGGAGGCACATAGCTATATTCGAGGACTTCGTACTGCCAGGTTTTTTGATAACGCCGAGTTTCCCTGGGCGGCTGCTCTCGAGAGGAACTGGGAGACCATCCGCGACGAACTGCGGCACTGGGAAACGCGACGCCAGGAGCTCGAGGCGCTTGGCTCGCAAGTTTGGGTTACTGCAGCTCGAGCGGAGGCCGTTGCCTATGGCCCGGACTGGCGCACCCTGGTTCTGCAGGATAGACGCTGGCATGACGACAACTGCAAGCTCTTCACCAAAACGACAAGAATTATTCGGGATTGCGGTGTGCCGTCAGTCGAGGCTTTTTTTGCCAGGCAAGCACCCCAGAGCGGCATCAAGCTTCATTCTGACGGATGCAACTTTATTTTGACAGCGCATTTGGCACTTCAGGCACCGCCACGACAGTCATGGATTGCAGTTGGCGGCGAGCGCCGTTTCTGGGAAGACGGGAAGGTGCTCATTTTCGATACCAGCTATCTCCATGAAACATATAACGAGAGTCAAGACTCTGATCGGTACGTTCTTTTGTTGCGTTTCTGGCATCCTGAAACAACTAGAGTAGAGCGCGAGGCCTTGCAGTACATTTTTGACGTGGTCGACAACCCGTCGTGGGTCGATCGAGACCTGAATGATCTGGGAGCAGGTCTCGATTCCTCGCTCGTAGAAGATTGGATACAGCGTCCGAATAGGAAGGCGCGGCGTGGCACCGGCGGCAAAGACCGCAAGGACCGCACGTTAAATCCGCCCAGGGGTTTCGGTCGCTCGGAACGATGATGCCTTGGCTTCTCCGAGGCTGTGCCATTCAAGCGCTTGCGCATTCGCGATCGACATTGGGTGCTCTTAGAATTTTCCAAGACATATTGTTTCTGAACTTGGCATGCACAGAGGGTCAGCCTGGTGATTTCCAAACGTAACGTGGTTTCGCACGGGGAGTACTGCTCGACGAGCACGTCCCGCGAGGACTAGCGAGACACGCGACGACGCCAAAGGTGTATTACCGCTCCCAGTCTGGATTGCTTTTCGTGGATAGCCCAGAGCTTTACCCGGGAGCAAAGGACAACAAAAGAGCAGCGTACATGCCTGTATTAGCATCACTCGATCATGTGGCACAGGAGCCGGTTCAACTGCTAGCAACATGCGTTCACTCAAGGAAACATTCGACTGTAAACGAAAGCAGCAAGCTGTTTTGAGTCTCTTCTCGAATGCGGCAACATGGCGCTTAGCATTCAGTATTCCCTTTTCCAGGATGTCGAGCTATGGTTTCAGCGTCTGTGCATCTTGTGTTGCATATTAGCTGACATCGATGCGAGTCGTAAGAGCAAGTTGCAGAACAGCTACAAGCTCTGTTCACGAACAGGTCCATGTGTGGCGCTGGGCAAGCTCATTCGCGGGATTTTGATCAGCACTAGAGCGACAGCGATCTCAGGGTTGTGCAGTACATCACTTTCGCATGATCGACTTGATTGAATGTCAGCTTCGAGCGGCACGTTTTCAGTAATGGCTTCCAAGGGCATCTTCTGGAGCCCGGCTTCAGTGCATGATGCGCCACCTTTTCACTCTCGTGTGCAGGGCGTGCTGTGGGAAAACACATTGTACGGAAATCGATTGATTTGCGATGTAATCATGGCTCCGTGATGGTTCCAGCTGGCACCACCAGCTCATTCCGCAATACCCGCGTCCGATAAAGGTGGAATCCTGAGATGTTCGCTTTGTTCTTGGCTTGCGATTTACGTTACGAACGATTCCCAGAGGTACAGCGCCAGCATTCGGATCGCAGCAATAGGGGCTGACGGATTCATACGCAGTTTCAGGATGATCGGTCATCGTTTCGAAATGGCTCTTTCGAATCTCTTTCAGAGGGAACACGCAACGAGACCACACTGAGGATGATCCTCGATGCCCTCGAACAACGGCTCCTAAAATAACCGATCTCATCATCCAATGCATACGTACAAGCCTCCACGCCTCTCTTTTCCTCAGGTGCAGCACGATCGAATCACCCATGCCTCAAGGTATCGATCCGTAGGTTATGAGCGCAATCGTAGGCGCACCAATTTGGACTGCTGCATTGCCATGGGGAAACAGTATTCGACATCGCTTCCCTAGGGCTGGCCTGCGACCTCGTTGCGAACGTTCGCTGAATTTGGCACGTTCAATAGTCGATTCGATTCGATTCGATTCGAATCGATTCGAATGACAAATCCGGCTCCATCTGCGGCTATCGACGAAACGGCAATCGACTGCAGCACGGGAGGTGCCACGGGGTATGCGCTGCGGGGCTCCCGTGCCTTGCGTTTGCATGGAAATGATCATTGGGTCGGTCTCGGATCGTCCGTTGCGTTGGCATCCAGCGGATACTGCGTCACTGCGGTGCACGGAAAGCGGGTGCCTGGGTCGATATGTACGGACCTGATCTCCAGCCTGGATTTTCATCCTGGTACGTGTTTCTTCCTAATGAACATCGCGTGCCGCAGACCCTCGTCTCGTCGCGAAACAGCGAAGAACAGAGGCTGAATACGATCGAGAAGAAGAAGACAAGCGAAGCGTAGATCGCAACGACCGCTTGTGCTTGCAATGGATGCACAGCAGCTGGAAGCCGCGTCATTGCGTCGATAACGCTGCTATCAACAATCCTTCGACTGCTCAAGATGGAGTTGGAGCGAAAAGAGAGACTTGCGTATCAAGAGCCGGCGATAAGTCGTAGGAGAAAGATGCATTCGCAGGAAAACCAGCAAACGCTGGTCTTCATAGCGCTTGGAGTAGACCGAAACTTGTGAATATATGCTCCCGCTCGAAACGCGGACCTGGTTCTTTTTTATTTTGGAGTGGGTGTAGAACCATGTCAAGATAAGAGTATCTGCGATCAAGTCACGCTGGCGCTCGCTCTTCGATATTCGCAGGCGGAGGCCTAGGCGGCTGCTATCAGAATGCCATCCATAACCGGGTCGAGCTCCGTTTTCCCTGTTTCCGAGCATTTCCGCCTATTGTAACACTTTAAAGTCAGTTGATCATCTGAGGCACGAGTTGTCAAACCATTGGTTCAAAGATCAGCCCCGACCGAAGCGGGCCTGCTCAGCATCTCTGGCAGGCTCATAGCCCTTTGGGCGCTCCGGTAGCCGCTCGAGATGTAGAGATTCAGCACCAAGTCACCGGGACGTCGTTCAGCGCATATTCTGGTGCCCCGAACAGCGGTTTTTGCCGCGTGATATCGCGGAAACGAGGCAAAACTTCCCGAATGCGCAAGCGGGAATCGCAACCTGCTAAAGACCGAAGTTACTCACCAGGTGTGATAACATTCCCCGCAAATCCAATATCAAGTTCTATGCTCGAATAAAGGCCTCATCGATCCAGCAAGCCACCAGAACCGAGCGCTACTGGTGGTGCACCCTGCGACGTCGGATGCGTCGCCGCCGCGGTACCATTACCGAGACCGAACCGCGTTGCAGTCCGTAATCGGTCATCGGTTCGAGGTCGTCTAGCCAGCGATTGCATAGTGTCTGTTCACGGTTTAGAGTTACGACGATTCGTTGACGAGGCGCGCAGCCCATGTTGCCGCTTCTGTGCATGCATCGACCCAGCTCAAGATTGACTCCGGGGACACCCTGCATAGACTCGGAAGGCGAAAATTCATACCTACGCTTTGGAGACGAATGCACAGTCGGAGACAATTCGAGACAGGCACGCGCACTCTCCGCCGCATGAAAGCTACCAAGCGGCTCGCTTGTGTCCGAGCCTAACCTCGTGCGAGAAGACGGTGCAGTGTACCTGGCCAACACCACGCCATCATTTCAGCTATGGGTAGCTCGCTTTAAATCTGCATGATTTGGGCATCATATACGCCACCAATCTCGAGCAGTACACACCAGGGATGATAGAGCGCCTCATGATCTGACAGAATGATTAGCAACATCGCGGATGCACGCTGCAGAAGACCATGCGATCGACAGCTGCGAGGCCGTCCTCGGTACGCATCGATCGTGCACCGACACGCTGCCCACACGCACGGAATCGCGGTAGCCCAGCAACGTGCATCTTCAAACTATATCTTTCTGAACTTTATGGGTGAAATATGCAACAATATACCCCAAATGCTCGCGGGTAGCGTTCGCGGAGGCAATGCCCGATGAACAGAAATATCACTAAAATATACTTTCCTCGACCTTATGGGAAAGAGTGTACCAACATTCCGACTCGATATGCGCGCGGACAGCGTCCCCCGGAGGCGATTCCCGATGAACAAGTACATCACAAAAATATACATTCCAGAACTTTATGGAAAATTATACCCAGAATTTGACTCCAAATGCGCGCGCAATCGATCCAGCGGGCCAATGCTGCGTGCTGAGCAAGCAGACGCGTACGCGTCGCCAGAAGCGCCCCGTGCCTGCCCGCGATCCAGCGGCTGCCAGCAGCAGCTCCAGCACCGAAACGTAAATCGCGCGCCTCCACACGCGCCAGTAGAGGCAGGTGTAGCCATCGGCGATGAGCCGGCGCGCGCTGTTCAGATGCCGCGCTCCAGCACTAGCCGGCAGCAAACGCGCTTGCAACGACAACAAGTATGCGAATATGGTCGATGCGCGATCATGGCTGCTGGCCCCCCACGGGGAACAACACGGAGCCGGCGGTTGCGCGCTAGACGTGACACGGGAACGCAGCGCCTCTGTCGTCGGCGGTGTGTTTGGAATTGGTGTTCGTGAACTTTGGCAAGTTGACGGCTTGAAAGAGAGCGTTGGGCTGCATGGGGCTTCAGCTGGAACACACTGGGAGACGTTTGCGAGGTGACTCAGCACGTCAGTCGAAACGCTCGCGCTCAGAGTCGTCCTCCGGAACCGAAGCGCTCAGTGAAGCTAGTTCGTGGTTGCGCGATGAGAGCAGCGGGCTCTATCCTGAAGCAGAGGGTGTTCGTCGACAACCGAGGCGCAGTGCGCGGGCTAGCCGCTCGATGCGTGTTGAGTCTAGCGCTTCGGAGCAGAGTGATGAGGCTCTGTACCTGAGCGATTCGTCGACGAGCTCGCAGTCTTCGACTGGAGCCGATAGCGAAGCGTCCGTGCCGCGAGCAAAGCGTCGTCGTGAAGCGCGAGGCTCGGAGGCAACCCGCTCCAGCCGAGGGGAGGTTGAAGAGGTTTCCGATGCACACACTCCGAAAACACCCGGCGATCAGGGTGCTTCGTTGGACTCGTACCCAATGGAGCGCATCCTTGCGCGGCGTGTACGCCATATGACCCTGGAAGAGGCGGCTGAGATGAACTCGAGTTTGTCACCAGCGTCGAAAGTCTCTGCTGGCGCCGAAGAGCGTTCGCCTGCAGAGGGCTCGGGCGACCGCGGTCGTCTGCGTACCCCCATGGTAGAGGAGTACCTGATCAAGTTTAGGGGACTCTCCTATATACATTGCCAGTGGGTCCGGGAGGATTTTATTCTGGCGCAGCCCAGTGGGAAGCAGCGTCTCCAGCGGTTTCTGAGCAAAGAACAACAAGAGGCTGCATACCGAGGTGTCCGAGGTGTCCTGGGATCGGCCTCCGATGCTGAGGATCACGATGAGGAGGACGAAGCAATTCCCGAAGACTTCGTCACGGTGGATCGAATCATAGCCGAACACGTGGGCCCCGACGGCACACGGCAGTTCCTCGTCAAGTGGTGCTCGCTCGGCTACGATGAGTGTACCTGGGAATACGAGCACGAAGTCCAGGACGATCTCAAAATCAAGGAATTTTACGAGCGGAATACGCTGCCACCGGAAAGCGAGCGAAAACGGCCACCACGGCCAAACCCAGCAAGCTTCGTGAGGCTCTCGAATCCATCCTTTAAAAATGGAGGCGAGCTACGCGAGTACCAGCTCGAGGGCCTCAACTGGCTGGTGCATTGCTGGTTCAAACGTCAGGGGTCCATTCTGGCCGATGAAATGGGCCTGGGCAAGACCATTCAAGCTGTATCATTCCTAGACTATCTCTACAGGGAACAGCACCTTCGGGGTCCTTTCCTGGTTGTCGCGCCTCTATCCACATTGGGACATTGGAAGCGAGAGTTTGAAACCTGGACTCACATGAATGCAATCGTCTTTCACGGCAACGTCAGAGCGCGTGATGTAATTCTGCAGTATGAATGGACCTATGCGGGCATGAGCGTCAGATCAGGCCTTTTTAAGTGGCATGTTCTCATTACGACGTATGAGATTATCTTGCAAGAAGCTAATCGCCTGCGGGGAATACCCTGGGCTGTCATCGTCGTGGACGAAGCGCACCGACTGAAGAACCGACAGTCCAAGCTGTTCGACGAGCTGCTTGGCTTCCGTTCCGAACATCGGGTACTGCTCACCGGAACGCCGCTCCAGAACAATTCGCTGGAGCTCTTCTCGCTGCTCCATTTTCTAGAGCCAGCAAAATTCCCGAACGAGAAAGAGTTCCAACAAGCCTACGGAGATATTCGTGACGCCGAGGCTGTCGAGAACCTGAAAGCGTTACTGCGACCGTATCTCCTGCGCCGGATGAAGGAGGATGTTGAGAAAGCGATACCGCCCAAGGAAGAGACGCTCATAAGTGTCGAGTTAACTCGAATTCAAAAGCAGTGGTATCGAGCGCTGTACGAGCAGAACTTTGCTTTCCTCGAACAAGGCGGCAAGCGCAATAATGTTGGTAATCTGCGCAACATTGTGATGGAGCTTCGCAAGTGTTGCAACCATCCGTATCTCATTCGTGGTGTCGAGGAGATCGAAACACAATCACTCGCTGCCTTAGGTGAAGATGCACTGATGCGACACTTGGTGGAAGCATCTGGGAAGCTGGTGCTTGTCGACAAGTTGCTGCCTGTACTGCGCGAAAAAGGGCATCGCGTGCTTATCTTCTCGCAAATGATTCGCGTTTTGGATATACTGGAGGACTATCTCCACTGGCGGGGATACAAGTTTGAACGACTGGATGGCCGGGTCCGCGGAAACGATCGCCAGCAGTCCATTGATCGCTTCCAAAAGGACCCGGAAAATTTCGTGTTCCTGCTCTGCACTCGTGCTGGTGGACAGGGCATCAATCTAACCGTTGCCGACACTGTGATTATTTTTGATAGTGACTGGAATCCGCAAAATGATGTACAAGCACAGGCGCGCTGTCATCGTATCGGGCAAGAACGCGACGTGAAAGTATATCGCCTCATTACGCGCGGCACGTACGAGGAAGAGATGTTCGATCGAGCGAGCAAAAAGCTCGGACTCGACCAAGCAGTGCTGCAGAACATGGGTGTCGACCAGGGCGGCAGCGGCAACATGCTCTCCACCATGGGCCGCGATGATATCAATCGCCTCTTACGACGTGGTGCCTATGATGTATTTAACGAAGACGACTCGGCAGCTGACGCATTCACTGCTGAAAATATAGAGAATATCATGGCGCGACGTACCAAGACGATCAAGACTGGTGGCGCAGGCGACGTTGGACCGTCAGCGTTTTCCAAGGCAACTTTCACGGCGGATGCTGATGGGATGTTTGGCGATGAAACCTGGCTGAATGACAAAGAATTCTGGAAGAAACTGATGCCACTAGCGGCCTCTGCACCGAACCCCGATATCATCTATGAACCGCGTCGCCGGCGACAAGTTCAGCGCTTCCAGCCGGGCGAAAACTCGGATGAGGAGAGCGGCGAACACGAGTCCGACAGCGATGAAGCCGACTTGTCCGAGGACAAACTCGGACCCGATGGTCGGAAACTCTGGAACAAGTCCGAGCGACATCGATTTCATCGGGCGATGCTCACTTATGGCTACGGAGAGTGGGAACGGATTGCCCAGGCCATGGCCAGGGCCCAAAAAAGTGCCAATCAACGGTCTGTGTTTGAGGTTCAACGCGCTGCTCGCAGCTGGTTGCGGCTACTTGCGGAGCACACTGCTGCCGCGCTGGTTGCTGGCGATGCCGCGGATGCCACGCAACAGGAGCGTCTCGCCCAGGAGCGCCTCGTGAAGCTTTGCAACGAGAAGCGCGTGCTGCAAGCTGCCTTTGAACCCTGGATCGATGAGAACACGCAACAACCTGTCGATGAATCGTTCACTGAACCAGTCTTCACTGAAGATAGCTACCTCGATGCAATGGAACGGAACGGGTACAACTGGATTGAACGTCTCGAATGCATCGAAGACATCAAAGATCTGGTTCGAAACGGTGACGTTGACGGTGAGATTCCCTCGATCACCGCCAGTGGCATCTATGTGATGCCCGACTGGTGGGACGCCGAGTTCGATCGAGCCCTGATTCTGGGCACCCACAGGCACGGGTACGGCCAGTACGATGATATGAGGCGGGATCCGGATCTGCACTTTTTCGGACGACTGGCGCCTTTGCCGCAGCCCGAGCCTGGCAATGGGAACGCAGCCGAGGACGGCGACGCGAGGCTCGCCGAATGGACCGCGCTGGACCAACGCTACCGTGAAAAGGCCGCGTCTTTGGGACTCGACGCGGAACAGCTACGAGCACGCGAGATGCCGACCCTACATATACTGAATACGCGACTGAAGAAGCTGCTTAAGGCATTCCAGCGCCTACGACGGCGACAAGATCGTCGACGGAGCCAACTGGAACAGGCCGAAGAACGTGCGCGTGCTCGTGAGGAGCAACAGTTAGCACGCCGACGACAACGCGAGGCGTTTGAACGCGAACGATCGGCTCGCTTTGAGGTTCAGGCACAACGCTGGTCCAAGCGTGAAAAGCACGACTTTGGACGTCTTCTTGGACGTCTCGGCGGCGTGGTCTATGACGCGGATGGGCGTATTGACTGGTCCGTTTACAAGGAGCGCTGCCAGCTTTCACGCAAGTTCGACTACAACCTCGAGCGCATGTACATTGAGATGTTGGCCATGGCTCGGGAGAGTTTTCGACGTACCGGTGACGATGCGCTCGCAAAGGCCCTCGATGAACCCATCGAGTATGCGCTGCAGTGGCGGGCCAGTCAGCATGAGTCGCGCCTCGCGGAGATGCAGCGACTGAGCCGCGAGAGCAGCGACGCTGCCACTCGATTAGCTGCGCTCGAGGAGTGCCTTCGAGCGCCCCAACTGGAAGGTTTTCCACCGACTGAACTCGAGGAATTGCGCACCCTGTTTATTCTCTCTCGCCGTTTCGTAGAACGCGTGCGTGTCTTGCACTTTATCCGCGTCGTCGCTGCACCACTGCTACAAAACCCGGAACTCTGTTCACATCTGATCGAGAACATACCGCCGCCTCGGTCGGACACACTGCCCTCCTGGTGGCGTGTCGCTGAGGGCCACGACTTGGCGCTCCTGCGCGGCGTCATTCGCTACGGCTTCGACACCGCCCCGCTAGCACTGGACCCGTCGCTCCCGTTTCTGCCGATATGCTCGGATTTGGCGCAGCGAGCGAGCACCGCTGAACGTGCCCCCGAAGACGGTGACCTCAGCACCGCAGAAACAGAAACACGATCCACAAACAACGAAAACGACATCGTTGCTATGTTTGCCAAACACCGCGGTGTCTTTCTGCGTGCACGCATCGCCGCTGAGGTGCTCGTTTACGGACGCATCGAGCGCGTGCATGCAAGCGCATCGTCGGGATCCGTGAAGCCCGATGCCCTGCCCCCGCAGGTGCCACCGCTGCCGATGGACACGTCATCGATGATCACGCATGCAGCGGGCACGCTTGGCAGCTTACGTGTCTATGCGACGGCCTCGGGGGAGCCGATCTCCAGCGAGGGTGGCGATGATTTCGAGCCTGTTCCCCTGGAGCTCGTTACCGTGGATATGTTGCAGACATTCAAGCAGTTGAAGAAGCGAGCATCTGGGGTCGTCGATGTATCGAGTTTACCAGAACAAGTAGTGAGCCTTGGTCGCTTGCTCCAGAGACAAATGATCCGCGAAGAGACCATGTCAGGGAGCACGGGGCTTGAGCACCGATCTTCTGCTCCTGCTGCTGCTCCTGCTGCTGCTGCTGCTGCTGCTGCTGCGTCGCTGGACATGGTGACAGCGTCGGCTGGATCGAGTGGGAAAAACGCCTCGTTGGTGCCGAGCCTCGGCACGGCAACTGCGGAGCGTTGCGGGCATATCGGTGACACGGAGACGAATCCCGTGTCTGTGGCGACGGGTCAGCGTGCGGTTGTGCCTGCAGCGGCGGCAGCGGGATCGACAGGTCACGGATCGGCGAGTCAGCCGCAGGTACGCAGGTCGCAGCTGCACAAAGTCGCTCGCGATGAACACGGGAACGTTCGGTTGCCGATCCAGATCGGGGTGGTCCTACGGATCGAATCCCTCGGGCACATTGATCCACGAGAGAGTTTCCATAACGAGCGAGCGATCTACCCAGTTGGGTATCGATCGGTGCGCACGTACACGAGTTGCGTCGATGTGAATCGCTCAACACAGTATGTATCGGAAATTCTGGATCGAGATGGACATCCGTGGTTCCGGGTCACTTGTGCGGACATGCCGGAGGAGCCGTTCGAGGACAAGTCGCCGAGCGGATGTTGGTCTCAGATCATGCGAATCATTCGAGAGCGAACCCCGTTGGATAGACGACGCGTTCATGCCACGGTTAGCGGTCCAGAGTATTTCGGACTGACACAGCCGATCGTCGAAGAGCTTTTGCAGTCCCTTCCAGGGGCCGCACAACTCAAGAACTACAATTTTAAGCGGTTTCTTTCTCCGGAAAAGGCGGAATCTGAGGAATCGCTCCATCCCCTGGGCGCAGCGACGGATTCACCGGCAGCGGGTACAGCGCAAGAGCAGTTGCGAGCGGTTGAGCGCGCGAAGACCATGGCAGATCCGGTTCGTATCAGACTCTGCCTAGAGCCGATGGAAACAAACCCCGACTGATGGATGGAGATGAGCGGTTTAGAAGCATCGGATCGCAGAGGATATGGTCCGGAATCAGGATTTTGGTTGAGGCTTTGAGCACTGCGCTGCACGAGTACGGTGTTGCGACAAAGCGTGCACCCTCGTGCATAGCGAGCATTCATGAATCTCAGGTTGCGGCCGTGTGCATCGCCAGCGTCTTTCGCTCCAGACGCAGACAGGTGGAGCACCACCAGCACCACCGCTACCGCTGCGTGAATCACCAGCACCAGCACCAGCAGTGCCTGTCATCATGATCGTGAACGAGTTGCAAACCGCGCGGCAATCATGCAGCATGGATACCCATGCGGACAACGCTTTGTTCTGCGCATGATCGCTCCAAAGTTGCTTTTTATGATGGCGCCCCCGTCGACAAACACAGAAACGCGCACGGCCCAGGTTGTCCATGTCATGCGCAAATCACCCTGCTAATGGTCTGCGCTTACCTCTTCGTCAGGTCCACGTTCCACGAAACCTTAAACGCTTGCTTTTACGCGCAAGGCATGAGAAACATCAAAATCCGGTTCGATGGGACGCTTCGGGATCAGAGCAGCATCCAAAGCGTCAACAGCGCCAGTTTCGATCCGATGGAAAGCGTGTTTCCCGAGGAACTTTCACCTGAAGACAGCCTGTATGAAGCAAAGCGCAAGAAAGGCCGCCAAGTGTTATATTTTCCGGTACAACGATTGAATTTTGCGACGCTATCCTGACTGGTGCTAGTCGTCCGCTGACCGAGTATTTACGCCATGAACTCCCAAACGATCACGTATGTCTTGAACGCTCACAACGTTGCAGTGGGTTGCAAACTACTGGGAACCGCCCTGGAAGCACGCGCCTTTCGTAGACGTCCCGCAGGTCATTAGAGGTACACAGGAACCGCACGCGGCTGGTGCTGTCCAGCCTGACGGCAAAGAACCCCGGATACCTGCGGTATTCGTGCGTGATGGGCAACAACGCCACCGTTTCAGGTAAACAAGCTCACTCCGGCTGCTCTGCGTGACAGCAGACAGACTCGAAAGAACAGCTCACTGCACTGCGGCATCTGACGCCTTACCGGCGCTCGCGGTAACGCGGAGTTTGACAAGTTCGACATAGTGGCGTACTAGAGCATTCAGGCCACAGTCCGCTTGATTGGAAACTCAACCTTTCCAAGCAAGCGGGACGTTCAACCACCGTATACGAACGAAAAGCGTTTCGAGCCCCAGGTCTGTGGCAGCACGTTGCGGTTGGTGCAGGTTGGCGTGACCGTCGCCCGTGCCGTCGGAACGCAAAACAGGTGGAGCTGCTGCTGCTGCTGCTGCTGCCGCTACTGCTGCCGTTGTCAGTTCGAAGATGGTGTACGGCACGGCGTGCCGGTGAACGATATAGCCGAGAATTTCCGGGCCTGGCTTCGCTCCCAGAAGCAGGGTGCGAATGCGAAACGTGGAAGTGTTTCCAGGAGATACTGCGAGATGCTGGCGCTTATGTAGAGATAGAAACAGGGGCTTTCCGGGTCAAAGGGAGCAATCGTTCCGTTTTTGTGCATATGGACATGAAGTACGTGCAGGAATACTATTTTCGGAGAGGCTTTTATGACCTGAATAGCAAGGTTTTAAGGGTGGCTGGTCGCTTTTCTTCTGGAAACCGCTGCCATGATTCATGGAGACCAAGGGATACCCGACGCTTGAGTCGACACCCATGAAGAACGACAATGTCGTGGGTGCGCTCCGCGAGCTCGTACGCACACGCTCAAGTTCTGGTCTCTTGCGAATGCGATCAAGTCTCTGGGGTTTATCTCAGCGACTGCTTCCTGTTCCTGTCGCGTACTTCCGGCTTCACAGGCACCGTTCTCTTCTGTCGCTCCAGATTCGGTG
>Ga0078972_1013419_pt1 | contig 13526 bp, 23 predicted proteins | sample YelNatPaOPGAMG01_FD_67568 | JGI IMG/M metagenome (GOLD analysis project Ga0078972, IMG submission 67568) | Hot spring thermophilic microbial communities from Obsidian Pool, Yellowstone National Park, USA - OP-RAMG-01 (SPADES assembly) (version 2) | ecosystem: Environmental > Aquatic > Thermal...
TACCCGCCTGATGCTACGCTTCTTAAATTAGATTGCCAATCCCAATTGCCTGGACCACTGCCTGGACCACCACTTGGAGGGGGGTTCCCACCAGTATTGGGATTTCCACCTATGTTGGTTGGTTGAGTTGTTGGTTTTGGTTGTGATGTTACAGTTGGTCCATAAGGATTAAATCCTGTCCCTTGCTGATATTGAGAATAAAGTTTATTTATTGATAAAGTATTAGCATACTCTTGTGGGGTTGTCCCAATAGCCTTATAAACATTCGGATTGTTAATCCAGCTTGCCTTACCTGTATTTCCACCCAAAAGCCATTCTGTTACCCCTAAGTCTGGTAATTTGAAGCCTCCAATACCCCAAGTTCCTTGAACTGAGTTGAAAAGTGCCATATTTTTTGATATAATAGAGTTATGTCTTATTTAGCGTTTCTAATATTACGCTTTACTGACATAACTACAACTTATAATTGTTTAAAAAATAATTGTTCTTCTGAACTTAATCCTTTTAATGCTTTTTTAATCAATAAATTCGGATTAAATCTATTTTCTGTTATTAATCTTTCTTTATCTTTGTTAGCATTATTTATTTTTTACAAAACAAGAAAATACTTTATTAGTAAAGCTACATTTTATGGCTTTATCTTACTAAACTTTCTTGTTGTTATATTAAATTCCTTTGTATCACTCTTTTAATTTCTCTAATTCCTTGATAGCAATCTTAAGAAAACCAATCCTTTTTGCTATTTTAGGATTGCCTTCCTGTAAAAAAGCTTTTTCAAGCGTCCGGTAAAAGGCTATGGAGGAAGTTAAAGCCTCCATGATCAACGCCTTCCCTTTTAGCTCTTTTTTTTCTTTTTCATCTTCCATATCAAAATATATCAAACTTATAACTTTATAAGCTTTTAGCAATTCTGTTTCTTACTTTTTTCCAATATATTGCTCCCGCAACTCTCTGTCCTGCCTTTTTTGAACCATACTTTTTAGCGGCTTTTTGGGCTATTTTATTAAACATTCCTGTCTTGTAATTTCTGCCCAACTTTTTAACCATTGCTCTACCTCTTTTTCCTTTTGGTTTCATTTTAGCCATATTTTTATAATTAAACTTATAAAAAAAAGGCAACCTCAAACAGACAAAATACTTGCCTGCTTTTTGGTTGCCTTCTTAAAAAAGGAAAACCGCCTTTTAGTTCCTAACTATATATAAATATACGAAAATAATTTACAGTTGTCAAGAGGAATTTTTTGTGGTATACTTATAAGGTAATCAAATGGAAAAAGTGATACACTGTGATGGTGGATTAGTTGTCAATCCCTTCTTTTTTAAGGTTAGTCATCCTCGTGGAAGAGCCACCGCTAAAATTAACTTTTCTCCAAATGAAAGAATAGTTTTATCTCTTGATAGTGATGATAATACTAATAATGAGGCTGAACTATTTGCCTTGCTTACTGCCATAATTGAGGCATATAAAAGAGGAATAAAGACTATTTATTCGGATAGTAAACTTATGGTTGGAATTGCTATGGAAAACTATAAAGTGAAAGAGGAAAGATTAAAACTGACTGCCTCCATTATTAAAAGACTGGTAAAAGAATATCAAATAGAAGTAAAATGGTGTCCTCGTGAAAAACTGTGGGCTACTTAATTCTTTTTTTAAAATAAGACGTCGTAAATTGTTATTAAATTTAGCCTCAACTTTACATTAAACGACGTCTATATAATGCCTCCCCCTCCCCCCTCTTACTCTACTCTTACGGTGCTTGATGCCCTTGGCTTCCCTCGATCTTTCCTCCGCTGTCAAGATGTTGACACCTACTTACAATCCTACCTTGTTTCTCCCTATCTCTCCCCCATCTCTCCTCTGTTTCCTGGCACGAGGAGTGTGCTTGGGTTTTTCACTTCTGTAAAAGTATTTCTTCTTTTTTAGTCAGCGTCTGGATGAGTCTCGGTCGCCCTCCCAATTGTTAAGCCGTTTTTCTTCGCAAACCTTGTTGTCAAGGAAAACGGAAAGGCTGGGAGAACCTCCGCTGCCACACTTTCCAAATCAAAAATACTCGTAATCAAAAAAAAGAATAACAAAAAAAACTATAAAAGTCAAGAGAATAAATATTCTCCCAAAATATTCGGGTCATTTTCGTGTTTTTTACACTCTTTTCTTATTTGTTCTTCAGTAATATTAAACAAATGCCAACTCATATTTAATTCTTTATTCCTCTTACTCATTCTTAATTTCCTGCCATAAATTCTTCTTTCAATAGCCAAATCTACATCTACCATTGCCCAGTGAGCCCCCAATAAACAATTTTTGTAAATATTGTGCCAGCCATGAGCAAGATGAAAACCAACTTCCCATCTTAAATATGGCTTAATAACATTTGCTTTACGATTATTAAGCTCACCCCACTCTGAAATATTAAAACTACCATGTTGTCTTTGATGGACAATCGACTTGTTAATATCTAACTTCCCTTCTGTCTTATGTTTAAAAACATTAGCAAAAGAAGTAAAAACTAAATCTGCTCCGAATTTATCTGCCTCTTCTAAAAAAGGCTTAATCTTAAAAGAAAAAGGAGCAAAAACAAATTCATCGGCATCTACTCCCAATACCCAGTCTGATTTTATATTTTCTAATTCCTCATTTAACCTGTCTCTTTTTAAAATGTCATCCATTCCGTCGGGAAACTTAAATTCTTTAATAATCGCCCCGTTTTTTTTACAAATCTTGCGGGTATTATCATTAGTATCCGCATCAACAATCACTACAATTTCGTCTACCAAATCCTGATAGTGCTTAAAGAAAAAGGGAGCTAATTTCTCCTCGTTATACCACATTGTTAAGACTGTTAATTTCATTTCTGAAAAGCAATTATCCTTTTGGCAATATCAATAACTTTTAAATACGGTTTCACCAACTCATCAACCGCTTTGGTCACTCCTTTCCATTGGTTATAGTCGTGAAAAGCAATTATCCCTCCTTTTTTCAAAAATTTAATCCATTCTATATCTTTTCTTATCGCCCACTCTTGATGACAACCGTCTACAAATATCCCATCTACCATTAAATTCCAATTTTTCAAAACCTCTTCACTTTTTTGCTTATACCAGATAATATTTTTCCCGTTTATTTTACTTATAAAAACATCTTCTGCCTCTTTCATTTTTTGACTGGCTAAATCCTGCGGGTCATAATTATCTAAAAATGGGTCAATAGCAATCACAACATTTTTTTCTGATAGGGCAACTGTAGTTTTTCCCTTAAAACTACCGATTTCAATTAAGATTTTATTTTTCCCAAATAATTTTTTTAAAAATTCAATCTCACTGTCCCACAACTCAATCAATTTATCATCTGTCATAGTGGATTTTCTCAAAAATTTCCTTCCATAAATGAATTTTACCCTTTATAGTCCAGTCTTTTAATACCTCCTGCTTTATTATCTCTCCCATCTTTAATCTTTTTTCTCTACTTTCAATTAAATCCTCAAAACAATTTATCCAGTCTTTTACTGTTCTTGAAAAATAACCGTTTTTTTTGTCTTTTATGATAGATAAATATGGTCCAACTGGGGAAGCTATCGTTGGCACTTGCGATATCCCATACTCCATAACTTTTATTGGCGACTTATAGATATTGAAATCATTTTCCTCAAGCGGAGCAACCCCAATATCCCAAAAGGGAGAATATTTTTTATAAATCTCAATCCAATCATAAAAATCTATCTTTCCTTTTATATGCTCAACATACGGTAAACTGTCTAATTCGGTTGGCAAAAAACCAAAGATTTGAAATCTTACCTTCCCTTGATATTTGCCTAAAATATAGGCTAAAGCAGAGTGAAATTCAGTAAACAGTAAATCACCAACGTGAGATGTCCCTCCCTGATAAGCAATGGTAATAACATCGTCCTCAATATGTTTTGCTGGTATATAAACCTCCTCATCAATTAAATTTGGTAAAACAAAGATGTTTCCCTTTTCATTTATTTTTTTTAATTCTTTTTTTAATCTGCGGTTGGTTGTAGTTAAATAAGGAGTATCTTTTAAAATGATCTTATAATTATGTTTTTCTTTTGCTACATTATCATAAACAGGATTATATGGTTTTACCATAAATAACCCATCATCTAAATCATAAACATACTTCATTCCAGTCTTTTTTGAGACAACCGCCATATAGGAGTATGCGATGGGATTGTGATAGTAGGAAGAAAAAACAATATCGTATTCTCCAAGTTTAAGCCAAGCCCTATCTACCTCCATTTGTGTTGCTTTTTTATTATTTGCCACCCCTTTTTGAATATCAATCTGCCAGCCTGTTATTTTTTTTAAGTTGTTTAAAGGATTGATAACACGCCACCAGTCAACAGCAGAAGTTCTTGTTTTATCCTCGTTTGGTATTGTATATTTCGTTTCTATTCCTAAAATTTTCATATTAGCTATAAGAATAGCTTAATATCGTTGGGTCAGTTGCTACATTATCATAGTTTGGGTTGGCATCCGCATACATTTTATTGCCCGTTGAGTCAATTCTATAAATTTGCCATTTTGATTGTGACTCTGGAGTACCAACTGGAGCTTTACAAATGTAGGTATATCCTCCACTTTCAACTATTTTTACCTGTTGTGTTGGTGACTCTTTTCTAACCAGCTTTTCCCCATCAAATTCAACTAACTCCATAGCCATTACATTAAAATCTTCATCAAAAGTTTGATTTAAGATATTCTGCTCGCTTTCTTTAATTTTATGCGTTCTTATATTTACCATATTCTTTTGCCCTTTGAATAGTTTTAATAAAATCGGCTATTTTTTCAAGTTTTGATAAGACTGGTTGATTTTTAACTGAGACAATATTTTCTAAATATGAAAAAAACTCTTTATAAGATATCTTATCGTTTGCTCTTTTTCCTTTATTAACAAGACTTTTAAAATATTCCTCTATTGTATCAACCGCTGATAAAATCTCAGGGGACAAATCTTCATAAACATTTTCAAGCCCTAACATTTTGGCTAAATATGGCTTTCCTTCTGTCTTACTGTAAAGCTCTGGTGATAGCTCTGTATCTTTTTTATCACCTGATAATACTGCTCCTTCTTTTTTTTCAGGAGCAATATTTTCAACAGGAGTATTTTCTCCTATACTATCTACTTTTGTTCTAAAAGTTAAATCACTCATTTTAAATGCGGATAATTAAATAAAAAATCCTCATCAATTAAAGCTTGAATTGATAAAACATCCACTCTTAATTTATCGGCAATCATCTGATAATTTAAAGCACCAGACTGCCAAGCTTCTTTTAATATTTCTCTTATTTCATTTCTTTTTTTCTTTGCTTCATCATCATTTTCAACCCATCTATATGTGTGTATACCGCCTTCTTTGCCGAGTGAAATATTCAAAAGGGCTGGTCTTGAAATCATAACCTCATTTACTTTCATTATAGCCTCATTTAAAGTTAATCCTTTTTTTTCCTGTTTTTCATCTTCCATTTGGTATCACCTCCCTCCGAATAAAAACATTTGCTTCTTTTTGTGAAATCCTCGCTCTTGCTTTTATTTGATTTTCTAAAAACTGCCTTGATTGAGCATAATTTCTAACCTTTCTTTCAATTTCTTTAAATTTTACCATATCTTGCCTCTTTAAAGCATCTATTAAGGCTATTCTCATTCTCTCCAAAAACGGATCTTTTAACTGCTCATAAACAGCCTCTAAAATGGCTTTTCTATGTTTTTTCCCCTCCGTTGTTTTTGCTTTTGAAACCCCCTCCTCCAGAGAGGCTAAATCCAAATCTCTTGTTGTTTTTCTCATAATAGCTTGCTTTTGGGGAGTAGAAAACTACTCCCCAACTTGTAAGCTCTTATGCTGTTGCTCCTGTTTTTACATTCAAAACCCAGTCAGAAATCAAAACTTTAGCAACATAAGCACCCGCCCAACCAATAGTTGAGTATCGGTCAGTTGGGTTTGAGGTATCAGTTTCATCAGGAACTTTAATGTAAAGCTTTGGCACATCACCCGATAAATCGTATTTAGCAAAAGCGTTGTTACCGTGAATGAAGTTGGAGTAAACAGTTACCGTTGAAGACTCGGTCTTCTGATTAGTAACGTTTACAAAACGAACTCCATATAAAGTACCAATCTCTCCATTGTAAAGTTTTTTTACATCGGAGTAGACTGCCGAATTTACCCAAGTTGTATCACCTTTCAAATCAAACTCGGTGTAAGGACCAATTTTACCAATAAAGTATCCATCTGGATATTTCATAGCTTTGTTTATCTGTAAGGTTCTAACAGCTTTTCTAACCTCAGTTGCCGACATAGTATCGGATGCGGCAATGGCAGTTAAAGCCGATTTTCCACCAGCCAGTTGAGCTGTAGCACCAGCGTATAAAGCCTCTCTATCAAGAGTATCGATTGTTTCACCCATATTCCGTCCAAGAACTTCAACTTTTTCAGTTGCGTCCTTGTCAACAGAGGTTAATTTCAAAAGTTTGCTGATTTTAATAACATTTCCATACTCAGACAATGCGGCGGTAACTTGAGAAGCAGTTAAATCAACCTCTGATGGATTTGAGCCTTCGGTTAAAGGAGTTGTAGCCGCACTCAAAGGAGAGTATCTATTCCATTGAATGGTTTTCCCCTCTCCTTTTGGATGGGTATTTTTTTGAGCTCCTTCACCGTGTAATAGCTGGTATTTTGCTCTTTCAAGAAACTTGCTTTCGTAAAATGTTTTTACTTCACCTGATAAACCAGATGTAGTTTGGACTGCCATATTATTTTTTCACCCCCTTTCCTTGAAATTTTTAACTTTTAATTAGCTTTTTTTCAAGGATGGATGCCACCTTTCCAGGATTATCCCAAAGGTCTTTCTTAAGCTCCTCTAATGAGACTTCCTGTTCTCGTGGCTGTAATGAGGGTGATACTGCCGAACTGCTAACCTGGTCAGTTAATTTTTGAGCTACTTGACCTGATAACTTTTGTTTTAATTTTTCAAACTTTTGCTTTACTAACTCATACGCTTCCTTTGGTTTAACTGCTCCCAAAAACACTGGCCGACCATCTAATCCTAAAACAAAATTGTTTTTTTCGTATAACTCTTTTACCTCATTAGCAAAATCCTCATCTTCCATCATTGGAAGATTTTTTACCTCTTCCAACTCGTCAAGATGGGATTTTATTGTGCCAACATACTCTTGTTGCTTTTGTTTAATCTCTAACTCTTGCCTTACCTCGCTTTTAATCTGCTCTCGTAAAGCCTGCTCCCGCATAGCAATTCTTCGTTCTAACTCATCTGGTGCTATTTCAGTCTCACCAGGTTGTAAAATCGGTGGCACTTGCGGATTGTCTGTTCTTAAAAATTCAGACGGAATTTCCGCTCTTTGAACTGTCTCGTTCTCTTTTCTCTTTTGAGTTAGAGTTTCCAAAAGACTTTCAATCCCTTGCTTTTTCTTCTCCAAATTCTCAACTCTTCTTTCAAGTCTTGATGGTTTTTTTGGTTCGGTTTCTTCACCCTCTTTTTGTAAAGGTTCCTGCGTTGTTTCTTCTGTTTCCTGTTTTGCATCGGCATCAACTTTTTTTAAATCCTGTTGAGGTTGTGTTGTTTCCTCTGGCGAGGAGGTGGTGGCAACCTCTTCCACCTTTTTTTCTTCGTCTGCCATATGTCTTTATTTTTAATTTTTAACTGACCATTTAAGGATTGGTCGTCCACTCCCTTGCTCTTTTAAAGAACAAGAAAGAAGCCTCTATGTGAACGCCAGTGAACTATTTGTTTTTAAAGACTTCCTTTTTGTCCTTTAATATCGGATTTCCTTCATCATCAACTCCCACCATAACTTTATTTATCCCAACATAAAATCCGTGTCTAAATTTACAGCTTTTACATACCAGCCATACCCCTTTTTGAACCCACCGATGTTTTAAAAGTGCCTGTTTTTTAGCCTCCGCTCTTATCTCATCTAAATCAAACTCCTTAATCGTTTCCCAAAACTCCAATTTGTTCTCCTGTTTTTCTGGCATCATTTATAATTTCTGGCAAACTTATCATTTGTCGCAATTGATAAATAGCAAATGAGATTATTAAATATTTCATCCCAATTCGCTCTGGCGTGTCGTTAATATCAACTAAAGATGCCTTGCTTTCTGGGTCAACCAAATTTTTCAAAAACTCTATTCTTTTTTCAACTAACTCTTTAAACTTTTCAAAACTCTTATTGCCAAGTAAATTTAATACTTCCTCATCTTCTTTTTCTGCTTTTTTAACTACCTCCTCATAACTTGCGTCCTTTACTTTATTAATAAAATCAGCTACTGTCCAGGTTGAAACTGGTGGTATCGCCTGTTGTCCTTTTAACATATTTATCTATTCATAATTTCATAAAACAATCTTTTTTGATCCTCTGGTAAGTTTGCTATCAGAGGATTTTCTTCTTGTGGTTGTGGTTGAGGTTGAGCCTGTTGTGGCATACCCTCTCCCATACCTTGTTGTTGTGGCATTTGAGCCATCCCCATAGCCTGGGGTTGAGTTTGGGCATTATTAACTGTTAATGCCTCCTTCGGTGCGTCTTTTATAATCTTGTCATACCCTTCTATTCCTGCTGTTGCAATAAAGCGTTTAACAAGTTCTGAAAAATCAATCTCAACTGAACCATACCTTGCTTTTCCCTGCTGGGCTACCTGCTCCATAAAGCCAGGCAATTTTAAGAAGAAGCCTAAAATAGAAGTTAAGTTTTGGTTTTCAATCATTTCATCTTGCTTTAGGGTAGATGAGGCATCAATAAAGAATTTAACTGACAAGTTTTTAATATCCTTGTTTTTAATCTTAATTTTTCCACCCTCACCGCTTTCGTATAACTCTAAAATATCAGGATACTGCTCTTTTATCATATTAAACTCATCACCAAAGATATCAAATTCAATATCAGCCTCTTGTTTATGGGTTAGGAGGTCTAAAAATCTATCATAAATCTCTGAAATTGCCTGCTCTAACATTTTTCTATCAAATGAGGTGTTTAGGGTTATAAACATCTGTTGCATCTTCAAAGCCTCTGGTGTTTTCCCCTGTGCTGGCTCAACTGAGGATGATACAGTTGTATCAGTTGTGCCAAGAGAGGACAATAAAGCTCCTTTTAACACTCCATATAAAGAATTAAACGTTTGAAGTGGAGCTGGTGAGAATTGCTCCTGGACAATAGCGTTGGGATTGGGATTTTTCAAAACCCATACCGCACCAGGTGATAATGAAAAAGATGGCATATGAACGTCAGTTGGATAGATTTTAGTTGGCGGATAAAGATGTTTTTTTAAAGCATCCAATGATAAATTAACAGTTGAATTTAGTGCTTTTTGCTGACTGATATTTCTATCATATTCAGATGTGCCAAAATAATTATCAAGTGTTGGATAACATACTTTTGAGACAATTGGCAGTTTTCCATTTTGATGAGGATTTTCAATATCTCTTAAAATCACCTTTGCCTGTCTTGAAAAAGTAATCCAGCGTTTTGGAGTATATAAGGTTATAAGTTCGTATTGGTCTTTGTATAAGTCACTGTCTTCTCTTTCTTTTGTAGTTGAGGTCTCTCTTTCCTCAGTTTTATTCTTTTTTCCTTTCTCAATTACTTTATCAATATTTTTCCAGAATTTTAATCCTTTTCTTTTTTTCAAGAAGTCCTCTGAAACATAAGATAGGATAAAGTAACGGGACATATCGTTTGTTGAGATAACACCAGGCTCGGGTATTCCTAACTTTGGTGGGATTAAGAAGAAGTCTGGTCCTGTATACCCTTCCTTTACCACCCAGTCAACTAAAACATCCATTTTACCGTAGATTAAAGATAAAAACTCCATTAGCCAAAACTTTGTATAGATATCAGCCTGTGAGTTAGCGTTAGGGATTATATAGTGGTCTAAGATTAAGTTTAAGAAAACTCCTTTTCCTTTATCCTCTTTTGACAAAACCCTAACAACTCCAGTTGGCATCTTTGCCATAACTTGATTAGCACGTCTTATTAACGCTGTCATTAAAGTTTGGTCTAATACCTGTGATTTTAAAATTCCTTTTCCTGTATCAACTATCTCATTTTTTAAAAACCTTTCTTTTTCGTCAAATGAAGAAAATATTTTGGAGTAAGCCTGTTTGTCGCTCTCAAATTGTTTTAGGATTTTATCTATGTCCATATACAAAAAAAACCACGCCTATTTCAAAGCGTGGTGCGGGGTGTAATCACAAAGACTACACCTAACCTAATAAAACTCTATCAAAATATTTATTTTTTGTCAAGAGTATTTTTTAAAACATTTTAAGCAATAATTATCATACTTTCTTTTTTCCCAATACTTAAATGGGTAAAACTTATGGCAAACTGGACATAACCAACCTTTAAATAAATCGGGATTTTGATAAATGTTTCCCACAACCTCAATATTTTCAATCTGGTTTTCACCAAAAACAAGCCAAAAGTCTGAACACTGTAAGGCATATTTTCCGTATTTTAAAATAACCACACCAAAAGTTTCTTTTCCTGGGATTAAAAATTCGTAATAATCGTCCTTTTCTATTTTTATCACGTCTCCCTCGTAAATCTTTTTCCCGTTTTTGTCAAAAAACCCTGTAAATTTTCTCATAGATATATTTTCTCATAAAAACTATCCCAGTAAATACCTGTTATATAACCACCTTTTAAATCTACCAAAAAATGTAATTTACAATTTTGTTTGTTTTTTTTGGCAATTGCTATTTTCTCTGCTAAGTCTTTTACTGCTTTTTCTTGATCTTCCTCCGACTTCCCGTAGGTTATTGTCTTCCAGCCCTTAAACTCTGCTTTTTTAATAGATCTTCGATGAATATTAAGTTTTAGGTTGAATACTCCATACTCAACCCCATATGATATAGCCAATAAGTCAAGGATAAATTGTTTTGTTTCGGGTGAGATATTTTTTAATATTTCAATTAATTTGTCATCCATATTTAATAAAATCCCTGCTCGTCAAATAACTTTTTGTGTAAATCCTCTATCTGGTCATAATATACCTGTGCCTGCTTTTCTGTTACTGGCTCTTTGGCAAATAAAGAGACTTGATAGGAAATTCCTAATGAGATACATAAATCATCCTTTGCTCCTTTATCAGCCTGTGCTTTCCAACTTGATGAAGTTTGAACCACGACAAATGAATATAACTCGTTTATTGTCTCTTTGTCATATATTCTTATCACTTTATTATCAATTGCCTGCTTTAAGTCTTGAAGCATCTTTGGTCTGGTTGATGAGGAGGTAGTCCAGCCGTATTGAACAGCCTCCGGTGGATTTTCTCTTCCAAAAGATGGCATCTTGAATAAGTCGTATTTATTTAATCTATTCATTGCCGCTAGCCTATCCATCTCAAAAGCACCTCCATTATTTCTTTCGTATGCGACAACTGGCTTAATCCCTGTCTTATCATATATTTTCTCTAAAACTGGGACTAAAAGGTTGGTAAATTCAGTTGTTGTTATCGGTGAATGATAAACTAAGGGAACATCTAATTTTGTTTTTGACAAGAATTGGGCAGCAGTATAATCACCACCGCCTGAAGCGGTATCAACGCCAACGACAATAAATTCTCCCCGTTCTATTGGTCGGTATTGTTTAAACATAGATTAAATCATTTTTAATTGGTTCTTTTATATTATCCAAATACCATTTTAACGCCTGCTTGTCAAAATAGTTTTGTCCACTTGAAATAAATGCCTCAATATCTGAGTTCGGGTATTCCTGGCTGTAAAATTCTTTTAATTCAAGTTTCTTTTGGTTTAAGAAGTCTTGTGAATAAAAATCAGAGGCTTTGTAAAACAAAGGATTAAATGGTCTCTCTCCTCTTTTACACTCTTCCCAAAAGGTTTTGAAAAAGTTGAAGCCATTGGCTGTTGTTTCAATAAATATTTTTCCTTCCGGCACGACTGCCTGTAAAGCAGAGCGTAAAATTGCCTCTGGATCAGGATAATAGGCATACTCTGATAAATGCAGTCCTGTAAGACTTTTACTTCTTCCTACTTCTTTATTCTCTGCTGTCCCTATTTTGTAAGTTGAGTTTATTGCTTCATTGTAAAGCTCATACTTTGAGTTATATTTTAAGTCTAATTTCACTTGGTTTATTTCCTCAAATGATTTGATATAAAACTTAACCCGGGCTAACAAATCTTCAGCGTTGTCAGACTTATCAGCTATAACCATAGAATAAGAGTTGTCTTTAAGAAGAAAATCAGTTGTAAAGATAGCAAGAATAATTGATGAAAAACCTAACTGTCTTGATTTTAAGATAACATCTCTACCAGTTGCCTTATTTAATATGAAGTCCTCCTGTATCCTCCAATGGTTTATGTCATCATAAAATCTTTTTACAGTGCCATCTTTGGCAACAAGCATAAAATTATCCTTGATGAAGTTTACATATATTTGAGCTTTTTGCCTAAAGTTGCCCATATTTTTGTTTTAGTTGACCAAAAATGTTTATCTGGGTGTTTACTTGTGTTTGTCCTTTTCCTTCCAAATACTCTAATCCTTTCACCAACGGTTCTATCCTTCTTTCTTTGGGAAGAAGCTCAAGTAATCTTTTTATTCCCAAAGCCACCCCCTTCATTTTTTGATTTTGGATTGTTCTTTTAAAGTCTTCTTCAAATTTCTTCAACTCTTCTGGAGTTGGTTCTTGAGCCGCTCTTAAAATTGTATTGTCAGAAAGACCTAAATATTGTTCAAGTTTATTAGAAGACCAACCGAAGTCATATAAGACCTTTGCCATTACTTTTTTTTCCTCTTTTGAGTAATTTTCAAGTCCTTTTATCATCATACTGTTTTTTAATTGAAATCTCCTTTTCTTAAAACCCAATGACTTCTCCCGATAGTAAAACCTATTACGTCTCCTTTTTTTACTTTCTTCATTAAATTCTTAACTATTCGCCAAGTCCACGCATCTTGGTTTTTTATTTTTTTAGTCGGTTTACCTATTCCCCTCATATTTATCAATCGAAACTTTTACCAATTGATCTGGTGGTAATTTTCCTAAATCTAATATTTGACTATTGTCGGTTATAAGGCGAATGGAGTATTGATTGTCAAGTGAAACTAATTTTTGCTGTTTTACTTCCTTGATTTCGGCAATGAAAGAAATGGACATATAAAAAACTATAACAAAATATATCGTAGTTGTCAAGAAGTTTTTGACAAAAAAAGGCAGGATTATTAGTCCCGCCTTTGAGTAAGATTTTAATAAAAGAAAAAAGGATCAAATAAAACTAAGTTTTTATTGTTATTAGTTTCATATTTTTAATTTTTAATTTATAACCTAAAATCAATATAAAACTTCAACGGAAAATCTTGCTGACCCGCTAACCAACTCATAGCTTACTCTCTTTTCAAAATCTATATCTTCATCTGTTTTTTCTTCTAACTCTTCTTTTGTTTCAACTGTTTTTGACAAAATTCTTCCCATTCTTAAAAGTTCTTTTAACCTAAATTTTTCATCAACTTCTTTTTCTTCTATAAATTTATCTACTAAATT
>Ga0078972_1013420_pt1 | contig 13525 bp, 12 predicted proteins | sample YelNatPaOPGAMG01_FD_67568 | JGI IMG/M metagenome (GOLD analysis project Ga0078972, IMG submission 67568) | Hot spring thermophilic microbial communities from Obsidian Pool, Yellowstone National Park, USA - OP-RAMG-01 (SPADES assembly) (version 2) | ecosystem: Environmental > Aquatic > Thermal...
CTTGCAAAGAAACTAGTAGTGTATCTAATATTTCTAAAAGTACTGGAACTCCTATAAAATTAACCTCAGGAAAGTGGCTTGCTTATTATAGTTATACAAATGAATTAGCTACTACAGTAACCACTACTTATTTGTATGACAATAATCTTGGAACTTGCATATGGCTTGATATCGCTTCAAGTAATATATATTTGGTACATGATTTAGAAAATATTTATAATGTAACCAAAATTAGATATGCAGGAGATGCCGGTAGTATAGGAGATTATACAGAAGCTCAATTTTGGGATATTAATAGAGCAACATGGACATTTGCTGCATCAAGCTCTTTACATTTTCCACTTAATGAGATAAAATGGGTAGAAGCTAATATAGCTACTTATACTAATAAATGGAGAGTAATAGGAAATGAGATTAGTTCTGCTAATATATGTGAGCTTGAAACGTATACTTCACCTATCTATTGGTCTAGATATTTTGATGGAAATAGTGTTGCTTTTGATATTAAAAGATCAAAAGAAAAAGATGGTTATTACTATATAGTTGCTGGTACAAAAAATAATGATTTTTGGTTAGCAAAATTAACTCCTGATGGAAATATAAAGTTTGCAACATCTTTTGGAGGTTCATATATAGATGTAATTAATTCTATTGAAGTTGATGATGAAGACAATGATGGTTATATAGATTATTATGTTTTAGGTGGATATTCAAATTCTTATGGAATAAACACTCCTACAAGCACAAATGGTTATTTGATCAAAATGACAACTTCCTCAAATATATTAATTAGTCAAGCTTATGGGGCAGATTTTAATGATGATATTAAAGAAGTTAAAAAATCTTTAGATGGATATTATTTTAGTATTGGAAATACTTTAGTGATTACTCCAACAACAACTAATTTATGGTTTTTAAAAATTGCAACATCCAACCTTTCTCTTTTATCAGAAATAAAATTAGGAGGAAGTAATGAAACTATTGGTAATTCTTTAGTTCTATTTGATACTTCAACAGCTTTACTTTCTGGAAGGCAATTTACAAATTCATATTTTGTTAATTTTGATTTGATTAATAACACTGCCACCTATACTAAAATTTATACAACACCAACTTCATCTGAAGAAATCGTGAGAATAATAAAAGATAAATTAGTTTCAAATGCAATATTAGCCTTAGTTAAAATTTGGGATGCCTCAAATCAAATTTATTATTTTCAGATAAGAAGAATATATATTTATGATGGTAGGTCTGAATTAATAACAACTTATTCAAATTATCCTTTAAATGAAATTCCCACTAATTTTCTTCAAAATGATGATGGTAGCATTATTGTTGTAGGTTATTCAAGGTATGGTAATCTATATCCAAATTTAACTATTTATAAGTTTGATCCTTATGGTAGATTTGTTTATAGAAAAGAACATAGCCAAGGAATAGCATACAAAGTTGAAAAAGCTTTTGATTTAGGTTATATTGTTGCAGGCTATAGTTATAAAACAAATTCAGCGTGGGTTATTCATTTAGATGAAAATGGAGATTGTCCAAATTGTTTTGCAGAAAAGAGAAGTGTTTTTGAAATTTTTGCAAATATATTTAAATTTATTTCACAGCTTCTAAGATTTCCTCCATTATATTAGGATAATTTAAAGCAATCTCAGCTAAAACTTTTCTATTGAGTTGGATGTTATTTTCTTTTAATTTATGAATAAATTCTGAATACTTCATACCTCTTTCTCTTAAAAAGGCATTTAATCTTACTTGCCATAATCTTCTAAAATCTCTCTTTTTCTTTTTTCTTCCCTCATAAGCATGTTTAAATGCATGTAAAATAGCCTCTTTAGCAAATTTTTCTTTACTTTTTCTTTGCCATTTGTAACCCTTAGCTAATTTTAATATCTTCTTTCTTTTTTTAGTTTTAATTGTTCCTCTTTTAACCCTAGCCATTTTTTAATAAATTTTAAAATGACGACTACATTATTATAAAATATTTTTCAAATTTTTCCAAAAGTCAATTACAAACTTTTCATAATCTAATTTACCTAAAGCTATCTTATCTAAGCTTTCCTCCATATTTGCTGTAAATTTTAAGTCAATAATATAGTCAAATCTATTTTTTAAAAATTGAATAACTTTTATACCTATTTCTGTTGGTTTTAAATAATTTTTTTCTTTTACAACATATCCTCTTCTATAAAGAATTTTTATGATTTCAGCATATGTTGATGGCCTACCAATACCCAATTCTTTTAATTTTTTAATCAACGATGATTCTGTATACCTTGCTGGAGGTTTTGTAGTTTTTTCTAAAAGATTTATCTTATTTGGTTTTAATTCACTACCTATTTCTATTTCCGGAAGTTTTTTAAAGGGAACTAGAAAAGGATAAAATTTTAAAAAGCCATCATAAATTAATTTTTCTCCTTTTGCTTCAAAAATATAATTTGGATAATTTTCAGGATTTAATATAAACTTAATTTCTTCATATAAAGCATCCTTAGCACAAGCAGAAAGAGTAAAATCAAAAATCAAATTATATAATTTTCTTTCTAAATCAGTTAAAGGCAAATTCTTAGTAAGATACACAGGCCTAATTGCTTCATGGGCTTCTTGAGAAAATTTTTTATGAATTTTTAATGGTTCTTCGTAATAATCTTGAAGCAAATTTTTTGCTTTATTTAAAAATTCTTTAGATAAATTAAAACTGTCTGTTCTATGATAAGTAATATAACCTTTTTCATATAATGATTGAGCAATATTCATCGTCAATGGTGCAGAAAATTTATATTTAAGAAAAGCTATTCTTTGAAGAAGAGCTGTATCTATAGGAGTAGGTTTTTTTATTATTTTATTTTGCTTTTTTATTTCTTTTAAAAGAAATTTCTCATTTTTAATAAGATTTTTTATTTTTTCTAATTCTGTTTTTTTCTCTTCAGGAAATTGATATTCTCCTTTTTGATTTAAAAGATATGCCTTAAATTTTTTAAAATCTACCTCCAATTCATAAAATTTTTTGGGAATAAAATTTTGAATTTCAATCTCTCTTTCTACAATTAATCTTAAGGCCGCAGATTGGACTCTACCAGCAGAAGTTCCAATTTTTTCTTTCCATAAAATAGGAGAAAGAGTATAACCTATAATTCTATCTAAATATCTACGTGTCTTTTGAGCATTTACCAAAGCTTGATTAATTTTTTCTTTGTTTTGTAGAGCTTTTAAAATTGCTTTTGGAGAAATTTCAAAAAATCTTATTCTATATATTTTTCTGTTTTTAATAAATTTAGTAATGCTCCAAGCAATAAATTCTCCTTCCCGATCAGGATCAGTAGCTAAAATTATTTCTTGGGCTTTATTTAAGAATTTTTTTAAATAATAAAGAAATCTTTTATTTTTCAAAACATATTTCACCTCTAACTTATCATTTTTGAGATAAATTCCAAATTCATTTTTAGGTAAATCTAAAATATGTCCATATGAAGGAATAACAAAATAACTTTTGCCAACAAATTTATTAATTGTTTTCGCTTTTTTAGGAGACTCAACGATTATAATTTTCATTTAAAATTTTATTAATGAATCGAAAATCTTTTACATTAATTGAACTTTTAATAGTTTTGTCTATTTTAGCATTGATTATCGGACTACTTATTTCTATTATAAAACCAGCAGAAATTTATAAAAAGGCCAGGGATAATCAAAGAATAGTAGATTTAAGTTATTTAGATTCAAATATTAAATCTTATTTACTGCTTGCTAATCCTAACGCAATTTATACTACATCAACTTTAAATAAAATTTTTCTTTCTTTGAAGCTTCCCTCATCAGCAACAAATACTGATTGTAGAAATTATTTTCCAGATTTACCCAGCTTACCTTCTGGCTGGACATATGTTTGTTCTAAAAATCCAACATCAACTGATGGAGCTGGTTGGCTTCCTATAAATTTTCAAAACTATATGCTTTATTCTATTTCTAATCTACCTTTAGATCCATTTAATAATTCAACATATTATTATGCTTTTGTAGCCAGTGGTACTGATTTTATTCTCTATACAATGTTAGAAGATCCTAAAAATCAAGCTTCTAAAAATGATCAAGACAATTATCCTCATTTATATTCAGCAGGAACTAATAAAAGATTAATAGATCAAGCTCAAGGACTTGTAGGTTACTTTCCATTTGATGAAGGAACAGGTACTATAGCTTATGATTATTCAGGAAATGGAAATAATGGAACTCTTTTAGATGCTTCTTCAACTAATTCTGATGGAAATAGGCCTCCTCAATGGACAACAGGCAAAGTCGGCGGCGCTTTAAGTTTTGATGGAGTTGATGATTATGTAAACATCCCTTCTAGTAATTTAACTACTTCATCTTTAAGATATATTTTAAGAGGCGGAGCTTCAAGTTCGTCTTTTACAATTGTATTTTGGAAAAATTCCCAAGCTCCTGTAACAAATAATTATTGGATAGGTAGAGTTGGATGGACTAACGGCATTGATCTTGATTGTAGATTTATTTTATTCGATGCGTCCAATAATGCATATTCAACAACCTTTTCTTGTACTCATAACAATTGGGAGTTTATTGTTGCTTCTTGGGATAAAAGTGCCATGAAGTTTTATTTTAATGGTAACAAGGTTGGGGAAAGATCTTTTTCTGGTATCTTGAGAGACAATAATTATCCCATTCAAATAGGAGGGCAGACAGGTGTTACATGGTATTTTGCTCGTGGCCTCATCGATGAAGTCCGCATCTACAACCGTGCTCTCTCTGACGCAGAAATTAAAGCTTTATATGATGCAACAAAATAACATCCACAGATGCATATAGATTCAACACAAATAATTTATTGAAGCACAAATGTATCATCAATCAAACTAATTAATCATGAATTAAATAATAAAGAGCTCGAGGCAAATTCGATATCATCTGCGGAAAGATTCGTATAATACATTCGTGAATAATTCGATATCATTCGTGAGTCCTTCGTGTATTATGAATATGTCGCGAATTAGACAAATTAATCACGAATATGCTTACATAACATTGGAGAATTAACGTGTATTAAAAGTTATATAAATAATAAATGTACTATAAGAACATATGTTCTTATAGTCCCACTTTCAATATTCCTAATATTTGGTTTCCTGTCAATTCAATTTCTAGATTTCTTAGGCTACCGCTTCTTATTTTACAAAAGATAAGTATTTATAGAAATTTAAAGCTTTTTAGGTTATAATAACTGGAAATAATTTTAGGATTGTTTATTTTAAAACTTCAATTTTTAATAATAAAATAATAAAATTAATTAATGAGTAAAAATAATAAAATTTCAAGATCGCAAATTGAACTTTTTATTGATTGCCCAAGATGTTTTTGGTTAGATGTTAAGTTTAAAATTAAGAGACCAGAAAAATTTGGCGGTGGCTATATTGGAAGCAAATACGATCCACTTTTAAAAAATTATTTTGATAAACATCGTGAAAACAATAAAACTCCCGAAGAAATAGAAAAACATAATTTGAGTTTATTTTTTGATATTGAAACTTTAAAAACTTGGCGAGGGAAGGGAATTGAATATTTTCATCAAAAACATAATGTAATTTATTATGGTAAAATTGATGATCTTTTAACAAAAGATGAACATTTAATCCCTTTTGATTTTAAAACCACAATTAGTAGAAACTTTCAAATTTATGAAGATTATAAAAGACAACTTGAAATTTACGGCTATTTACTTAAAAAGAACAATTATCCAGTTTTAGATTTGGGTGTTTTATATGTCGTAAAAATTGATATTAACGAAAATTTTGAAAAAGTTGAGGAAAGAGAAATAATCTTTATTGAAGATCTAAATTATGAAATTTATGATGAACTTTTAGAAAACTTAATTGAAATTTATAATTCCGATAAAGAACCTGAACCTAATCCAAATTGCGAATTTTGCAAAAGAGACAGAGAAATTATTGATTTAAATAAAAAGTTAATATGAAAAAAATTCATTTTTAAGATCAAGTTTTTATTGTTTATTTAATTATTTTTATTTCATTTTAGTTATAATTTAATTAATGAAGCTTGGATTTTTTGAGGCAGAGGGTTGGGAAAAGGAAATTTTAGAAAGAGAGCTTCCGGATTTGGAAATTTATTTTACAACTGAAAGACTAACAAAAGAAAATGTTAAAAATTTTCAAGATTTAGATATTTTGTCTATTTTTATTTCTTCAGAAATTGATAAAGAAATTATTGATTCTTTGCCAAACCTAAAGCTTATTACCACAAGATCAACTGGTTATGATCATATTTATTGTGAATATTGTAAATCAAAAGGAATTTTAGTTTGTAATGTGCCTGAATATGGAACAAAAACTGTTGCTGAATGGACAATTGGTCTCATGCTTAATTTGATGAGAAAAATTTATTATGCTATTGATCAAATTAAAGAAACTGAAAGTTTTGATTTAAAAAATTTAAGAGGTGAAGAGCTTTATGGAAAAACATTAGGAGTTATCGGCACTGGCAGAATTGGTAAAGAAGTTATAAAGCTTGCTAAGGCTTTTGGAATGAATATTTTAGCTTATGACATTTATCCTGATGAAAACTTTGCAAAAGAATATAATGTAACTTACACATCTTTAGAAGAACTTTTAAAAAATTCAGATGTCATTACTATTCATGTCAATTTAAATCCATCAACTTATCATTTAATTAATAAAGAAAATATAAAATTTATAAAACCAGGAGCTTATTTAATTAATACTGCCAGAGGAGGAATAGTTGAAACAGAAGCATTGCTTTATGCATTAAAAGAAGGAATTTTGCAAGGAGCAGCTTTAGATGTTTTAGAAGAAGAAACAGAAATTAAGGAAGAGTTAGAGCTTTTAGTTAAATATACAAAGTCTCACCTACCCGAATCAAGCGACCGAATAGAATATACCCGAATTGAACGACCGAATAATAATATCCACCCGAATAAACGACCGAATGATATACCCGAATATAAACCGAATGAAAATCAAAAATTCGGTCTTAATTCGGGTAATGAACATTCATTCGGTCAAGATTCGGGTAGTAATAAAACATTCGGTCAAAATTCGGGTAGCGACAACATTAAAGAAACTGCTTTTACTTTGTGGCAAAATCATATTTTAATGAAAATGCCAAATGTTTTAATTACACCTCATAATGCTTTTAATTCAAAAGAGGCCATCGAAAGAATTTTAATGACAACAATTGAAAATATTAAAAAATTTTTAGAAGGAAATCCAATTAATTTGGTAAAATAATAATTGGAGTTATAATATAATAATAAGGAAATGAAAATCATTAGACCATTACTCGTAATTTTAATAATCTTAGGCCTTAATGGTGCTTCTGTTTTAAGTGAAGTTTTTATATGGCAAAGTTCCATTCTTTATACTGAATTATATGAAGCTTTGTTAGAAGATTTTAAATTGATTGATATCCCAGGAATTATTTTTGAAAACTTTAATTTATATTCTCTTTTAGGAGTTGTGCTATTTTTTACTATTATTACTATCTTTTTAATTAATTCTAGCTCGCAATTTATTTATCAAATTTTACAAGAAATAATTTTTTTAAATAATTCTATTCTTTCTTATAATTTAAAAACTAGAAGTCCTCCTCTAAATAACTAATGCTATTTTATGCTTTTTTAATTGAGTTGCGTTAATAACCGAGTCGTATTAACTACCCTTTACTACCATGAAAAAATTAATACCTTTACTTACATTCGCAGTTCTTTTCTCCTTTGTTACTTTTAGCTTAGCTCAAACAACAACACCAACAACATCAACAACCACAAAACCAGTAAAACAACATAAAGTGTTAAGAGTTCATACTGCTAAAAAAGTCTCCACGTATGCTAAATGTTTGAATGAAGAAATGAAGAAATTAACTAAAGAAATGCAAGCAAGAAAAAAAGATGCTTGGGCTAATTATCAAAATGCTCTAAAGAATGCTACTTCAACTGCTGCTAAAAAAGAAGCTAGAAAAGCTTATAATCAAGCTTTACGAGATATAAATAAGTGGTTTGTTCAAGCTACTAAAGAAGCTAAAAACAAATGTAAATCATCAACTTCTACTCCAGTAACTTTCCCAACTACCTCTACATCTACTTCTGAAGCTACATCTACAGCAACATCAACTCAATAATATCGTCGTTATTAAGTCTATTTATAATAGCCCGGCTACTATTTTGTAGCCGGGTTTTAATTTTTCCTACTTTTCTGAAAAGTATGATATAATATATTTTATGAAAAGGTTTAAGGATAAAAAATTTTATGGCTCGACAATAATTGGAGAAAAAGGTCAGGTTGTTATTCCTAAAGAAGCAAGAGAAGATTTAAAGCTTAAGAAAGGAGAAAAATTGTTAGTTTTTGGAATAGGAGATATGATTGCCTTAATGAGATTTTCTAGTCTTAAAAAATTTATGAAATATTTAAAAGAAGATCTTAGGTCGCTTAAGAAAATTATTAAAAAAGAAAAATGAAAGATAGATTTTTAAAAATTTTAAAGAGTAAAAAATTTTATTTTGTTTTGATTATTTTGCTGATTATTGGTTATCTTATTTATCCAAGAATTTTTAAAAAAGAAAATGTAAAATATGTTTTAGGAGAAGTCCAGAGAGGAAATCTAGAAATTAAAGTTTCGGGAACCGGCGAAATTATACCAATAGAAGAAATTAATGTTAAATCAAAAGTTGGCGGAGAGATTGTCTTTTTGAATGTTAAGGAAGGAGATAATGTTTATCAAGGTCAAATTTTAGCAAAAATAGATAGCAGAAATTTTGAAAAAACAATTAAAGATCAAGAAATTTTAATTAAAAATTTAGAGTTAGCTATTGATTCAGCAAAATTAAATTTAGAGAAATTAAATTTTCAATATCAAAATACTTTAAGAGGAGATGATTACAATAAAGCCTTAAATCAAGGAATTTCGATTTTAACCGACTTTTATAGTTTTTATCCAACTTTTATCGAAGACTTAAGAAAAATTTATTTTTATAAAGACTTTGAAAATTATGATAACAATTTGAAATATTATGAAAGCTATAATCCTTCTTTTGCCGGTAAAAGTCAAAAATTAGAATTTAATTACAACATTTTAAGAACAAAATATATTGAACTTTCAGACAATTTTAAAAATATTTCAAGTCAAAATGAAGCAAAAGAAAAGATAATTAAAGATTCTTATGATTTAGTTTTAGCAACCTATGATTTAGTTAACGAGGGGAGGGAGATGATAAGATATTTAAAGGAAGATTTAGCTTTAAAAAACGCTACCCATGAAAAAGAAAATATTATTAATAATCATTTTCAAAAATTAACCAATTATTTAAATTTATTAGGACAATACAAACAAAATTTACTTGATGTTATTTCTAAGATTAATTCTTATCATGATATCGTTGACAATTACGATTTTGATAAAAAGAATTTGGAGCTTTCTATTAGACAAAAAGAAGTTGATTTAGAACAAGCAAAAAAGAAACTTAATGATTTGAAAGAAGATTTAAATGATTATTATATTACTGCACCTTTGAGTGGAATTTTATCAACATTAAATATAAAAAAAGGCGATTTAATTGCTTCAAATCAAATTATTGGAACAATAATTACTAACCAAAAAATTGCAAAGATATCTTTAAATGAAATAGATGCCGCTAAAGTAAAAGTTGGTCAAAAAGCTATTTTAACCTTCGATGCTTTACCTGATCTAAAAATTAAAGGAAAAGTTATCGAAATAAGTACGGTAGGTAAAGAAGAACAAGGAGTAGTTAGTTATGATATTAAAATTTCCTTAGAAGAAGAAAATAAAGAAATAAAACCCGGAATGTCTGTTAATGCAGAAATTATTGTTGATAGAAGAGAAAATGTTTTATTGGTACCAAATTCAGCTATTAAAAGTGATAGAATGGGACAATACGTTCAAGTGGTTAAAAATTATAAATTTGAAAAAAGAAATTCATTTAATCCGGTAACAATTTCTCAAAACTTAATAGAAAAAAGATATATTAAAACAGGAATTTCAAATGATGAGTTTACTGAGGTTTTAGAAGGGCTAAAAGAAGGAGAGATTATCATTATAAGAACCTTAAATCAAACAGCTAAAAATAGACAGCAAACCAATCCATTTTTACCTCGATTACCATTTGGCAGGCAAAGACAATGATAAAACTTGAAAATATAACTAAAATATATAAAAACTCTGATGTTGAAACTGTTGCTTTAAAAAATATTAATTTAGAAATTAAAGAAGGAGAATTTGTTGCTATTATGGGACCTTCTGGTTCTGGTAAGTCAACATTAATGCATATACTTGGCTGTTTAGATAGACCAACATCAGGAAGATATTTTTTAGAAGGTAAAGATGTCTCAACTTTAAATGATGATGAGCTTGCAGAAATAAGAAAAAGAAAAATTGGTTTTGTTTTTCAGGCTTATAATTTGCTTCCAAGAGTAAAAGTAATTGAACAAGTTGAACTTCCTTTGGTTTATGCTGGTGTGAAACCTAAAGAAAGAAGAGAAAAAGCAATTCAAGCTTTAAAATCAGCAGCCTTTCCAGATAATTTCTGGTATTACTATCCTAATCAACTTTCTGGTGGAATGCAACAAAGAGTAGCTATTGCTCGAGCTTTAGTTAATGATCCAATTTTAATTTTAGCAGATGAACCAACAGGAAATTTAGACACAAAAACAGGAGAAATAGTTTTAGATACATTTCAAAGATTAAACTTTGAATTTGGAAAAACAATTGTTTTGGTTACACATGAAGAATATGTAGCAAAACATGCTGAAAGAATAGTTTTAATAAGAGATGGAGAAATAATTGATGATTTTAAGGTCAAAGATAGAATAATAATTAATGGTCATAGTTTAAAATGAGTTTTTATGATTTATTAAAAGAAGCTTTAAGATCAATAACAGCAAACAAATTAAGATCAGGGCTTACCATTTTAGGAATTGTTATTGGTATTACTGCTGTGATTGCCATGCTTTCAATCGGTGAAGGAGCGAAAAAACAAATTGCTCAAAGTGTTGAAAGTCTTGGTTCTAATATGTTAACTGTTTTTCCTGGAATTGTTCAACCAGGAAGAGGTATCGTTTCAGCTGGAAGAGGCACAGCGCAAAGTTTAAAAATGAGAGATGTTGATGTTATTAAAAAAATTGAAGGTGTTAAGGCTGTTTCTCCTGAAATTAGTAGAAGGTTTCAAATCGTTTCATCAGCAGGGAAAAATACAAATTCTTTGGTTTTAGGAGTTACCCCCGATTATTTAACCGTTAGAAATGCTAAAATCCAAATTGGAAAATTTTTTCAAGAAAATGATTTAAATAGAGTTGCAGTTTTGGGTCCTACTGTTGCTGAAGATTTATTTGGAGAAGAAGATCCTATTGGTAAAACAATAAGAATCAATAAAGTTAATTTTAAAGTTATTGGCATTCTGGAGCCTAAAGGAAGTGCTGGCTTTATTAATCCTGATGAAGTTGTTTTAGTGCCGCTTTTAGTAATGCAAAAAATATTAACTGGATCTGAATATTTATCACAAATTGCTGTTCAAGCAGAAAGCTCAGATTTAATTGAAGGTTTAAAAGAAGAAATAACTCAAGCACTTTTGAAAGAACATAAAGTTTCCGCTGATAATCCAGATTTTTCTGTTATTGCCTCTCAAGAATTTTTAAATACTTTTAATTCTTTAATAAATACAATGACAATCTTTTTAGCTTCAATTGCTGCTATTTCTTTAGTTGTAGGTGGCATTGGTATTATGAATATGATGCTTACTTCTGTCACTGAAAGAACAAAAGAAATTGGCTTAAGAAAAGCAATTGGAGCAAAGAAAAGAGAAATTTTGATGCAATTTTTAATTGAATCAGTTATTTTAACTTTAATTGGCGGAATTTTTGGAATAATTTTAGGAAGTTTAATATCTATTGGAGTTTCTAAATTTGCCAATATTACTTCAGAAGTTTCTTTATATTCAATTTTTCTTTCTTTAACTTTTTCAAGCTTAGTAGGAATAATTTTTGGTTATTGGCCCGCTAAAAGAGCAGCAGAACTTGATCCTATTGTTGCTTTAAGATATGAATAAAATTAACCAATCTTTCGAAAATTTCTGAAAATTTATTTTATTATTTCTAAACAAGATCCATCTTTGAACCTTAAAATATAAGGTGGTAAAATTAAAGAAAATGAGTGGGGTTAAATATAGAATTAAAGATTTACCGAAAGATGAGAGGCCAAGGGAAAAATTAATTAAAAAAGGTGCAAGTGCTTTAAAGTTAGAAGAATTATTAGCAATTCTTTTGCGAACAGGAACTAAAAATAAAAATGTTTTGAAATTAGCAAAAGATATTCTTTCAAGATATAACCAAGAAAAACTTAAAAATATTACTTATGAAGAATTGAGAAATATTTATGGCGTTGGACCGACAAAAGCAGTTCAAATTTTAGCTGCTATTGAAATTGGAAGAAGATTTTTTAAACCAAAAGAAGAAAAAGAAATCTATATTCATTCACCAAAAGATGTTCTAAAACAAACGAGCCATCTTAAAGAAAATAAAAAAGAAAACTTTGTTGTTTTATATTTAGACGCGAGAAACAAATTAATCACAAAAGAAACTATCTCTATTGGAACAATCAATTCAAGCTTAGTTCACCCCCGTGAAGTTTTTGAACCAGCCATAAGAGAATTAGCAGTTGCAATTATTTTAGTTCACAATCACCCCTCAGGTGATCCAACTCCTTCAGAAGATGATATAAATCTAACAAAGAGATTAGTAGAGGCAGGCAAAATTTTGGGGATAGAAGTAACAGACCACATAATTATAGGGAAAAACAAATATTTTAGTTTTAAAGAAAAGAAGCTTATATAAGAGTTATCCACAGCTTAAAACTTGACTCACACTATAATGATATGTTAAAATAAGTAAAGTGAAATTAATTTAGTTTACCTAAATGTTAGGAATCAATGGTTTAAAAAATTGGCTTAAAAGAAGGTATTTGGATCTTCTTAATAATTTTAAAGATAATAGTTTTACTTTTGAAGAAGCTGTTGAATTTTTAAGTAAAAGATTTAATGATACTCGAGAACAGGTTAAAGTAATTTTGTCGGAATTTAATAAGGCGGGGGTTTTAGAAATTGCTGAAAATCCAGAAGACAGGAGAGAAAAAATTTATAGATTGAAGCCTTTATTCGGAAAAGTAAATGATGTAAACACAAAGGATGATTTAATAAATCTTTTAAAGCAAGCAGCAGATCTAATTAGAACAAGGGTGGATTATACTTTTATTTTACTTTTGCTCTTTTATAAAGCCTATTCTGATAAATGGCAAAAAGAATTTGAAGAACAGAAAAAGAAATTACTTGAATTAGGTTGGCAAGAAGCTGAAGCAGTAAAAGAAGCTACTTTAGAACATTATCATACTTTTAATTTTCCTCAAGAATATCTTTGGGAAAATGTTAGAAAAGAACCGCAAAGAATTTCAGAGAAGTTTTCAATGG
>Ga0078972_1013421_pt1 | contig 13525 bp, 13 predicted proteins | sample YelNatPaOPGAMG01_FD_67568 | JGI IMG/M metagenome (GOLD analysis project Ga0078972, IMG submission 67568) | Hot spring thermophilic microbial communities from Obsidian Pool, Yellowstone National Park, USA - OP-RAMG-01 (SPADES assembly) (version 2) | ecosystem: Environmental > Aquatic > Thermal...
GGGAGGGTATGCCATGCGGCAGTGCCAGCCAGGTTTTGAGCCAGTCGTGTTGACAACGGCCCCAGAGGGCGATGTCGGTGAAGGTCTGCGCGCCGCAGAGCGAGGCGCAGAGGCTGATCAAGAGGATGTCGAGCAGGTGATGGCGTTTGGCGCGACCGGTGCGCGGGTCGTGGATAGCTTGGAGTTTGGTTTTCAGATCGAGCAGTGGTTGAGGGATGTGATGTTGCATTCCTATCTTCAACCAAAACCCAAAGCAAACCGGAAGCAAAAAATGTGTTGTTGTAAACCGGTGCGCCCGGCCTACTTACAACCACAACCCCCATCCCACTCAAAATGCAATCGCCCTGCTCGACCTTGTGACCGCTAACTATTCCTACGCCAGCATCTGCGCGGCCGGGACAATCTTTGGGGACAATCTGTTCCTTTGTGCTGCCGGTAAGATTGAGTCATGCTGTGCTCTGTGAAAGGGACACAGCAGATGAAAACGCCAAAAAAGAAGATGCTTCGTAATCACGCCATACCGGTACGCGCCTTGTTGACGCCGGTGATGGCGGCCATCCATCGAACACGCGAGAGCGGGGGAAGGCTGACCGGCATTCCGACCGGGTTCCGAGATTTGGATCGAATCACGGGAGGACTTCACGGCGGCGAGGTGATCGTGATCGCGGCGCGTCCCTGCATGGGGAAGACATCGTTGGCCATGAACATCGCCACGAATGTGGCGATTCAATACAAGCTACCGGTAGGGGTGTTCAGCTTGGAGTTGGCGGCGGAAGATTTCGTCAGGCGGATGTTGTGTTCACTGGCGAAGGTAAGCTCGCGCTCGTTACATGACGGTTCACTGGGCAAACGGGAGCAACGTCAACTCACGGCGGCGGCGGGCGAGTTGAGGAAGGCGACGTTGCTGGTGGATGATACGACGGGATTGACCGTGGATCAGTTTCGGGCGCGGGCGCGGCGAATGAAGCGCGACCATGATGTTCGGCTTTTGGTGGTGGATAATCTCCAATTGATGCGGTGCGGCGCAGATGTTGGACTGGAGATCAAGGCGTTGGCGCGAGAGTTGATCATACCGGTGATTGTGTTGAGCGCGTTGCCTCGCAGTGTGGAGGAGCGAGAATGCGGACGCCCGGAATTGTCGGATTTGCGCACATCGTGCTTCATTGAGCAATATGCGGACGTGGTAGGGTTGTTGGTACGCCCGGAGATGTACTCGGAGAATGAGCAGGAGCGTGCTGCGACGAAAGGGAGGGCGAGTTTAATCATCGCCAAGAATCACAATGGCCCGACCGGTGATGTGGAGTTAAAGTTTCACAGCGAATACACGCGCTTTGAGGATCAGTCGGGACCGGTATGACCATCACCAGTATAGACTTTGAAACCGCCAACCATTCCGAAGTCAGCATCTGCGCGGCCGGGATGGCGGTGATGGAGGACGGCAACCTTGCCGAGTCACCTTATTGGCTGGTGAAGCCCCCGAAGGGACACGGATGGTTTCTGGAAGAATTCACCAAGAATTGCCACGGGTTGACTTATTTGGATGTACTGGATGCTCCGGAATTCCCCGCGATCGCACCCGAATTCTTGGCCCGGCTGGCTCAAGCCGACATCGTCGTCGCGCACAACGCGGCCTTTGATATGCGGCTGCTGCGCGGCACACTGCAACATTTCGGACTGACTTACCCGGTGTTTGACTACGTTTGCACCCTGCGACTCAGTCGCCGGGTCTGGCCGGAACTGCCAAATCACCAACTGCACACTGTGGCCGCATACATCGGGCACGAGTTTCAGCATCATAACGCCCAATCCGATGCCGAAGCTGCCGGGCGGGTATTGTTGGCGATGATGAAAGAGGTAAATGCCGCCAGTCCACGTGAATTGCTGCGGATCACCAGTGTCGCTTCAGAGCGGTTCGGGTAGCCACCCCGAACGGACGCGATGGGCCGTCGCACCGAAGCAGCGCTATAGCCGCGTAGGCAGAAACGCGTTCCTCCGGGGGAATGGAGTCAAAACAAATTTGGAATTTCGTGCGGGATGTGGCATGAATGAGCGCATGAAATGGAGTCTTGTTTTCATGATGTTGGCGGCGCTGGCCGTTGCCGCGCCGAAGCAGGCGCCGAAGCCGTCCACCCGGATCGCGGACAAGCCGGCGGAAACGTGGTGTATTGGACCAATCACGGCGCTGGATGAGAAGTCGGGGATGTTGACGATCACCGTGAAATCGCAGGGGCAATCGGTTCAGACGCAGACGGAAGGGCCGCGGTTTCTCGGCTCGTTTGTGGTGGCGTCGTCCAGCGCGGCGTCGGAGGAGCAACGGACTTTCCAGTGTGCGCCGCAATGCGTGTTTGTGACCCAGCAGAAGCCGTTCGGCGCGACACTGGCTGATTTCAAGATGGGCGAAACCGTTCATGTGACCTGTGCCGGGACGAACGCGCCGTGGGTCGCGTTGCAGGTCAAACAGCATCTCCCGCCGCCCGCTGCGCCACGCCGCTAAGAGCGGCAACGGAGAGCATCGAGTTGGGGGGGTCACGGTTTTGACTGCATGGTTTGAAGGAGCTTGAGGTAGTCGGAGTCGGTGGACAGGATGAGGGTGGTGTTGGTGGCCAGGGATAGTTTGTAAGATTCGAGAGTACGCCAGAACTGGAAGAATTTCGGGTCGCGGTTGTAGGCTTTGGCGTAGATTTCCAGGGCTTGCGCATCGCCGTCGCCCTTGAGTTCTTCAGCTTGTTTGCGAGCGGTGGCGAGGGTGATCTGGACTTTGCGGTCGGCTTCGGCCCTGATGCGCTGGGCTTCCTGGTCGCCTTCGGCGCGGTAGCGTTCGGCGATTTGTTTGCGTTCACTCATCATGCGTTGATAGACGGCCTGTTCGTTGGCTTCGGGCAGGTCGGCGCGTTTGATGCGGACGTCAATGATGGCGATGCCGAAGTCGGCGACCTGTTTTTGGGCGCGTTCTCTGACTTCGGAGAGGAACTCGCGTTTCAGGATATCCTCGAAGTTTTTCTGGCCGAGCACGTCGCGCAGTAGCGAGTAGATGATGTCGTCGAGGCGTTGTTCGGCGTTGTTGCGCAGGCCGCGCATGGTTTCGGTGAACTGGCGCGGGTCTTTGATCCGCCAGAGGGTGTAGCTGTCCACGGTGAGTCGTTGTTTGTCCACGGTGATGACGGGGGCGGGTTTGATGTCCATGCTCAACAGGCGGTCGTCGAGGAACAGGACATTCTGGAGTAGAGGTTTTTTCGCGTAGAGGCCGGGTGTCTCGATGACGCGGACGATTTTGCCGAATTCGAGGACAACGGCTTTTTCGGTTTCATCCACGCTGAAGAGGAAGGCGCGGTATCCGACGATCACAGCGGTGGCCAGTATCAGGGTGGCGATCAGGGTCTTCATTTCTTGGGCGCGCCTCCTTTGTTGGGGCGGACAAACTCATCGAGGTTGAGCAGTTTCAAGGTTCCGCCAGCCTCCTGGTTGACGATGATTTTGTTGAGATGGGGGAGGATGGATTCCATGGTTTCGATGTAGAGTCGTGCCTGGGTAACGTCCTCACCGAGTCGGTAGCGGTCGAGTACGGCGGCGAAACGGGCCACGTCGCCCTGGGCGGTCAGGATGCGTCCTTGTTTGTAGGCTTCCGCCTCGTTGAGGATTTTTTGGGCCATGCCTTCGGCGCGGGGGAGTTGTTCGTTGGTATAGCGTTTGGCCTCGAAGATGAGTCGTTCTTTGTCTTGGACGGCGCTGTTGACGTCGTCAAAGGCGGCGGCGACCTGTTTGGTGGGCGGAGTAACTTCCTGGAGACGAACATTGATGATGCGCAAGCCGGTGTCGTATTGTTTGAGCAATTCCTGAAGCTCTTGCTGAACCTGGGAGGCGATTTCCTCGCGTTTTTCTGTGAGCGCCTCGTCCACCTTGTGGAGGGCAACCTTTTCGCGGATAACCGCTTGGGCGGCTTCGCGGATGATGCGGCGATGGTCTTCCAGTTGGAAGGCAAAGGTCTCGGCATCGGTCACGTCGTATTGGACGATGGTTTCGAGGCGGATGATGTTGAAGTCGCCGGTCAGCATCAGGGCTTCCTCCTCCTGCGTGGGGTAACGGGTGCTGGGGAGGCCGGCGCGGCTGCGGAATCCGATTTCCTCGGTGCGGACGGAGCGTTGGTCCACAATCACGACGCTTTCAATGGGGCGGGGCAGGCAGTAGTGGAAACCGGGGCCGGTGGAGCGGGTGAACTTGCCGAATCGTTTGACCAGGCCGACCTGGGACGGGCCGACGGTGTACATGCCGCTGCCGAGCCACAGTCCCAGCCCGGCAAGAAGAATCAGCCAGCCCAGGGCGCTGGCGGCGTTGCCGAACTGGAAGTAACGCCAGTTGCCTGGCATTTCGATGGGTTGTGCCATGCTGTGTCCTCCGATGGGCGTTTACTTTACCACAGAATGTCCACCCGGCGATAATAAAACTTGATGGCAAACCGTCGCCCGATGTCCAGGCCATGCTTGCAAGGCGGTGTTTTTCGACTACAATCCCGCCTCCTATGAAGACATGGATTTCCATGGCGATGGTTTTGCTCGGCGGCGCCGTGGCGGCGCTCCGGGCAGACGAGAAACAATTCGATTACTCCACCGTGCAGGCTCTGGCGGCCCGCATGGCGCAGGAGGCGTATCGGGCGCCGCGTTCATTGCCGAAGGCGATCCGCGAACTTTCCTATGATGAGATGCGTGACATCCGGTTTCTGCCCAAGAATGCCATCTGGCGCATGGAACGGCTGCCGTTTCAGTTGCAAATGTTCCACCCCGCCAAATATCAGGCGCAACGCATCCGCCTGCACATTGTTGAGGGCGCCGCGGTGCGGGACATTCCGTTTCGGCCCGAGTACTTCGATTACGGGCGGGTGAACCTCCATCAGACGGTCATTGACTCGCTGGACTACGCCGGATTCCGTGTCCATTACCCGCTCAACCGACCCGATTATCTCGATGAGTTGATTGTGTTCATGGGCGCTTCCTATTTCCGCGCGCTGGGCAAAGGACAGGTCTATGGTCTCTCCGCTCGCGGCATCGCCATCAACACCGCCAGCAGCAGCCCGGAGGAATTCCCGCAGTTCACCGAGTTCTGGGTGGAGCGGCCCGACCGCAATGCGACGACGCTGCGCGTGTATGCATTGCTGGACGGGCCGAGCGTGACCGGCGCCTATCAATTTCAGATCAAGCCGGGCCGGGACACGGTCACCGAGGTGCGCGCCACCGTGTATGCGCGCAAACCTCTGCCGAAGGTCGGCATGGCGGCGCTGACGAGCATGTTCTGGTATGGGAAAACCACGTCGCATCGGTTTGGCGATTTCCGGCCCGAAGTGCATGATTCCGACGGGCTGCTTGTCCACAACGGCGCAGGCGAATGGCTCTGGCGTCCGTTGGTCAACGACGGCCGGTTGCGGTTCTCCTATTTTCTGGATGACAACCCGCAGGGGTTCGGCCTGTTGCAGCGCGAGCGCCGCTTCAGCCAGTACGAGGACCTCGAAGCGCATTATCACCAGCGTCCCAGCGCCTGGATCGAGCCAATGGGCCAATGGGGACGCGGCGGGGTGCGGCTCATTGAAATCCCGTCGCAATGGGAATACGACGACAATATCGTGGCATTTTGGGAACCCGAAGCCGGTCTGGAACCGGGCAAACCGTTGGAACTGGCCTACCGGATCTGGTGGATGATTGACCAACCGTCGCTGTTGCCCGGCTCGCATTGCGTGGCGACGCGCGTCGCGGATGTCACCCGACAGGAAGGCAACCGCCTGGTGGTGGAAGAGGACGCAAAACGGTTTGTGCTCGATTTCCAGGGCAACGTTCTCCCAACCGATCCCAATGCCAAAATCATACCCGTCGTCACCACCGGCAACGGCAAAATCCGCAACCTCTATATCCGCCGCAACGAGTACAATGGCACCTGGCGCGTCGGTTTCGAGGCGAAACTGGAGAACCGCAAACGCGCCGTCGAATTGCGCTGTTTCCTCAAGGACGAAAAACGCGGCGCGCTCAGCGAGACCTGGTCTTATCAATGGATGCCCTGACATCATTCGTGCCTTCCTGGGGAACCGCCGAGGAGTGGAACGAGGCGTACGAGAAGGTCGAAAACTATCTCCGCGCCTACCGGGTCGAAAGCCGTCTCCACCGCGCCCGGCTGATTCAAAAAGTCCTTCAACGCGTGGCCGACCGGGGACAGCCTGCCGACGGCACGCCGTTGACGACGCTCGCCATCCGGGAGGTACAGGCGATGATTCAGGAATGGTTCGACAAATTGTTGCCCGAACCGGGCGCATCGGACGCGCAGGGGCGACTCGGCCTGTTGCTGTGCGACGGGCAGACGCGCTGGCCCTATTGTTTCCTCGACCCGGAACGAGTACCGGAGGAAATGATCGCCTCCATGCGCAAAGCCATGCTCCGCGCCGGCCCCGATCTGGCCATCAGCAACATGGTGCCCCGTGACATTGACCTGGGATTGATGCCGGAGTTCGTGGGCGAAGCGTTGGAGACCTTCCACAAACAACCCGTCATCAAGGCCGTGATCCTCTGGGCGCTGTTGTTGGGACTGCTGGCGTTCCTGTTCTGGTACACGCGATGAACATTGATGCCCGACAATTGACACAACGGCGGATTGTCTTCTTCTCGACCATCCTGTTGCTGACCAGCGTCGGCACCTGGGTTATGGCCGACATCCTCTGGCGGGGCGGTATGACGCCCCTGAAGTTCACGATCCTCTGCGTGTTCGTGCCACTGTTCGGGCTGGTCTCGCTCGGTTTTGCGCAGGCGCTGTTCGGTTTCTGGATGCTCCGCCGCGGCGGCGACCCGTATCGGATCAGTCTGACGTTGAAGGAAGACGACAACACGCCGTTGCCCGTCACGGCGATTGCTTTGCCCATCTACAACGAGGACGTCAGCCAGGTGTACGAAGGACTGCGCGTGATGTTCCGCTCGCTGGAAGCGCTCGGACAAGCCGACCGTTTCGACTTCTTCATCCTCAGCGACTCCAATGACCCAAACAAATGGATCGAGGAGGAGGTCTCCTGGGTCGAACTGTGCAAACAACTCAAGGGATTCGGACGCATCTTCTACCGGCACCGCCAAATGCCGTTGCACCGCAAAAGCGGTAATATCTCCGACTTCTGCCGCCGCTGGGGCGCCCGATACCGTTACATGGTCATTCTCGATGCCGACAGCCTGATGAGCGGCAAGGCGCTGGTCTCGCTCGTGCGCATGATGGAAGCCAACCCGCGCGTCGGCATCATCCAGTCCGGGCCGCAACTGATCCGCAGCGAAACGCTGTACGGGCGCATCCTCCAGTTTGCCAGCACCCTGTACGGCCCCGTGTTCATGGCCGGCCTGAACTTCTGGCAGTGCAAGGAGGGCAACTACTGGGGACATAATGCCATCATCCGTCTGGCGCCGTTCATCGAACACTGCGCCCTACCCGATATTCCCGGCCAACCGCCCGGCACCTCGAAATTCATGAGCCACGACTACGTCGAGGCCGCGTTGATGTTGCGGAGCGGCTACGAGGTCTGGCTCGCCTACGACTTGCCCGGCAGCTTCGAGGGTGGCCCGCCGTCGCTCATTGACGCCGCCAAACGTGACCGTCGCTGGTGCAAGGGCAACCTGCAACACGCTTGGCTGCTGTTTGCCAAGGCATTTCGTCGCGCCAGCCGGTTGCATCTGTTTCTCGGCATCATGTCCTACGTCAGCTCGTTGTTGTGGCTGATCCTGCTTGTGCTCGGCACCATCCAGTTTCGACGGGTCAGCCTCACACCGCGCGGTTACGACTACGATGTCGGTCTCTCGCGTCTGCTGGACATCGGTGGTGGACGGCTGGCGTTGGGGTTGTTCCTGTTCACCATGGCGCTGTTGCTGGCGCCGAAAGTGTTCAGTTGGTGGCTGGCCATTCGTAATCCCGAACAACGCCGTCGTTTCGGTGGCGGCTGGCGGCTGACGTTCAGTTGTCTTATCGAGCAACTCTTCTCGATGCTAATGGCGCCGATTCAGATGTTGTTTCACTCGCTGTTTGTCGTCACCATCCTCGGCGGCTACGAAGTCACCTGGGGCACTCAGAAACGCTCCGCCGAAGGCGCCGTGGACTGGGGCGACGCCATTCGGATGCACGCCATTCAAATGTTCATCGGCGTGTTGTGGGGCGCGCTGGCCTGGCAGATTCATCCCGCGTTGTTCTGGTGGATGAGTCCCGTGTTTGCCGGGATGGTGCTCTCGATTCCATTTTCGATGTTCGTCGGCCAGACCGCGCCCGCCCGCGTGCTGGCCCGCGCAAAATTGCTGACCACCCCGCAGGAACAGGCCGTTCCGCACGAGGTCGCCCAGTTGGACCGCAACCTCGCCACCGTGCGCGGTCGCATTCCGCCGCCCGAACCGTTGCGCAACGAGTACGGGTTTATGCAGGTCGTGCTCGACCCCCTCGTCAACGCCGTCCACGTCTCGCTGTTGCGCCAGCGCCACAAACAACGCCGCGAACCCGGCGGTTACTATGCCGCGCTGGAAGACAAGGTCCTGCGCGATGGCCCCAACGCGCTCACCCGCCGCGAGAAAATGGCGTTGCTATTGCACCCCGTCTCGATGGCCCGTCTCCACCGCCAAATTTGGCTCCTGCCCGACGCCCAGCTTTCGCCGTGGTGGACAATGGCCATGCGCCAGTACAACATCCTCACCAGCCGCCCTGCCACCGCGTTGTACCGATGACCGAATAAACCGCCCGCCACCGCGTCTGTTACGCCAAATGAAAAACAAATTCTTCCCCCTCGTGGCCGCCCTCCTCACGGCAACCCTCACAACCGCCTCCGCCGCAGTCAAACCCCATTGCGCCTTCACCGACAACGCCGTTCTCCAACGCGGCGTCCCGCTCCCCGTTTGCGGCACCGCCGACGACGGCGAAACAGTCACCGTCATTTTCCAGAACCAAAAACTCTCCACCGTCGCCCGCAACGGCCAATGGAAAGTCACCCTCCAACCCCTCGAAGCCGGCGGTCCGTTCGAGATGACCATCGGCTCCATTGTCCTCCGAAACATCCTGGTCGGCGACGTCTGGGTCTGCTCCGGCCAGTCCAACATGGGGTTCACTCTGAGCGGCGCGCACGACGCCTCGGAAGTCATCCCCAAAGCCACCCACCCGAAAATCCGCCTCTACACTGTCCCGTTGAAAACCGCCTTCGAACCACAAACAACCTGCGACGGCAAATGGGTCGAGTGCGTGCCCGACACGGCAAAAAGCTTCACTGCCGTCGGTTACTTTTTCGGACGCGACATCCATGCGGCCACCGGCGTCCCCATCGGCCTGATCAACACCTCCTGGGGCGGCACACCCGCCCAGGCATGGACCAGCCTCCAAGGATTACAAACCGCCCCCGAACTTGACGGTTTCGTCAACAACTACAAAACCACTGTCGCCAACCTCGATAAACTCCAGGAAAAATACGACAAGGAAACCCTTCCAAAATGGAAAAAGGAACACGAGGCCGCCCTAACCCAATGGAAACAGGCCGTCGCCAACGCCAAGAAAGCCGGCCAACCCGCTCCGCCCCAACCGAAACTACCCCGCCAACCACGCCCACCCAACAACAACCCCAACACACCAACCGTCCTCTACAACGCCATGATCCATCCGCTCCTACCCTTCCCCATCAAAGGCGCCATCTGGTACCAGGGCGAATCCAATGCCGGTAACCCGAAACAATATCAAATCCTCTTCCCCGCCATGATCCGGGACTGGCGCCGCGCCTGGGGCTGCGGCGATTTCCCATTCCTGTTCGTCCAACTCGCCAACTTCATGAAACGTGAAACCGAACTGACCCAGTCCGACGGCGGCTGGCCCGGCCTGCGCGAAGCACAAACCATGACTCTGAAACTCCCCCACACCGGCATGGCCGTCACCATTGACCTCGGCGAAGCCGACGACATCCATCCGAAAAACAAGGCCGACGTCGGCAAACGCCTCGCCCTGGCCGCCCTGAAAATCGCCTACAACCAAAACATCGTCGCCAGCGGCCCAACCTACGACTCGATGAAAATCGAAGGCGACAAAATCCGCGTGAAATTCCTCAATACCGGCTCCGGCCTCGTCATCGGCGCCGCTCCCGCCATCCGCCTCGGACAACCCCCCAACAAACCCCTCGACCACCTCGTCGGATTCACCATCGCCGGCGCCGACAAAAAGTTTGTCTGGGCCAACGCCACAATTGACGGCGATAGCGTCCTCGTCTGGAACAACGCCGTCAAAAATCCAATCGCCGTCCGTTACGCCTGGGCCAACAACCCCGAATGCAACCTCTACAACAAAGAAGGACTCCCCGCCTCCCCCTTCCGCACCGACGACTGGACCAGCGGCAAATGAAACACCTCCTGAACCACTTCCTCGCCGCAACTCTGTTGACGACGGCCACCACCGCCTCGGCGGAAAACTGGCCACAATGGCGCGGCCCGTTCTTCAACGGCTCCACCACCGAAACAGGCCTGCCGACAACCACCAACCACATCGCCTGGGTCACACCGTTGCCCGGTTACAGCGGAGCCACACCCGCCATCTGGGGTGACAACGTCTTTGTTTCCAGTCCCGACGACGCCAAAAACCTGCTCCTGCTCTGTCTTGACCGCCGCAGCGGCAAGATCCGGTGGCAAAAAATTCTCGGAAACGGCGACTTTGCCAAGGGCCACAACAACGCCACCTCGCCCTCACCCATCACCGATGGCCAGCGCGTCTGGATCATGTACGCCACCGGCCTGCTCGCCGCGCTCGACCTCAACGGCAACGTCCTCTGGAAACGCGATCTCGCCGCCGATTACGGCAAGTTCGCCCTCATGTGGATCTACGGCTCCAGCCCCCTGCTCTACCGCAACAACCTCTACGTCCAGGTCCTCCAACGCCACCCGCCCACCTACAAACACGCCCTCGACGACAAACCCACCCGCGACTCCTACCTGCTCTGCCTTGACCCTCTCACCGGCAAAGAACGCTGGCGCCACATCCGACACACCGACGCCATCACCGAATCCATGGAAGCCTACACCACGCCGATCCCGCACGGCGACGAAATCATCCTCATCGGCGGCGACTACATCACCGCCCACGACGCCGCCACCGGCGCCGAACGATGGCGCTGCGGCGGCCTCAACCCCAAACACAACGGCTGGTGGCGCGTCGTCCCGTCACCAGTCATCGCCGACGACACCATCATCGCCTGCGGCCCCAAACGCAGCCCCGTCCTCGGCATCCGCAACGGCAAACCGGCTTGGGAATCCACCGTTGCCACCCCCGACTGTTGCACACCGCTCTTTTACAAGGGCAACCTCTTCGTGCTCGATGGCGACCGCCAACTCATGGCCTGCGTGGACCCCAAAACCGGCGCCGTCCGCTGGCAGGGTAAACTCGACGCGCCCGGCGACGTCTTCCGTGCCTCCCCCACCGGTGCCGACGACAAAGTGTATTGCGTCAGTGAAAAAGGAACCGTTTTCGTCCTCGAAGCAGGCGACCGCTTCCAAATCCTGTCTACCTTCCAAATTGCCGAGCCACCGATCCGCTCCAGTATTGCCATCGCCCAGGGCCAACTTTTCCTCCGCACCGGCAAAAACCTCTACTGCTTCGGCGCCCAATGACCCCCGCTGAAAAACTCGATAAACTCCGCCGCGAAATCGAAGCCCGCCAGAAAGGTTACCGGGAACGGGCACTGCGATTGTTCCCGCACGTCTGCGCCAGTTGCGGACGCGAATTCTCCGGTAAACGCCTCCCGGAACTGACCGTTCACCACAAGGATCACAACCACAACAACAATCCGCCCGACGGCAGTAACTGGGAACTGCTCTGCATCTACTGCCACGACCACGAACACGAAAAATACAAGCTGGCCGGATACAGCGAAGCGCAACCGCGCGACCCCACACCGCCCGCCCGTATGGCCGACCCCTTTGCCAACCTCGACAACCTCCTGAAAGAAAAAGACAAAACCAAGTAAACGACTCGCCCGACAAACCGTTCTCCTCCGATTCGGGCTGAATAAACCCGCCACCCCCGGCGTAGTAGAAGCCGGACCACGGAATGATCGCCACCACACAAAACGCCACGACGCGAATCTGGCACGCGCTGATCGTGGACGACAGCGACAGCGACACCGAGCTGGCGGCGGTCCATCTTCGACGGGCGCATCCCGGCGATTCCAACCTGACCGTCGCCTGCGCTGCCGACGGCGAAGCGGCACTCGCCAAACTGGATCAGGAACATTTCACCCTGTTGATCCTCGACTGGCAGATGCCCCGTATCGGCGGGGCCGAGGTTCTGCGCCACCTCCGCAACAGCGGCTCACACACCGCCGTTGTGGTCCTCTCCGGCCTCAACCGCAACGAGATCAAAGAAAACCTCGAATCCCTCGCCGCCGTGTACCTGAACAAAAACGAGATGAACACGGAAACCCTCCAAAGCGCCATCGCCCTCGCCCTGAAGCTTCTCGACTGAGACTCCAACGCTGCTCCGCTCAACTCATCAGGTATCGAGGCGCTACGACACGGGCACAAGGTAGTGAGCCATCGCCCCTGCACCAAACCAACCCGCAGGGTACGTTCAACACACACACAACCCCTCGCGTTTGTCGGTTTTCAGCCTGCCACGCGTCTGCAAAGGACAAACTCACTTTGTCTTTTCCGTGTGGTTGTGGAAGCGAAAACGACAAGGTTCCCAAAACTATTTCTCGCTGAAACCCGCACGCAACGTCTTGAAAGCCACCTCGATAGCGCACCTCTCAACAGCCCTACGGTGGGCATGAAAGAACACGGTTTCGTCATTTGCCTTTTGTCCGAAACCTTGTTTCATTACGTTTGATAGACCAATGACGAATATTCCCCAAGACCGGTACTGGCTTGTCGCTCGCGATAAGGCCGGACTGTTGGAGCGGATGATGCGTTTCTTGGCAGGGGATGCCCACATTTCCTTTGAAGGTTTTTTGGCGGAGTGTCCGTTCCCAGCTTCTCTTTCGCGTACCACCGATGAGAATTCAATTCTTCAGCGTTCTACGCTGATTCCCCGACTGGATTTTGTTATCCTCCCCTTGGAGCAAGACACCATTGCCCCCATTTTGGAGGCCGTCTTGCCAAATGACCGGTATCTGAAGCATATCGTTCACATTCAGATTGAGCAGCATCGTGTGTTACAGTTTGGCTGCTACGATCGGTTTCATAATCAGTGTATCGTCTGTTTTCAGGGTGTTCCGATCGCCTTCTTGGAGGAGTTGAAGAGCACTGGTATCATCAAGACATGGACAAGACCCTACAATGGCGCGGTTAGATGGCATGGATAGACGGTCTATCATTCATCCGGGCAGCACACTGCAAAGTCAGTCGAAGACAATTCAGCGCGAGTACAGCGATTGGGTCAAGACTGACTCGCTCTAAGGACATTCCCCGTTTTTTCTAGGAGGTGTTGAAAAGGCGGAGTTGAACGGTTGGAGCCGTCGGGGGAGTGGAGCGACACAAGGCGCAGTTCATCCCTCGCCGAGACAGCAAAACTCGCA
>Ga0078972_1013423_pt1 | contig 13524 bp, 13 predicted proteins | sample YelNatPaOPGAMG01_FD_67568 | JGI IMG/M metagenome (GOLD analysis project Ga0078972, IMG submission 67568) | Hot spring thermophilic microbial communities from Obsidian Pool, Yellowstone National Park, USA - OP-RAMG-01 (SPADES assembly) (version 2) | ecosystem: Environmental > Aquatic > Thermal...
CTGGAAGTTATTTACTTTCGTATTTGATTTACAAAGCTATTGAAGTAATAATGGAAGATTATGGGCCTGATCATATTATTTTCCCAAATCTTTTAGGCCAGCCGCTTGTTGATAGATGGCTTAATGGTAAATTTAATGATAAATTTGAGGGTTTTGCAAAGGAAAATTGGTATGAAAAACTTAAAAAGAATTTGAATTCTTATGAAAAACTTACAATTGCGAACTTCCCGAATAGATTTTTAGCAATAGTTCCTTATAAAGAAGCGAAGGATATAGCGAAAAAGTGTCAAGAGGGTATTGCAAAAGTTATCGATGACCTGTTGGTGAACATACCTGTAGAAGTTGGAGATAATTTTAAAACAAAGTTAAAAGAGAATATGCTTGCCTATATCAAGCCTTACTGGGTTGTTTTGCCCTGGTATAAAGATAGTTATACAGATATTGATACAGTAATAAGTGAATATGAAAAACTTGTTGGTAAAAATAATTTATTGGAAGCTATTCGTATTATCAAATCTCACCCTTACTATGGTACTGCTAATGCTGGAAATGCTTATTCTTTACTTGTAGAGCTTACTGAAAGATTTTTAGCAGCACGAAAGATGATAAAAGATTTTGTACTTATAGAGCCTCAGGAAGTGGAAAAGTGTCATTTGTGCGGTGAGTATGATATTTTACAATTAGGTGATGATAAATGGAATATTCTTTCTAAAAATCATTATGTTTCAAAAAGTGAAAGGCTGTGTGGGGTTTGTTTGTTTAAGAGGTTTTTACCCGAGATGATACAAAAAGAGCTTGGTTTAAGCGATAAAGTGCAATTCCCTTCAACATCAGAGATAGCTACAGTTAAGTATAAACTATCTATTAATGATGATTTAATAGAAGAGTTCAAAAATAAATTTAATGAAGTTTTTGGAAATAGTAAACCACCAGAAATCAAGAGTATTCCAGCTTTGAAAAACCATAAACTATACACTATTGATGGACAATGGCTGATGGAGTCTTCATATAGAAAAAAATATTTAGAAAATGAATTTGGAATAACTATAGAAGAAAGTAAACTCGAAGGTATGAAAAAATTTTTGAAAGATAATAAAATAACTCCACCCACTTACTACGCTATTCTTGCCATGGATGGGGATAACATGGGAAAATGGCTTAAAGGAGAATTTTTGCCAGAGATCGGGGAATTGATCCATGAGAAGGCCCAAAAAAGCCTATTAGATTATTCTACGGGTAATGATAGACAAGAATTAAAGACCTTACTCAGTATGAAACATCCAATGTCACCTTCGTTTCACAATCTTTTTTCAAGAAAGCTTTCTGAATTTGCTTTGAATACAGTTCGAGATTTTGTTGAGACTAAGCATTATGGTAAACTCATATATGCTGGCGGTGATGATGTGCTCACATTTTTGCCTGTTGATGAGGCTTTGAATTGTGCTTTTGAACTTAACAAAGAGTTTAAAACTCTGTTGGGTAATAATCAAAATGCTTCAATGAGTGCTGGGATTGTGTTTGTTCATCATAAGTATCCACTTGAATTAGCTTTAGATGAGGTTAGGGATGCTGAAAAGAAGGCAAAATATAAATATGGAAGAAATGCAGTTTGTATAAAATATATTGCTGGTGGAGGGCAGGCAAGACATTTTGGAATGAAATGGGATTATAAAACATTTTTTGATGATATTATAAGCAAGTATTCTAAAGACGAATTATCCACAAAATTTGCTTATGATTTTATGGATATTGTAAATAGTGTTGGTTATACTGAAAATGGAAGCAATGATAGTTTGAAGCGAATATTGAAAAATGAGCTATTGAGAATTTATAGACATAAAAAATCTAAAGAAAATGATAAAGAATTTGAAGAAAATATGCTTGAACATTTTGATAAAATGAGCCCACAGGATTTTGCGAATATGTTTATCATTGCAAGATTTGTGGCTCAGATAAAAGGTTAATTCCTAAAGGAGCAGCTTATGAAAGAAGTAAAATTAACTTTGAAAGTAATAACACCACTTTTTATGGGTGGTGCTAATCAGCAGGCTGAGCTTAGAAGTCAGAGTATAAAAGGGATTATAAGGTACTGGTGGAGAGCTTTAAAAGCAACAAATGATATTAAAAAATTGAAAGAAGAAGAAATAAAGATTTTTGGGGGACACGTAGAAAAAAACAAAGAATTAGTATCTCGCTCTTCAAATATTATATTGAAAACAAAAATTTTACAAGCTAATAAAGATAATAAAGATAATAATAAAGGAAATAATATTAGAAATGACTTCAGGTTAAGATGGGATTTTAATAGTGATGATAGAAACTTATCAGGTGATCATTATGGGATCGGTTATTTATTTTATTCTGTTTTGAATAGACAGTATTATAACCCCGAGACAAAATTTGAGATAAGAATTTATTCAAGAAATGAAGAATATTTAAAACAAACTTTGGCAGCATTATGGTGTGCTATCTATCTTGGAGGATTTGGAGCTCGTTCAAGAAGAGGGGCTGGAAGTTGTGTTGTTGAAAGTATATCAGGAAATATAAGTGAAATAAATTTTGTTCCGGATAATCAAGATTGTGTTTTATGGTATAAAGAAAATGTTAGTAAATGTATAAACTTAATAGGAAAGAATAAATCATTTGTTTCTCCGTATTCAAATTTATCCATAAGTAGAATACTTGTAAGTAATTCTAAATTTGATACCTGGTTTGATGCTTTAAATGACTTGGGAACAAATTATCATGATTTCAGATATTGTAATAGAAAAAAAACATTTGATGTTGGTTCTTTTGGTCTACCTGTAATGCATAGTAATGGCCAAAAGTTATTGGCAATTAAAAGGATAAATAATGAAAATAATAAAAAAATAAATAGAAGAAGCTCTCCGTTAATTTTTAGAATAATTGAATTCAATAAAAATTTTTATTGGATTGTTTTAAGATTAGCAGGAGAGTTTCTACCAGATGAATATGTATTAAGTTTTAATAATAAAACTCAAAAAGCTGACTATAATTTAATAGACAAATTTTGGAATTTTTTAAAACGAGATCAAGATAATAAAGCAGAAGAATGCGTAATTAATTTACCAATGGAACTAATAAAACTAAAAGAAAGACTTTCAAATAATGGAATAAAAAAGATAATTTTATTTGGTTCAAAAGCAAGAGGGGATTTTAATAAAAAATCTGATACTGATTTAGCAATAGATAATAAGTTAACTTTTGATTTAGTTGGAAATTATGATATTGTTAATTTAAAGGATAACATAGATGAAAACCTAAAACAGAAAATAAGAGAGGAAGGAATAGAAATATGAATGAAAGATTAAAAAAACTATTAATTGATTTTGAAAAAAGTCTAAATAACCTAAAATCCGCAGTTTCTCAGGCTAATGATGAACTCACTATAGATGGAACTATAAAAAGGTTTGAATTAACTTATGAACTTGCCTGGAAAACTATGAAAAGATACTTTGAAGATGTTGGCATTATTGTCAATAATCCAAGAGACGCTTTCAAACAGGCTTTTCAAAATGGGTTAATTAAAAATCACGATGTTTGGGTTGATATGATAGAAAGTAGAAATTTACTTGTACATACCTATAATTTTGATCAGTCTCGAGATATTTTTAATAAAATTAAAGACTTTTATCTTGAAGAGTTTTATTTTCTCCTTGATAGGGTAAAATCTGAATATGAGAGTAGTTTTTATGAAAGTTAGATTATCAGATTACGAAGTCGATGCCATAAAAGAGGTTGCCAAGAAGTATTTTGGTGAAAATTGCAGAGTTTTTATTTTTGGGTCGAGGGCAAATTTAGAAAAGAGAGGAGGGGATATAGATATTTTTATTGAAACTGAAGTTGGGATTAAAGAAATAGTCAGAAATAGAACGAAATTTCTTTCTGAATTAGAATCTAAGATAGGTGAGCAGAAGATTGATCTTGTGGTTTATAATCCAGAGGTTATGAAAAAGGAACTTATCCATGAAATCGCTTTAAAAGAAGGGGTTGAAATATGATTGAGAGAAAAATTATAGAAAAGCTTTTTTTGGAATGCGAAAAACATAAAAAGATGATAGAATGGTCTATAAATAATCTAAAGTTAAATAAGATTTATCCTTTTACTCCAGAGATTTTAGAAAATTTGAAAGAGGAATCTATTTCATTATTAGATACTTTGACTTTTAGATTTTCTAAGATACAAGATGTATTGGGAAAGATTTTCTGGAATTTGTTGTCTTTGTTAGAAGAAGATACTGAAAACCTTACTTTTTTAGATGTTCTTCATAAGATGGAGAAGTATAAAATAATAAATGATGCTTCTGAATGGAGGGAATTTCGGAATATTAGAAATCTCATAACTCATAATTATGAAACTGATTATGAATTATTAAGTGAAAATTTGAATCAATTTTTAGACAAGGTTCAAATTTTATTGAACTATTATGAGAATGTAAAAAACTTTTATAAAACAAAATTTGGAGGCTAATATGCTTAAATTCATAATAGAACCTTATGATGTTTTGTTTTTTGGTAGTGGAAAACCTTTTAATATTGGAAGTAATGTAGTGTCTATTTTTCCACCTTTTCCACATTCATTTGCGGCGGCTATTTATGCAAAGTTTGTCTCTGAAACAGGAATTACTATAAGAAATGGCAAAGGAATATATAAGGCTGTTTATGGGCCATTTATTGAAAAAAGTGGGGTTGTCTATTTCCCGGCACCTTCTGATATTCTTCAGGAGAAGAAAAAAGAAGAGTCTTCAAAATTTAAAATTGCAGATAGATGTAATCAATTCTCCCTAATTAATATTGAGGATACGGATCTTGGATCAAAAATAGATTCTTTGCTATGGAGTAAACCAGATAATAATGACTCAAGTGACTATGAACCATTTCGTGGGTTTATAAATCTTGAGGGATTAAAGAATTGGTTTAATGGCGGAGAAATAACAAAAGAAGATTTGCTTACCTACAATGATATATTTGAGCAGGACGAAAGAGTTTCTATTCGTATAGATCACGAAAAAGGAACAGTGCAAGAAGAAGATGGGCTCTATCGGGTTAATTTTGTTCAGTTGAAAAAGGATGTGAAGTTTGTTTTCTGGGTTGAATTGGATTTCGATAATGATTCTTTGCTTAAAACTAATAATATTAACAATGAAAATGACTTTGTAGAAATATTTATGAAAAAACCAATGGTTTTAAAGTTGGGTGGGGAAACAAAAACAGCAAGATATACTGTAAAAATTGATGATTTTAAAAACTTGTTTGATGGTTTTAAAAAAGGCAATGAAAAAAATAAAAAAATTTTATTTTTAACTTGTGGTATTTTTGGTAGTTCTAATAATCAAACAATTATTGAAAGATTTTCTAACTTTTTAACTGGAGTAATTGATGGTTATACTATAGTTGGAATAAACTCAAAGTATAACAACAAGTATGGACTGAAAACAGTGAGAGCTATAAAGCCCGGCTCTGTTGTTTATTTAAAGAATGAAGCTATTAGTAATAATAATGAAGCTATTACTTTTTTTAACCAAAACGATTCTTTTATAGGATCAAATCTAATTTTGATAAAATAAATGGAGGTTTCTATGTATAAAAAAAGTGGTTTGATTACATATTATGCTTTAACACCAGTTCATACTGGTGCAGGGAGTAGTGTCTCTTATATTGACTTGCCAGTCCAAAGGGAGAGACATACATCTTTTCCGATTATGGCGGGAAGTGGTTTAAAGGGTGTTTTTCGAGCATTAGCCGAAAGAGATCGGGAGAAAGGAAATTTGGAACTTAATATAGATGAAATATTTGGACCAGAAGATGGAAGTAAAGGCTCATCTTGCGTTGCTTTTACGGATGCTAAAATTTTGTTGTATCCAGTTAGATCTGTTAAAAATACTTTTGCCTGGATTACCTGCCCATTTGTTTTAAAAAGATTTAAAGAAGATCTTGAAAGTGCAGGTAAAGAAATAAAAAATTTTTCTATACCTGAAGTATCTGATAATAAAATAATTGTAGCTTCAAATTCACCATTAATAATTAATAATAACCCAACTAATAATAACCCAAATAATAATAACTCAAAAAAGGTTGGCCTTGAAGAGTTTGTATTCGATGTAGATAATACACAGATTGATAATAATTTAATAGATTTAATAGAGAAAATAAAAGGATATATTCCTGATACAGAAACTACTCAAAATCTATCAGCAAGGTTTGCTATCGTAAGCGATAATGTGTTTACTGATCTTGTAAACTATGCTGTTGAGGTGAGGACAAGGATTAAAATAGATCAAACTACTGGAACTGCTTCCAGTGGGGCTCTTTTTACTGTTGAAATGGTGCCTTCTGAAAGTATCTTTTATAGTTTAGTTTTTGCAGATGATCCTAAAATTAAAAATAATTCTAATGATAATTCAAATGATGATGCCAATGGAGTTATCAATAAGATAAAGAACCTGATCGATAATAAAGTTATTCAAGTTGGTGGAGACGAAACTATTGGGCTTGGATTTGTGAAGGTTAAATTTATAAATTAAACAAAAGATGAAGCTACAAACTCTCCTTTGAGAGTATCTCCAATTCTGGAAAATATAGAAAAAGAAGGTATAAAAATATGAATGAAATAGAGAAATTGATTGAATACAGAATGAAACAAGCAGAAGAGACAATTTCTGAAGCAGAAAAAATGGTCAAGGAAAATAACAATAGAGTTTTAACTTATGAAAGACTACTATATTTTTAAAAGCGGAAGAATTAGCCGTAAGGATAATTCTGTATTTCTGGAGACTAACGAAGGAAATATACCTATACCTGTTGAGGAGGTTGATAGTCTATATCTCTTTGGTGAGATAGACTTAAATACCAAGGCTATAAATTTTTTTGCCCAAAAAGGCATAGTTATTCACTTTTTTAACTATTATGGCTGGTATACGGGAAGTTTTTGTCCAAAAGAGAATTTGCTTTCTGGTGAAGTTGTTGTAAGGCAGGCTGAGCATTACCTTGATAATGAAAAGAGGATGCAAATTGCAAGGGAGTTTGTAAAGGGTGCAATGCATGGTTTTATTTACAATCTCAAGCGTTATCCAGAAGTTGAAAATGAAATATTTAGGACTTTTGAAGGTTATACAAATTCTGTTGATGAGCAAACGGATATTCAAGCCCTTATGGGGGTGGAAGGAAATGCAAGGGAGCTTTACTACAGCACATTTCCAGTTATAACGAAGCATAAGCTTGAATTTGAAAAGAGGGTTAAACATCCCCCAGATAATAGCATGAATGCCTTGATTTCATTTTTAAATAGCCTTGTTTATACTTCTGTAATAAAAGAAATTTATCGGACGCAGCTTAATCCAACGATCAGTTATCTTCACGAGCCTTTTTACAGGAGATTTTCTCTTGCACTTGATGTTGCTGAAATATTTAAGCCAATTTATGGGGATAGAATAATTTTTGATTTGATAAACAACAATCAGATTTCTGAAAAACATTTTGATAAGGAGTTGAATTATTGTTATCTTAAGGAGGATGGAAGAAAAATTGTGGTTAAAGTATTTGATGAGAAGATGAAAACTACAATAATTCACAAAAAGCTTAAAAGGAAAGTTAGTTATCAAAAAATAATAAGGCTTGAACTTTATAAACTAATAAAACACCTTTTGGGTGAAGAAGTTTATAAATCTTTCAGGATCTGGTGGTAAAATGTATGTAATTTTAGTTTATGACATTTCCACAGAAACTAAAGAAGGTAAAAAAAGGCTTCCAAAAGTTATGAAAAAATGTAGGGAATATCTACATCACACGCAGAAATCGGTTTTTGAGGGAGAAATTAGTGAGGCGAAACTTTTGGCATTAAAAGTTGCTTTAGAGAAGTTAATAAATGAGAAAGAGGATTATGTAGTTTTTTATAAATTAGCCAACAAGAATAATCTTGAGAGAGAGAATATTGGTATAGATTTTGATCCAACAGCAAATATTTTGTAGAAAGGGGTTTTTATGGAAAATTCACATATTCTTGGGCAACTAGAAGATTTACTAAATTTTAAATCTGTGAAAGAAGGGGTTGTTTTTACGGGAGTCTATGTTTTTAAGAAAAAATTCACTAATGAAATTGAGGAAAAGGAAAATGATTTTTTCTTATTATTTAACAAAGAAAATGAAGAGCCTATGTTTTGTGTTGAAATAATAAACGATATGACTTCTTTTATTATTAGAAGATTATATATGGTGGGAATTAAAATGCCTTACTATATTGGAATATACATCGAAAATAAGAAGTTGGAGCAATCTTTTTACTATGCATTTTCTAAAAGAAATAATTTCTATTCAGAAATGTATCCAATACAAAGAAACTTTATAATGGAGGAGTTTGGTATAGAAATAGAATTTGAAAGATTGAAATTAGAATAAACTGCAATAACAGAATAAAATGCACTACCGGCGGTTCGAGAAAATTTTGCTTGATTTTTTGAACGAAATGTTTTATAATTGGTTATAGGACAAAGGTTAAGTTTTTTTGTCAAAATGAGTTTTAGCTCCCAATTGTGGGATTTAAAGAACTTTTCAGCAAAATCAAGCCAGAATTTTATTCCTCGTTTTAGCTCCCAATTGTGGGATTTAAAGTCAACAATACCATACCCGATAAGCTTTTGAGTAAGCGTTTTAGCTCCCAATTGTGGGATTTAAAGCTTTATCAAGTTTTATTTTGTCCCCATCTATCGTTAGTTTTAGCTCCCAATTGTGGGATTTAAAGACACATATAGCTGTTGTCTCAAGTCCAGTAGTATCAGTTTTAGCTCCCAATTGTGGGATTTGTAACAGTCGAAAGTCGAAAGTCGAAAGTCTTGCTGGAGGTAAAGTTTGTAAGACAAAGGTATTTTTTTTAGGCATTAGGTTAAGTTTTGTAGGTTAAGCTTCTATGTAAGTATAAATTTAGACTTTAAATATAAATATTTTTTTTGTCGATAAGATATTTTAATGAAGATAGAAAAATTTGAAGATATTAAAGCTTGGAAGTTAGCAAAGGAACTTGTTTTAGAAATATATTCGATAGAATGTAAGACAACTTATGGAATAGATTTAGGTTTTAAAGATCAGCTTCAAAGAGCAACCGTTTCTATAATGTCTAATATAGCTGAAGGTTTTGAAAGGGGTAGTGATAAAGATTTTATTAAACATTTGTATATTTCAAAAGGGAGTTGTGGTGAAGTAAGGTCATTACTTTATATTGCTAGAGAAATTGGTTATATTAACCATCAACAGTTTGATAATCTTTGTAAAAAATGCGAAGAAATAAGCAAAACAATTTCAGGTTTAATAAGATACCTTTCTAAAAGTTAATTTTGACTTTAGACTTTGGACTTTAGACTTTAGACTGACACGTTTTAGCTCCCAATTGTGGGATTTGTAACAGTCGAAGGTCGAAAGTCGAAAGTCGAAAGTTTTGCTGGAGGTAAAGTTTGTAAGACAAAGGTATTTTTTTTAGGCATTAGGTTAAGTTTTGTAGGTTAAGCTTCTATGTAAGTATAAATTTAGACTTTAAATATAAATATTTTTTTTGTCGATAAGATATTTTAATGAAGATAGAAAAATTTGAAGATATTAAAGCTTGGAAGTTAGCAAAGGAACTTGTTTTAGAAATATATTCGATAGAATGTAAGACAACTTATGGAATAGATTTAGGTTTTAAAGATCAGCTTCAAAGAGCAACCGTTTCTATAATGTCTAATATAGCTGAAGGTTTTGAAAGGGGTAGTGATAAAGATTTTATTAAACATTTGTATATTTCAAAAGGGAGTTGTGGTGAAGTAAGGTCATTACTTTATATTGCTAGAGAAATTGGTTATATTAACCATCAACAGTTTGATAATCTTTGTAAAAAATGCGAAGAAATAAGCAAAACAATTTCAGGTTTAATAAGATACCTTTCTAAAAGTTAATTTTGACTTTAGACTTTGGACTTTAGACTTTAGACTGACACGTTTTAGCTCCCAATTGTGGGATTTAAAGATGAGATTTAAGCTAAGTTTTAGTTTCTATTTATAGAGACAATATTTTCCCTGCCATTTACTTCTTTTTATACAGAGCAATATCACATCTAAACCTTTCAAAGTTCAAGGTTTTTATTTCTAGAAAACTATCTTCAGTATGCAAAGACCTTTTCTTATTACTTTTATCTACTTTAAAATACTTAAGCAAGGTATAATTTTCATCTATAAATTTAGTTTCATTTTCGCTTAATGGACGATTGTAATACACAATGAGATAATCAGGAATTTGGTTTGGATTTATTTCTATTTGCCTGTTTTTAATTTTTGTTACCTTTGCATAACTACAGTCTCCAAAATGTCCTACTGTAGATTCAGGAGAAATATTTTTGTTTATAAATTCCCCAACTATAAGGGAATTGTTCTTTTTAAACATAAGAATGTCTATATCAATATCATAAATTAGATTGGGAAGTATGAGTAATATGGTTAAAAATGAGGTTAAAAATTTATTTTTTTGCCTTAAAAAATTGCTCCAGATAAAGGCTGCACTTATTACAAAAAATGGTATTACAAAAGCTGCATATCTCGCATAATGTCTTGGAACATTTCCAAGTAAAATAAAAAACAAAAAAGGGAATGTATAAAAAATTAAAGCTTTTTTTGCGTCATCTTTAAATGAAAAATAAGATCCTATTATGCCAATGAAAAATAACGTAATCCCTGTACCTAAAGTGAGAGAATTGAAAAGATGAAATTTCCAACCATCAAGCAACTTTAAAATCAAGTTTTGATAATGCTTTCCTCCAACTGTTGCTTCATACATAAAGGATAAGAATACTTCTTTAGGTTTCCATATTAACAGGGGATTAAATACTAAAATAAAAGTAAAAGTGATGAAGAAACTTAATATCAATTTTTTACTAAAGATAATTTCAAAAAATTTTTTGTTTTCTTTCTTTTCAGCAAAAAAATGAGCCAGAAATAGGGGTAATAAAAGAATTAGGTTATTAAGCCTTATTGCAGAAGATAGGGCAATAAATATACTTGGATATATATAGTTAGGCATTTTTGATGAATGATAAATTTTCAATATAAAATATGTAGAAGCTATAACTGTAAAAATTATCAAAGTATCAGCTTTTGCAATATGACTAAGCCATACATCCATGTAAGTAACAGCATAAAAAAGACCAGAAAGATATCCTGTTAATTTATTTTTAAGTAGCGTTCCAATTTTCATAATGAAAAAAACAGAAAGTAATGAACATAAAATTGAAAAAAATCGACTGATGAGTAAGGCTTCATGAGGATTAATTGACCAATATCCCATTGAAAAAATCTTTCCAGAAAGCATTCCCACAATTGTAAAGAAAGCATAAAAAGGTGATTGCAAATAACTGTAGGTGCCGAGATGAAAAAAAGGAGTTGGATTTATTTTAAAATTTACAAAAAATCTTAAGGCTCTCTCTACAAGATCCATTTCATCTGGATGAAGGTTTATTTCTGGAAGTCCATTATTTATACCAATAACTCTAACAACAAAAGCAAGTAAAAGAATTCCACTTTTAATTTTTAAATCCCTTAAAAATTCAAGCCTTTTTTCTAAACTTTCTAATCTAAGGTAATATATTCTAAATAATTGTATTGCCAAGGCAATGAAAAACAAAATAAAAGTGAGATTTACAATTAAAAAGCTAACATTTGATTTTATAATGTTTAGTATTAAAAGACTAAAAGGAATCCACAAAAAGAGAATTAAAGAAAAGACTATAGAAATTTCTTTTAGCAATTCATTTTGATCAATTTTAAATCTTTGCATTGCATAAATTAATATAGCAAGCAAAAATAAAAACAAAGAAACGCCATTCAATATATTTTTAAAGAGATTTAAAAAGAAAAAGAAAGAGGTATTTTCGGGTAAAATTTCATATTTTTCGATTTCTAATTTACCTGTCCCATCATAATATATTTTAAATTCTATATCTGCTCCATTACCATTTATAGCTGTAAAGGAAACTTTTTGTAAATTTCTGGTTGTATCAATCTGACCACTTGTTAAAGGAATTCTTCCCCCTTTTATTAAAACCTTGAATTTAGCTTTCAAATCTGGCGATGCACTATAATGCAACAAAATACTATAAATACCATCAGGTAAATGAACATAAGGACCTGAAGTTATTTCAGTATTTTTCTGCTTACTGTTATCAATATACAAAACTCCATTTCTTACTAAATCACTTGAGGTGGCGAAATCAGAAGGTAATTTTACAATTGGATAACTTAAATTTTTATTTAAAACTAACTTATTATTTAGTGATAGGATTAAAAAAATACTCAAACAGCTTAGAAATAGAACCGAAATATAAACTAAATTTCTTTTTGCCAGCTTAAAAAATTCTGAAAAGGTAAATTTCTTAATCAATACAATTACTAAAGTTGAAATAATAATCAATAAGAATAAAGATGGAACAAGGATAAAAAAAGGAAATCTTGAAGAAATTAAAATAACCATTTTCTCTAAACGAATAAAAACTAATAAAAGAAAAGCTAAAATTAAGAAAAATTTTACCTTCATCTGACTAATTATTCTTCCCTGTTTAATTAATTAACTTCTGTATAGTATAAATGATAAATAATAAAAACTCAAATTATAAACATTTTAGGAAGATCTCAATATTGCTCTTTAGTCTAAAATGTAGGAACGGAATTAAGACCAAGAGATTGTAAAAAATGTAAAAAAGCTACAGAAAAATCACCGTAGCTTTTACCCCACAAGCGTGGACGGCTTTTAGCGGTAGCGAGTGTGCTGACGCAGTCAGCACTATTTCTACAGTGCTTGCGGACGGTGAATCCTTCAACTATAGATTATGAAAGTCTTTTTATAAAGGTTAAAGCTTTTCTTTTATCATTTAACTTTTTTTTATTTTATTCTCTCCACCAAAAGTCCCCGCTTGTATACTATTCTCATAAGCTACGGCGATTTTTCTGTAGCTTTTACTCCCTGTTTTACTAAGTACACAGGATGTGTCCGTTGAGGGCGGCTTGTTGCTCTTACTAATGAGCAAACCTAAATTTTATCAGTGGGAACCCAGCATATTTAAGGATAAAAAAAGATAAAATTAAGTTATTAAAGATGTAAATTAATCTAAAGAAATGTAAGTATTATCAAGCAGTGCTGGGCTGATAAAATTTAGGTTTGCGATTGGACTACCGACCACAGGATGTGGAGTTCCGCCCGATTGTGAAAAAAGCTACAGAAAAATCGCCGTAGCCTTTACCCCACAAGCGGGGACAGCTTTTAGCGTTAGCTGGTGGTGCTGGCAAGCCAGCACCACTCCATTCTCTGAAACTCTGCAATAAAAATACAGCAGCAGTGGGTGGGTCATACACTGGCCCAGCCGACGGCTGGCTATATTTTCTTTTATAAAACTAAAATATTTTTTGAAAACCAGTGCGTGGTGAGAAACCCACCTTATTAAACTGCTGCCTTACAGGTCAAACAATTTTTAAACTTACGACCTGTATATCT